>ERZ791842.342-NODE-342-length-49625-cov-8.42647_pt1 | contig 49625 bp, 43 predicted proteins | sample MGYA00509944_ERZ791842 | MGnify/ENA primary metagenome ERZ791842 (study PRJEB30046, sample SAMN00715263) | human gut metagenome | study: EMG produced TPA metagenomics assembly of the A metagenome-wide association study of gut microbiota in type 2...
CCGCCGCTCCGGCTCCAGCAGGCGGTGAACGGCCCGGACCAGCGGCAGGGTCAGGGCCGGGTCGGCGTAGTGGGCGGCGTTGGGGTGCTGCGGTGCGCCCGGTGCGCACAGAAGGTAAAACCGGTCCGGGCGGTCCACGGTGCCCTCGCCGATGAAAACGGTGCCGCCTTCTGCATCGTCCCAGGGGTCCAGCACCACCCGGGTGCAGGCAAAGCAGGCAGGGGCGTCGGGCAATTGCAACGGAAAGTCGGCGCAGAGCCGGGCACAGAGTTCGGTGGTGAGCATGAGGGTCTCCTTTGGTCAAATGCAAACAAAATACGGGCGATGTTTGTATCAAGAATACAATGTACAGCCAACGGTGTCAATGTTAAAATAGGAACGAAGTGAATGTTTCTTTTTTAACAAAGGGGCGTTCCGTCGCAATGCACGAAGAGAGAAAAAAGAAAAAGATGTAAGGAGAAACTACCATGTCGAAACTGTCCCGTAGATCCTTCCTCAAGGGCACCGCAGTCAGCGCACTGGGTGCCGCTGCTCTGGGCATGACCGCCTGCAGCAACAACACTGCCGCAAGCAGCACCGCATCCTCTGCCGCTGCTTCTGCACCCGCTTCCGGCACCCCGGCTCAGCAGCCCGCTGCTGCCGAGACCGGCAAGCCCAGCTTCTTCACCGACCCGTATCAGTACAAGGATACCGATGCCGTGCAGGTCGTGACCACGGAGGTGGTCGTCGTGGGTGCCGGCAACGCCGGCTGTACCGCTGCCTGCTCCTGCGTGGAGAACGGCAGCGAGGTCGTGGTCATTGAGGCCCAGAACGCCATCCATGGCCAGGGCGGCGGTGTTGGTCTGTGCAACACCAAGTACGTCCAGTCTCTGGTGGATGAGGGCAAGCTGCCCCACATGACCGACGTGGTGGAGCACCAGAACATCTGGGTCCAGCGCTGCGGCAGCCGCGTGAACGAGGCTCTGGTCTCCATGTGGTTCAACAACTCCCCCGAGGCCGGCAACTGGCTGATCGACAAGTGCGCGGAGTTCGGTGTGGTGCCGGTGTCCTTCCGTGCACATGCCCCCAACGCCATCATCCCCGAGTCCTACGACTACCACATGTTCGTCAACGTCGGCGACCATCAGTTCGACTCCAAGTGCGGCTACTTTGCAGCCACCAACGTCCTGTACGAGGACAGCCAGAACGCAGAAAAGTACGAGCACCCCGCCACCTACTTCTTCAACACCAAGGCTCAGGAGCTGCTGGTGGAGGACGGCCGCGTGACCGGCGTGTTCGCACAGCGTGACGGCGAGCTGTGGCTGTTCCGTGCCACCAAGGGCGTCATCCTGGCCACCGGCGGCATCCACGAAGATACCGAGATGACCGACTACTACTGCGACGAGAACATCAAGCGTGTGCAGCGCTGCGAGCACGGCCCCGCAGGCTTCTCCACCGGCGACGGCCACAAGATGGGCCTGTGGGTCGGTGCACACATGCAGGATGGTCCGTTCCCGCTGATGCTGCATCCGCAGGCATGCTCCATGTTCCACGGCTGCTTCCCCTTCGTCAACCAGGAAGGCCACCGTTTCATGAACGAGGGCACCTGGGTGCAGGGCAAGAGCATGAACGTCATGCACCAGACCGGCAACGTTGCATGGTCCATCTTTGATGCAGACTACGGCAAGTACAACCGCATGTCTCTGGAGAACGGCACCGGCGGCGGCATGTTCTGGGACACCATGAGCGCAGCCATCGGCCAGGAGTTCACCGATGACGATGTGACCTCCATCGTGGAGAGCGACATCGCCGTGGGCAACACCGTCAAGGCAGACAGCATCGAGGAGCTGGCCGCTCTGATCGGCGCACCCGCCGATGTTCTGCAGGAGACCATCGACCGCTACAACGAGCTGGTCGCCAAGGGCGCCGACGATGACTTCCACAAGCCGGCCGACTTCCTGTACCCGGTGGTCAAGGCTCCGTTCTACGCTGCCAAGGTGGGCGTTGCCCTGCTGGCTGTCGTGGGCGGCCTGTCGGTCAACACCGACCTGCAGGTCCTGGACGACGAGAAGAAGCCCATCGAGGGTCTGTACGCCACCGGCAACACCTCCGGTGACCTGTACGCCATCGACTACCCCATCAACATGGCTGGCAACTCCAACGGCCGCTGCGTGATCTGGGGCTACCTGCTGGGCAAGACCATGGCCAAGGTCACCGCTTCCGGCGAGGCTCTGACCAGCCGTGATGAGCTGGCCGACCTGGCAAAGGACGAGAACAGCATCGTGGCATCCGACACCGTTTACAAGGACGGCAGCTACACCGGTACCGGCAAGGGCCGCGGCGGCGACATGGAAGTGACCGTGACCATCACCGACGGCAAGATCTCGGACATCGTGGTCAACTCCCACGCCGAGTCCTCTGACATCGGCGCACCGGCTCTGGACAAGCTGATCCAGAACGCCATTGCTGCCAACAGCGCAGAGATCGACGGCGCTTCCGGCGCTACCATGACCTCCGACGGCTTCCGTGAGGCTGTGGCACAGGCTCTGGCAAAGGCACAGTAAGGCTTTATAAAAAAGAACCCCGGGGACGGGCAGCGCAGGACGCTGCCCGTCCCCTTTTTGCGCAAAAAAAGCGGCGTCTGCAAAAAGCAGACGCCGCAGGAAAAAACAGGGAATGCCGCGCAGAAGGATCAGTTCTTGCGGGCGATCATTTCGGTGTAGGCCAGCACCAGCGGGCCGACGCCCTTGGCGTCGTTGCACACCACTGGCTCGCTGAAGTAGTAGGCCAGAGAGCCGTCGCGGTGGTCCTTGCCGCCCAGACCGGCCACCAGGCAGATGCCGCCCAGCTGCAGGCTGCCGTCGGGGTTCTTGGACAGGTACTTGTCGCAGGTGCCGTAGAAGGCCTTTTCAGCCCAGGCTGCCATCCGTTTGGGCAGGTAGCCCAGGCGCACGCCCTTGAGCACCGCGTAGGCAAACAGGGCAGTGCCGCTGGTCTCCAGATAGTTGCCCTCCACGCCGGGGTGGTCCATCACCTGCCAGAACATGCCGGTCTCCTCGTCCTGGAACTTGTGCACGTCCTCGATGGTCTGCTTGAGCATGGCCATGATGCCGCGGTACTCGTTGTACAGCTGCTCGTCCATGCGCTCCAGCACGTCCACCATGGCCACCATGAACCAGCCCATGGCGCGCAGCCAGAAGTTGGGGCTGCAGCCGGTGACGGGGTCGGCCCAGTACATCTGGCGGCTCTCGTCGTAGCCGTGGTAGTACAGGCCGGTGGTTTCGTCCCGCATGTGCTTTTGGATGTTCATGAACTGCTTGTAGCTGTCGATGCAGCCCTGCATCTTGTTGTAGCGGGTCTCATACTCCATGTAGAAGGGCTGGGCCATATAGGTGCCGTCCAGCCACACCTGCCAGGGATAGATGTCCTTGTGCCAGAAGTTGCCCTCCTTGGTGCGGGGCTGGGTGAGCAGCTGGCTGCGGATGGTGTCGATGGCCTTGCGGTACTTCTCGTCCCCGAAGATGTCGTACAGGATGAACAGGTTCTTGCCCTGATTCACGTTGTCCAGGTTGTACTCCTTGGGGTCGTAGGTTTTGATGGAGCCGTCCTCCTGCACAAAGTAGTCGATGAAATCTTTGGAAAAGTCCAGATACTTTTTGTCTCCGGTGGTGTGGTACAGGCTCAGGCAGGCGGTGATCATGCAGCCGTCGATGTAGTTCCACTTGTTGGGCTTGCCGCTGCGCACCTTCTCGATGTTCCACATGGGTGCCTCGGCGCTGGAATTGGCGATCAGGTAGTCCACATAATCGCCCAGCATGGACAGGATCTCTTCATGGGTCATGGCATTAGTCCTCCTCAAAATGGCCGACGTTGACAAAGTGCAGGCGCTCGCCCTCGTAGCCCTCGATCTTCACGTTGTGCAGGTCGATCTCCTTGACGTTCTCGGCGTAGATGGCCAGCTTCTTCACCAGCGGGCGGTTGTCGGCCATGGCGGCCTGGCCTTCCACAGCGTTGGGGTCAAAGGTGATGGTCACGTTTTTCATGGAAACGCGCTCGATGGGCTGCTCCGGCAGGCCGTCGAAGTAGCAGCCGGCAAACTGTGCGTCGGTGGCTGCGATGTCCTCCATGGTCAGGCTGCCCAGTTTGGGGGTGTACTCGTCCACCGGCATGGCGTCGCGGCACTGCACATAGGGGCCGTGGCCGTCCGGGTCGCAGAAGTAGAACATATTGATGACGAAGGGCGCCTTGACCCCACGCATCTCCACGTTGCGGAACACCAGCCCGTCGATGACGGCGGTGTTGCCGCGGCCGCGGCGGGTCTTGACCCGCAGGCCGCGGTCGGTGTGGTCCATCAGGCACTGGGTGACCACCATGTCCTTCACGCCGCCGCTCATCTCGCTGCCGATGACGATGCCGCCGTGGCCCTTGTCCAGCAGGCAGTTGCGGATGATGGTGTGCTCGCAACTCTTCTTGAGCTTCATGCCCAGGAACACCTTGCTGGCCTTCATGGCAATGCAGTCGTCGCCCACATGGATGTTCACGCCGATGATGCGGGTGTACTCGCAGCTTTCGGGGTCGATGCCGTCGGTGTTGGGAGCGTTGTAGGGGTTGTTGATGTTGAAGTTGAGCAGGTCGAGGTGCTTGACGAAGATGGGGTGGATGGTCCAGGAGTAGCTGTTCTGCACCGTGATGCCATGCAGGCAGACCTTTTCGCTGTCCACTATGGCCACCGCGCGGGGACGCCAGGCGATGCGCTTGACCTTGGGGTCCACCCACCAGTCGCCGTTCTGGGCGTCACAGTCCAGGGTGCCCTCACCGGTGACCACGACGTCGTGCACCTGGGTGATGTTCAGCAGGCCGGCAAAGCTGTTCAGCGGGTTGCCCTCCCAGCCGGTCAGGTAGTACTCGTCCACCTCGTTCTCGCTGGGCAGTACGCCGGGCAGGATGGGGTAATGGGTGCGGTCGTTGTCGCCCAGCAGCACGGCACCCTTTTCTAGATACAGGGTGGTGTTGCTCTTCAGGAACAGGCTGGCAGTGCGGTAGCGGCCGGCGGGCACATACACGGTGCCGCCCTTGGGGCAGGTGGACAGAGCGGCCTGCAGCTTGCCGGTGTTGTCGGTCTCGCCGTCGGCCACCAGGCCGTAGCGGGAAGCATCCACAAAGAAGCTCTCGGCCTCGGTGACAAAGGTCAGGCTCAGGGTCTCGCCCTCGGCCTGCACGCCCACGGTGTACTCGGTACCGGGCAGCAGGGAGAACAGGGAGAACACATTGGTATTGCATGCTTCGTAGACAGTCTTGCCGTTCAGGGTAACGACGAACGGGTGGGCCGGGCGGAAGCACAGGCCGTTTTCCAGCTCGAATACGGCACTGCGGGTCATGGAACGGATAAGGGACAGGTTCATGAGAAAACCTCCTGATCAATGGTTTTGGCTTGCCCGCACCGGGCGGGCATGGTATGATAAAAAGAAAAGCGGATGTGCGCGGAGGACGTTAAAGAATGAAGGCAGAACAGGAAAAGATCAGTGCAAAGGTCCGGGCAGTGTCGATGCACCTGAACGGCGGCAAGCTGCAGCTGCCCGCCGAAGAGGAGAGCTGCTACGTTGTGCTGGTGGCAGAGAGCGGCTGTACCCTGCAGTACGCAGAGCAGACCATGCTGCTCAACCCGGGCAGTGCGCTGTTGCTGGGACCCGGCGGCGGCTGCATCCAGCAGACGGGCAGTGCGGCACCGGAGCTGGTGGGCTGCAGTTTCCCGCTCAGTGCCCTGCACGAGCTGCGCACCCAGACCCAGCGGGATTTTTCCCGGCTGTTTGAGCCGGAGCAGTCTGCTGTGCTGTACGGTTCCGTGCAGTGGAACAGCCGCCTGCGCACCCTGCTGGAGCTGATGCGCACCGCCATGGAGGAGCCGGATTACCCGGGCGCGCTGTACCTGCTGCTGGTGCTGCATTACATCGAGCAGGAATGCATCGCGGAGAGCAGCGCGGTGGCCCGGCCCCACAATAAGACGGTGGAGCACATCTGTGCGTATCTGGCCGCCAACTACCGCCAGAAGTTCTCCCTCAGCGAGGTAGCAGCGCGGTTCTACCTGTCGCCCTACTACCTCAGCCGCCTGTTCAAGCGGGTGACGGGGCAGTCCATCGTGGACTACATCAACAACCGCCGCATCGAGGCAGCCCAGAAGCTGCTGGAGACCACGGAACTGAGCATCAGTGCGGTGGCCGAGCAGACCGGTTTTGCCAGCGCGGCCCATTTCCGCCGTGTGTTCCACGAGGTGATGGGCACCGGGCCGCTGCAGTACCGCAAGGCACATAAGAAATGATGGGTTTTCCTGCGGAAAACAGGATGCAGCCCAGCGGGCTAGGATGTCTGCCTGTGGCAGAAGAGGTGTGCCTCACGGCACAATGTTGTGCAGCGTGCAGCATGTTCCGGAAGGGGATACATCATTCACAAATAAAACACCCCCTGTGCCCTCTACGGGAACGGCACAGGGGGTGTTGTTTGCGTCAGATGCTCTTTGCGCAGCGGGACAGGGGCTTAGCCCTTGACGGCACCAGCAGAGATACCTTCAACGAACTGGTCCTGTGCACAGAAGAAAACGATCAGCTGCGGCAGGATGGAGATCAGGGACAGCGCCAGGATCTTGTTCCAGGCAAAACCGGTATCACCGTCCATGGACAGCTTCACGAACAGGGACATGGGGTACTTGCCGGGGGTGCTGACGTAAAGCAGCGGGCCCATGAAGTCGTTGCAGCTCCACATGAACTGGAACAGTGCGCAGGACACCAGAGCGGGTCCCAGCATGGGCACGATGACCTTGTACAGGGTCTGGAAGGAGGAGCAGCCGTCGATGGCTGCGGCCTCGTCCAGGTCACGCGGGACATTGCGCATGAACTGGATCAGCTGGTAGACGAAGTAGGTCTCCGTAGCAAAAGCGCAGTGGACCCAGATGGCCAGGTAGAAGGGGCTGTCCAGCCAGCCGAACTTGTTGTACAGCAGGTACTGCGGCACGTTCAGAACGACCTGGGGCAGGAACAGGGTGGCCAGCATGATGTTGAACAGCAGCTTACGGCCGGGGAAGTCGAAACGGCCAAAACCATAAGCGGCAACACAGGCGGACACGACGGTGCAGATCACCTTGGGCAGCACATAGCTGTAGGTGTTGAGCATGGCCTGCAGGATGTTGATGGAGCCGCCGAAGTTGTTCAGCGCGTTCCGATAACCATCCAGCGTGGGGTTCTTGATCCACAGGCCGATGCCTGCAAAGATCTCGCTGTTGTCCTTGAAGGTGGCACTGATCATCCACAGCAGGGGGTAGATCATAATGATGCCGACCAGGATCAGGACGAAATACTTAAAGAAGGTTGCGATTTTGTTCGATGCGTTCATTCCCATACTGGTCACCTTACCTTTCGTCAGAGTAGTAGACCCACTTCTTCTGGCTGGTGAATGCAATGATCGTCAGGACGCAGACGATGATGAACATGATCCATGCCAGAGCGGATGCCATACCCATGTCATACGACTTGAATGCGTAGTTGTAAACCAGCAGAGAGATCAGCGTGGTGGAACCACGGGGGCCGCCGTTGGTGATGATGTACGGGCCATTGAACTCCTGGAATGCCTGGCAGATCTGAGTGACCAGGTTGTAGAAGATGATGGGGGTGATCATCGGGACGGTGATGGAGAAGAACTGACGCCACTTGCCGGCACCGTCGATGGTGGCAGCCTCGTACAGGTCTGCGGGCACGCCCTTCAGAGCGGCCAGGAACAGCACCATGGCGGAGCCGAACTGCCAGATACGCAGGAAGCAGATGATCCACAGCGCGTAGTGGGGGTCGCTCAGCCACTCCGGGCCCTGCACCAGACCGAAGGTCACGGCACGCAGCACGGTGTTGAGCAGGCCGTCCTTGCTGAACACAGCCTTCCACAGCACGGCGATGGCAACGGAGCCGCCGAGGATGGAGGGAATGTAGTACACGGTACGGAACAGGTTGACGCATGCGATCTTGAAGTTCAGGATGTATGCGATGAACAGGGCGAAGATCAGCTTCAGGGGCACAGTGATGAAGGCGTACTTGAAGGTGATGATCAGTGCCTTGGTGATCTTGGTGGTGGTAAAGGCGGTGATGTAGTTCTGCAGGCCGACGAAGGTGGTGCCGGACTTGAAGAAGTTCATATCGGTGAAGCTGTAGTACAGCGACTGACCGAAGGGGAAAGCCTTAAAGACCACAAAGCCGATGATCCAGGGAATCAGGTACAGGATGCCCTGATACTTGTCCAGCCACTTCTGGAACGGAGTGCGCCCGGTAACCGGGACGTTGCTTTCTTTCATCTGGGAAATCCTCCTTTTTAAGGAATTTCGGAGCAGGTCTGAAAAAGATCTGATACAATTTTGTCAGAAATTTGTAACACATCTCTGATGAAAAAAGGGGCATCTGCCGTTTGGGCGACAGGTGCCCCGGGGATCAGATCAAAGCGTTGGGGAGAAATCAGGCGATGGTGTAGCCGACAGACTCCATGCCGTCCAGCAGGCCGTTGACAGCCTCTTCGGGGGTCTCGTCGCCGTAGTCGATGTTATCGAACACTTCCTGATAGATGCCGGTGCCGGAAGCCTTCAGGTCGTTGTTCTCGAACAGGGGATCCAGCTTGTTGGTGGTGAAGGCCATGACCTTGGCGTTTGCATCAGCAACCAGATCCTTGACAGCGCCGGCAGCCTGAGCGTAACCCAGACCAGCCTTGGAAGCGGGGATGCCGCACTCAGAACCCATGATGGAAGCGCCCTTCTCCTCGTTCAGCAGGAACTGGATCAGGGTAGCAGCCTCAGCAACATGCTCGCAGGTCTTGGTGATGGCCAGGCCCATAGAAACCTTGGAGAAGCCGCCGTTGTAATCGCCGAACTTGATCTCCTCGCCGACGGTGAAGCCGTCTTTGTTGTCGTCATCCAGAGCGGAAGAGTACTTGGTAGCAGCGGAATCCCACTCGAAGATGCCTGCGATCTTACCGGTGATCCACTCGTTGGACTGGTGGGTCGCGGTGTCGGAGTTTGCGGAGTAGTAGTCCTTCAGGTTCATCATGACGTGGCCGTCGACCAGGCTCTTGATGAAGGCCAGACCCTCAGCGATCTCTTCCTCGGTGTAGTTCAGGGTAGAGGTGACGGGGTCTGCCCAGTCCTTGCCGTACTTGGACTCGAGGTAGAACACCATCAGGATCATACGGTCGTAAGCGCCCAGGTGCATGGGATAGTAGTCAGCGCCCAGCTTGTCCTGGAAAGCCTTGCCGGCTGCCATCAGGTCATCCAGAGTCTTGGGGACTTCGGTGATGCCGGCCTTATTAAAGGTGGTCATGTTCCAGAAGAAGATACGGCCGGTCATGGAAACGGGCACGCACTGCTGGGCGTTTGCAACGTAGCAGGCATCCATGGCAGCCTTGTCCCACTGGGTCAGATCCAGGAAGTTGGACACGGTGTTCAGGTCCACGAACTTGCTGCCGTCAGCAGAGTAGTTGTACAGCCAGTTCCAGTTCACCTGGCACACATCCTGTGCGTTGCCGGCGATGAAAGCGGCAGCCATCTTCTCTTCCCAGCCGGACCATGCGGCGAAGGTGGGCTCGATGGTGATGTTGCTGTGCTCAGCCTGGAACTCCTTGATGGCGTTCTGGTAAGCCTCGTGACGGCTGTCACCGCCCCACCAGCTGATGGTCATGGAAACAGGACCGTCAGACAGGGCCAGGCTCTCGTCTGCGGAAGCAGCGGGAGCGGATGCCACGGAAGAAGAGGCTGCAGTGCTGGAAGAATTGCCGCCGCAGGCAGCCAGCAGACCAGCTGCGCCCACAACGCCAGTGACCTTCATGAAATCACGACGGGAAATTGCCTTGCTCATTTTTGTTCTCCTCCTAAAGATGATCAAAAACATCGTCTTGCACGGGGGTTCTGCACACACCCCGTTGTATACAATTATGATAACAAAAGGCGGACAAAAAAGAAAGACGCAAATTGTGGTTATGCAACTCAAAAACGTACAAATATTGCTCTGTTTTCCGCGCCGGATTTGACGCCATTGCTGAAATGAATAAACTTCGGACGAAAAACTGTGCAACATGTATACTTCAACAGGTTGCATAGAAAACGGGGACGCAGGATGGAAAGAACAGCAAAATTTGCAATAATTCTGTAAACATTTGCATCCTGCGCCTGAGAAAAAGCAGAGCATGTCCCAGCGGCGGGGGTGCAAAAGGCCGGTGTCGGACGAAAAAATGACTGATATATCAATTGCGCAAAAAAAGTGCGCCGGTGCCCTTGGGTGATATATCAGTCCGCACCGGAGCCGGGCAGCTTTGCGGGAGAAATAAGAGCAGCAAATATATGACGTCGGATGTCTGATAAATCTAAAAAACCGCCGCACAGAAGTCTGTGCGGCGGCTGACGGAACAAAGTGTGTTATTTGCGGCCTGCGTAAAAAGCCCGCCGCGCGCGGAAGTAGCACTGCGGGCACATGCTGACGTACTGAACGTCGTTTTCCAGGTCGATGGCCACCTGTTCGCCCTCAAAGACGAACTGGCCGTTCACCTTGCGGCAGTTGCAGATGGCCTTGCGGCCGCAGGTGCAGATGGTTTTCATCTCTTCGATGGTGTGGGCCAGCTCCAGCAGGCGGGTGGAGCCGGGGAAGCCCCGCAGCGAAAAGTCGGCCCGCAGGCCGTAGCAGATCACCGGGATGTTCAGGTCTACGGTGACCATGAACAGCTGCTCGGCCTGCTCTGCGGTAAAGAACTGGCTCTCGTCGCACAGCACGCAGGCCAGCTTGGTGGCCTGGCTGGCTTCGCGCACCACCTCGAACACATCCATGTCCGGGCGGATCAGGCGGTCGGCCTTGCGGTGCACGCCCAGGCGGCTGACCAGTTCGCCGCCGCCTTTGGTGTCCACCTGCGGCTTGAGGATCAGCACCTGCATGCCCTGCTCTTCATAGTTGTGGGCCACCTGCATCAGGGCCGTGCTCTTGCCGCTGTTCATGGCACCATAGCGAAAATACAGTTTTGCCATGGCGTCACTCCTGGTTGCGCAGGCGGTAGCCCAGGCTCATCAGGCTGTCGCCTAGGTGAACGTTCTCCACTACCACATCGGGGTAGGGAACGGAGAGGTCGTAGTGGGAGAAGTTCCAGAAGCCCTCGATGCCCAGGTCCACCAGACGGCCGCTGACCTGCTCGGCACCATCGCGGGGCACACAGAGCACGGCCACCTTGGGGTGGTGCTCGGCGCAGAAGGCCTCCAGCTCGTCCACATGACGGATCTGGATGCCGTTGATCTCCTTGCCCACCTCGTTCTGGGCCACATCAAAGGCGGCGATCAGCTTGTAGCCGTTGGCGTCGGTGGTGATGAAGCGGCTCACGGCCTTGCCCAGACGGCCGCAGCCGATCAGGATGGTGGGCAGGCGGTCGCCGTTGCCGAACAGCAGGCTCTCCAGAATGGAAAGCAGGTTCTCCACCGAGTAACCGATGCCCTGTCGGCCGTTCACGTCGCCGATGCAGTTGAAGTCCTGCCGGACCTGGGAGGCCGTGGTGCCCATCTGGGCGGCCAGCTCCCGGGAGGAGATGCTGGTGATGCCGTCAGCCTGCAGAGAGCGCAGGTAGCGGTAGTATTTCGGGAGGCGCTTGATCACGGGGAGCGAGGCTTTTGCGGGGGTATTCATGAGAAAAATTCTCCTTTCAAGCAAAAAATCGCCGCGTTTGCCCTGCACGAAAAAACGCCGGCGTGTGCAGCGCGGTGGGTACGACACCGCGTATTGTCAATTCCATATCATTATAAAGTATACTGCACGGGAGACGAATGTCAAATACCAGACGAAAAAAAACAAAAAAATTACAAAAAATTAAGTGGTATGACCCTGCCGCAGAGGGATAACCGCCGGCCGGATGGGGCATGATGATGCAAAACAGAGCAAAAGGAGAACACAGAATGCCGGATACACACACCACCTCTGTGGACCAGCAGCGGCTGGAAAAAGAACGCATCGAGGACGACGGTACGGTCACCCTGACCCGGGGCGGCCATGCCATCCACTGCCTGACCGTCATCGGCCAGGTCGAGGGGCACACGGAAGCGCCGCAGGGGCAAAAGACCACCAAGTATGAGCATGTGATCCCCCAGCTGGCCGCCGTGCAGGAGGACCCCCGGATCGAGGGCCTGCTGGTATTGCTGAACACCGTGGGCGGGGATGTGGAGGCCGGGCTTGCGCTGGCAGAGCTGATCGCCAGCGTGTCCAAACCCAGCGCCACGCTGGTGCTGGGCGGCGGGCACTCCATCGGCATCCCGCTGGCCGTGAGCGCACAGCGCAGCTTCATCGTGCCCACCGCCACTATGACGGTGCACCCGGTGCGGCACTCCGGGGTGATCCTGGGCGTGCCCCAGACCATGCACTGGTTCGACCAGATGCAGCAGCGCATCACCGGCTTTGTGGCGGCCCACAGCGGCATGACCGAGAAGCGCTACACCGAGCTGATGCTCCACACCGGGGAGCTGGTCATGGATATGGGCACCGTGCTGGACGGCCGCCGCGCCGTGAAGGAAAAGCTCATCGACGAGCTGGGCGGCCTTTCGGATGCACTGGACTGGCTGCACCGTGCAATCGAAACCCGAGAATAACACAACAATAGGTTTGCCATTTGCCCCGGTGCGTGGTACAATAATAAAATCAAGAATTGTGTCTATGCGAACTGCGGGGAATGGAGAAGAATGGCAACGAAGAAACGAAAAACAACGACACGGCGCTCAACATCGCGCAAAAAACGCGCGGAACAGCGCCTGCCGGCAGGGCTTGGGACCCTGTTTGCGGGGCTTTTGCTGGTGGGCCTTGCCTTTGTGGAAGGCGACTCGGTGTGGAAAACGCTGCATCAGGTGCTGTTTGGCCTGTTTGGCTGCGGCAGTTTTGTGCTGGGTGCAGCGGTGTGCTGCCTGGCCGTGCTGTACACGCGGGGCGAGGATCTGCTGCCCCACATCTGCAAGCTGGCGCTGGGGCTCGTGTTTGCAAGCGGCACGGTGATCGTGTTTTCCGACATCCAGCCCCAGGGGCTGTCGGCCTTCCAGATGGTGGCGGCCTGCTACCAGAACGGTTATCAGGCGTGGCTGTCCGGCGGCGCACTGGGTGCGGTGCTGGGCGGCAACCTGCTGCTGCTCTGCGGCCGGCCGGCGGCAAACTTCATCATGCTGGTGCTGGCGCTCTGCGTCAGCCTGTACATTTTTGACCTCACTCCGGCTGAGGTCTGGCAGTGGCTGTGCGACGTGTCCGGCGGGGTGCACGCAAAGGGCGTGGCCGTGTACGAGCAGGGCGCAGCCCGCCGTGCCGAGCGCCGCGCCGAGCGGCAGGCCGCACAGGAAGCCGCAGACGAGTACGACGAGACGGAGGAGCTGGAAGAATACGAAGACGAAGCCGAAGCGGAAGAGCCCTTCCGGCTGGGTCTGCCGGACTGGATGTCCGGTGTGCTGCACTGGGGCCATAAGGTGACCCAGGAGCTGGAGCAGGCCCCGGACAGCCCGGCCGGAGCGCCGGACCAGCCCGTGCAGCCCCAGCCGGAACCGCAGGCGGCCCCAGCTGTGACGCCGGTGCGGGTGCGGGCATCCCGCCCGCGCGCTCCCTTTGATGTGGACCTTGGCCCGGACAGCACCGAGGTGAAGGAGGGCGGCAGTGAGCCCATCGAACCCTTCATCCCGGGGCCGGGCGGCACCTTTGGCATGGACCCGCTGCGCGCGGCACCCAAGCCCACCATCCGGCCCATCGTGCCGGATGCCGTGGAAACGGCGGCTGAGGACTTCTTTGCAAAGCCGGAGGAGACCCCGGCGGCAGAGACTACGGAACAGCAGCCCCGGCCGGTGCCCGGCAATCCCTTTGATACGCCCATCGCACGGCCTGCGGCTCCGGAGGAACCAGCTGCCGCGGCTGCGCCCATCCAGCCCGTGATGCCCACGCCGCAGCCGGACCAGCCGACCCGTGTGAGTGCCGAACATGCCGTGGCCCAGCGCAGCGACCCGGATGCGGACGGCTGGATCAGCATCACCGCCGAACCGGTGGAGGAAAAGGATATCAACTCGCTGGTGGCGGCAGCCATGGAAAAACCGGCGGCCTCCGAGCAGGCAGCCGCTACGGCCCCTGCCGAGGAAGCCGAGCCGGTGGACACCTACCAGTATCAGTACCCGCCCATCGAGCTGTTTGAAAAATCCAAGGAGGAAAGCGACCCCAACGCCGAGGATGAGCTGAAGGCCAACGCCCAGAAGCTGGTGGACACGCTGGAGAGCTTTGGGGTCCGCACCCGTGTGCTGGATATTTCCCGCGGGCCGTCGGTCACCCGGTATGAGGTGCAGCCCATGGCGGGCGTCAAGATCAGCCGCATCACCTCGCTGGCCGATGACATCGCCCTGAACCTGGCCGTGGCGGATGTGCGCATGGAGGCCCCCATCCCCGGCAAGCCCGCCGTGGGCATCGAGGTGCCCAACCATAAGCGCAGTGCCGTGTCCATCCGCAGCGTGTTCGAGAGCCAGAGCTTTCTGCGCATGACCTCGCCTTTGGGCATTGCCCTGGGCAAGGACATTGCGGGTGTGGCCCAGGTGGCAGACCTGTGCAAGATGCCCCATCTGCTCATTGCGGGCAGCACCGGCAGCGGCAAGTCGGTGTGCGTGAACAGCATCATCATGAGCCTGGTGTTCCGCTCCAGCCCGGAAGACGTCAAACTGCTGCTCATCGACCCCAAGGTCGTGGAGCTGGCCGAATACAACGGCATCCCCCATCTGCTCATGCCGGTGGTCACCGAGCCCCGCAAGGCGGCCGGAGCCCTGGGCAGCGCCGTGCAGGAGATGGAGCGCCGCTACCGCATGTTTGCCGAGAACAACGTGCGCGACATCAAGTCCTTCAACAAGCTGGCGGTGGAGCGGCCGGATCTGGAAAAAATGCCCTACATCGCCATCGTCATCGACGAGCTGGCCGACCTGATGATGGTGGTGGGCAAGGATGTGGAAGATTCCATCTGCCGCATCGCTCAGAAAGCCCGCGCCGCCGGCATGCACCTGATCGTGGCCACCCAGCGCCCCAGCGTGGACGTCATCACCGGCCTGATCAAGGCCAACATCCCCAGCCGCATCGCCTTTGCTGTGTCCAGTCAGGTGGACAGCCGCACCATTCTGGATGGTGCCGGTGCCGAAAAACTGCTGGGCCAGGGCGATATGTTGTTCATGCCGGTGGGCGCACCCAAGCCCACCCGCATCCAGGGCACCTTTGTGCGGGATGAAGAGATCAGCCGCGTGCTGGACTTCATCAAGTCCAGCGCCACCGTCCAGTACGACGAGGCCATGATCGAGGCCATGGAAAAGCACGCCATCCAGGACGGCAAGAAGGGCAGCAGCGGGGCCGATTCCGATGACGAGTCGGACTCCGACCCGATGTTCCAGCAGGCCGTGGAGGTGGTCATTGACGCCGGTCAGGCCTCTACCAGCCTGCTGCAGCGCCGCTGCAAGCTGGGCTATGCCCGCGCGGCCCGCATCATGGACGAAATGGAGATGCGGGGCATCATCGGCCCCCACGAGGGTGCCAAGCCCCGGGCCGTGCTCATCAGCCGTCAGCAGTGGCTGGAAATGCAGATGAACCAGCCGGAGGAATGAAACCCTCTCAGGCGCTGACGCGCCAGCGCTCCCGAAGGGAGAGCTTTATGAGTGGGTAAGATATCGTCTGCCTTTAAAGAGAAACTGGATGAAAAGATGCAAAAAGCTCCCCCCATCGGGGGAGCTGGCAACGCCGTAAGGTGTTGACTGAGAGGGTATTGAATCAACAAAAGGAGCATTATGGACAACTCTTCCCCAAAGATCTACACTGAATTTCTGCCCATCAGCCGGGCAGACATGGAAGCCCGGGGCTGGGACCAGCTGGACTTTGTGGTGGTGGGCGGCGACGCCTATGTGGACCACCCCAGCTTCGGCACTGCCATCATCAGCCGCCTGCTGGAAGCCGAGGGCTACAAGGTGGGCGTGCTGGCCCAGCCCCGCTACACCGACTGCGAGGACTTCAAGCGGTTCGGCAAGCCGAAGTACGGCTTCTTCATTGGCGGCGGCAACGTGGACAGCATGGTCAGCCACTATTCCGTGGCCAAGATCCCCCGCGCCGAGGACGAATATTCTCCCGGCGGCAAGGGCGGTGCCCGCCCGGACCGCAGCGCCACCGTGTACACCAAACTGGCCAAGGAAGCTTACCCGGACCTGCCGGTCATCCTGGGCGGTCTGGAAGCCTCCCTGCGGCGCTTTGCCCACTACGATTACTGGATGGACACCGTGCTGCCCAGCATCGCTGAGAGTTCCGGTGCGGACATCATCAGCTTTGGCATGGGCGAACACCAGACCGTGGAGATCGCCCGCCGTCTGGCCGCCGGAGAACCGGTGGAGCAGATCACCGATGTGGACGGCACCTGCTACCTGACCGACTTCGACCACCTGCCGGAGCGGTATGTGGAGTGTGCCGGCTTCAAAAAGGTGGCCAGCGATAAGACCGCCTACGCCAAGGCCTGCCGCATCCAGATGGACAATCAGGACGTGGTCAGCGGCCAGATCATCGTGCAGAAGCAGAGCGAGAAGTATCTGGTGCAGAACATCCCGGCAAAGCCGCTGGTGCGCTGGGAGCTGGACAAGGTCTACGCCCTGCCCTACACCCGCCGGTATCACCCCATCTACGAGGCCATGGGCGGCGTGCCTGCCATCCGGGAGGTGCAGTTCTCCATCATCCAGAACCGCGGCTGCTTCGGCGGCTGCAACTTCTGCGCCATCCAGCTGCATCAGGGCCGCCGGGTCACCAGCCGCAGTGCGGACAGCATCGTGGAGGAAGCCGAGCGCATGACCCACGAGCCGGATTTCAAAGGCTACATCCACGATGTCGGCGGCCCCACCGCCAACTTCCGGTTCCCGTCCTGCCGCGAGCAGATGCTGCGGGGCATGTGCAATGGCGGCAAGCACTGCCTGGCCCCCACCACCTGCTCCCACATGATCGTGGACCACAGCGATTACCTGAAGATCCTGCGCCGGGTGCGGGAGCTGCCGGGTGTGAAGAAAGTGTTCATCCGCAGCGGCATCCGCTTTGATTACCTCATGGCCGACCCGGACGACACCTTCTTCAAGGAGCTGGTGGAGTACCACGTCTCCGGCCAGCTGAAGGTGGCTCCGGAGCACTGCGCGCCCAACACCCTGGCCTACATGGGCAAACCGCCCATCGAGACCTTCAACAAGTTCAAGGACAAGTTCTATGAGCTGAGCAAGAAGGCCGGCAAAAAGCAGTATCTGGTGCCCTACCTCATGTCCAGCCACCCGGGCAGCACCCTGAAGGATGCCGTCTATCTGGCCGAGTACCTTTATAAGAACCACATGCGCCCGGAGCAGGTGCAGGATTTCTACCCCACTCCCGGCACCGTGAGCACCTGCATGTTCTACACCGGCCTCGACCCCTACACCCTCAAGCCGGTGTTCGTGGAAAAGACCCCCGAGGGCAAGGCTCTGCAGCGTGCATTGCTGCAATACTATGAGCCCCGCAACGCCGAAAAGGTGGTCAAGGCCCTGAGGATGACCCACCGGGAGGACCTCATCCCCCTGCTGGTGCCCGCCGAGGGCCGCCGCGCGGTGCAGCGCTCGGCCCGCCGCGCCGACAGCCCGGAGGTGACCATCCACAACGACGGCACCTACACCGTGCGCCCCAACCAGAAGGGCAAGGGCAAGCCTGCCCACGGCCCGAACCGCACCGCCGCCCCTGCCGGGCGTCAGCCCAGCCCGGGTGCCCGCTTTGCGCCGCACTCGGCCCCCGGCCACAAACCCAAAAAGAATCAACAGAAAGAGAATACATCGTGGAAAACTGGAACAAAGAAAAAGTGACCCCGAAAAAGAAAGCCGGCCTGCTGCAGCGGCTGCTGTCGCTGGCCGCTGCGGCCGCACTGGCCCTGAGCCTTGTAGGCTGTGGCACCTCGGCTGTGGTGCCGGGCGGCAGTGCCGACGTGGTGCCCAACCCTTCCTCTACGGCAGCCAGCGTGGATGCCCCGTTCGAGATGCACTTCATCGACGTGGGGCAGGCGCTGAGCGTGCTGGTGGAATGTGACGGCCAGTTCATGCTGTACGACGGCGGCAACGTGGACGACGGCAGTCTGGTGGTATCCTACCTGCAAAAGCAGGGGGTGGAGCAGCTGCAATATGTGTTCTGCTCCCACGCCCACGAGGATCATGTGGGCGGGCTTGCCGCCGTAATGGCAAAGTTCCCGGCGGGACACGCTTACAGCCCTGTGACCGAGGGCAGCACAAAATGCTTCAACGATTTTGTCAAGTATACGCAGCAACAGGGCTTGCAGCTGGAAGTGCCCTCCGTGGGCACGGTCTGGCCGCTGGGCAGCGCCACCGTTACCATGCTTGGCCCGGTAACGCAGTACAGCGAGACCAACAACACCTCGCTGGTGCTGCGCATCGACTACGGCAACACCAGCTTTCTGCTCACCGGCGACATGGAAAATACCGCCGAGACCGACCTTGTGAACAGCGGCGCCAACCTGAAAGCCGATGTTTTACAGGTAGGGCACCACGGCTCCAGCACCAGTACCAGCTACCTGTTTCTGAACGCTGTTCTGCCGGAAATGGGCGTCATCTCCTGCGGCACGGGCAACAAGTACGGCCACCCCCACGAGGAAACGTTAAGCATCCTGCGGGACGCAAAGGTGGACGTCTACCGCACCGACCTGCAGGGCACCATCACCATTAGCAGCGACGGCCAGAACTTCACCGTGGGCACCGAGCGCTTTGTGCCGGACAGTCAGCTGAACCCAACCGACCCGTCGTCCTCCAGCACCGCGCAGCAGGCGTACATCGGCAACGTGAACAGCAAAAAGTTCCACCTGCCCACCTGTCCCAACCTGCCTGCGGAAAAGAACCAGGTCCTCTTTTCCAGCTATGACGAAGCCATTGCCGCAGGCTATACCCCCTGCGCAAGCTGCATCAAATAAGAGTACTCCCTCAGTCAAACCCTTCGGGTTTGCCAGCTCCCTCTGAGATGGAGCCTTCTGACGGAACCGGGATGTTTCCTGTTGAAAGCGGAACGTTTCCGGACCGTCAAGGCCCCCTCCCCGAGGGGACTGGCACGGCGTGAGCCGTGACGGAGGGATTTTTTGCATTCTCCGGGATTGATAAAATCCCATAGCTGCGGTATACTTAAAATCACTTTATTTCAAAAAAGCAAGGAGGAACCGCAGATGCAGCTGGGGCAGAGCAGGACCCTGCCGGTGGAAAAACCGGAGCTGATCGACCTTGCGCAGGCAGCGCGGTATTTCGGCGCGCGCGGGGAGGCGGACACCGCCACCATGGCCCTGCTGCAGCGCTGCGCCGTACCGTTGCTGGCCGCTGCGACGCCCCGCGCCGTCTGGCTGCGGGCGGAGGTGAAGGCGCTGGCCGAAGCCGGCATCCTGCGGGGCAGCGATGTGATGCGGCATCTGGAGGGCTGCGGGCAGGCCATTCTGCTGGCCGTGACCCTTGGCCCCGGGGTGGACGCCCAGATCCGCCGCGCCGGGGTGGGGGATATCGCCGCCGGTGTAGCGTCCGATGCGCTGGGCAGCGCCCTGGCTGAACAGACCGCCGACGCGGCGGAAGCCGAGCTGCGCCAGCTGGCCGCAGCCGAGGGGACTTACCTCACCGGGCGGTTCTCGCCGGGCTATGGCGACTGGGACATCGCGGTGCAGCCGCTGGTGGCCGCCGCGCTGGACACGGCGCGCCGGGCCGGGCTGTGCGTCACCGATACCAACCTGATGACCCCCCGCAAAAGCGTGACCGCCATTCTGGGGGTCAGCGACCATCCGGTCAAGGGACATCTGGCCGGGTGCGGGCACTGTGTGCTGCGCACCCGCTGCGAATACAGAAAGAGGGGAAAGACCTGTGCAAGTGAGTGAACTTTTCAAGCAGAGCAATACCATCCTGCTGGACGGCGGCATGGGCACCATGCTGCAGGCGGCCGGCCTGAAGCTGGGCGCCCGGCCGGAGGAACTGAACATCACCGACCCGCAGCTCATCGAGGGCATCCATGCGCAGTATGCCGCAGCGGGCAGCCGCATCATCAACGCCAACACCTTTGGTGCGTCGGCCCACAAGCTGGCGGGCAGCGCCTACAGTCTGGAAGAGATCATTGCGGCGGGCATTGCCAACTGCAAGCGGGCCTGTGCGCCCTATGGTGCGCTTGCAGCGCTGGATGTCGGCCCGCTGGGCGAGCTGCTGGAACCCAACGGCACTCTGGCCTTTGAGGATGCCGTGGAGGAATACGCCCGCATCGTGCGGGCCGGTGCGGCGGCCGGGGCCGACCTGATCTTTTTTGAGACCTTTACCGACCTGTACGAGCTCAAGGCCGCGCTGTTGGCCGCCCGGGAAAACTCTAGCCTGCCCATCCTGGCCAGCATGAGTTTTGAAGCCGGCGGCCGCACCTTTACCGGCTGCACGGTGGAGAGCTTCGGCGTCACCGCCCGGGGTCTGGGGGCCAGCGCCGTGGGCATCAACTGCTCGCTGGGCCCCAAGGAGATCTTCCCCATGGCAAAGCGCCTGACCGAGGCCGTGCCCGGCAACTTCCCGGTGTTCGTCAAGCCCAACGCGGGTCTGCCCCGGGCCGACGGCAGCGGCTACGACATTACCCCGCAGCTGTTTGCGCTGGAAATGAAGCCCTACCGGGAGCTGAATCTGTTTGCCGCCGGAGGCTGCTGCGGCACCACGCCGGAGTTCATCCGGCTGCTGAACGGGGTGTTCAAGGGCTGTGTGCCGGGCCGCCCGGCCCACGCCATGCCCTCGGTGCTGTGCACCCCTATGAATTATGTCAACGTGGACGGCATCACCGTGGTGGGCGAGCGCATCAACCCCACCGGCAAAAAGCGCTTCCAGCAGGCACTGCGGGAGAATGATATGAACTATGTTCTGGAACAAGCCGTGAGCCAGGTGGAAGCCGGGGCGCAGGTGCTGGACGTGAACGTGGGTGCCCCCGGCGTGGATGAACCGGCCCTGATGCCGCAGGTGGTCAAGGCTTTGCAGAGCGTGGTCAGCCTGCCCCTGCAGCTGGATTCCTCCAACGTGCAGGCACTGGAAAACGGCCTGCGGGTGTACAACGGCAAGCCCATCGTCAACTCCACCAACGGCGAGCCGGAAAAGCTGCGGGCCATCCTGCCCCTGTGCAAAAAGTACGGCGCGGCCATCGTGGGCCTTGCCATCGACGAGCGGGGCATCCTGTCCGCCGCAGAGGACCGCGTGGCCATTGCCCGCCGCATCACCGAGGCGGCACTGGAAGCCGGAATCCCCCGCGAGGACATCTACATCGACTGCCTGACCCTGACCGCCAGCGCCCAGCAGAAGGATGTGCTGGCCACGGTGCAGGCGCTGGAAGCCTGCAAGAAGGAGCTGGGCGTGCGCACCATCCTGGGCGTGTCCAACATCAGCTTCGGCCTGCCCTGCCGCTCCTACCTGAACACCACCTTCCTCACCATGGCCATGTATGCCGGGCTGGATCTGGCCATCATGAACCCCTCCAGTGAAGAGATGATGGCCGCCGTATATGCCTACAACGTGCTGACCAACCGGGACGCGCAGAGCATGCAGTACATCGAGCGCTACGCAAACCGGGTGCCTGCCTCCACGGCCCTGAAGCAGGCAGCCCAGGCAGCGCCTGCGGCGGCAGCTTCCGACGGGAGCGCTGAAATTTCCGGCCCCTATGCGGCGCTGATCAAGGCGGTGGAAAAGGGCCTGAAGGGCGACGCCGCCGCCCAGACCCGCGCCCTGCTGGCCGAAAAGCAGCCGCTGGAAGTGGTGGACGAAGCCCTGATCCCGGCGCTGGACGTCGTGGGTGCCAAGTATGAGAAGGGCACCCTCTTCCTGCCGCAGCTGCTGCAGGCTGCCAGTGCCGCCCAGAGCGCCTTTGAGGAGATCAAGACCGCCATTGCCCAGAAGGGCGAGGGCAGCGCCAGCAAGGGCCGCATCGTGCTGGCTACCGTAAAGGGGGATGTCCACGATATCGGCAAGAACATCGTCCGGGTGATCCTGGAAAACTACGGCTTTGAGGTCATCGACCTGGGCCGCGATGTGCCGGTGGAGACCGTGGTGGACACCGTGCGGGAAAAGGATGTGCATCTGGTGGGCCTTTCGGCTCTGATGACCACCACCCTCAAGAGCATGGAGGAGACCATTGCCGCCCTGCATGCAGCCAAACTGGACTGCAAGATCATGGTGGGCGGTGCCGTGCTCACCCCGGAATACGCCGAAAAGATCGGTGCGGACTGGTACGCCAAGGACGCCAAGCGCAGCGCCGACATCGCCAAGGAATTCTTTGGGGTGTGATTCCTGCAAAAACAGGGAAGGAGAAAACCATGAAAAATACGGCTTTCAGCCTGATGACGGCATTGCTGGCAGTGATGAACGAAAGTGAACCGAAAGACCCGTACTATGTGCTGGCGCAGTATTTTTTGTATCACTTCGACCAGCTGCGGGATCTGAACATCTACGACGTGGCGGATGCCTGCTATGTGTCCCGCAGCGGCATCCGGCGGTTCTGCCAGTCCATCGGCTTTGACAACTTTTCCGACCTGAAGGCTGAGGCCGATGAATGGAAGCGCCAGTGCAACTACTTCATCGGCTACAGCGTGCGTCCGGACTACAAGGAATACCTTTCCGGCAGCATCGGGGAGATGATGGAGGAGATCAACCGTATTGCCACTCCCGCTGTACTGGATAAGCTGGCCGAAAGCATTCATGCCAGCCGACATGTGGTGCTCTTCACCTCGGATTTTTCCGGCATGGCGGCTCGCAGCTTCCAGCAGTCCATGGTGGTCATGGGCAAGCTGGTGCAGATCGTGTCCGATGCCCACTATACGCTGGATTATCTGAAAGTGCTGACACCGGAGGACCTGCTCATTACAGTTTCAGCTACCGGCAACTTTGCCACCCTGATGGAGCCAATGGTGCAGAAGGCTGCAGCTTATAAGGTGCTGGTGACGGTCAACCACGCCATAAAAATGTGGAAAAGCTACGATCAGGTGATCTACCTGAGCGAAAAGGACAACAGCGGTGCCCGCACGGTGTACTCCCAGTATGGTATGACCTATTTCTTTGATATCCTGTACAGCCACTATGTGAACAACTACCGGGAGACTGACCTGCTGCAGGGTCCAATTTCTGAACTGCCTTTGTCGGATTCTCAAAAAATGCGGGTGCAAAGATGTGCAGAATGACGGGTAAAACCGTGGAACTGCTCAAAAACAAAAGAATAAATTGTTCAACCATCCAAACGGGGTTCGCATCGCGAACCCCATTTTTTGTCGGAGATGTGTTACGATAGTCCTGCAAAGAATTGGACCCGCGGGGGGTTCTGCGACGGCAGAACAGACTGACAAAGATGGAAAGGATCACACTATGTATTACGGACACAACCCCAAATTCCCGGACAACTTCATGTGGGGCGCTTCCAGCGCTGCCTGGCAGGTGGAAGGCGGAGTCGCCGATGGCGGACGCACGCCGGCCATCATCGACCTGAACTCCAAGACCAAGAAGCCGTTTACGGATAACACCTATGCGGCGGATCACTATCATCACTACAAGGAAGATGTGGCCCTGATGGCAGAGTGCGGTTTCTCCAGCTATCGTTTCTCGCTCAGCTGGTCCCGCATCATCCCTCATGCAGACGGCAAGGTGAACCCCGAAGGCATCGCGTTCTACAATGATCTGATCAATGAGCTGGTGGCCCACAACATCACCCCCATCGTTACCCTGTATCACTACGACCTGCCGGTCTGGGTAGATGAGCTGGGCGGCTGGAAAAGCCGCGACACCGTGGAAAGATTCGAGCACTACTGCCGCGTCTGCTTTGAGAACTTCGGCGACCGGGTCAAATACTGGCTGTCGCTGAACGAGCAGAATATGCAGATCTGCTATGGCAACTGGCTGGGCGTCAGCAAGGGCTGTGACGACTGGTTCAAGGATCAGTGGAAGATCAACCATATCATGAACCTGTGCCATGCCAAGGCTGTCAACGCCTGCCATGAGATGGTGGCGGGCGGCAAGATCGGCCCTGTGCCCGGCTGCGTGCCCATCTACCCGGAGACCTGCCGCCCCGAGGATCAGATCGCTGCTATGAACGCCGAGGAGTTCACCGAGAAGTTCTGGATCGACACCTATGTTTACGGCGAGTACAGCAACTTTATCAAGCACTACTGGAAAGAGAACGACATCGACATCGGAATGCAGCCCGGCGATGCAGAACTGATGAAGAGCGCCAAAATCGATTTCATCGCCGTCAACTGCTACCGCAGCAACGTTGCAAAGTATGCGCCGCATGACGCAAAACAGCAGGATTATCTGCTGAACAAGAACGGCGTCAAGGGCCAGATGGTGTTCCCCGTGGAGCCGGGCCGCTACGCTCTGACCCGCAATCCCTATGTCGAGTACACCGACTGGGATTGGGAGATCGACCCCTCCTGCCTGCGCTATGAGATGCGTTACCTGTGGGATCACTATCACCTGCCCATGATGATCACCGAGAACGGTTACGGCGCCCATGAGACGAAGGACGCCGACGGCCAGGTGCACGATCAGGGCCGCATCGACTACTTGCGGGAGCACATTTATCAGCTGGGCATGGCCATTGAGGACGGCTGCGAGGTCATCGCATACAACCCCTGGTCCTTCACCGATCTGCTGTCCACCGGCAATGGCATGGCAAAGCGTTACGGTCTGGTGTACATCGACACCACCGATGAGGAGCAGAACGCGGCCAAGAGCGTGGAAGAGCTGTCCATGAAACGTATCCGGAAGGATTCCTTCTACTGGTACTCCAAGCTGATCCGTTCCAACGGTCAGGACTGGGGAAAGGAGATGCTGAAATAATGGCAAAGAAGGATTATAAGGCCATGGCGGCCGGTATTATCAAGCAGGCCGGCGGAGTGGACAACATTGTCAGCGCGACCCATTGCATGACCCGTCTGCGCCTTGTACTGCGGGATAGATCCAAGTTTGACACCGATGCCGTCAAGCAGGTGCCCGGCGTGCTGAACGTCATCATCCAGAACGGCGAATATCAGGTGGTCATCGGCCAGGATGTCCCTGACCTGTATGAAGAGGTCGTCAAGATCGACGGCATCCAGGCCGGCGGCAGCGTGCAGGACGATGAGGCCGCAGCCAAGGATCTGGCACAGGATCACGGCAACATCGGCAACGCGATCCTCTCCTTCATCGGCGGCACGTTCAGCCCGGTGATCCCGGTGCTGGTGGCAGGCGGCCTGACTGGTGCGGTGCTGTCCCTGCTGACCAACGTGTTCGGCGTCTCGGCGGAGTCTGGCACCTACACCATCTTCTACGCCATCAACCAGGCGACCTTCTACTTCCTGCCCATCTTCATCGGCTTTGCAGCCGCTGCCCGCCTGAAATCCAATGGTTTCCTGGGCGCATTTCTGGGCGCGATCCTGCTGTACTCCAGCATCAACGGTGCCGAAGGTCTGGACTTCTTCGGCATCCCGGTGCAGGCTATCAGCTATAACAGCACCGTGTTCCCGGTCATTCTGGGCGTGCTGTTCATGAGCGTGGTCTACAAGTTCCTGCAAAAGCATATCCCGGTCTTTCTCAAGACCATCGTCGTCCCGCTGCTGACCATGCTGATCACGGTGCCTGTCACCCTGATCGTTCTCGGCCCCATCGGCAACACCGTGGGCACCTGGCTGGCAAACGGTGTTTACGCTCTGTACCAGGCAGTTCCCGCGCTGGCCGTCATGGTCATCGGCATCACCACCCCGCTGATGGTTTTCTTTGGCATGAACAACGCCACCTACCCTGTGGTCTTTGCCCTGATGGCAGCTGTCAACTCTGACCCGCTGATCTGCACTGGCATGGCTCCCGCAAACGTGGCCGTTGGTGGTGCCTGCTTGGCCGCATCCCTGCTGTCCAAGAATGTGGAAGAAAAGTCCGTCAGCGTTTCCGCCGGTATCACCGCTCTGTGCGGCATCACCGAGCCGGGCGTCTACGGTGTGCTGTTCCCCAAGACCTACCCGCTGATTGGCGCTATGATCGGTGGCGGCATCGGTGGTCTGTTGGCCGGTATCCTGGGCATGACCCAGTACGTTATCTCCACGCCGGGCTTCATCAGCCTGCCTGCCTACATTGACCCCACCGGTTCCAGTTACAACCTTATCGTCTCGGTCATCGTGATGATTGTGGCTGTGGTCCTGGGATTCGTTGCAACCTACGCACTGGGCAAGCGCGCCGAAGCTAAAAAATAAGCCCCTGCAACAGGAAGAAAAGCAAGATCCCATCTGCAAAAGAAGAGCCGCTGCATCACACAAGAGAACGACGCGGCGGTTCTTCTTTTTTCGGCCCTCACAGGGAAGTGCTGTGGTGGGCCGGTACCGTAAGGTGTGGCCGACAAAGCAAATAAAAACACCTTCCATTGGAGCCGTTCTGCTCCAGCGGAGGGTGTTTTACATTATACGCTTTGTTTTTTCTTAGGATTGTTTGCCAGACTGTCAACGAGCCGCGAGGCGAGGGCACCCAGTGCAAGGCCCAGCACAAGGCCGCCCAGCACATCGGTGGGGAAGTGTACATACAGGTACAGCCGGGTAAAGGCGATGAAAGCCGCCAGCACCAGCGCGGGGACGCCCAACTTCCGGTTTTGCAGCCAGAGCGCAAAGGCTGCCGCAAAAGCCGAGGCCGTGTGCCCGGAGGGGAAGGAGTGCCCGTGGGGACGCTTGACCAGAATGGTGATCGCCGTGTTCACGTCGCAGGGGCGGGGCCGGGCGAACAGCGGCTTGAGGATGCAGTCCCCGGCCACCAGATACAGTACCAGCGCCGTGGCCATGGCGCACCCGGCCTTGCGGGTGCGGCGGAACAGCAGCAAAAGCAGCGTGAACGCGATCCAGATCTCACCGTGCTCACCGGCGTAGTTGAGAAAGACGGCCAGCGCATCCAGCACCGGGTTGTGGAACTGCTGCAGCCAGTCCAGAAATGCGAATTCAAACGGCATAAAGAACCTCCTGTCTGTTGGTTCTATGGTAACACATCTTCCGGCCCACCACAACCCGGCAGGCAAAAAACAGGAGTGCAGAAATAAGTTATATCTGTTATATTGGAATGCGATATTACAATACGGAAAGTAAAAACGCCCATTCCGACGGCAAAGGCCGGAACGGGCGCAGGATGCGAGAGGATCAGAGGCCCATTTCGGGCAGGGTGGGGTAGCTGTCGATGGCACCGTGCTTCTGTACGCTCAGGCCGCAGAACCGGTTGGAAAAGTCCAGGTACTCCTTCAGCTTTTTGCAGGACAGCTTTTCCAGCTTGTCCACCGTCACGCCGTCCCGGCTCAGCTGCCACAGGAAGGAGCCGATGAAGCCGTCGCCCGCACCGGTGGTGTCCACGGCCCTGACCTTCTGGCAGGGGGCAAAGGCATGGGCGGCGCGAGTGTAGGCGTAGGCCCCCTTGCTGCCGCAGGTGTACAGCACCAGCTGCACGTCCCCGGCAAACAGCTGGGGCAGGGCGGCTTCGATGTCGGCGGTGCCGGTGAGGAACTCCAATTCCTCGTCCGAGACCTTCAGGATGTTGGACAGCGGCAGGAACTGCAGCACGGTCTGGCGCAGCATCTCCCGGTCGGGCCAGAGGGGAAAGCGGAGGTTCGGGTCAAAGCTCACGATCGCACCGGCCTCCCGGGCGGCTCCGATGGCGGCCAGATGGGCGTGGCGCATGGGGCTGTCCACCAGCGAGACGCTGCAGAAGTGCAGGGCAAAAGCGTCGCGGAACCAGGCCAGGTCGATCTGCTCAGGGGCATACAGCAGGTCGGCCGAGGGCTTGCGGTAAAAGCTGAAGGTGCGGTTGCCGTCCTCCTCCAGGCTCACGAAGGCAAGGGCGGTGTTGGCCTTGTCGGTGAACACCAGATGGCTCAGGTCGATGCCGCAGGCTTCCAGCTCCCGTGCGATCTTGTGGCCGAAGGGGTCATCGCCCAGCTGGGTGAGAAAGCTGCTGGCACCGCCCAGACGGGCAAAGGCAGCGCAGACATTGGCCGGTGCGCCGCCGGTGCGCGGGCTGAAGGACGGCACCTCGTCAAAGGTGCATCCTACGCGGGACGGGATCATGTCGATCAGCGCTTCGCCGATGGAAAACAGAGTATTGCCGGGCATAGAAAACCTCCAGATCACAAATTGCAGAGTTCACAGGCTGCCCCGGTCAGCTTTACGCTCACGTCGCCGGGGGCAGGGTAGTACCGGGTGCTGAACACCGTGGCTCCCCCGTTCAGGAAAATTTCCAGCGAGGAATTGTCGCCCACCACCCGCAGGCTGCGGCAGGGGGCTGCCAGCCGGGCGCGGCGCACGGTGCGGCCGTCGGCCAGAGCGGGGGCGGTGAAGCGCAGGGTGCAGGTGCAGTCCTGTTCAGTATACACCAGCTGCACCCCCTGCGCAACCGTCAGGCAGAAGTCTCCGGCGGGTGCAGCGGTCAGGTCGAAGCGCGGGGCAAGGAACACTTCCTCGCCGCTGGCGGCGTGCAGGGCGGCGGCGCTGCGCTGCGCGTCCAGCTCCGGCACCGGGTTCTGCAGCAGGGTGCCGTCCGGCCCGGCCGTCAGCACGCGGGGCACGGTGAAGCAGTGCTGCCAGCCGTAAGCCACGGTGGGCGCGTTGCCGTAGTCGGCGTCCGGCATGCCCATCCAGCCGATCTGGATGCGGCGGTCGTTGCCGTCCACAAAGCTCTGGGGGGCGTAATAATCAAAGCCTGCGTCCAGCTCGTGGAATTCGCTCAGGGTGCAGTCCCCGCGCCAGTCACCGTGGATGGCAAACCAGCCGCAGCCGTAGACGTTCTGGCACTGGATGCCCTGGGGGGACACCGCCAGATACCACTGCCCGTCCAGACAGAACAGGTCCGGGCACTCCCACATGTAGCCGAAGGGTTCCGGGGTGGTCAGGGTGTTGATATGGGTCCAGCGGAGCTTATCGGTGCTTTCCAGCACCAGCACTTCGCCCTTGTCCTCCAGCGTGCGGGCACCCAGCACCATGTAGTACCGGCCTTCGTAGGCGAACACCTTGGGGTCCCGCACATGGCAGGTGAGCCCGGCGGGGTAGTCGCGGTTAGTCAGCAGACACTGCTTGCTGTCGAGGGTCACGCCGTCCTTGCTGACGGCCAGGCAGACGTTGTGCCCGCGGCCCTCTTTGATGTAATCGAAGTTTCCGGGGTGCTTGACGTTGCCGGTGTAGTAGAGGTACATGGTGCCATCCTCCACCAGGGCGGAGCCGGAGTAGGCACCGTGGCAGTCAAAAGGCTCGTCCGGATAGAGCATCACCGGCAATTGCTCCCAGTGGAGCAGGTCGGTGCTCACGGCGTGGCCCCAGTGCTTGACCCCGCCGTTCACGTCGAAGGGGCCGTACTGGAAGAATGTGTGGTACTGCCCGCCGTAGACGCACAGGCCGTTGGGGTCGTTCAGCCAGCCCACCGGCGGCTGCAGGTGGAACTGCTGACGGTGGGGGTCGGCGGCAACGGTTTCCCTGCCCAGCGACTCCACCAGAGGCACCAGCTTTTTCAGATCGCGCTGGAGTGCATTCATGCCTTGACCTCCTCAGGGCTCCAGATGAGCCAGGTTACGGCGAAGGACACGCCGAAGGAGATGGCCATCATGATGATGTACTGCAGGGGCATATGCAGGTGCAGCAGGATGCCGAAGATACCGGTGACGCCGGTGCCGGTGGCACCCAGACCCACGATGCTGGCGTACCATGCGCCGCAGGCACCGCCCAGCAGGCCGCCGAGGAAGGGTTTGAAGTAGCGCAGGTTCACGCCGAAGATGGCAGGCTCGGTGATGCCCATGCAGGCAGACAGGGCAGAAGGCAGAGCCATGGACTTGACCTTGGTGTCCTTGCTCTTGAGTGCGACGGCCAGAGCGGCACCGCCCTGTGCCACGTTGGCCGCGCTGGCCAGCGGCAGCCAGTAGGTATAGCCGTAGCGGGCCAGCTGGCCCAGGTCGATCAGGGTGTACATGTGGTGGATTCCGGCCACGACGGTGACCGCGTACAGGCCGCCCATGATGAAGGAGCCGATGCCGTAGGGCAGGGTGATGAGGGTCTGCACGCCGGTGATGATGCCGTTTTCCAACTTGGTGAACACGGGACCGATGGCGGCCAGGGTCAGGTAACCGGTGACGAACACGGACACCAGCGGGGTGACGAACAGGTCAAACATGGCGGGCACCACCTTGTGCAGCCGCTTTTCGATCTGGCACATGAGCCACACGGCGATGATGACCGGGATGACGTGGCCCTGATAGCCCACCAGCGGCACCGAGTACAGGCCGCCGAACACCGGCTGCATCACGTTGACGCCGTTGGAAACGGTCCAGGCGTTCTGCAGGTCGGGGTGGATCATGATCATGCCGATGACTGCACCCAGATAGGGGTTGCCGCCGAACACCTTGGCGGCGGAGTAGGCGATGAGGATGGGCAGGAAGGTGTAGGCCGTATTAGAGAACAGCTTGGCGAACACATACACCGAGCCGGTGGTGTCGATGTTCAGGAAACCGTTGTTCACCATGAAGTTCAGCGCTTCCATGATGCCCATCAGGAAGCCGGAAGCCACGATGGCGGGGATGATGGGCACAAAGATGTCGCCCAGGGTCTTGATGGCCCGCTGATACCAGGGTGCCTTGGCGGCGGCCGCCTGCTTCACGTCCTCCTTGCTGCCGCCCTCGATGCCGGCCAGCTGGATGAACTCGTCGTATACCTTGTTCACCGTGCCGGTGCCGAAGATGATCTGCAGCTGGCCCTGTGCCTCAAAAACGCCCTTGGCGCCCTCGGCGTTTTCCAGCTCCTGCTTGTTGACCTTTGCGTTGTCTGCGATGACCAGACGCAGGCGGGTGGCGCAGTGTGCGGCCGACACGATGTTGTCCTTTCCGCCGATGCAGTCCAGGACCTGTTGTGCTGCGTGTTTGTAATCCATAGTGCACTTCTCCTTTGCTTGATGCTTCCTCTTCCAAAGACCGACCACTGTGTTGTAATCGGTTTCACTGGCATGATTATACGATAATCAGCGCAATGTTTCCATTCGCAGAGGGCATAAAGTTGGGATGCATTCTGTTATTGATTTCACATGGTTTCATATCGCTCAGTCCCCCGTGCTCTCCCGGCAGACCAGCTCATACCCCAGCATCTGGCTGCGGGGCACGGTGTGGGGGTCGTTGAGCAGGTCCATCAGCAGGGCGGCGGCGTCCCGGCCGGAGGTCTTGTAGTGCAGGTGGGCGCTGGTCAGAGGCACAAAGGTATTGCGCCCCACACTGCTGTCGCCTACGGCGGCGATCATCACATCCTCCGGGATGCGGATGCCTGCCTCCCGGCAGTACTGCATGGCACCCAGAGCAATGGCGTCGGTGGCGCAGAACAAGCAGTCGATGCGGGGGTCGCTGCCCAGCAGGCGGGCGGCCTGCTCGTAGCCGGACGCGGTGCTGAACTTTGCCACCACCATGCGCTGGGGCCGCACCGGCAGCCCGGCGTCCTTCACGGCGGCTTCAAAACCTGCCCGGCGCTGCAGCCCGGCGGCCTTGTCCAGCAGGGTGACCCCGATGTAGCCCGGGGCATGGCGGCCCTTGGCCAGCATGTGGGCCGTGGCAGCCTGTGCCGCGCCAAAGTCGTCGTGGTACACGCTGCAGCAGCCCGGAAACTGCTGCCCCAGCACCACCAGCGGCACATGCATCCGCTCCAGCACGGCCTTGTGCTCCGGGGTGTACACGGTGGCAATGAGCAGGATGCCGTCCACCGTGTGGCGGCACAGAGTGTCCAGGGCGCGGAGTTCCTTCTGCGGGTCGTTGGCGGTGTTGATGAGCAGCAGCTGGTAGCCGGATTCTTCCAGCACGCTGCCGATGCCCTCCACGATGCGGGGGCAGCTGTCGCTGGACAGTTTGGGCAGGATGACCCCCACCTGCCGGGTGCGGCGGGTGCGCAGCATCTGGGCCTGTATGCTGGGGTGGTAGCCGGTGGCTTCCACAGCGGCCTCGATGCGTGCCCGCTTGTCGGCACTGAGGTAGCCGCCGTTGAAGTAGCGGCTCACCGCCGCCTTGGATACACCGGCATACTGGGCAAATTCGGTGATGTTCATGAAATGCCTCCTCATTTTTCTGCGCTGCAGGGCAGTTTTGGAATTGACTTGACGCGCGGGGTGTGCTACAATACCGCTTTGTGTATGACAATTTCCGGGAAAAAGGGAAAACCAAGATGAATCTGACAAAGCAGTTCTTTAAATATGTATCGCAGAATATTTTCGGTCTGCTGGGCACGTCCTGCTATATTCTGGCCGATACCTATTTTATCTCGCAGGCGGCGGGCACCGACGGCGTGACCCTGCTCAACCTCTGCCTGCCCATCTACAACTTCATTTTTGCCATCGGTTCCATGATCGGTCTGGGTGCGGCCACCCGCTACGCCATCCTCCGCGCACAGGGCGAGGAGCGGGCGGCACAGCGGTATTTCTCCAATGCCGTCTTTTGCGCCTGCCTGCTGGCCGTGCCCTTTGTGCTGGTGGGCATCTTCTGCCCCGGCACACTGCTGCGGCTCATGGGCGGCGATGCCGGCATCGTGGCGCTGGGCATCCCCTATGCGCGCATCTTTCTGCTGTTCACGCCCTTTTTTATGTGCAACTACATCGTGTCGGCCTTTGTCCGCAACGACGGTGCGCCCTCGCTGGCCATGGTGGCCACGCTGAGCGGCAGCCTGTTCAATGTGGTGTTCGACTACATCTTCATGTTCCCCATGGGGCTGGGGCTGGCCGGTGCGGCACTGGCCACCGCTGTTTCGCCGATGCTCAGCATCGCCATCTGCAGCCGCCACTTCTTCCAAAAAGACAACACGGTGCAGTTCGTGCGGCAGCTGCCCTCGGCAAAGCTGCTGGGGCAGAGCTGCCAGCTGGGCATCTCCGGCTTTGTGGGGGAGATGTCCTCCGGCGTGACCACGACGGTGTTCAACTTCCTGCTGCTGGGTCTGGCCGGGAATGTGGCCGTGGCGGCCTACGGCGTCGTGGCCAACTTTGCGCTGGTGGCCACCGCCATTTTCAACGGTGTGGCCCAGGGTGCCCAGCCGCTGGTGAGCCGCTGCTACGGCCACAGTGACCGGGCCGGAGCCCGGAAGCTGCTCATTCTGGGCAGCTGCACCGCGCTGGTGCTGGCGGCCGTGCTGTACGCGGTGGTGTTCGGCATGACCGACACGCTGGTGGGCTGGTTCAACAGTGAAAACTCGGCGCAGATGGCCCGGTTTGCCCACAACGGCATGCGGCTGTACTTCGTGGGCTACTTCTTTGCCGGGTTCAACATCGTGGCGGCGGGCTACCTGAGCGCCACCAACCGCCCGGTGGAAGCCTCGGTCACCTCCATCTGCCGCGGCGTGGCGGCCATTGTGGTCTGCTCGCTGGTGATGAGCGCCCTCTTTGGCATGAACGGCGTGTGGGCGGCCTTCCCGGCAGCGGAGCTGCTGACGGCGGTGCTGACCCTCTGCCTGCTGCTGCGGGGCAGAACCGGGAAAAATCCCGGTTCGGATTGAAGCACGCGCCCAAAACAGGTATACTGGTCCCGGGAAAGTGAATGGTTCAAAATCTGACCATGGAAGCGAGAGGGACGGTAGGAATCCTTATGATACGGCGAATACGATCCTTGTGGTATTTGCAATGCTGATCATGCTGGTGGCGGTGAACTTCAACACCGTGCTGGACCGGGAACGCAAACTGGCCACACGGGTGCTGTTTCTGGTCATCAGCATCGCGGCCGCGGGGGGATCCTGTTCTTTGACGTGAACCACTTCAAGAAGGTCAACGACACCTTCGGCCATACGGCGGGGGACAAATGCCTGTGCACGGTGGCGCAGGGCCTGCTCGAGGTCTATGGCATCAGCGGACGCAGCTTCCGGCTGGGAGGCCTTTGACACGGCAGAAGAAACGCTGGAAGAAGCCTTCAACCGGGCGGACCAGGCTATGTATCAGGAAAAGAACGCCCGCCATGCGGCCCGCCAGCCTTCGGAACATTAAATATACAGCTCCTGCTCGCGCAGAGCTTCTTCGGGCGAAAGCCCGGACTGCGCAGTGTGACCGGCCAGTGTCCGCCATTGTGCGGGGGACTGGCCGGTTTCTTTTTTGAACACCCGGCACAGGTAGTTGGCCCCGGAAAAGCCGCACAGGCTGGCCACCACGTCCAGCGTGTACTCCCGGTGCAGCAGCAGCCGCTGGGCGGCTTCCACCCGCACCCGGGTCAGGTAGCGCCCTGGCGGGATGCCCAGCGCGGCGGTGAAGGTGCGCACCAGATGGCTCTTGGACACCCCCAGCCGCTCGCTGAGCTCCTCCACGCCGTACAGGCCCGCGTAGTTGGCCCGGATGTCCGCGATGGCGGCCTGCACCAGCGGCGGCAGGGCGGGGGCGGCGCTGTCGGCGTCGGCCAGCTCACACAACAGGGCAAAGGCCAGCTGGCTGCGCACCCGGCCCGGCAAGTCCTGCTCCGAGGCAAGGCGGTCCAGCAGCTCGGCGGCGGCGGGGCAGGTCTCGCCCCGGGCCAGAAAAGGCAGCTCGTGCAGCCCGGCCAGAAACTGGGCGCTGGCCTGCCCGGTGAGCTGGACGCACAGCAGGTGGCAGCTGCCCTCCGGCTCCAGCACCAGCGGGGCGCGGCTCAGCACCAGATGCCCGGCCGGGACGCTCTGGGGCGGCAGCAGCAGCGCAGCCCCGGCGGGCAGGGGCCCGGCCGATGGCACACTGGCGGGGCACCGCTGGAAACAAGGCAGCCCCACAGCCCGTCGCCGGTCAGGGTGAGGGGCGCGCAGGGCTGCACGTCCTGCACCTGACCGGGCGCGGCCACGGCATTCCAGTCAAACAGCAATATCCGACACCTCAAATCAATAAAATGCTATTTTATATCACAAAATAATCTGTTATTATAATACCAACGAACCGAAGCGCCGTCAAGGGCGCTGCAAACACAAGATTATGGAGGCAAACGATTATGGCTTCGATTAGCTGCCAGCACATCTATAAGATCTACCCGGGCGCTACCGCTCCTTCCGTCACCGACTTCAACCTGGAGATCCAGGATAAGGAATTCATCATCTTCGTCGGCCCCTCCGGCTGCGGCAAGTCCACCACCCTGCGCATGATCGCCGGCCTGGAGGAGATCTCCAAGGGCGAAATGTACATCGGCGGCCGTCTGATCAACGACGTTCCCCCGAAGGACCGCGACATCGCCATGGTGTTCCAGAGCTACGCTCTGTACCCCCACATGACCGTTTACAAGAACATTGCATTCGGTCTGGAGCTGCGCAAGACCCCGAAGGACGAGATCGACAAGCGCGTGCATGAGGCAGCCAAGATCCTGGAGATCGAGCACCTGCTGGACCGCAAGCCCAAGGCTCTGTCCGGTGGTCAGCGTCAGCGTGTTGCTCTGGGCCGTGCAATGGTCCGTAACCCGGCAGTCTTCCTGCTGGACGAGCCCCTGTCCAACCTGGATGCCAAGCTGCGTACCAGCATGCGCACCGAGATCATCAAGCTGCACAAGAAGCTGGCTACCACCTTCATCTACGTTACCCACGACCAGACCGAGGCTATGACCATGGGCGACCGCATCGTCGTCATGAAGGATGGCGTCATCCAGCAGGTCGATACCCCGCAGAACCTGTACGATATGCCGTGCAACATGTTCGTTGCAGGCTTCATCGGCAGCCCCCAGATGAACTTCCTGGACGGCACCCTGATCAAGAAGGGCGAGCTGTACGGCATTGACCTGGGCGGCGACGTGATCCCCCTGCCCAAGGAAAAGACCGCCGACGGCAAGCTGGATGCTTACGTTGGCAAGAAGGTCAAGATGGGCATCCGTCCCGAGGATATCGACGACGAGCCCGAGTTCATGGCAAAGCACACCGACTGCCAGCTGGATGCTCAGGTCGAAGTGTCTGAGATGATGGGCGCCGAGATCTACCTGTACCTGGAGTACAAGGGCAACAAGATGACCGCTCGTGTGGCTCCCACCTCCAAGGCCCGCAACGGAGACACCGTCCGCGTTGCCTTTGACCCGCACAAGGTCCACCTGTTCGACATCGAGACCGAGCAGACCATCCTGAACTAAGCTGCAATTATGTGACGATCATTTTTTGATCCTCCTATCATCATACAGAGAACCGTCGGCAGGGAAACCTCCGGCGGTTTTCTGTGTCTATGGGCAAGGCAGACAAAAAGCAGCCGCGTACCTTTTGGAAGGCACGCGGCTGCTTTTGCTTTACCGGCAGCTCATTGCCGCAGGGCGGTCAGGCCCGGCGGGAGAAGTGAAACGGAGGTTGTACCAGCTGGGGCTGCCTGGATCTGGTGAGCGCGTCCACCGCACAGCTGAAAAAGCGCTACGGCTTTATCTATGTGGACCGCAACGACGACGGCACCGGCACGCTGGAACGCTACAAGAAGGATTCCTTGCAAGAAAGGGGCCGGGGCCTCTCCCCGGCCAACAGGCACAAAAAAGCCCCGGAGGGCAGCTTTGCAGCTACACTCCGGGGGAAAGGATGAGGAATTATTGTTTACTTGTAGTTGGGATTTTCGATCTTGATGGCCACTGCCACATACTTACGGGTACCGAGCTCACGAACAACGACACCCATGTCGACCCAAGTGCCCTTCCCATGGACATCCACGTTTGTGCCGGGGAGCTTCTTACCGATCAATGTCTCGGCAAACGCCAGTGCAGCCTCACTCAGCGGGCCGCCAGTGTAATTTGCCGTTACGGTAACAATGAGATAACGGTCTTCCACGCCGTCCACATGGACGTCTGCGACCAGTCTCGTGCCAAAGATGCTGATATCGGTGTTCAGATCCTTCTGCAGATATCCATCAGCAATAGCCTGCAAGCTCTTATTATTTTCTTTGATGTTGCTTGCCTGGCTACTGGTTGCATACTTGCCAAAGAGGTTGCTTTCTGCTTCAGGAACTCTTTCACCAACCTCGCCACCGCCGCCACAGGCGGTAAGCATCAGCAGGGCCATAGCACCTACTAGTAACAGGGCCGCGAACTTCTTCAGGTTTTTCATAGGATCTCCCTCCAGTCTGGTTGTTTTTGTGGATATGTTTCGTGATTCACGGAGCTGCATCCCCGGCGGGGGGACGCTTTCCTTGTCTCAATTATATCGAACAAAAGCCAGGGCTGTCAATGGGGGAGTTCCCTAAAAAATCAGAGGTCGATTCGTGAAAAAGTCACGAAAACAGGTGATATTTGTTGCGCTATTGTAACTGCCATACCAAACTTCGCAAAGAACCTTTGCCGCTTGGAATTTCCTGCCATCGGCCCGGAGGCCGAGGCTGTTTTTCTGGCAGAGACAGTGCCCTTAAATTTGGACAGATGCTGTGCCCAAGGTGCCCTCTCCCCGGCCTCCCAGACGGCAGCGGAAATCCTGGTAGCCAAAGTGGGCCAGCCGGGCCAGGCTGCCGTCGGACCGCAAAAGCCAGATATCCGGCAAGGGCATCCCGTTAAAGGTGTTGTTTTTGCAGGTGGTGTAGATGGCCATATCTCCAAACACCAGCCGCTGGCCCGGGGCCAGCGGGGCCTTGAAGCTGTAGTCTCCCATCACATCTCCTGCCAGGCAGGTGGGGCCGCCCAGCCGCACGGTGCAGGGCTTTTCGCCGGGTTCTCCGGCATCCAGCAGGGGCGGGCGGTAGGGCATCTCGATAACATCCGGGGTGTGGCAGGCGGCAGAGGTGTCCAGGATGGCCAGGCTGGTATCCCCGTTGCACAGGGTGTCCAGCACGGTGGTGATCAGATACCCGGCGTTCAGCGCCCAGGCTTCGCCCGGCTCCAGGTACACCTGGACGCCGTACTTTGCCTGCACTTGGCAGATGCACTGCTCCAGGGTGGCCAGGTCATAGCCGGGCCGGGTAACGTGGTGGCCGCCTCCAAAGTTCACCCACTTCATCTTGGGCAGCAGGTCCCCGAACGTTGCCTCCACCGCTTTCAGGGTCACGGCCAGGGCGTCGGCGTCCTGCTCGCAGAGGGTGTGGAAGTGGAGGCCATCCAGCAGCTCCGGCAGCTCCGGGTGGGCCGCCACGGCGGCGTCCCACTGGGCCCGGGTGGTGCCCAGGCGGCTGCCCGGGGCGCAGGGGTCATAGATGGCATGCCCCTCCTGGGTGGAGCACTCGGGGTTTACCCGCAGGCCCACGCTTTTGCCGGCGGCCTTGGCTGCCGGGCCAAACTGAGCCAGCTGCCCCGGGGAGTTGAACACGATGTGGTCGGCGTACTGCAACAGCTCCGCAAACTCGTCTGCCCGGTAGGCAGCGCAGAACACATGGTTCTCCTTTTCCGGCAGCTGCTCCCGGCCCAGGCGGCTCTCGTACAGGCCGCTGGCCTCGGTGCCTGCCAGGTAGGGGGCCAGCACCGGGTACACATCAAAGTTGGAAAAGGCCTTTTGGGCCAGCAGGGCCCGGCATCCGGTGCGCTGCTGCAGCTCCAGCATGATCTGACCATTCCGGCGCAGCTGGGCCTCGTCCAGCAGGTAGCAGGGGGTGGGCAGACTTTGCAGCTGCTGTTCCGTCAGGTTTGCCAGCCCCGCAAAGGCCGGGCGGCGATCCTCCAGCCGCATCAGTCCACCAGAGCCGGGCTGTGGCTCTCGCTGCGGGGCAGGCCGTACTTGTCCAGGGCCTCCAGATACGGGTCCGGATCAAACTCCTCTACGGTGTGGACGCCCTTGGTGGTCCACTTGCCGGTCAGCAGCATCAGGGCACCGCACATGGCGGGCACGCCGGTGGTATAGCTGATGGCCTGGCTGCCTACCTCGCGGTAGCACTCCTGGTGGTCGCAGACATTGTAGATGTAATAGGTCTTATCCTTGCCGTCCTTTTTGCCGGTAAAGATGCAGCCGATGTTGGTCTTGCCCTTGGTGCGGGGGCCAAGGCTGGCGGGGTCCGGCAGCAGGGCCTTCAGGAACTGGATGGGCACGATCTCCTGGCCGTTGAAGTTGACCGGGGTGGTGGACAGCATGCCCACGTCCTCCAGACAGCGCATGTGGTCCAGGTAGCTCTGGCCGAAGGTCATGAAGAAGCGGATGCGCTTTGCCTCCGGGATGTTCTTTGCCAGAGACTCGATCTCCTCGTGGTGCAGCAGGTACATATCCTTCTGGCCCACCTGGTCGAAGGTATACTCCCGCTTGATGCTCATGGCCGGGATCTCCACCCAGTGGCCGTTCTCCCAGTAGCTGCCGGGGGCAGACACCTCGCGCAGGTTGATCTCCGGGTTGAAGTTGGTGGCAAAGGCATAGCCGTGGTCACCGCCGTTGCAGTCCAGGATGTCGATGGTGTCAATGGTGTCGAACTCGTGCTTCTTGGCGTAGGCGCAGTAAGCCTGGGTGACGCCCGGGTCAAAGCCGCTGCCCAGCAGGGCGGTCAGGCCGGCTTCCTCAAACTTTTTGGCGTAGGCCCACTGCCAGCTGTAATCAAAGTAGGCAGAGAAACCGGCCTCCTTGCAGCGCTTCTCGTAGACGGCGCGCCATTCGGGGTCGTCGGTGTTCTCTGGCTCATAGTTGGCGGTGTCCATGTAGTTGACGCCGCAGGCCAGGCACGCGTCCATGATGGTCAGATCCTGATAAGGCAGGGCGATGTTCATGACCAGGTCGGGCTGGTAAGCCTTGATGAGGGCAATGACCTCCTCCACCTTGTCGGCGTCCACCTGGGCGGTGGTGATCTTGGTGGCGGTCTTGGGGGCCAGCTCGGCGGCCAGCTTGTCACACTTTGCCTTGGTGCGGCTGGCGATGCAGATCTCGGTGAACACTTCGGGCACCTGGCAGCACTTGTGGATGGCAACGGAGGCCACGCCGCCGCAGCCGATGATCAGAACTTTGCTCATGTTGGTTTCTCCTTTATGTCAATGATTTTGATTTATGCCTGAAAGCCGGGCCAGCCTTTATCCAGGGCAATGAGGGTCTCCCGGAGCACCTTGCAGGCCGTGGCGGTGGACACGCCGGTGGTGTCCAGCGTGGGGGCCAGCTCGTTGAGGTCGGCCGCGATGATGTTGGCCTTGGTCACGGTGCGGATGGCCTCCAGCAGCTGCAGAAAGCTCACGCCGCCGGCCTCCGGGGTGCCGGTGCCGGGGAAGCAGGAGGGGTCCAGGCAGTCCAGATCAATGGTCAGGTACACGGGCACTTTGCTCTCGCACAGCTGCGCGGTGAGCTCGGAAAGGCCGGTGAAGTCGAACTTGTGCATCTCGGTGTGCTGGGCAGCAAACTCGAACTCGGCGCGGTCGCCGCTGCGGATGCAGAACTGGTGGATATGGCCGTCGCCCACCAGCTCGTGGCAGCGGCGCAGCACGCAGGCGTGGCTGAGCTTTGCGCCCAGATAGTCGTCCCGCAGGTCGGCGTGGGCATCGAAGTGGACGATGTGCAGGTCGGGGTATTTCTTCACCGCAGCCCGCACCGCGCCCAGGGTGACCAGATGCTCGCCGCCCAGCAGCAGCGGGAACTTTCCGTCGTGCAAGATCTCGGCGGCGCGGGCCTCGATGTCGGCCAGAGCGCTCTCGCTGGAGCCGAAGCACAGCTCCAGGTCGCCGCTGTCAAAGATGTCAAAGTCGGTCAGGTCGGCGTTCTGGTAGGGGCTGTAGGTCTCCAGGCCGTAGCTCTCGTGGCGGATGGCCGCCGGGCCGAACCGGGCCCCGGGGCGGTAGCTGGTGGTGGAATCGTAGGGGGCACCGTACAGCACGATGCTGGCGGCGCGGTAGCTGCTGTCGCAGCCGATGAAGTTTTCAATGTTGGGTCGCATCAGTGTTCCTCCACTTCCCGCAGCATCTCTTCGAGGAATGCCGGCAGGTAGAATGCCCCGACGTGCAGCCGGGTGGTGTAGTAGCGGGTGCGCATGTTCAGCGCCTTCCAGGCGGCTGCGTCCAGATCGTCGATGGGGTGGTATTTCTTGCTGGCAAAGCCGAACAGCCAGTAGCCCGCCGCAAAGGTGGGGATGTGGGCCTGGTACACCCGGCTGATGGGGAAGGTGGACGCAATGCGCTTGTGGCTGCGCTGCATGGCACTGGCGTCCTCGGCGTAGAAGGGGCTGCCCTGCTGGTTGACCATGATGCCGTCCTCTTTCAGGGCGTTGAAGCAGCTGCCGTAGAACTCCCGGGTGAACAGGCCCTCGGAGGGGCCGAAGGGGTCGGAGGAGTCCACGATGATCAGGTCGTATTCCTCCTCGCAGCGGCGGATGAACTTGAGGGCGTTCTCAAAGTAGATGTGGACCCGGCGGTCGTCCATGCGGCAGGCGTTGCCGGGCAGATAGGCACGGCAGGCCTCCACCACCTGGGGGTCCATCTCCACCAGGTCGATGCGCTCCACCCGGTCGTAGCGGGTCAGCTCCCGGACCACGCCGCCGTCTCCGGCACCGATGACCAGGATGTCCTTGGCCTCCTTGTGCACGGCCATGGGCACATGGACGATCATCTCGTCGTAGATGAACTCGTCGCGCTCGGTCAGCATCACGTTGCCGTCCAGCGTGAGCACCCGGCCAAACTCCGGGGTCTCAAAGATGTCGATGCGCTGATAGTCGCTCTGCTTGGAGTAGAGCTGTCTGCTCACCCGGATGCTGTGCTTCACGTCCGGGGTGTGAAACTCGGAAAACCAGAATTCCATATTCGCTCCTCCTTATGCCAGAACGTTCAGGTGTAAGATGTCGGGGTCCTCGGGGCCGGTCATGCTGCAGCCCTTGGCCTTGGCGTACTCGATGTAGTTCAAAATCTCTTTGGTAATGCGCTCGCCGGGGGCCAGGATGGGGATGCCCGGCGGGTAGCACATGACGAACTCGCTGCACACCATGCCCTCGGTGTCCCGGAGAGGCAGGCTCTTTTTGGGAGCGTAGAAGGCCTCCTGCGGGCTGGCGGCCACCACGGGGTCGATGTATTCCTGGCTCAGCAGGCCCGCCCCGTCGGTGCGGTAGCGGCGTTTGATCTCGGCCAGGGCGCTCACCAGCCGTTCCACCTCCTGCGGGCGGTCGCCGATGGACAGGTAGGCCAGGATGTTGCCGATGTCGCCGAACTCAATCTGGATGTCATATTCGTCCCGCAGGATGTCGTAGACCTCGATGCCCGCCAGACCGATGTCCAGCGTGTGGACGCTGAGCTTGGTGGTGTCAAAGTCGAACACCGAGTTGCCGTTGCACAGCTCCTTGCCAAAGGCGTAGTAGCCGCCCACGGCGTTGATCTCCTCGCGGGCATACTCGGCCATGTCGGCCACCTGATGGAACACCTGCCGCCCCCGCAATGCCAGATTGCGGCGGGAGATGTCCAGGCTGGACATGAGCAGGTAGCTGCCGGAGGTGGTCTGGGTCAGGTTGATGATCTGCCGCACATAGCCCGGATGCACGTTGGGCCCGATGAGCAGCAGGCTGGACTGGGTGAGGCTGCCGCCGCTCTTGTGCATGGAGACGGACGCCATGTCCGCCCCCGCTGCCATGGCCGACACCGGCAGGCCGTTGCCAAAGTAGAAGTGGGTGCCGTGGGCTTCATCGGCAAGGCAGAGCATCCCGGCGTCGTGAGCCATCTTGACGATGGCCCGCAGGTCGGAGCAGATGCCGTAGTAGGTGGGGTTGTTCACCAGCACGGCCACCGCGTTGGGGTGCTCCTTGATGGCCTTTTCCACCTGCTCCCGCTTCATGCCCAGCGAGATGCCCAGGCGCTTGTCCACCTCCGGGTTCACATACACCGGCACCGCGCCGCAGAGCACCAGCGCGTTCAGCACGCTGCGGTGCACGTTGCGGGGCAGGATGATCTCGTCGCCCCGCTTGCAGGCGGTGAGCACCATGCTCTGCACGCTGCTGGTGGTGCCGCCCACCATCAGGAAGGCGTGGGCCGCGCCAAAGGCGTCGGCGGCCAGTTCTTCTGCTTCCCGGATGACCGACACCGGGTGGCAGAGGTTGTCCAGCGGCTTCATGCTGTTCACGTCCACGCCCACGCACTGCTGGCCCAAAAAGGCGGTCAGCTCCGGGTTGCCCCGGCCTCGCTTGTGGCCGGGCACATCAAAGGGCACCACACGCATCTGCCGGAACCGCTCCAGCGCTTCGTAAATGGGCGCGCGGCGCTGGTCCAGCCGGAACCGTGTACGGTTCTCACTCATCTTTTTTTCCTCCGTCCCTGGTTCCAAGACAAACAAAAAAGCGCAGGTGCCGCACCAAAAAGTGCAGACCTGCGCTTGGAAAAAAGCCATTTTTTGCGCGGAGAAAGCCCCCGGACAAGATGTGCCGGAGCCACGGGCCGCGTTTCAGCATGATCCAAAAAGACGGGATGATGAGAGTCTATATAGCAATTCTGCTTTTACTGCTCTTTATTGACCGTTTCACATTGACCGTTTCACAAGTCTGCGCACTGGCTGCACAATTTCATGGTTGTAAAGGAACCAACTTATAAAATTTGAGCTTCTAACTCAATCAATAATGGCGGCTTGCACCGCCGGTCGGCAGTGGACCCGGCTGTCCGTATGGCCTTAGCCCCGCTGGGCGGTCCATGGGAAAATTGCTTTGAAAAGACCCTGTTCTGCGTCGTCTCTCAAAATCATCTGTGATTCTATCATGCGCATTGGCAGTTGTCAATGCTTTTTGACAAAAAATGTTCAGCGCCGCTGCTGCCCCAGCCACTGCCAGAGCGCGATGCCTGCGGCGTCGGCACACTGGCCGTTGAAAAAGTAGATCCAGCTCCAGTCGCCCTCGTGGCAGTACAGGGTGCCCAGGCGGTTGCGGTGCAGCGTTTTCTGAAAAAAGAAAAGCAGCCCGGAATCGTTCGATTCCAGGCTGCTTCGGATGCCGGTGGTGGGGGTCGAACCCACACGTGTTATTAGCACAAGGGATTTTGAGTTTTTATCCGCATCTTCCATCTGGTGTCATCCAGTGATATCTAATGATATCTGGTTCCCACTGTGCAAAGGCAAAATTCACGACTCAACGAACAATAATTTGAAATATCCACGATTTTTCGATGCGTTTTTCCTCTACTCTGTTTTTTCGGTTTGGACCGCCCAAATGGAAATTGGAGGGATGTTCAGGAGGGATGCAGGGCAAAACGCTCCTCTGCTTAGGCACAAAACGAAAGGAAAGTCAAGGATAATGAATCAAAATCAAGCAAAAGAGTATTATAAAAAATTATTTGTGAACTATCCTGATGTGCTGTCTGTCGAAGAAGCAACAACTTTACTCGGTTTCAAAAGCCAGACTGCCATCATCAGAAGAATCCATCAACATAGAATTCGCTGCCTGAAAGTCGGACGATCTTTCATGATTCCGAAAGAATATCTCATCGACTATCTTTTGGATAGCTAAATTATATAGCCATTATATTACATAGCGCACCACTTTTCAATAAGAAAAGAGTGCGCTTTTTATTTTCAAACGAAAGGCGGTTGATTTTTTGAACACAAGCTGGAGCAAAACGTTGAAAAAGCCACATGACCCTTGACTACTTTTACGGACAAGCCGGAGAACTGTTTTCATTCTACCGCATTCCCAAGGCTCTTTTTCAGGAGCCACGGTTCCAGAGTCTGTCCACCGATGCAAAAACCCTGTACGGCATCCTGCTGGACCGCATGAGCCTGTCTGTGAAAAACGGCTGGCTGGACGAGCAGAACCGGGTGTTCATCATCTTCACGATAGAGGATGTCAAGAGGGCGTTGTGTTGCGCAGACAACAAAGCGACCAAGCTGCTCCGGGAACTCGAAAAGTTTGGTCTGATTGAACGAAAACGCAGAGGTCTGGGAAAGCCAAGTTTGGTGTATGTGAAGAACTTTTCGGCAGAATCGTCAAAATCAATATTCCAAAATCGTGATTTTCACGATTCTGGAGGCTTCAAAAACGCAAGTCAAGACCCTTCAAAATCACGATGTAATAAGACTAAAGAGAATGATACTGAAATGAGTGAGACTGATCCATTCAATTCTGAAGAAGCGGATGGGATGAGCAAACGCACCCAACTGGAAGAATATTTTTCTCAGTCTTTGGAGATAGACCTTTTGCTCCGGCTCTGCCCGGATGACAAGGACATTATCTACCAGATCGTAGACTTGCTGGTGGACACCTGCGCTACCAACCGTAAGCTGCTGCACATTGCTGGGGACGATAAGCCCGCCGAGGTGGTATGCAGTCGGTTTATGAAGTTGAACGCCGACCACATCCGCTTTGTGCTGAAGTGCTTTGCAGAGAACAGCAGCCCGATCCGTAACATGAAACAATATCTGCTCGCTTCTCTGTACAACGCGCCCACCACCATGCAGCTTTCCTACCAGAACCAAACCAACCACGACTTAGCGAATCGGAGGTGATGAAAATTTCAAAGAAAGCAACCACGATAGCCATCGTCAACCAGAAAGGCGGCACCGGCAAGACCACCACCTGTGAAAATCTGGGCATCGGGCTGGCGATGGAGGGCAAAAAAGTTCTGCTGGTGGACACTGACCCGCAGGGCAGTCTTACCATCAGCATGGGCTGGCAGCAGCCGGACGAGCTGCCTGCCACATTGTCTACTCTGATGCAGAAAGCCATGAACGACCAGCCTATCCAACCCGGTGAGGGCATCCTGCACCATGCAGAGGGCGTAGACCTCATCCCTGCCAACATCGAATTGGCAGGATTGGAGGTGGCTCTGGTAAACAGCATGAACCGGGAAAAGATGCTCAAACAGGTGTTGGACGGAGCAAAACGGGAGTACGATTATATCCTGCTGGACTGTACTCCCTCCCTTGGTATGCTCACCATCAATGCACTGGCGGCGGCAGACACTGCTTTGATACCCGTACAGGCTCAATATCTTTCTGCCAAAGGTCTGGAGCAGCTTTTGCAGACAATCTGTAAGGTACACCGGCAGAAAATCAATCCGAAGCTGAAAATCGAGGGCATCCTGCTCACCATGACGGACAGCCGCACCAACTATGGAAAGCAGATCGACACTTTGATTCGTCAGGCATACGGTAGTAAAATCAAGGTGTTCGACCAGACCATTCCCCGGTCTGTTCGTGCTGCTGAAACCAGTGCCGCCGGCAAGAGCATTTTCCAGTATGACCCCAAGAGCAAGGTGGCAGAAGCCTATCAATCTCTTGCGAAGGAGGTGTTGGTGGATGCCGAAAAGCGGCTTAAACGTAGCACTGAAAGGTCTCGATGATATTTTTTCGACCGAAGAGTCCCGGCAGGAAGAACAGCGGGAGCAGGTACAACAGATTCCCGTCAGCGAACTTTTCCCGTTCAAAAACCACCCGTTCAAAGTTCTGGACGATGATTCCATGACCCGGACGGTGGAAAGCATTTCGCAGTTCGGTGTGCTTGCGCCGCTGATTGCCCGCCCCAGACCAGAGGGCGGCTATGAGATCATCTCCGGGCATCGTCGGAAACACGCCGCAGAGCTTGCAAATCTGGACACCGTGCCTGTCATTGTGCGAAATATGGAGGATGATGCCGCCACGATATTGATGGTCGATTCCAATTTGCAGAGAGAACACATCCTGCCCAGCGAGCGGGCATTTGCGTACAAGATGAAGCTGGATGCAATAAAAAATCAAGGTGCTAGGTCAGATTTAACTTCGTCCCAAGTTGGGACGAAGTTGAGAGCCGATGAAAAAGTAGCAAAAGATTCAGGCGAAAGTCGCAATCAAGTCCAGCGTTTTGTGCGTCTGACGAACCTTGTCCCTGAATTGCTCGACATGGTGGACGAGAAAAAAATCTCTTTTAACCCTGCGGTAGAACTGTCCTATCTGGACGAAAAACAGCAACAGGATTTTTTAGAAGCAATGGATGCTTCCCAGAACGCACCATCTCTTTCACAAGCCATTCGGATAAAAAAGCTGGCGCAGCAGGGTGAGTTTGACTATGATGCAGTCTACAACATTATGAATGAGGAAAAGAAAAGCGAACTGGACACCGTGACCATCAAAAACGAAACCCTGCGGAAATACTTTCCACGCAATTACACGCCCCGGCAGATGGAAAGCATCATCATCAAGCTGCTCGACCAGTGGCAACTAAAAAAGCAACAGGCAAAACAGAAGAAGCAGGAAGAAGCGCGCTGATCGCAGACTGAACCAAAAGACCCAGTTCCGGGTCTTTTATTTTGCAAAAATTTTGGAGGAAACGTCTATGAACTTTACTACCACTCACATCCGTTCCGAGAAAGTCACCATTGATACTCGCATCTACACGATTCTGAACGGCAGAAAAAAGCCTGGTGAAGTCTATCTCGCTGCCATTGCCCCGGATATGGAGCTGACCATCATCACGCTGGACGAGGCTCCCGGCATCCTGCCCTGCTTTGAGGAGGATGATGCCTGCCTGAACCTTCCCAACACCTCGCTGCTGCTCTGCTACAACCCGGCGCAGGTGCTGAAGATGGGCGGAAAGCACTACCTGACCGGCCCGGTGATTCTTGTTCGCACCAACATGGACGGCGAGGTCATCTCGCTGACCATCGATGAAGTCTACTTGTTCCAGAAGTATCTGGCAAGCCACAGCATCACCCTGATGGCAGACGACCAGAAGCTGCCCTGCATCTGCATGGAGTGAGGTGTGCCATGCTGAACTTTTTTATCGGTTTCGCATTTTTTGAAGCCGGCGCTTTTTTCGGCTTCTTCGTGGCAGCTCTGTTGAACGCCGCCCATGCCTGGCAGGAGATCTCTATCAAATTCGAGGAGGACGATAATGGAACAGAACGAGAACACCTTGTCGGTGCTGAAAATTGCACCGGGACAGTATCCGCAGCAGGTCGAGATTGACAACAACCTGAAAGCCTTGCAGGAGGCGGTGGGCGGCACGATTGCTGCTGTTTACCCCTTTGCAGACCCAGTGGCTATCATCTGCAATGACGATGGTAAGCTCATGGGTCTGCCCCTGAACCGTGCTCTTCGGGATGAAAACGGAGAAATGTATGATGCCATTGCCGGAGACTTTCTAGTGGTGGGATTGGGCGAGGAGGATTTTGCATCCCTGACCCCAGAACTGGCACAGAAGTACGAGCAGCTTTTCCATCAGCCGGAAGCCTTTCTGAAGCTAGGCAACCGTCTGTTGGTGCTGCCGGTGCCTGATGAACCTCCCGCAGAAAAGCCCCGCACCAAGCCCCCGGCAGAGCATGACCGCTAAAATCACCCTGCTGCACGGGAGGTGATGGCATTGCAGGAAGAAATCGAACAGAAGTCATTCAACATTATGATCTCCACCACAAAGCTGTCTGCCCGGACTGTCCTGCGGGCGGTAAAGGCGGCGTTTCGGCTGTACCAGTCCAAGACATCCCAAGGTAAGCAAAGTGTCCGCACTCTTCTGCGGCAGAACCGGGGTGTGTCCAGCGTGGAGATCAGCAAGACCGGCATCCGTGGGCTGGAACGCTACGCCAAAAAGTACGGCATCGACTATGCCATCCGCAAGGACACCTCCGAAGTGCCGCCCCGGTATCTGGTCTTTTTCAAAGCCCCGGATGCAGAAGCCTTCAACTCGGCGTTCAAAGAGTATTCGGCATCTCTGCTGAACAAAGACAAACGCCCCTCGGTGCTGGCAAAACTGCATGAACTGGTGCAGGCGGCGGCAGAACTCCCCGGCAAAGTCCGGCATAAGGAACAGGAGCGTGGACTGTGACCACGAAAAAGCTGACAAAGCTGCTGGCACTGTATCTGCCCTATATTTTGCTGGGGCTGGTGGCAACCAACATTGGCGAAGCGTGGCGGCTTGCCGAGGGCAAAGAGCTGGGGGATAAGATCATGGCGATGATGGGCACCGTTCCGGTGGCGTTTGCGAACCCGCTGCCCAGCTTGCATCCGCTCGATTTGCTGGTGGGCTTGTGCTGCGGTGCAGGGTTACGGCTGGCGGTCTATTTGCGTGGAAAAAACGCCAAGAAGTACCGCCACGGCATGGAGTACGGCTCTGCCCGGTGGGGCACCGCCAAGGATATTGAGCCGTTCATGGCACCCAAGTTTGCAGACAACATCATCCTGACCAAAACGGAACGGCTGATGATGTCCAACCGCCCACCGGACCCCAAAAACGCCCGGAACAAAAATGTGCTGGTGGTGGGAGGCTCCGGCAGCGGCAAGACGAGATTTTGGCTTAAACCCAACCTTTTACAATGTCATAGTTCCTATGTGGTCACTGACCCGAAAGGTAGTATCGTGGTCGAGTGCGGGAACGCACTTCTGAAAAACGGTTACAAGCTGAAAATCCTGAACACCATCAACTTCAAAAAGTCCATGCACTATAACCCCTTCGCCTATGTCCACAGCGAAAAGGACATTCTCAAACTGGTCACAACCCTGATGACCAACACCAAAGGCGAAGGGTCCGGTGGGGACCCATTTTGGGAGAAAAGCGAACGTCTTTTGCTCACTGCCCTGATCGCCTATCTGCATTATGAAGCCCCGGTGGAGGAGCAAAATTTCGCCACCCTGCTGGAAATGCTCAACACCATGCAGGTGCTGGAGGATGACGAGGAATATCAGAACCCGGTGGATCTGCTGTTTGAAGAACTGGCGAAAAAGAAGCCCAATTCCTTTGCCGGGCGGCAGTACAAACTTTACAAGCTGGCTGCCGGTGATATATGCTCTAAGTGACTTCTTAATCATGATTTTGTCGTGGTTAGTGAAGCAATCACTTAGAGCATTTTTATTTCAGGAGGTACAGCCATGAGAAATGAAAAAATTACCCCACTGTACGAGCGCCT
>ERZ791842.347-NODE-347-length-49193-cov-26.026_pt1 | contig 49193 bp, 44 predicted proteins | sample MGYA00509944_ERZ791842 | MGnify/ENA primary metagenome ERZ791842 (study PRJEB30046, sample SAMN00715263) | human gut metagenome | study: EMG produced TPA metagenomics assembly of the A metagenome-wide association study of gut microbiota in type 2...
GGGGCATCAACCTTCTTTGGAGAGATATAGTAAGACCTGCTATTTTAGTAGGCAAGTATCGTTTGTATCCAAGAATCCCTTGCATTTAGGCATGGGGAGTATGTCAATAAGGACAGGATATTGTTATCAAAAAGCATTTTGCCAAATAGTCTATAGATGGTATAATATAGCTATTGTTTTTAACTATTTATAATTTGTATATATAAGAAAGGATGGAAATGAATGGTTGAATCAGCATGGTCGCTATTGCCTCCGATAATTACCATAGTATTGGCTTTGGCGACAAAAGAAGTATACATGTCGTTGATTGTGGGTATCTTTGTAGGGGCTTTAATGTTCACAGGCTTTGATTTATTAGCTGCTATTGATACATTCTTTGCGATTATGTCCGATAAAGTTGGCGGAAATGTATATATTTTAGTATTTTTGGTCTTATTAGGTATTATTGTAGCAGCTATTGCTCGCTCTGGTGCTTCTCGTGCTTATGGTGAATGGGCAGCAAGTGTAATTAAAGGAAAACGCAGTTCCTTACTTGTTACTTCTATCTTAGGGGTAGTTATCTTTATCGATGACTATTTTAACTGCTTGACTGTAGGTACAGTTATGCGACCTGTTACAGATAAATTTAATGTAACTCGTGCAAAACTCGCTTATATCATTGATGCTACAGCAGCACCAATTTGTATTATCGCTCCAGTATCTAGCTGGGCAGCAGCAGTTAGTTCTTCACTTCCTGAAGACAGTGCTATTGATGGTTTCTCTTTATTCTTGCAGACAATTCCTTTTAATATGTATGCATGGTTTACTATTATCTTCATGTTGTTCTTGATCTGGACTGGCAAAGATTTTGCCGCTATGAAGACTTTAGAACAAAGAAGCAATGGTAAATTAATTATTCCTGAAGAATATAAAGAAGAACAGATGGAAATAGTAGGTAATGGTAAAATCTTAGATTTATTATTGCCACTTATCGTTTTAATCGGTGGCTGTATCTTCGGTATGCTTTATACTGGCGGTATTTTAGATGGTGCTAGTGTATCTGATGCTTTTGCTAATTGTGAATCCGCTAGAGGTCTAGTAATTGGTTCCTTTATCGCTTTAGTGTTCACATTCTTACTCTATGTGCCACGTGGAGTACTCCGCTTTGGTAAATTCTGTGAATGTTTCAATCAAGGTTTTAGAGCAATGACACCTGCTATCTTTATCTTATGTCTTGCTTGGAGCTTATCTGGTGTTTGCGGTGAAGATTATTTAAATATCGGTGGTTATGTTGGCGGTATCGTATCCAATAATGCTACTGTAGGTATGTTCATGCCAGCTGTATTCTTCCTTGTAGCTATCGGTCTTGCATTTGCTACTGGTACATCTTGGGGTACATTCGGTATCTTGATTCCTATCGCTCTTGCTGTAGTATCTACTGATCCTCATCTTTTAGTAGTTACAGTAGCAGCAGTATTGGCTGGTGCTGTAGGTGGTGACCATGTATCACCAATATCTGATACAACTATCTTAGCTTCTGCGGGGGCTCAATGTAGTCATATCGACCATGTAAGTACACAGGTTCCATATGTAATCGTAGTAGCTACATGCTCTTTCTTAGGATATTTAGTAGCTGGTATTGCAGGCAGTGGTTGGATCGGTGTAGTAGCTGGTTTTGTTTTATTAGTTATAGCTATGGCTTATATTTATAAAGTTTTGATGAAAGATTAAGTAAAAAAAGTTCTAGGAATTATTATTTATTTCTAGAACTTTTTTTATGATAATTAGGGATTAAATTATCACTATTAGGAAAATTCTATTTTAAGATAAAATATAAATATCTACAAAGAAAAGCGATATAGTATTGGAATTTTACATATATATGATATAATATAAAATTAGTTAAGAATGGATTTATAATTAATAATAAAATTTGTGGAGGATTTTATGGGAAGATTTTATAAAAAAGCGATAGTTACAGCTTTATTAGTATCAGCATTATCAACTACTGCTTTTGCAGCGCCAGAAGATGTATATACAAATATTGCTGATAGTGCAGTGATTATGGATGCAGCAGATACTTCAGTATTTAAACCAGCATCGATAAAATCATTGGATGATTATGATGAACATTATCGTTTATATAAATATGATACGATATCAATTAGAATTATAGGCTATAAAGATGCTCAGGGATTGGATAGCATTATGATCGGTACAGATGGCTATGTAAATCTACCTTATGCAGGTAGCGTGAAATTAGCAGGTCTAACTATTGAAGAAGCAAAACAAGTATTGACTGCAAAATTTGGCAGATATATTAAAATACCAGATATGTCAATAATCGTCACTAATTATGGACCTAGAAAAATACAGGTATTAGGAGAAGTGAACGTTCCAGGTACAGTGGAATTAGCTTCTGATGATATGAATGTATTATCTGCTATTTCTAAAGCTGGATGGGTGACTACATATGGTCGTATCAAAAAAGTGCAAGTCATTCGCATAGATGATGGTGTTATGTATGTGAAAGAAGCCAATATTAAAGATTATATAGAAAAACATGATATCAGTCAGAATTTTGCCTTAGAAGATGGAGATATCTTATATATTCCTAAATCTAATAAAATTGACTTCCATCAAGACGTATTACCACTTATCAATGTATATAGTACGTATAGAGCTTTGACTGATTAATTAGGAGTGAAATGATGGACATAAATAATGCAAAAGATAATGATACAATTGATTTAAAAAAATTATTCTCTTTAATGATGGAAAAGAAAAAGATAGTTATAGCGATAATAGTAATTTGCACTATTATTGCCACTATAGTGGCTTTTGTTTTACCAAAATCTTATCAATCCACTACACTTGTGCGTGTAAAATCTGGTGGAAGTTCTATGTCAGGCTATGCAGCTATGGCAGCTGGCTTTGGTATAGATATAGGTGGAGGAAGTTCTGGTTCACCAGAGTCTTATATTGAATTGATGAAATCTCGTGAAGTTTTAGAGCCAATTATTACTGAATTAGATCTGCCAGAAGAAACAAAGGAGAATATGACAGCAGCAGGTTTTGCAAAGTCTAATTTAGAAGTTACTAATATTAAAAAGACAGACTTAATAACTATAGCGGCTTATGGTAAAACACCAGAGGAAGCACAGATGATTTCCCAAGGGGTAGCAGATAATTTTTTAGCTTTGATGACTAAATTAAATAAAGAAGATAATTCTACTACTTTGAAATTCCTTGATGAACGTATAAAAATTGCCAAAGAAGAGATGGAAACAGCGGAAAATAAATTACAAGCTTATCAGCAGGAACATAAAATTTATGCACCTGATGAACAAGCGAAAGCTATTATTGCTAATTTAAATAATTATGATACAACTATTGCTCAGCTTCAAGCGCAAAGTGAAGGTGATAGTGCAAAACTTGCTGGTGTAACTAGTCAATTAGAACAGCAAAATGCATCTTTATTAGAATATAATGTTTCTGATAATACAAATATCGGCAATATCCGTGAGTCTATAGTCAATAAACGTGTAGAACTTGTAGGTCTTCAGCAACAATTTACTGATGAACATCCTGATGTTATTAAAGCCAAAGAAGAATTAAATAGCCTCGAAAGATCTTTATCTGATGAGATTGCAAAGGCTGTAAATTCTCAATCTGTAACATTAAGTCCAGTACAAGCGAGCCTTTTAAAAGATAAAATCAGCACAGAAGTGCAGATATCTGTAAATAATGCTTCTCTAGAAGCTTTGAAAGCAAAACAAGCAGAAGCTCAAGAAAGCATAGCTACATTATCTGCTGATAGTGTAGAATATATGCGTCTATCTCGTGAAGCGAATATCACAGGTCAAGTATATACTTCTCTTGTACAGAATTATGAACAGACTAGAATTCAAGAAGCGAAAGATTCTATGGATATCCAGATCATCGATGCAGCAGATCTGCCAAAAGAAGATATGCCAGCTAAGCCAAATAAAAAATTAATTGTGGTTATTGGCTTTGTCTTAGGTATAATGATTAGCTTTGGTTATACTTTATATAATTATAGTAGAAGATATGGTTTATAATAGGAAATAGATGTAAAAGGAGAAGCATAGATTTAAAGATAAATATAGCTTCTCCTTTTATACTATAAATAAAAATAAATGCAATGTAGGTGAATTTATTGGCACAAAATTATAAAACTAGATTAAAACAGAATATCCGCATAATTTGGTCCGGTATATCACTGATGGCAGATTATATGGCAGTATTATTGGCTGAGATGATAGCAATATATTTTAGTGAAGAAGATCTTCGTCTTATAGATTTATTTGTCGTTATACCGTTTATTTATATAGCTTTTATCGCTGCTGCAAGGACTTATCGTCGTACTATTCCTTTTTGGCAGAGAGTGGAGTCGCTTTTTTATAGCAGTATTTATAGTATTATTGCCATTTTATTATTCTTTTTTGTGCGAGCAAAATCTACTGAACATAGTATAGCTTTTTTAGCTTTATTATGGTTAGCTAGTTTTATTTGTCTAGTAATAATGCGTTATTTATTAAAGCGTATTTTAGATGAAAGAAAGATATTTCAAATTCCTTTACTTATCATTGGTGCTCAAGAAGAAGCATTAGCTTTTGTTAAAGCTATCAATAGTGATATAGGCATGAGCTCTTATAAAATAGTAGGTTTAATCAGTGATAAAATTCCTGTAAAAGGATTAGAAAATTATCCACTATTAGGTGACTTTAAGGATATAGAAAAGATAATTAAAACTACAGGAATAAATAATGTATTAATAGCCGTATCATATTTAAAACAGGAAGAAATACAAAAAATAATACATATTGTTCAACCTTTAGTTAAGAGTGTATGCATTATACCTAATTTACAGGAAATTCCAATGGGAGGAGCTGATTTAGAAACTTTTTTTGATGAAAAATTTATGTTGATAAAAGTTCGTAATAATTTAGCACGCAATATCAATAAGTTGATTAAATTAATTTTTGATTTAATCATAGGTTTATTGATTTGTATACCAGTGATTCCGATAATAATAGCTTGTGCTATATGGGTAAAATTGGACTCCAAAGGACCTATTTTTTATAATGCAAAACGCATTGGCAAAAACGGCAAAGAATTTACTTGTTATAAATTTCGCTCTATGTATACAAATGGTGATGAATTATTAGAGCAATATTTAGCTGAAAATCCAGTAGCTAAAAAAGAATGGGATGAATTTCAAAAGCTACATGCTTTTGATCCTCGTGTTACTAAAGCTGGAAAAATTATGCGTAGAACTAGCCTGGATGAATTGCCACAGATTCTCAATGTATTAAAAGGTGAAATGAGTCTTGTAGGTCCTAGACCATATCTTCCCCGTGAAAGAGTAATGATGGGGCATTTTTATAATATTATTATCTCTACAGTGCCGGGGATAACAGGTTATTGGCAGGTAAATGGCCGTTCTGATGTGACTTTTGAAGGTCGATTGAGAATGGATGATTGGTATATACGCAATTGGTCCGTATGGATAGATATTATATTATTAATTAAAACTATAAAAGCTGTATTTTGTAGTAAAGGAGCAGTCTAATAAATGAAAATTATTATCTTAGCAGGTGGTGGGGGCACTAGATTATTTCCTTTATCTAGAGATTGTTATCCCAAACAATTTCTGCATGTAATTGGAGATAAATCTTTACTTGCACAAACTATAGAGCGATTTTTAGGTTTAGTGGAAGCAAAAGATATTATTATAGTGACTAATGAGCGTTATATTTTTCATGTACAAGCAGAATTAAAAACTATAAATGCACAAGAAGCACATATTATCACTGAACCTATGGGAAAAAATACAGCTCCTGCTATTGCTTTAGCACAGAGTTATTGTCAGGATGTACTGCAATGTGATAAAGATGAGGTTTTATTTGTAAGTCCATCAGATCATTTAATTAAACCGATAGATGCTTTTCAAGATTTAATAAAAAATGCTCAAGATGTAGCTAAAGATAATATAGTTACTTTAGGAATTAAACCTACAAAACCAGAGATTGGCTATGGTTATATTGAAGCGGAGAAAAATAATAACTTAGCTAAAAAAGTTATTTCTTTTAAAGAAAAACCAGATTTAGCTACAGCTCAAGAATATATATATTCTGGTAATTATTATTGGAATGGTGGTATGTTTATGTTTAGTATAGCTACTATGCAGGCTGAACTCACTAAATATATGCCGTCAATAATAGATATTACCCAGAATGGTTATCAGTATACAGTAGATAATTTTTTTAATATGCCAGATATATCTATTGACTATGCAGTAGCAGAAAAATCACAAAAGATGATGATGATACCAATGGAAAATATTTATTGGAATGATATTGGCAGTTTTGATGCTATTGCTGAAGTACTTTCTGATGAGGAAAAAAATGTATTTAAAGGTGATATTTTAGCGGAAAATTGCACAGATACGATGATTATTGGTGATAATCGTCTAATAGCTGGTATTGATTTAGAAAATTTAATGATTATTGATACGCCAGATGCACTGCTTGTAGCCAAAAAAGGTGAGAGTCAAAAAGTAAAAAATATAGTGAATAAGCTTAAACAAAATAAAAGAAAAGAAGCAAAAGAAAATGTCACTATGTATCGCTCGTGGGGAAAATATACTTTACTTACTGAAAGTGAAGGTTATAGAGTGCGTAAGATAGAGATGAATCCAGGGGCTTCGCTTACTATGCAGATGCATTATCATCGCAGTGAGCACTGGACTGTTATCTCTGGTACAGGTAAGATTATTATCAATGATAAAGAAAGTATTTTTACAGAAAATCAAAGTACTTATATCCCTATGGGAGTAAAACATAAATTATCTAATCCAGGAAAAATACCTTTAATTATTATAGAGGTTCAATCTGGTAAATATATTAATGATAATGATATTGTAGTTTTTGAATAGAAAAAAGATGTAGGTGAATTATTGAATGAAAATAGCAGTGGTATGTGATTGGCTTGTAACTTATGCAGGAGCTGAAAAGGTTTTAGAGCAGATATTAAATATTTATCCCGACGCAGATTTGTTTGCTTTAGTAGATTTCTTAGATGAAGATAAACGTGATTTTATTAAACATAAAAAAGTAACGACATCATTTATTCAACATTTACCAAAAGCTAAAACTAAATATAGATCTTATTTGCCTTTAATGCCACTTGCTATTGAACAATTAGATTTATCAAAATATGATTTAATTATATCTAGTTCTCATTGTGTAGCAAAAGGAATTATGACAGGACCAAATCAAGTACATATATCATATGTACATTCTCCAATTCGTTATGCTTGGGATTTACAACATCAGTATTTGAAAGAAGCAGGTTTGACGAAAGGGTTAAAGGGCTGGTTAGCTAAAATAATTCTTCATTATATGAGAATTTGGGATACAAGAACAAGTAATGGAGTAGATTATTTTATAGCTAATTCTAAATTTATAGCGAAACGTATTTGGAAATGTTATCGAAGAGAAGCTGATGTAATTTATCCGCCAGTTGATATTGAAGCATTTGAGTATTGTGATCAAAAAGAGGATTTTTATCTAACAGCATCTAGAATGGTACCATATAAAAAAATGGATTTAATAGTAGAAGCATTTACGCAGATGCCAGATAAAAAGTTAATTGTAATAGGTACAGGACCTGACTTTGATAAAATACAAAAGATAGCTCAAGGTCATGATAATATAAAATTAATGGGATATCAGCCATTCAATGTATTAAAAGAACATATGCAAAAAGCAAAAGCTTTTGTGTTTGCAGCAGAAGAAGATTTTGGTATAACACCAGTTGAAGCTCAGGCTTGTGGAACACCTGTTATTGCTTATGGTAAAGGTGGAGCGTTAGAAACAGTAAAGGGTTTAGGAATAAAAAATAATCCAACAGGTGTATTTTTTTATAAACAAGATGAAGAATGTTTAATAAAAGCAATAAGTTATTTTGAAGAAAATTTAGAAAAAATACTAACTGAAGATTGTAGAAAAAATGCATGTAATTTTAGTATAGGAATTTTTAAAAAGAGATTTAGTGAATATGTGAGGGATAATTATAGTGAGTAATATTACAGTTGATGCAAGAATGATAAACTCTTCAGGAATAGGGACTGTTATAAAAAATATATTAAAAAGAATGATAGTTTTAAAGCCAGAATGGAATTTCTTTATTTTAGGGGACTTATTGACATTAAAAAAATATAATTTTTTAAAATGTGATAATGTAAAATTAATATCATGCAATGCTCCGATTTATTCTATTAAAGAACAAATAGAATTAGTAAAAAGAATACCCAAAGATACAGATATAATGTGGAGTCCACATTATAATATACCAATATTTTATAAAGGTAAATTGATAGTAACAATTCATGATGTTTTTCACTTGGCAATGCCACAATTTGTAAAGGGTATGCATAAACAATTATATGCTAGATTTATGTTTAATATGGTAAAATATAAAGCTAATAAAATAATATGTGTCTCAAATTTTACTGCTAGTGAATTAGAAAAATATGTTAGCATAGATAAAAATAAAGTTGAAGTAGTTTATAATGGGATTGATAAAGAGTGGTTTAATGTAAATTTAGAGAAACCTGTATATGATAAACCATATTTATTATATGTAGGAAATGTTAAGCCACATAAAAATTTAGTTAATTTGGTAAAAGCTTTTGAGTTAATTAAAGATAAAATACCGCATGATTTGATTATAGTTGGGAAAAAAGAAGGATTTATAACAGGAGATAAGAATATTTTTAAACTAACTAAAAAAATGTCAGATAGAATTATCTTTACAGGATATATAGATGATAATTTATTAAAGCAGTATTATAAACAAGCAGATTTATTTATATTTCCTTCTTTATATGAGGGATTTGGTTTACCACCACTTGAAGCTTTAGCTACAGGTACAAGAGTTATTTGTAGTGATATTTTAGTTTTAAAGGAAATTTGTAAAAATATGGTGGATTATTTTGAACCCTTGGATATAGAGAGTATAAGTAGATGTATTATAAAAAATATAAATAATAAAAAAAATGATAGTATAATTAATTTTTATGATTATAATTGGAATATTTGTGTAAGAAAATATATAGAAGTTATAGAATCTATTATCTAATTTATATAGGAGTATTTTTTATGAAAAAGATAGCATTTATATGTCCATATTTTGGTAAATTACCAAATTATTTTCCTCTAGTATTACAATCAATGAAATTAAATAGTAATATAGATTGGATTATATTTACAGATGATAAAACAAAATATGAATATCCTTTGAATGTAAAAGTTTATTATATGAATTTAAATGAACTTAAAATTTTAATAAAGAAGAAAATATCTTTTATAGAAGAAATTACACCGTATAAATTATGTGATTTTAAACCCTTTTATGGAATAATTTTTAAAACTTATTTAGAAAAATATGATTTTTGGGGGTTTTGTGATTTTGATTGTATTTTTGGTGATTTGAATAAATTTATAACAGAAGATATATTAAATAAATATAAAAAGATATTTTTTTTAGGGCACTTATCATTATTTGCTAATAACCATGAAATAGAAAATATTTTATTAAATTTATTAAATACAAAAAAATGTCAAATGTATTTAAAACTTAATACAAGCATTTTTCAGTTAGATGAAATAATGGTACCAGGATTATTAAGAAAAAATGGAATAGAAATATATCAAGATTCGGATAATGTAATAGCAGATATTTGTTGTACTAAAAAACCATTTAAGATTTGTAGTGAGTATTTATCTTATGATAAAGGAAATATTATTATGAAAGGAAATGTTATAGATAATGAAGGATTAGTATTTTCTTATATTAATGGCAAGTTGATAGGATATTTTTTAGAAGAGGATACTATATATCAGAAAGAGTATATGTATATACATTTACAAAAACGAAATATGGAATTTTTAAATAATATTAATACTGATTTTTTAATTATTCCAAATAAATTTATTCCATATAGAAAAGTGAATAAACAATTATTAAAAATATCGGCTAAATCTCCTTTTATTTATAAAAAACGATGGAAGATATCTTGGAATTATAAAATAAATCCAATAAAACGAAAAATAAAAATACTAAAATATAAAATTTTTGATGAGTAATAAATTTAATATATAATGGAGTTAAGAATGGGTAATGTTATAATTGATTTTCAAGTAATCGCATATAGTATATTTTTTTCTATGGCTATATCTAGCATTTTATTTATTATAAGATGTTATAATAAATATATTATGTATTTGTTATCAATGATTATTTTTTCAGTATTAATGGGTTTATGTTATGATGTGCATGATTATGATATATATTTGAATATGTATAATGGTGCATATTATTTTAATTTTAATTATATTATGGATAGAGATGCATCAAACTGGTATGGCTTTGCATTTGATTATGGATTTGCAATAGTTAATAAAATAGGTCAAGTGTTTAATCTTACGTATGAAGAATTTAGATTTGTATATCAAACAATTCTTATAAGTGTACTTTTAGGAACTATTATTAAATTCTTAAAATCAGCCACATTATTTATTGTTGTATTGAGTTTATATATAATATTTCCATTTTGGGATGATGTCTTTCAAATAAGAAATTTTTTTGCTGAAATATCTTTTGTAGTTGCTATATATATGTATATTAAATGTAAGAGATTTAGAACATTAATATATACTGCTATTATGTTAATAGTTACTACTTTTCATTCAATAGCATGGGTATATGTTTTTTGGGCTATTTTAGAAAAAATACGTAATAAATTTTTTATCAAACAGATATATAAATTACTAATTACATTTGGTATTTTATTACCAGTATATGCAATGTATATGGGGAGCGTATTGTCACCTTTGGTAGTATATTTTTTATCGCAATTTACCGGACTACCAGAAAGTTTAACGGGTCATTATATGAGTTATTTAGGTGAAACAATGAAATTAGGATGGTGTATACCATATATATATGTAGTTACATCATTATATTTAATTTGGAAATATTTACCTAAAATTAAAGAAAGAGCAAATGGAAATGATTACTTTGTTATAAAATATTTAAAAATATTATTATCAATAATGTGCTTCATGTGTATTTTTTTAATAATACAACCATTTTCAGCTAGTTTAATGCGTATTCCAAGAAATACATTAATTTTAAATTATATTGGATTAGCTTTAAGTATGCCTTGGTTAAAAACTAATGAAAAAGTAATAGGATATTTAATAGCTTTTAGTTGTGCTATTATTATGGGATTATCTGATTTCTATATAAAAACAAATGATTCTTCAGCGGGTTTTTATTATGTTTTAGAAAATAATTTTCTTATTGATATTCTTTTAGAATGGTTAGGAGGAATATAATGATTAAAGTTAGATTAAATGGAAGATTGGGAAATCAATTATTTATATACGCTTTTGCTAGAAAATGTATGGAAAAATATGGACAAAAGGTATTAATATATGATAGAAAAAATGAATCTGACGAAATGTGGTATTCGCATTTAGATGGATATAAAGTAAATTCTAATATAGAATTTACTTCTGATAAAAACGAATTTATGAAGATGAAATGTTATAGTAAATTTTTATATTATTATGATCGTTTACGAACTAGAAAAAAAACACCAAGAGAAAGATATATAACTCAAAAAAAATGGTTAAATTATTATATAAAAAATGGACTTATATTATTTACAGATGGATATTTTGAATTACCTGATACTATCCCTGAGAATTTGTATTGTGAAGGATATTTTCAATCTGCAAAATTTTTTGATGATATAAGAGCACAATTGTTATTAGAGTTGAAACCAAAAGATGAACATACTGATGATGAGAAAGAGTTAATAAGAAAAATAGAATCAACTATATCAGTATGTCTTACTATACGATTAGGTGATTATATTGGAAATAGTACACATCAAGTATGTACTGCTAAATTTTATAATAATGCAATGAGAAAAATGAAAGAGCTATATCCAGATTGTGTATTTTTTGCGTTTTCAGATGAAGTAGAAAAATTAAAAGAAGTTTTTGATTTTGATTATCCAATAATATATGATAAAGGACAATCTAAAGATTATATGTCATTAGATGTGATGTCTCATTGTAAGCATTTTATTATTTCTAATAGTAGTTTTAGTTGGTGGGCACAATATTTATCGGTTAATTCAAATAAGACAGTTATAGCACCTCCTAAATGGTATGCTATAGATGTACCAAATGATATAATGCAAGATAATTGGATATTAGTTGAATGTTAGGGAGAATATTATTTAATGATAGATATTATTATACCAATATATAATGTAGGGAATTTATTGTATAGATGTATTGATAGTCTACTTAATCAAATTGATAAAACTGGATATAAAATATATTTAATTGATGATGGTTCAAGTGATATATCTGCAGATATATGTAATGAATATGCGAGTAAATATAATAATATTTTTGTTTTTCATAAGAAAAATGGAGGTGGAGTTGAGGCAAGATGGTATGGAATAAAACATTCTAGTAGTGAATATATTGTATTTATAGATGCTGATGATTTTGTAGAGAAGGATTATATTATTAATTTAAAAAAAGCAATAACGCATGTAGCAGATTATTATATTTTAAATAATAAACGTAATTATATTATTAAAAATGGATATTATATTGAAAAAGATTTTTTATTAAATGGATATATAACAGTTGAACAAACTTATGAGTGGATGTTAAATTCTAAAATAAATGCTGTATGGGATAAAATATATGTGCGTGATGTAATAGAAAAAAATAATATTAATTTTAAGGTTAATATTATGCATGGAGACGATTTATATATTAATATGTTATATTTAAAAAATGTAAATAAAGTATATTGTCAAGACACATCGTCATATGTTCATATTATGGATTCACCTACAAGTGTTTGTAATAATGATACATCTATAAAAAGACTATATGATATAAAAAAATTATATGATAATATAATAACTTTAATTCCGAAAAATTTATGTAATATAAATGTTAATGCTTTAAAAAAATCCTTATTAATGGCATATTTTGTAGCTGTTGGTTTGATATCAAGAAAAAAGGAAAATTTTTATAAATTAGATAGATTTTTTTTAGATGAAAATTTAGATAAAATTAGTATAAATTTAACAATGTCTTTTAAAGAAAAAATATTTTTTTATCTATTAATCAATAAAAAATATAGATTAATGGGGATGATTCAAAAAATATATAATATAAAACTATACAAATATCTTTTAGATAAACGTTATGAAAAGAGGGAAAAATTAATAAAAAAAAGGAGAAATAAATAAGAAATGGAAAAAAATAGAAATTTATATTTAGATTTATTAAAATCTTTTCTTATAATAACAGTTGTAATAGGTCATACATTAGTATATTTCTTTCCAGAAAAATACATTTATAATAATATATTTAAAGTAATATATTCATTTCATATGTTTTTATTTATATTTATTAGTGGGTATTTAGTAAGTTTTTCTAAACAAAATATTAATTTGGATTGGATAAAAAAAAGATTTATTAGATTGATGTTACCATATATTGTATGGACGGCATTGATTATGATTTTAAATAACAAATTTGATTTTTTAGGGTTTTTATTAGAATTAATAAAGCCTAGTTATTGGTTTTTAATTATTTTATTTTTATATGATTTAACCTATTATATAATTAAAAATTTTATAAGGAAAATTAAAAATCAAATAAAATTTATTATAATTTATATAGTAACAGTAATTTTAATTTGGATTATTACTAAAAGATATATTAGTCAAACAGATATTTTGCATATGTATTCTATTTATTTACCAGAATATTTTTTAGGGGTTTTTCTATATTCATATAGAGAAAAAGTAATAAAAATAATAAAAAAATATAAAAAAATATTTTTATTACTATATCCTATAGCTATGACATTATATACTTATGAGGATCATTCAAAATTTAATAATATAATACAATATAATGTCTTATATTATTTAGATTATACGTTATCGACAAATATTCTTAATATAATTAGTACTGTATATAATCATTATATTGTTGCTCCGTTAGGAATGGTATTTTGGACGTTAATTATATATATAAATCTAAAATAAATATCAAAATATTTTCTTATATAGGAAAATATACGTTAAGTATATATGTAATATCAAATTTATTTAATTATAGATATATTAATATAGAAAATATAGATATTTTAATATCTATATTTTTAGGTATATTATTGCCAATTATTATAGAATATGTAAGTAAATTTTTTCCTAAAATACATTATATATTATTTGGAACATATAAGTAATTTTTAAAAGGTTGAAAATAAAATGAAAAAAGTATTATTTGTATCTCAAACTAGTTTTTTTGGTGGAGCAGAAATTGTATTATGTGATTATCTAAATGATTCAATAAATGATATACAGAGTTATCTGATTACAACAAATAAAGATGGCATAAGAAAAAAATATGAATTAATGTTATCAAAATCAAATACAAAAATATATAGTTATAGATCTTTAAAACAAATAAGTATTCGCAAAAAACCTATAAAGGCATTAATATATTTATTTTTTACAATTTATCATATTCATAAAGTAATAAAAAAAGAACAAATTGATATACTTTATGGTAATAATAGTGTTGATATGTTAGCTATAACTTTATATAAAAAATTTTTAAATAAAAATATAATTATTATACAACATATTCATGATATATTACAAAGAAAAATGTATCTTAAATTTATAGAGAAATATGATCATTTGATAGATGCATATATAGTGCCATCAAAAGCAGGAAAAAATTCATTTTTGAATTATATAAAAAATCCAAATAAAATTTTTGTAGTATATAATGGAATATCTATAGTAAATAATTATAAAAAATTTAATAAACTAGAGTTTTGTAACAAATATAGTATTCCATATAATAAAAAAATAATAGTATTTATAGGACAGATTATTCATCGTAAAAGATTAGATTTATTTATAGATATAGTAAAGGAATTAAATAAAATTTCTAATAGATATTTTGGTGTTATTATAGGGGATTCTGATATTGAAAATTTATATTTTAAAGAGCAACTATATCGTTTAGACAATAATTTTAAATATTTAGGGAAAATGTCTAGAGATATATTAATGAAAGAAATATATCCAGCAATTGATTTTTTTTTGCTTACAAGTGATAGAGATCCTTTTCCTACAGTTATATTAGAAGCAATGGGAAATGGAGCTGTAGTAATATCTAGAAAGGTCGACGGAGTATCAGAATTAATAAGTGATGGGATTGATGGTATTTTATGGAATTATAATGCAAATATCTCAGAAATAATAGAAAAAATTTATTTTATTATGAATGATGAAAGAAAAATAATTGATATTAAAATAAAAGCAAAAGAAAAAATAAAAGAAAAGTACAATTCTTTAAATAAAGTAAAAGTTATAAATAAATTAATAAATGATTTATATCTAAGAAAAAATGAAAAATAAATTTTATGAAGAGGTTTTACATGTTAAAAATAGTAATTATAACATTAGAGGAAACATGATAATTGTGGAAAATATTGCATAAAAAGATAGTGTAAAATGTTTACGAATATCATATTTGTTTTATAGAAATAATATTTATCTTATGCAAAAAAACTTTATCAGATTTATAACATATAAGTTAATAATTTTTATTATGTTATTTTTACTATTAATTTTATAATTTATTATTTTAATGATAAAGATAATAATATAAATTATTAATAAATAAATTTTGAAATTTTAGAGGGTACTTATGGATATAAAAATATTAGTTGTTACACATAAAGATTATTGGATGCCTAACAACGAAATTTATTTACCAATATTAGTAGGTAATAATAAAGTAAAGAATAATTATTTAAGAGATAATACAGGAGATAATATATCAAAAAAAAATAAAAATTATTGCGAATTAACAGCCTTATATTGGGCTTGGAAAAATTTAGACAATAAATATATAGGATTGTGTCATTATAGAAGATATTTTTCGAAAAAAGAAAAGTGTGGCATTTTTGAATTTATAAATATTAAGGGAAAAAGAAATTTTATAATGAAAAAAAATGAATATGAAAATATTTTAAAAAAATATGATATAATTTTACCAAAAAAACTTTTTTTAGATGGTTTATCTGTAAAAGAACATTATGAAAAGTATCATAATATAAAAGATCTAGAAACGGTGAGAGATATAATAAAAGTGTCATATAAAGAAGACTTGATTTTTTTTGATAAAATAATGAAAAAAAAATATTTGTATCCATATAATATGTTTGTTATGAATAAAAAATTTTTAGATGAATATTGTATATGGTTATTTAATATTTTATTTGAATTAGAAAAAAGAATAGATATTTCAAATTATGATGATTATCAAACTAGAGTATATGGTTTTTTGTCAGAGCGATTGTTTAATGTTTGGGTATTAAAGAAAAATCTAAAAATATATGAAAATAATATTATTTTTTTAGAAAAAAGTTTTAGTTTTAGATTATTTATAAAAAGAATATTATTTAAATAGGATATGATGTTATATGAAATATGATTATTTAATTGTAGGTAGTGGTTTATTTGGTAGTATTTTTGCTTATGAAGCCACTAAAAGAGGGAAGAAATGTCTTGTTATAGATAGAAGAAATCATATTGGCGGTAATATTTACTGTGAAAATAAAGAAGAAATTAATATCCATAAATATGGGGCACATATTTTTCATACAAATAATAAAGAAGTATGGGATTATGTAAATCAATTTGTTGAATTTAATAATTATATCAATAGTCCCGTAGCTAATTATCGTGGTGAGATTTATAATTTGCCATTTAATATGAATACTTTTAGTAAAATGTGGAATGTAGCTACACCTCAAGAAGCAAAAGCTATAATTGATAAACAAAAACAAATTATAAAAGATGAGCCTGAAAATTTAGAAGAACAAGCTATAAGCTTAGTAGGAACAGATATTTATACTAAACTTATAAAAGGCTATACAGAAAAACAATGGGGAAGAGACTGCAAAGATTTACCAGCTTTTATTATAAAAAGATTGCCAGTTCGTTATACGTATGATAATAATTATTTCAATGCACGTTATCAAGGTATACCTATTGGAGGATATAATCAAATTATTGAAAGATTATTAGCTAATTGTGATGTAGAGCTTAATGTAGATTTCGTAAAACAAAGAGAAAAATATCAAAATATAGCAGATAAGATTGTATTTACAGGTGCTATAGATAGTTATTTTGATTATAAATTTGGTCAGCTTGAATATAGAGGATTGCGTTTTGAGACTGAAAGATTAGAGCAAGATAATTATCAAGGTGTAGCGGTTATGAATTTTACAGCTAGAGAAGTACCTTATACGCGTGTTATAGAACATAAACATTTTGAATTTGGTACACAACCAATAACATATGTTACAAAAGAATATCCATCAGATTGGCAGCTTGGAGAAGAAGCTTATTATCCAGTAAATGATGATAAAAATCAGAATTTATATCAAAAATATTTAGATTTGGCTAAACAAGAAAATAATGTTATTTTTGGTGGTCGTTTAGGTGAATATAAATATTATGATATGGATAAGGTTATAGAAAGTGCATTAAATCTAACAAAACTAGAATTATAATAATTGAGAAGAGTATTATTAATGAAAAAAAAGTATAATAAATTAGCAGAAAATATAATTTCATTATTTATTATTAAAGGATTAGAGTATATATTGGCATTGATTACTTTTCCTTATTTGGTTAGAATTTTACAAGTAGAAAATTTTGGTGCAGTAGTTTTTACACAGGGGATTATTCAATATTTTGTATTATTTACAGATTATGGATTTAATTTATTAGGACCTAAGGAAATTGCTCAACATGATAATACAGAAGAAAGAGGAAAAATTTTTGCTAGTATATTTGGAGCTAAATTAATTTTACTATTAGTAAGTACTATTATATTTATATGTATGATAATAGGTATTAAATATTTTAAAAATATTGATATTGCATTGTATAGTGTAGTTTATATAATGGTAGTGGGTAATGTTATATTTCCTATCTGGTTTTTTCAGGGAATACAAAGAATGAGGTATATAACAATTGTAAATATAATAGGTAGGATTTTTAGTGTAGCATGTATTTTTTATTACGTAAGAGATCCAAGTGATTATATTTTAGCAGGTTTTTTTCAGGCAATTGTGCCAATAATAGCAGGATTCTGTTCATGGATTATTTTATGGAAAAGTTATAGAGAGGTATTTATTTTGCCTAAGTATCAAGATATAAAATTAGTTTTTATTGATGCATGGGAAATTTTTACATCAACGATAGCAATAAATTTATATACAGCAAGTAATATTGTATTTTTAGGTATATTAACAAATAATACTGTTGTTGGATATTTTAGTGGAGCACAAAAAATAATTAGTAGTATTAATGGACTAATATCACCAATAACACAAGCTATTTATCCATATGTAAGTAAATTAGCAAATAATTCTAAGATAGATACTTTAAATTTTTTAAGAAAAGTTATTTTAGTTTTAGGTGGAGGAAATCTTATAGGTTCAATATTAATATTTATTTTTGCTGAATGGATTGTTGATTTATTACTTGGTGATGGATATGAACAATCAATATTGTTATTGCGCATATTATCATTTTTACCATTTATTATATCTTTAAGTAATATTTTTGGTATCCAAACAATGTTAGTTTTTGGTATGAAGAAGCAATTTAACAAAATATTATTAAGTTCTGCAGTAATAAATACTATAATTGTTTTACCAATGATATATTTTTATCAAGCAATAGGTGTTTCTATTAGTATGATAATAACGGAAATTTTTGTTACAGTAACTATGTATATTATTTTAAAGAAAAATAATATAAATCTAATTACTAAAAAATATTAAAGGAAAATATTAATATGATTAAAAAAGGAATAATCTTAGCAGGTGGCTCGGGAACAAGACTTTATCCGCTTACTAAAGTGATAAGTAAACAATTAATGCCAATTTATGATAAACCAATGATATATTATCCTTTATCTACGTTGATGTTAGCAGGTATAAAAGATATATTGGTGATTACAACACATAGAGATAGTGAAAGTTTTCAAAACTTATTAGGTGATGGTGCTCAATGGGGTATTAATATTTCTTATAAGGTTCAGCCTAGTCCAGATGGATTGGCTCAAGCCTTCATTATTGGTGAAGAATTTATTAATGGTGAAGGCTGTGCTCTTATTTTAGGAGATAATATTTTTTATGGTCATGATTTATCTAGATTGGTAAAAAATGCCACTCAAAAAGAGGATGGGGCAACAGTATTTGCTTATTATGTAAAAGATCCAGAGCGTTATGGTATTGTAGAATTTAATGAAAGTCGAAAAGCAATTAGTTTAGAAGAAAAACCAGAAAAACCAAAATCCAATTTTGCTGTAACTGGATTATATTTTTATGATAAAAATGTAGTGGAATATGCAAAATCTATAAAACCATCAGCTCGTGGAGAATTAGAAATTACAGATTTAAATAAAATTTATTTAGAAAAAGGCAATTTAAATGTAGAAACATTAGGGCGAGGCTATGCATGGCTTGATACAGGAACTCATGAGTCATTATTGCAAGCAGCTTCTTTTGTAGAAACAGTACAAGATAGACAGGGTCTTAAGATTGCTTGTCCAGAAGAAATTGCATATAATTTAGGTTATATAAATAAAGAGCAACTAAAAGAATTAGCAAAACCACTTGCGAAAAATGAATATGGTCAATATCTTTTAGCAATAGCAGATGGAGGTATATCATGGAACTTGTAAAGACTAAATTAGATGGTGTGTATATTGTAGAACCAAAGGTATATGGAGATAACCGTGGTTGGTTTATGGAAACATATTCAGAAAAAGCATTTAAAGATGCTGGAATAGATGTTACTTTTGTTCAAGATAATCATTCATATTCTGCTCAAAAAGGTGTATTACGTGGACTTCATTTTCAATTAAATCCAATGAGTCAAGCAAAACTTTTACGTGTACTTCGAGGAACTTTACTTGATGTAGTAGTAGATATCAGAAAAGGATCTCCTACATATGGTCAGTGGATTTCTGTAGAATTATCAGCAGATAATAAAAAAGAAATCTTTATGCCAAGAGGAATGGCACATGGATTTGTAACACTTACAGATGATGTAGAAGTTCATTATAAAGTAGATAATTTATATGCACCAAAATTAGAAAGTGGAATTATTTATAATGATCCAGATTTAAAAGTAGATTGGGGTACAGATAAAGTTATATTATCTGCAAAAGATACAGTACTTCCAACATTTAAAGAATGTGTAGCAGATTTTAGATATGGAGAAGATAAATAATGAAAATATTAGTAACTGGTGGAGCAGGATTTATTGGTAGTAATTTTGTATATTATGAATTAGATAATTATCCAAATGATGAAGTAATTTGTTTAGATAAACTGACTTATGCAGGTAATTTAGAAACATTAGAAGTAGCAATGAAAAATCCTAAATTTAAATTTGTTAAAGGAGATATTGCAGATAGAGCTTTTGTTGATGATTTATTTGCAAGTGAAAAGCCTGATGTTGTAGTAAATTTTGCAGCAGAATCTCATGTGGATAGATCTATTGAAAATCCAGAAATCTTTTTACAGACAAATGTAATCGGTACAAGTGTACTGATGGATGCTTGTCGTAAATATGGTAATATTCGCTATCATCAAGTATCTACAGATGAAGTTTATGGAGATTTACCACTAGATAGACCAGATTTATTCTTTACAGAAACAACACCACTTCATACTTCTAGTCCATATTCAGCTTCGAAAGCTTCAGCAGATTTATTAGTACAAGCATATTATCGCACTTATAAATTACCTGTGACTATTTCTCGCTGTTCTAATAATTATGGACCATATCACTTCCCTGAAAAATTAATTCCACTCATGATAGCAAATGCTTTAAATGATAAAAAATTACCTGTATATGGTAAAGGTGAGAATGTACGTGATTGGCTCTATGTAGAAGATCATTGCTCTGCTATAGATTTGATCATTCGCAAAGGAAAAATTGGTGAAGTATATAATATTGGTGGTCATAATGAACGTACTAATTTAGAAGTTGTGAAAACAATTATTAAAGAGCTTGGTAAAAGTGAAGATTTAATTGAATTTGTAACAGATAGACCAGGTCATGACCGTAGATATGCTATAGATCCTACAAAAATTCATAATGAACTTGGTTGGCTTCCTGCTACTAAATTTGATGATGGTATTAAGAAAACTATTGATTGGTATTTAACACATAAATCTTGGTGGGAAAAAATCATCAGTGGTGAATACAAAGATTATTATGATAAGATGTATAAAAATAGATAAATAAAAAGAGAGCTTAGGCTCTCTTTCTTTGTAAGGAGTGATTTTAAGTGAAAGTTTTAGTTACAGGTTATACAGGTCAATTAGGTTTTGATGTAGTGCGTGAATTAAAAGCTAGAAACATAGAATGTATTGGTACAACAAGAAAGGAATTTTCTTTGACAGATACAGAAAAAATGCGAGCTTTTGTTAGAGAATATAAACCAGATGTAGTAATTCATTGTGCAGCTTATACAGCAGTAGATAAGGCAGAAGATGAAGTAGAACTTTGTGATCAAATAAATCATTTAGCAACTAAAGAATTAGCAAAAGTATGTAAAGAAATTGATGCTAAGATAATTTATATCAGTACAGATTATGTATTTGCAGGTAGTGGTGAAGATTTTTATGAAGTAAATGATGAAAAAGCACCACAAAATGTTTATGGGAAATCTAAACTTGATGGAGAATTAGCTGTACAAGAGATTTTAGATAAATATTTTATTGTGCGTATTTCTTGGGTATTTGGTAGTAACGGTAAGAATTTTATCAAGACTATGCTTAACTTAGCTAAAAATCATGATAAATTAACTGTAGTTAATGACCAAATAGGTTCACCAACTTATACAGTGGATTTAGCAAAATTACTTTGTGATATGGCATTATCTGATAAATATGGTATTTACCATGCTACAAATGAAGGGATATGTTCATGGTATGATTTTGCTTGTGAAATATTTAAACAAGCAGATATAAAGATAAATGTTGAACCAGTACCATCAACAGCATTTCCAACAAAAGCTAAACGACCACATAATTCAAGAATGAGCAAAAAATGTTTAGATGAAGCAGGATTTAATAGATTACCTGCATGGCAAGATGCTTTATCAAGATATTTGCAAGAATTGAATATGTAAATAGAAAAAACCGCAAAGAATATATCTTCTTTGTGGTTTTCTTTTAGTATGGTTTATGCATAATAAATATTACAATCAAGTATCATATCATCTATTTGCTTATGATCTGTGTATTGCCATATCTTACAAATGCGATCAGGATATTCTAGTTTAAAGCTGTTTTTATAATAATATTGAGCAGACCAGATGGGAATATAATCTGCTAGTAGATTTAAGTCGATGATATTGGTAAGCCAATTATAGGAACTATATAGACCTACATAATTATAATCTAGTTCGTTTAGTCGATTGATGAAATTGCCAATCATATAGGCTACATTGATATTGTTTTTGAGCATAAATTTATCTTCGACATCATACCAGATGCCCAGTGGCGGATTTTGTCCATTGAGATATGTTTTGATTTGTTTATCTACCCAATTAGCTTCTGCTATAGCTTCATCAATTGTTGAAGCATGAGCATAATAATATATGCCATAGGGCAGATTATTTTTTACAGCATTATTTACATGAGAGAGAAACATTTCATCTAGATGAGTGTACTCACCTATTTTGATGATAACGCCTTGAATATTATTTGCTTTTAGTTTTTGCCAATTGAGTTTTTCTTGCCAAGCTGAAATATCTACTACTTGAAAATTTTGCATAAGTAATCACTCCTTTAATGATTTACTTGCAGTTTAAAGGAAGAAATTAAACCTTTTAAGCAAATTTGGGAAAATTTTTTGTTATTTTTATAAAAATTTACGACATGTCGAATACATTTTATTTTTATAAGAGTATAATATAGTTAATCTAAGAAAAAGAGAGATGATTATAATGCTACTTATAAAGGCAGTAGATTATAGGATTTTGGAATTATGTAAGGCTTATAATTTGAGCATAAATGGATTGGCAAATAAAGCAGGAATGCCACCTTCAACTGTGGCTAGCTTATTAAGTGAAAAAAGTCGTAATCCTACAGAAGATACTATTTTTAAAATTTGTATTGGTTTTGGTATGAGAATGGATAAATTTTACGCCTCGAATTTATTTGACATTAAAAATATAAGTTTAGAAAATACTTCGCAGAAAATATATAAAGTTTAAATTCATAACTGCACATATAGCGAAAGGCAAACTATTATGTAATTTTGGATAATAGTTTGTCTTTTTTTATTTGCTAAGAAAAATTTTTTGATTTAGGGGTTGATTTTTGCCATCTAAGTTGCAAGTAAATAAGTGTAGGGAGTTGATAAGATGAATAAGAAACGGCGGCAAATGATGTTATTAATCAAAGCTATGATGTATTTTTAAATTTTAAAATTAAGGAGTGATTTTTAATGGCAGATACACGCAAATTAACAATGGTATTTACTTTAGATAATGGAGACGATTTTAAATATAATTTAGCAGACCCTAAAGATGAATTGACAAAGAGTGAAGTCGATGTAGTCATGCAGAAAATGATTGATACACAGGCTATTATCAAAGATAAGCATAAAGCAACAGCGATTAAAGAAGCATATATCACAACTACTACACAAGATGTTTTAGCTTAAGTTTAATTTATAATTTTATAGTTTATTAGGAGGAATGTATTATGGCAGTTAAGAAAAATACAGAATGTGAAATCATCATTAAAGTAGAAACAGGTACTACTTCTACAGGTAAAGCTAGCTATAGCAGTCGTAGTTTCGGTTATATTAATCCTTCTTTATCAGAAGATGATATTTTAGATATCGGTCAAAAAATAGCGGGCTTACAAAAATATAATTTAGGTAGTGTAAATCGTCAGGACACAGCAGAAATCGCTGCGGAATAAGGAAAAAGGGGTGCGTGTCACCCCTTTTTCTTTTAAATTATTCTCTTGATGATAGAAAGAAGACGATTAGATGGAAAGACTATTAATAAAAGCTAAAGCTGGAGATAATTATGCTATACAGTTATTATTAAATAAGTATAAGAATTTATTAAATAGTGCTTCTAGACAACATCATTTAATATCTATTCAAGAAGAGGCATATGAAGAAGCCGTGATTAGTTTTTATCAGGCAATTAAAGATTTTAATGAGTCTTTAGGTGTGCCGTTTGCCGGTTATGCTAAAGTAAAAGTATATCAAGGTGTGCATACTTTATTTCGTAGATATTTGCGTATTTGGCAAAATGAAGTGTCATTATCTGCTCAAATGAATACAGATGATGAAGATGAAGTAAAAGAATTTGGGGATTTATTGGCAGTAGATGAGGATTTAGCAGATAGTATTTCTTCTAGATTAGATATAATAAAACTTATTCATCAATTGCCACCTAAACAATATAAAGTCTTTATTTTGGTAGTATTTAAAGGATTAAAATATAAACAAGTAGCAGAACTATTGCATATATCTGTACAAGCTGTAAGCAAAAATTATCGTAAAGCATTAGCTTTTATTAATAAATCTCTAGAGAAATAAAGAATTAAGGTGATAATATGGAATATATTTTTACGTATATAGCAAATTATGGTTTTCCTATGGTAGTAGCAAGTTTTTTGTTATTTCGCATGGATAAACATTTGGCTAATTTAGAAGAAGGTATAAGACATATGAATGAAACTTTAGCTAAACAGGTCAATCATTAATAAAAATAAAAACAGAGATTTTCTTCATGATAGATCGAATAAATAATTTCATGAAGAAAATCTTTTTTTATGCTATAATAAATTTTGATTGTATAAAATTGTCACAATTTAAAGTATTTTATTTATTTGAATAGATTATAGGGAGTAGATTGTTATGAAACGTATTCGCAAAGCTGTTATACCTGCTGCTGGTTTTGGTACTCGTTTTTTGCCAGCGACAAAAGCAACACCTAAAGAAATGTTACCAATAGTAGATAAGCCTACAATTCAGTACATAGTAGAAGAAGCTATTGCTAGTGGTATTGAAGATATTTTGATCATCAGTGGTCATGCTAAACGTGCAATTGAAGACCATTTTGATAGTGCGCCAATTTTAGAAGCTGAATTAAAAGCTAAAGGTAAAACTAAATTATTGGAAATGGTACAGGAAACATCAGAAATAAATGTGCATTACATTCGTCAAAAACATATGCGTGGTTTAGGTGATGCCATTTTATGTGCTAGAGCATTCATTGATAATGAACCATTTGCTGTATTATTAGGTGACGATATAGTTTATAATCCTGAAATGCCAGCTTTAAAACAATTGATGGATATGTACACACAAACAGGTGCTACTATTTTAGGTTGCCAACAAGTGCCAAAAGAAAAAGTTTCTTCTTATGGTATTGTAGCAGGCGTGCCAACTATCAATGAACAATTGATGAAAGTCAATGATATGATTGAAAAACCAAGTATTGAAGAAGCTCCAAGTCAAATGGCAGTGCTTGGCAGATATATCATCACTCCAGATGTATTTGAAGTGTTACAAAATACTAAGCCAGGCAAAGGTGGAGAAATACAGTTAACAGATGCACTCAAAGTTATGGCAAAACGTGAAAATGTTTATGCTTATAATTTCACTGGCAAACGTTATGATGTAGGCGATAAATTAGGCTTTTTGAAAGCTACAGTAGAATTTGCTCTTCGTCGTGATGATTTATCTGGTGACTTTGCGGAATATCTCAAAACAATTGTAAAAGATTTATAATAATAATTATAATAAAAAAGGTGATACTAAAAGTATCACCTTTTATTTTATCTATATATTATATTTGTGATTAATTTTCTGGAATAGTTAGATTATCTTTAATTTGCGATACTTCGCTATTGATATCTAACATTATAGGAGCTTCAATAGCATAAATGCGATTTAAATTATTTACAATATCTTTATGCTCAATTTGATTGTAAGTTCCTTCGTTGATGATTACAATACTTTGACGAACAGTTTCATTTAATTTATAACTATAAACACGAGTTTTTTCCAAAATATTATAAACTAATGTATAATTATTTTGTGATAATTCATTTGGTGGTAAAGCATCTTGTAGTGAATTATTAAAAGCATTTGTTTCATCATATAATCTTTGCAATTGACTTAAAGCTTCAGTTGCAGATATGGATTGATTTTCATAATTAGAAATGATTTTGTGATAAACTGTAGCAAATCTATCTAACTGATTGATATCTTCTTTATAATCATTGTACCATGTTATAAAATAAGGTTGTTCGTTTAAAATAGCCAAACGTTGCTCAGTGGAAATAGAATTTGAAGAAGATGGTATCACTAAAGAACTATAGACAGCTACAAAACAAAGTAAAATAATGCCACAAGGAATAATAAATATTCTCTTTGTAGGGTATTTTCTATCAGCTAAATAACTAGCAATAATGATAATAATCATAACAGCAATAGCTAGTAAAATATTCATAAAATTTTTTCCTCCTTATGTTATATGTTCATTTCTTTAGTGGTAAAGAAACGAACCAAAGAAAGCCACCGCAGATAAAATTTAAGCTTTGAAAAAAATTATCATTTCATACAAAGCTTAAAACTCGCTACGCTCAGACAGTTAAGCAAAAAACGTATTCAATGATAATATTTTTCAATAATCTTGCGATTACCGCTAAATTTTATAATGCGGAAAATATAACAAATTATTTAGTATTATTAAAAATAATACCGAATGTCCCTCACGTTAGCGAATTTTACGGTAGCCGTAGGCTATTGGCAAGGATAAAATTATGGCTATGGTTTTAGCTCTACTGTTTGAGCAAAGCGAGTTTAGAGCGTTATAGACATAATTTTATAATTGACAAAGTAAAATTGATATCGGGAGGTAGAGTTCTTTTGTTACTTTTCTTGCTCATGAAAGAAAAGTAAGCAATATCTTTATTTTAGCATATTTTTTTAGAAGATATGAAAATTAATTTTAGTATAGAGGTGTATGGTTTGACTTCAAGAAGAATTATGTATTATTTACAGGCTTTTAAAATTTTAGCACTAGGATATTGGCGTTCTGAACAAAAATGGAAGGCTTATGGTATTTTAGCTGTTGTTTTAATTTTAAATTTAGCTAGTGTATTTTTGACGGTATTGGTAAATGATTGGTATAAAGAATTTTGGGATGTTTTGCAAGCCTATGAATTTGATAGTTTTTGGTATTTAGTGGGTAAATTTTCCTTGATTGCCGCTATCTATATAGCTATTGGCGTTTATTCTGTGTATTTACAACAATTATTGCAGATAAAATGGCGTGAATGGCTCACTGATAAATATTTAGTTAGATGGATGGAAAATAGAGCTTATTATAAGTTGAAATTGATGGGAAAAGATATGGATAACCCAGATCAGCGTATTTCTGAGGATATTAATCAATTTGTAGCGTTGACTTTATCTTTGACGATTGGTCTGGTGCGTCAATTGATAACTTTGGTGGCGTTTACTGTAATTTTATGGAATTTATCAGGAATTATCACTGTGCCTATTGGCAGTTATGAATTTACTATCTATGGCTATATGGTTTGGTTATCTTTGGTATATTCTATTGTTGGTACGTATCTCACTCATAAGGTGGGTAAGGCACTTATCAATTTAAATTATGAACAGCAAAAATATGAAGCTGATTTCCGTTTTGCGATGATGCGTGTAAGAGAAAATACAGAGTCGATTGCTTTTTATCGTGGTGAAAAACCAGAATTAGAAAATTTCTTGACTAGATTTAAGATTGTAATTGGCAATTTCCGCGATATTATGACTCGTCAAAAAATCTTAAATGGTTTTACAGCTGGTTATGGTCAATTGGCGATTATCATTCCATTATTATTGGCTGCACCGCGTTGGTTTGCTAAAGAGGTACAAGTGGGCTGGATTATGCAAGTATCAAATGCTTTTGGACAGGTTCAAGGAGCAATGTCATATTTTGTAGATGCTTATACAACTATAGCACAGTGGTGCTCTGTAGTCCGCCGTTTAGATGGTTTTAATCGTCATGTTAGTGAAGCTTTAGATTTGAAATCTGATTTAATCATAGATAATGCTTCTAATATTAAAGTCGGTATAGAAAATGTAGATGTTTTCCTTCCTAATAAAAATAAAGATGTTTTAATCAAGGATTGTACAATTGATTTGATGAAATATCAATCTTTATTGATCATGGGTGCTTCTGGTGTGGGTAAATCAACTCTTTTAAGAACACTTGCAGGTCTTTGGCCTTATGCAAAAGGTAATGTTTATTTGCCAAAAGAAGAAGAATTTTTATTTTTACCACAAAGACCATATTTGCCACTTGGTAGCTTAAGACAGGCAATTTCTTATCCTGTAGTTGAAGAAGTAATCAGTGAAAAATATAATGATGAAGAAATAAAAGAAATACTCATAGCTTGTAAGTTAGAAAATTTAGCAGATAAATTGGATATTGTTGATGATTGGAGCAGAATTTTATCTTTAGGTGAACAACAAAGAATAGCTTTTGCGCGAATTTTATTATATAGACCAGAATTTGTATTTTTAGATGAAGCGACATCAGCACTTGATGAAGATTTAGAGGGCAATTTATATGATATGTTGAAAATTCATTTGCCAAATACAAAAATTATCAGCATTGCTCATCGCAGTAGTTTAATAGCAAAACATCAGGCTATCTTGAGATTGAAAGAGAAAGGTTGTTGGGAAATCCATGAATAATCAAGAAATAGAAGTAAAAATGGAAATAAAAGATGAAGCTCAAATAGAAAATATACGTGGATTTTTGCAAGAAAATAAAGAGCAATCATGGCAACGTATAGATATGAAGGCTATTTATTATGATACGGAAGATAATTTCTATCAAAAACATAAAATCGCTTATCGTGTACGCTGTGAAAATGATTGTATCGTAGCAACGTACAAATCGGGAAAAGTAAACAGTGATGGTCTGTTTGAACGCGTGGAAATTAATAAAAAAGTAACAAAGTTGACACCAGATATAAATGTATTTGCTGAAGATAAAGACATTTGGTCTTTGATTAAAACTACAAAGGATAAAAAATTTTTACCGATAGTAATAACAGATTTTGTGCGTGAGTGTATAGAGCTAACATGGCTGGACTCTAAGCTAGAAGTGGCTTTAGATCTTGGTTTTGTTCAAGGAAGAGAAAATAAAGCTCCTATTTGTGAAGTTGAAATTGAATTAAAACAAGGAAAAATTGAAGATTTATTATCTTTAAAAGATGAATTGATTAAAAAATTTGGTTTACAAATTTCCGCGATAAGCAAATATAAAAAAGGGTTGATTTTAGCAGGACAAATTTAATGTCCTGCTTTTTTTATTATTTTTTTAAAAAATTTTAAAAAAAAAGAAGGATTTACAAAATTTATATAGAATTGTAATATTGTCAAATGAAAATGTAACGAATTTTATTTATTTGAGAAGTTTTATAAATAGAAAGGAAGTGTAAATTTATTTAATCTAAATTTTATAAAATGTACGACAATTGTTAAGATTGTTAAGTTTTTATAAGTAATATGTTATGTTTGTGTAAATTTTAATAGTTTTTATAGATTAATTCCTGCATTTTTGTCTAAATTGACAAGATGTGTAGACTATGTTTATTTTTTTCAGGAGGTTTTATATTATGAGAAAAACAGAATGCTTAGCCATGATATTGGCTGGTGGTCAAGGGAGTAGATTAGGAGCTTTAACTAAAAATATAGCTAAACCAGCTGTGCCATTTGGTGGAAAATATCGTATCATCGACTTTCCATTGAGTAACTGTGCAAATTCTGGCATTGAAACAGTAGGTGTACTTACTCAATATCGTCCACTAGAATTGCATACATACTTAGGTACTGGTGAAGCATGGAATCTTGACCGCAAAAATGGTGGTGTATATATTTTACCTCCATATGCTAGAGAAAAAGGTGCAGATTGGTACAAAGGCACAGCAGATGCAATTTACCAAAATATTAATTTTATCAATAAAGCTAATCCAGACTATGTTTTAATCTTATCTGGTGACCATATTTATACAATGGATTATGCTAAAATGATTGAAGCACATAAAATGAATAAAGCAGAAGCTACAATTGGTGTAATTAAAGTTCCAATGAAAGAAGCTTCTCGTTTTGGTATTATGAGCACAGATAAAGAAGGTCGTATTACTAAATTTGCCGAAAAACCTGCTAAACCAGAAAGCAATTTAGCTTCTATGGGTATTTATATCTTTAGCTGGAATTTCTTACGTGAATACTTAGAAAATGATGCTAAAGATGAAACTTCTAGTCATGACTTTGGTAAAAATATTATTCCAAAAATGTTAGCTGACCAAGCTAGATTATATTCCTATGCATTTGAAGGTTATTGGAAAGATGTAGGAACAATCGATAGCCTTTGGGAAGCAAACATGGATTTATTAAAAGAAAAACAACCATTTGAAATGAATGGTAAATGGAAAATTTATTCCGTGGATATGGCTATGCCACCTCATTATGTAGGACCAAAAGCTAAAATTAAAAATTCTCTTGTAAGCGAAGGTTCTATGATTTGCGGTGAAGTAAAAAATTCTGTTATATTCCCAGGTGTACGCATTGCTAAAGGTGCAAAAGTAAGCAATTCTGTAATTATGCCATTTGCAAAAATCGAAGCAGATGCTGTTGTTGAAAAAGCTATTGTAGCTCAAAATAGCAAAATTGAAGCAACTGCTCAAGTAGGTAGTGACGATGGTACTATTGTAGTAATTCCTGAAGGTGAAACTGTACGACCAATGGTTGTTTCCGATGCAACTGAAAATGTAAATGTGGGATAAAATAAGAGAGGGATATAATTATGAAAAATGTTCTCGGAATAATGGATTTATATGAAGATGATAAACAAATAAGAACACTTACAACAAAAAGACCTGTTGCAACATTACCTTTTGCAGGTCGTTATCGTTTATTAGACTTTGCTTTATCTAGCATGGTTAACTCTGGTATTACAAAAATTGGTATGATGATGCCAGCAAAATCTCGTTCTATCTTAGACCATCTTCGTTCTGGTAAAGACTGGGATTTAGCACGTCGTCATGATGGTTTATTCTATTTACCAGCTATAAAAATGGATAAAGATAGCCGTAATGGTAACTTACAGTCTTTCTATAGACATATGAGCTTTATCAGACAGTCTGAACAAGAATATGTATTAATCTGCAACAGCCGTTTTGTTTATAATATAGACTTTACTACAGCTCTTCGTTTCCATCAGAATACTGGTGCTGATATCACTATGGTTTACCATATTGAAAATAAAGAACGTCCAGACAATGCAACTATTTTACAGACTGGTGAAAATGGTCTTGTTACAGAAATTGCTAACCGTCCAGCTGTTTATGAAAATTCCAAAGTATTCATGGGTATTTATTTAATGTCCCGTAAAAAATTCATGGAAATCATATCTACAGCATATGAACGTGGTGGCTATGATTTCTTGATTGATGGTATTTTACGTCATCAGGATAATTTAAATATCTATGGCTTCCAACATGAAGGTTATGTATCTGAAATCTGCTCTACAATTTCCTATTTCAAAACTAATATGGACTTGTTAGAACCAGAAATTTGGGAAGAATTATTCATGGGTTATAACCCAATCTATACAAGAGTTCGTGATGAAGCTCCTGTACAGTACAAAAAACAAGCAAAAGTTAATAATTCTTTAGTTGCAAATGGTTGCGTAATTGAAGGTTCTGTAGAAAACAGTATCTTATTCCGTGGTGTTAAAATCGGAAAAGGCGTTCAAGTTAAAAATAGCGTAATCATGCAGAACTGTGAATTACAAGATGATGCTCTAGTAGAAAATGTAATTTGCGATAAAAATGTAGTAGTATCCGATGGTAAATGGTTAAAAGGTGCTGAAAATTATCCATTGATCATTGAAAAAAATACAGTTATTTGATTAACAAAAGATAAGATATTAAAATAATATAGGTTAAAAAATATAGTAATTATCTCTAAAGTTGACTTTATGAGATAATTACTGTATTTATAAATATATATAATATAAATTATATAATATAAAATATTAATATATAGGTTTTGGTTTTTTTAGAAATATAGAGTTTTTATTTCAGGGTAGTGCGATTAAGGTAAAAACTTATAGGGGGAAGTAATAGTGAGTGTAGGAATAATCAATAAGCAAATTGAAGAGAGAGCTTCATTACAGAAAAATTTCTTAAAAACAGCAAATATGTTATTTGGTAAAGATTGGAATGAATTAACTAAAGAAGAATTATATCAGACTTTAGTTAGAACAGTTCGTCAGTACATCAGTGAAAACTGGATTATGACTAATAAATACTATGAAGAAAATCAATGCAAAGAAGTATATTATTTTTCCATTGAATTCTTATTAGGTCGTCTATTAAATACAAACTTGATCAATCTTGATATGAAAGAAATCTGTAAAGAAGCCTTGAAAGACTTGAATATTGATATTACAGAACTCTTTAAACAGGAACCAGATGCAGGTTTAGGTAATGGTGGTCTTGGTCGTCTTGCTGCTTGCTTTATTGATTCTTTGGCTTCCTTAGGCCTTCCAGGTCATGGTTGTACTATCCGTTATCAATATGGTCTGTTTGAACAAAAAATAATAGATAATCAACAAGTTGAAATTCCTGATAATTGGCTTAAAAATGGTTTCGCTTGGGAATATCGCAAAGCTGACAAAGAAGTTGATGTTCATTTTGGCGGTAATGCTTATATGGCTCAACAAGAAGATGGTTCTTTAAAATTAGTTCATGAAGGATATAATACAGTTGCAGCTGTTCCTTATGATGTGCCAATCGTAGGTTATCACAATAATGTAGTAAATACTCTTCGTCTTTGGAATGCTGAAGTTCCTCAAGATTTTGCTTCTTTATCAGGTACTAGAGAACAGTTACAAGAAAGATTGCGTCAATCTTATCGTGTACAAGCAATCACTTCTTGCTTGTATCCAGAAGATAGCTCCTATGAAGGTAAAATGCTTCGTTTGACTCAAGAATATTTCTTTGTATCTGCAGGCGTTCAAAGTATTGTTCGTCATTATAAACGCCGTAAAGGTGATTTAAAAGATTTTGCGAAAAAAATTGCTATTCATATCAATGATACTCATCCAGCAATGGCAATTCCTGAACTTATGCGCGTACTCATTGACCAAGAAGGTATGGATTGGGATACTGCTTGGGATATCACTAAAAATACAGTAGCTTATACTAACCATACAATTATGCCAGAAGCATTAGAAACTTGGCCAATTGATATGTTTAAAAATCTCGTACCACGTATTTACATGATCGTAGAAGAAATCAATGCACGCTTCTTAGAAGATGTTCGTAAACAATATCCAAATGATGAAGACCGTGTACGCAGAGTATCTATCATTCAAGATGGCGTAGTTCATATGGCTCGTCTTTCTGTTGTAGGTAGCCATAGCGTAAATGGTGTTGCTAAAATTCATAGCGATATTTTAAAAGCACATACTATGCGTGACTTTGATGAAATTTACCCAGGTAAATTCAATAATAAAACTAATGGTGTTACACATCGTCGTTGGCTCATTGCTGCAAATCCACAGCTTTCTAGCTTAATAGATGAAGCTATTTCTGATAAATGGCGTAAAGACCCATCTCGTCTTATCGATTTATTAGATTATAAAGATGATACAGCATTCCTTGATAAATTAGCAGAAGTTAAAAAAGAACATAAAATTTATTTAGCTGGTCATATCAAACGTCGTAGTGGATTTACTATTGACCCTAACTCTTTATATGACATTCAAGTTAAACGTATTCATTCTTACAAACGTCAAATTATGAATATTTTACATGTAATGCATATCTATAATTTGATTAAAGCAAATCCATCTATTAAATCTGAAATGTTACCTCGTACTTATATGTTCGCAGGTAAAGCAGCTCCTGGTTACCATATCGCTAAAGAAACAATTCGCTTAATTAACAATGTAGCTAATATTGTTAATAACGATAAAGATGTAAACGATTGTTTACATGTAGTATTCTTAGAAAACTATGGTGTTACTTTAGCAGAAAAATTATTCCCAGCAGCTGATGTTAGTGAACAGATTTCTCTTGCAGGTAAAGAAGCTTCCGGTACATCTAACATGAAATTCATGATGAACGGTGCTATCACACTTGGTACTTTAGATGGTGCTAACGTAGAAATTTGCGATGCAGTTGGAGAAGATAACTGTGTTATCTTTGGCTTAAAAGAACATGAAGTAATGGAATACTATAAAAATGGATTATATTCCGCATGGACTGAATATAATACAAATCCAGCAATTCACAATGTAGTTGATGAATTATTGACTGGTCCATTCGTAGGTAATGGTGATTTCCATGACTTACACAACTATTTATTCAATAGTAATGATGAATATTTCGTATTCAAAGATTTCAATTCTTATATTGATGCTCATGTAAAAATTAGAGGTAAATATCTCGACCGCTATGGTTGGTTAAAATCCAGCTTAATCAATATTGCACATTCTGGTATCTTCTCTAGTGATAGAACTATCAGCGAATATGCAAAAGATATCTGGAATGTAGAACCTATTAATTTATTAAAATAAATGACTCCAAAGGAGAACTAAAAATATGGAAGTATCCGCATTAAAAGATTTTGATTTGTATTTGTATCATCAAGGTACAAATTTCTATGCGTATCAAATGTTAGGAGCTCATTTTGTAGTAGAAGACGGAGTAGAAGGCGTACGCTTTGCTGTTTGGGCACCTCATGCTAAAGCCATAAGTGTAGTAGGAGATTTTAATAATTGGGATTACAATGAAAACCCAATGCAGAGAATTTCTGATGGTGAAATTTGGGTGACTTTTATTCCTAATTTACAGCAAGGTGAAATTTATAAATATTCTATAGAGCCATTCAATGGTGGAGAACGTTTCTTAAAAGCAGACCCTTATGCTTTTTATGCTGAAAAGAAACCAAAAACAGCTTCTCGCGTTTATGATTTACGCGGTTATGAATGGCATGATGAAAAATGGCAGAAAAAACAGCAACAAGAAGCTTCTTATGATAAACCTATGCTCATCTATGAAGTGCATTTAGGCTCTTGGCGTCGTGATGCTGAAGGTAATTATTTAACTTATAGAGAAGCAGCAAAACAGCTCATCTCTTATGTTAAAGAAATGAATTATACTCATATTGAGTTTATGCCACTTTGTGAACATCCATTTGATGGTTCTTGGGGTTACCAAGCAACTGGTTATTATGCAGTAACTAGTCGTTATGGTGAACCAAAAGACTTCATGTATTTAGTAGATTTAGCTCATCAAAATGGTATTGCTGTAATCATGGACTGGGTTCCAGGACATTTCTGTAACGATGCTCATGGTCTTCGCCGTTTTGATGGTGAAACTTTATATGAATCTGATAATGAAAAACGCCGTGAAAATTGGCAATGGGGTACAACTAACTTCGACTATGGTCGTCGTGAAGTGCATAGCTTCTTAATTTCTAATGCTCTATTTTGGTTAAATGAATATCATATTGATGGGCTTAGAATTGATGCTGTAGCTAATATGTTGTATCTAAACTACGGTCGTGAAGAAGGTCAGTGGGAACCTAATAAATACGGTGACACTGGTAACCTTGAAGCTATGGAATTGATTAAAAATCTAAATGAAGCGATTTTCAAATATCATCCTAATGCTTTAATGATGGCAGAAGAATCTACATCATGGCCTATGATTTCTCGTCCAACTTATATGGGCGGTATGGGCTTCAACTATAAATGGAATATGGGCTGGATGAATGATATGCTCAAATATATGAGCCTTGATCCTATTTATCGTAAATGGAATCATGATAAAATTACATTCTCCTTGATGTATGCTTTCTCTGAAAACTTTGTATTGCCATTATCTCATGATGAAGTAGTTCATGGTAAATGCTCTTTAATTGAAAAGATGCCAGGCGATTATTGGCGTAAATTCGCTGGTCTTCGTTCCTTCTTTGGTTATTGGATGACTCACCCTGGTAAAAAATTATTATTCATGGGTGGCGAATTTGGTCAATTTATCGAATGGAAATATGACGATAGTCTTGATTGGCATTTAGCTGAATTGTATCCAATGCATACAAAAATGCAGAGATTCTCTAAAGAATTGAATAAATTCTATTGTGAACATAAAGCTTTATGGCAAGTAGATTTTGATTGGCGTGGTTTCCGCTGGATTGATTGTAACGATAATGAAAATAGTGTTATTTCCTTTATTCGTTATGCTGAAGACCAAGATGATTTCATCATTGTAGTATGTAACTTCACTCCAGAAGTGCGTCATGGTTACCGCATTGGTGTACCTGAAAAAGGTATTTATCAAGAAGTATTTAATACAGATAAAGAAGAATATGGTGGTTCTAATGTATTAAATGAAGGTGACTTTAAATCAGAAGATGTATTCTGGCATAATTTAAATCAATCTATTCAAATTACTTTACCACCACTTGGTACAGTATATTTCAGATTGAAATTGCGTCCTGTTGAAGCTAAAAAACAGACAGTAATTGAAGCTGAAAAACCAGAAAAGGTAAAACTTAATGGTAATAGATCAAAACAACGTCAAAAGGCTAAAGCTTATGCCTTGAAATAATTTAAGTTATAGCCCATATAATTTTTATTATATGGGCTATATATACAATCATAGAGGAAGGTCGTGTTATAGTGTTAAAAGTTTTATATGTAGCCTCAGAAGCTGTGCCTTTTGTAAAAACAGGCGGTCTTGCAGATGTAGCGGGTTCTTTACCTAAAGAATTAAAACAAAAAGGTGTAGATGTTCGTGTTGTTATACCAAAATACAGTGGTATAAAAGAAGAATATCGCAATAATATGGAACATATTTATGATGGTGAAATCAATGTTTCCTGGCGTAAAAAATATCTAGGTATTGATAGATACGATTATAAAGATGTACCATTTTATTTCATTGATAATCAGGAATATTTCTATCGTGAAGGATATTATGGTTATCCAGATGATGTAGAAAGATTTACTTTCTTCTGCAGAGCTGTTCTTGAAATGCTTCCTCATATTGATTTCTGGCCAGATGTTATTCATATGAATGATTGGCAAACTGGTTTAATTAGCGTTTATTTAAAACTCGAACATAATGAAGATGTACGCTATAACAAGATTAAAACAGTATATACTATTCACAATTTGAAATATCAAGGTCGTTTCTGGAAAGGATATTTACCAGATGTTTTAGGTCTTGATTGGAAATACTTCAACAATGGTGATTTGGAATACTTCGATGATATCAACTTCATGAAAGGTGCTATCGTATATTCTGATAAAGTTACTACTGTAAGTCGCAGTTATGCTAAAGAAATTCAAGATCCTTATTATGGTGAAGGTCTTGAAGGTATGCTTCAAAAACGTGATGCAGATTTATCTGGTATTATCAATGGTCTTGATTATGAAGACTATAATCCAGAAACTGATAAGTACATCTTTAAAAACTTTGATGTACATAATGCAATTGCTATCAAAGGTGATAATAAAGAACAACTTCAGAAAAAATTGGGCTTACCAGTAAATCGCAAAATTCCAATGATTGGTATGGTAACTCGTTTAGTTGAAGCTAAAGGTCTTGATTTAGTTACACGTATCTTAGACGAATTACTTGAATATGAAAATGTACAATTTGTAATCTTAGGTACAGGCGATAGACAATATGAAGACTGGTTCAAAGGTCTTGTATGGCGCTATCCGAAAAAAGTATCTGCTAATATCTTCTTTAATAATGAATTAGCACATCAAATTTATGCAGCAAGTGATTTATTCTTGATGCCATCTCAATATGAACCATGCGGTATTGGTCAGCTTATCGCTCTTCGTTATGGTACTGTGCCAATTGTACGTGCTACAGGTGGTTTAAAAGATACTGTTGAAGCATATAACAATTACACTCAAACTGGTAATGGCTTTAGCTTTAATAACTACAATGCACATGAATTATTATTCTCCATCAAACGTGCAATAGATGGTATTGCTGATGATAGAAAACATATTCATCTTGTAGAAAATGCTATGACTGCTGATTATAGCTGGGAAGAATCAGCTAAACAATATAAAGAATTATATAATAGCTTAAAGGCTTAATAATTAGTTTAAAATAAAAATTTTATCGCTTAATACGACTTTTATAAAATTTTGCTTACTCAACAAAATAAGGTCTGTATTAAGCGATAATTATTTTATAGATGATTGAAGTTTTAATTAAAGTTTTAATCAGGGGAGGGATAATATAAATGATTTTTCATGATTCGCAAAATCTATATTATCGCAGTCCTATAGGGGCAGTGCCGACACAATCTTTTGTGAGATTGGCAATTGATGTTGATTTAAAAGATAAAGTTTCTTTGGTGCGTTTACATACATGGCAAGAAACTTGTGGTTCAATATATTATAATTTAAAAAAATCTTCATGGGATGAAAAACATTATTTTATTGATTTAGATATGCCTGAAGATGGTTGTCTTGTTTGGTATTATTTTATAATTGAATTAGCTGATGGTAAATTGTTATATTATGGCAATAATAAGGCGCAAATGGGTGGTATTGGTCAAGAAGCATTAGAGGTGCCACCATCTTATCAGATTACAGTATTTAAAAAAGATGTAAAAACGCCAGATTGGTTTAAAAAAGCTGTTATGTATCAGATTTTTCCTGATAGATTTTATCGTAGTGGCAATAATATTCCACAGAAAAAACATGCGGTGCTTCATTGTGATTGGAATGAACCACCAATGTATTATTTAGACCCAGATACTAAAAATGTAATCACTTATGATTATTTTGGCGGAAATATCCAAGGTATAAAAGAGAAATTATCTTATTTAAAAGATTTGGGAATATCTGTGATTTATTTTAATCCTATTTTTAAATCACGTGCTAATCATCATTATGATACGGCAGATTATCACCAAGTAGATCCAATGTTTGGTACTAATGAAGAATTTGCACAGCTTTGTAGTCAAGCTAAAGAGATGGGAATTCGCATCATCTTAGATGGGGTATTTAGTCATACTGGCAGTGATAGTATATACTTCAATCGCTTTGGCAATTTTGACAGTGTAGGTGCATATCAATCCAAAGAGTCTCCATATTATGAATGGTATGATTTCAAGGAATATCCTTGTAAATATGATTGTTGGTGGGGCTTTACAAGTATGCCAAACACAAAGGAAACAACACCATCATATATGGATTTTATCATTCGCAGTGAAGATAGTGTAATGAATTTTTGGATGGATAAAGGCATAAGTGGTTGGCGTTTAGATGTAATTGATGAATTGCCACAGAAATTTACACGTTGTTTTTATCAAAAATTGAAGAAATTAGATAAAGATGCAGTTATCATCGGTGAAGTATGGGAAGATGCTTCAAATAAAATAGCGTACAATGTTCATCGTGAATATCTTTGTGGCTATGAAATGGATAGTGCGATGAATTATCCATTGCGCAGAATTATTTTAGATTTTATTTTGAAAAATAAATCAGCTCAAGAAACAGAAGTAAGTATTTTAAATCAGCATGAAAATTATCCTGAAGAAAATCTCTATGCTATGATGAACTTATTAGGTAGTCATGATGTAGAACGTATTTTGACTATATTAGGCGAAGCTCCAAGTGTAGAAAATGTGCCAGCTAGCGTACAGGCAAAATTCAAATTAGATGATGCTCATTTGCGTTTAGCTATTGCTCGCTTGAAATTAGCTGTTGTTTGGCAGATGACATTGCCGGGGGTACCATCAATTTATTATGGCGATGAAATCGGTATGCAAGGATATCGCGACCCACATAATAGAGCAAGCTATAAATGGGATGAAGCTGATAATAATTTACGTCATTTCTTTACGCGTATGATAGCACTGCGCAATCATCGACAAGTATTGCAAACTGGCTGGTATATACCAGTATATGCTCAAGATGATGTCTTAGCTTATATGAGAACTACAAAATTAGGCAAAGATAGATTTGGACAAAAAATAGATGATGATTGCATTTTAGTGGTGTTAAATCGTCATCAAGAAAAAACTATGATGATAGAAATAGATGTTCATGGTTTTTGTCAGCATAAATTACATGAAATAACTAATATGTATCCTGATGTGGAAATCATAGATAATAAGGCTAAGATAGAAATTGAACCGCTTACAGCTCTAGTATTTGAACAGGAAAAAGAAAATATAGAATATGCTAGAAAAGCTGGTATTATCATGCATCCAACATCACTTCCATCTGATTATGGTATTGGTGATTTAGGAAAAGAAGCTTATAATTTTGTGGATTGGTTAGTAAAAGCTAAACAAAAGATTTGGCAAGTTCTGCCATTAAATCCAGTGGGATATGGAGCATCTCCATATCAATCTCCATCTGCTTTTGCTGGCAATACTATGCTTATTTCTCCTGAAAAATTGGTGGAAATTAATTTATTAGAAGCCAAAGATATTGTTTTAGATTATAAAGCTGATGTTGATAAAGTAGATTTTGTAAAAGTAGAAGCTTATAAAGAAAAAATCTTAACAAAAGCTTTTGCCAATTTTGTAGCAGATGCAGATTATACTGCTTTTTGTCAACAGCAAAGTTATTGGCTTGAAGATTATGCATTATTCATGGCATTAAAGAAATATTATAAAAACTTACCATGGTATGAATGGAATTTAGATATAAAATTGCGTAAACCTCAAGCTTTAGAGTCTTGTAGAATTTCTTTGGCACAAGATATTGCTTATGCTAAGTTTAAACAATATATTTTCTTTAAACAGTGGCAGGATTTACATGCTTATGCAAACGAAAAAGGTATACAAATAGTCGGTGATGTTCCTATCTTCCCATCGCATGATAGTGCTGATGTATGGGTACATCAAGATTTATTTAATTTGAATGCTGATGGCACCTTAAAGACAGCAGCAGGAGTACCACCAGATTATTTCAGTGAAGATGGTCAACTTTGGGGCAACCCACATTACCTTTGGAAGGTAATGCAAAGAGATGACTATAGTTGGTGGCGTAAACGCATAGCTACATTGTTGAATTTAGTAGATATAATTCGCATTGACCATTTCCGTGGTTTTGAAGCTTATTGGGAAGTATCTGGTATGGCTACAAATGCTCGTGTTGGTAAATGGGTTAAAGGTCCAGGCAAAGATTTATTTGATAAAATCAAAGAATATCTAGGTGATGTGCCAATTATCGCTGAAGATTTAGGTGTAATCACTCCAGAAGTCGAAGCTTTGAAAAATAGTTGTAATTTCCCAGGCATGAAAGTTTTGCAATTTGAATTATATGCAAATAAATATCATAAATTAAACTTTATCAGTCCGAAAAATAGCATTGTCTATACAGGCACTCATGACAATAATACAACTTTAGGCTGGCTTAAAGAGGATATATCTCCGCAGGATAAAGCAGTTTTAGCAGATTTATTAGAAGTTAAAGTTGATGATAATGAGGCTTTATTAGATGAATTGGTAAAATTAGCATATGCTAGTGCTTCTAAGATGGCGATATTGCCAATGCAAGATGTTTTGAAGTTGGATAGTAATGCTAGAATGAATTTACCTGGTACAGTAGGCACTAACTGGGGCTGGCGTATGCAAAAAGATGCATTGACAGACGAAAAAGCAATGCATTTGTGTTCCTTAGTAGAAAAATATAATAGATAAATAAAAAGGACTCTACAATAAATGTAGAGTCCTTTTAGATTTTAGCGAAAAGTAATTCGGCAAAGAGGATATTATCATGGTATAATAATTTAAGTATATTTAGTTAAATTTATTTTAAGATAGGTGAATATTTTAATGAAAATAGAGAAAAAAATATTGTGGGCGATATCATTAAGTGCATTATCTTTATGTACATATAATCAGCCAGTATTAGCTTCAGATACTGATGTTGAAATCTTAAATTATGTTGAAGACCAACGTCGTGAAGCTAGAGATAAAGAAAAAAATAAAGCTATTAATGAATTTAAAGCAGAATTAGATGCTCAATATGAAAAAGAAGGCATTGTTATACAAAATCCTCAAGAAGCACCAATTATTTTTGAGGGCAATGATATTATGTATGATTCAGTAACAGGTGAAGTATATGGTAAGGGCAATGTAAAAATCACTCAGAATTATTCACGCATGACTACTGAAGATGCAAATGGTAATTTAAATACAGGTGATGTGGATATTCCTGTTCCTGCTCATGTTATGCAGGTAGCTAACCCAACACTTGATATCAACAGTGAGAAAACAAAATATAATTATAATGAAAAAACTGGTGTGATGAATAATGTAAAAGGTCGTGTAGATAATAGATATATTTCAGGGGAACAAGTAGAATTTTATCCTGATTACTATATAATTTACAATGGTACTATGACACGTTGTCCTGCAAAAAAACCAGATTACTGTTTGACTGCTGAGAAAATTGAAATTTATCCTGATGACCATATGGTAGCATATAATGCGAAATTTTTAATCAAAGGTCAAGTTATTTATCAAACAGATGAATATAGTACTAAAATAGGTACTAATAGCGATGGAAAAAATCAATGGATACCACTGCGTATTCGTATAAATGATGATGATGGTTTATCTATCGGTTATAAATTAGATGCACCACTTATGGATAATGTAAAAGCTTATGCTGATTTAAAATATACTACTAAGCATGATATGAGAAATATTTATGGTGTAGCTTGGAATAATGCGGGTAGTACTTTTAAAATAGAAAATGGTAAATATGAAGATGATGATGATCGTTGGTTAGAAAAAAACATAGCATATATATATAATTATGGCAGTAGAATAGGTAATACACCACTTAGTTTTAATTTGTATAATGAATATGGTTTATGGGAAGAAAATAATATTAAAAGTTGGCATCGTGAACATAATTTATCTCTCCATCATGATCCTATAAATTTAGATACAGAAGGTAAATTTAGATTATTTCCAAGCATAGGTTATCGCTTAGTTTATGAAGATTATGATGATAGCAATTATAATAGTTTGTATTATGATGTGACTTTACTTGGTGAATTAACTGATAGATTAGTAGCTTATACAGGATATCATTATTCAAGAGTTAGTGCAGAAAATACTTTATTCCAGTATGGATTGGAAGATTATTCCAAAAAAGTATCCGCAGGTCTAAGTTATACTATAGATGATAAAAATCGCTTTGTTGTAGCAACAGGATATGATGCGTCAGATCAGCTTCGTTTAAGAGATTTAGATTATTATTGGTATCATGATTGGCATTGTGTAGAAACTGAATTAAAATATGAACAGAAAAAAGATAAATGGAGTTTACATTTTAATTTCTTGAATTTCTAATATATAGAGAAAAAAGGTGAATTTATGAAGCCGGAATTGATTGATTTTGTAGAAAAATTTAAGGGAAAACGCATTTTAATTATTGGTGATATGATTGCTGATATATATTTAAAAGGCGATATTTCTCGTATTTCTCGTGAAGCGCCAGTTTTAGTATTGATAGAGTCAGAAGAAAAAACAGTGGCTGGCGGTGCTGCTAATGTAGTTAATAATGTAGCTACATTAGGCGGAAAAGCTTTTGCTGTAGGCATTTTAGGCGAAGATAAAGGTGCTTTAAATTTAAAGCAAATATTAGAAGAGAATAATGTAAATACTGAAGGTATGTTTTGTGATCAAAATCGCAAAACTATTACTAAGACACGTGTTATTGCAGGTGGCAGAGCTACAGTAAGTCAACAGGTAGTACGTATTGATAGAGAATGTAATGAAGTTATCAGTGAAATATATGAAAAAGAATTGATGAATTACATTAAAATGGTTATGCCACAGATGCAAGGTGTAGTAATGAGCGATTATGGCAGTGGAACAATTACACCTAAAATTCGTGATTTAATTTTATCTTTAAGTAAAGAATATGATATACCATCAATAATAGATTCTCGATATGCTATTTTCAATTTTGTAGGTACTGATTATGTAAAACAAAATGATGCAGAATTAGCCAGTGCTGTAGGCTATAAAATAGATAATGAAGATAGCTTATATAAAGCGGCACAGGAATTTTTAGTAAAAATGCAAGCAAAGGGAATTTTAGTTACGCGTGGTGAAAAAGGTATGACTTTATTTGAAGCAAATGGAGATGTGCATAATATCCCAGTATCTGATAAATCAGAAGTATTTGATGTATCAGGAGCAGGCGATACATGTGTTGCTACCTTTATCACAGCATTAGCTACAGGTGCGATGCCAAGTCAAGCAGCTGAACTTTCTAATTTTGCTTCTGGTATTGCTGTACGTAAAATGGGAACAGCTACAGTTTCTGATGAGGAATTAATTGCTGTATTGAAAAAATAATAATTACAGATAGGATTTTAGTGATGATTATAGATATACAAGATATTGAAAAGTTTTGTGAAATCTTGCGTAAGGGTAATAAAACTATAGCACTTACTAATGGCACTTTTGATTTAATACATGCAGGTCATGTTCGTTATTTAAATGAAGCTAGTAAATTAGCAGATTATTTAATTTTAGGGTTAAATAGTGATCAGTCTGTAAAGCAGTATAAATCAGATAAACGACCAATTGTTCCGCAAAAAGAGCGAGCAGAGGTTATAGATAGTTTAAAAGCTGTAGATTATGTAGTTATTTTTGATGAAACAACAGCTGATAAATTAATCAGTAAAGTAAAACCAGATATCTATGTAAAAGGTGGAGATTATACAGAAGAATCTCTTCCAGAAACAGCAACAGTAAAAAAATATGGTGGTAAGATAAAATTTATAAAAGTAGTAGAGGGTTGTTCTACTACAAATATCATACAGAGAATTTTAGAGATATATTGATAAATAAAAAACTACATCTTTAAGGTATGTATTTTAGAGATGTAGTTTTTATTTAGATAAAATAGTAAATAAGTATTTACTATTTTGTAAAATATTGGTAAAATCAAAGAATGGAAAATATATAATATTTGATAAGAATTTGATGAGGTTTTTATGAATATTTTAATTGTAAAATTAAGTGCAATAGGAGATGTAATTCATGCATTACCTGTAGCATATGTTTTGAAAAAACGATATCCTAATGCGCATATTACATGGGTTGTGGAACCTACAGCATATGAATTGGTGAAACACAATCCATATGTAGATGAAATAATTATTTTTCATAAAAAAGCATTTAAATCATGGAATGGTTTTAAAGAAAATTATCGACCTTTTGCTAAGTTATTGCAAAAAAGAAAATATGATATATCTATAGATTTGCAAGGATTGTTTAAGTCAGCAGCTGTAGTATTTACTGCTAAGGCAAAGATAAAAATAGGCTATGTAGATATGCGTGAAGGTAGCAATTTAATCAGTAAACGCATAGTAGGCAATAATAAAAATGGTCATATTGTAGATAGATATTTAGATACTGTTAAATGTTTAGATTGTGATACAGAAAATATAATATTTCCTTTAGTTAATACACAAGATGAAATTGATTTTGTAGATAATTTATTGATTAAAGAGAATATATTAAATCAAAAATTTATAATTTTTGCAGTGGGCACTAATTGGATAAATAAATGTTGGTCTGTGGAAAATTTTGCGAAATTAAGTGATTTATTAACAGAATATAATTTAAAAGTAGTCTTAATTGGTTTTGGAAAAGATGATGAACAAAAATCACAAGCTATTATTAAATTAGCTAGAGAAAATAATATTATAAATTTTGTGGGAAAAACGAGTTTGATGCAAACGGCTAGACTTATTAAATTATCAAAGGCTGTTGTAGGAGGAGATACAGGAAACCTTCATTTAGCAGCAGCTTTAAATATTCCTGCAATTATGCTTATGGGGCCAACTGATCCTAATAGAAACGGTCCATATAGACAAAGTGAAAATGTGATTTTAGCAGGTCATGAATGTGATGGTTGTTGGAAGCGTACTTGTGCTAAAAATATAGATTGCTTAGCAAGTATAAAACCAAATCAAGTCATAGAAAAATTAAGACAAAGCGAGTTGTTAAAAGATGAGTGAAAATTATCCAATTGACTTTGTTGTTACTTGGGTTGATGGCAACGACCCAGTATGGCAAGCAGAAAAAGCAAAGTATAGTCCCAGTAAAAATGCAGATAATCGCAATGTGCGTTTTCGTGATTGGGATAATATGCAATATTGGTTTAGAGCTGTAGAAAAATTTGCACCATGGGTTAACAAAATACATTTTGTAACCTATGGTCATTTGCCCAAATGGTTAAATACAGATAATCCCAAATTAAATATTGCTAAACATAGTGATTTTATACCAAAAGAATATTTACCTACATTTAGTTCACATTCTATTGAATTGAATTTACATAGGATAGAGGGTTTAGCTGAAAGATTTGTTTATTTTAATGATGATATGTTTTTAATAAGACCTGTAAAAAGAGAATTATTTTTTGCAGGTAAAGATTGCCTACCAACGGATTTTGCTATTGCTAGTACTTTGAGTGTTGCTGATAAAAAAGATACAGTACAATATGTTAAGTTTAATAATATAGTAATATTAAATACTCATTTTGATAAAAAAGAACAAATGAAAAAGTATTTTAGTAAATGGATAAATTTAGAGTATGGTTGGAATAGTTTAAGAAATTTAATATTAAGTGGAGAACATCATTTTAAATGTTTTGCAAATAATCATTTGGCTTTTTCATATTTAAAAACAACTTTTATAGATTTATGGGACAAGGAATTTGATGAGTTAGATGAAACTTGCAAGCATAAATTTAGAAATAAAACAGATGAAAATCAGTGGCTTATGCGTTATTGGCAATTAGCAAAAGGTGACTTTGAACCTATAGGAAGACATGTAAAAGGTAAGGTTTATGAAATTTATAATGGCGTAGAGCAAAATCAAGATTTATTTAAGAGTATAGAAAATCAATTGATGCCAATGATATGTATAAATGATAATGAGAATGTAGATTTTGAACCTATGAAGGAGAGAATAAAACAAGCATTTGATAAAATTTTACCTGAAAAATCTAGTTTTGAAAAATAAATAATATTAATAAGAAATCATTTTATACTTTATGATTTCTTATTAATGTTATTTATTAAAAATGTACAAAACCCCAATTTTATTATATTGTTCAAAAATGAAAATAAAATGAAATATAGAAGGTAGATTATTATGATAGAAAAAGATTATTCAATTGATTTTGTATTTACTTAGATTGATGGTAATGATCCAGTATGATAAGTAGAAAAAGCAAAGTATAGTCCCAATAAAAATGTAGATAATCGCAATGTGTGTTTTCGTGATTGGGATAATATGTAAGATTTAGATCTGTAGAAAAATTTGTGCTATAGATGAATAAAATATTATTATTTTAATTATAGTATATTTTATAAAAATAAATTTAAATTTTTGTAAAGGATGGTATTAATGGTGTGTATAGATAAGCATATGCATAAGACGTATTATATGTTAATTGGTTTGATGGTTTTATTATTACCTCAAGCATTTATTTTACCAATAGAATGTAGTTATGAAAATCATTTGTTAGAAAATCTAGAAGTATTTGTATTAGGTATTGGTTTTATAAATATGTTATATAAAACTGCAAATTTAAATAAAGATAAAATTAATAAGTTTTATTTAGCATGCGGTATTTTTTATATTGTTATGATTGCTAGAGAATTAAGTTATGGTAGAGTATTTTATCCTATCGGTATTGATAAAAATGGTGAACAAATTTTTATGAATATCCATCAAATATGGTATGGCCCAATAGTATATCCTATAATTGCAGTACTAGTTTTAATAGCATTATTTTTAATGATACAAACTTATAAATACATAAAAAAAGAACAGATTATTTGTAGTATACCTAGATATAGCATTCGTTTATTTATAATTATGATGATCTTGAGTCAGATAGTATTTGAGAAAAATTTAATTAAGTTTTTAGCAGATTATGGTCAATTATTAGAAGAATGCACAGAGATATTAGCATATTGTTCTTTAGTATGCTTTACTTATGATATATCATTTAAAAAGAAATAAAGAAGGAATATAGATGTTAAATTTTGAAATTAGATATACAAAAGCTTTAGTTATTTTGTGTATTTTAGCTGTTATTTTTATTGGGTTATCATTTGTTTTACCTATAGAATATAGTTATGAAAATCATTTTTTAGAGAATTTAGAAGTTGTAATTTTATTTTTAGGTATTGTAATCTGTATAGAGAAAATACGAGATTTTATTTTATATGATAGTATAAAATTTTATGTAGCTTCGATAATAATTTATATATTAATGATTGGTAGAGAATTGAGTTGGGGTCGTGTATTTTATCCTATTGGTATAGATAAAAATGGTGAACAGATTTTTGTAAAAGTGCATGAATTATGGTATGGTTCAGTAGTTTATCCAATAGTAGGGATTTTAATATTAATAGCCTTGATTTTATTGGTAGTATATTTTTATCAAAGCAGAAGACAAGGAATTTGCTGGTATATTCCATTAGGTGAATTTTTGTTTTTTATAGTAACAAGCATATTGAGTCAATGTGTATTTGATAGAGGTTTAGTGCAATTTGGTAATTATAATCAATTATTAGAAGAAAGCTGTGAAATCATAGCATATATATCTCTTGTTTGCTGTACATATGATATTTCCTTTAAAAGAAGATATATTCATATAAGATATTTTAGTATAAGATAATAAAAAGAGCCTCAGGAACTTATTGATATGCACCCAAAATATTGGACATATTAATTAAGCTACTAATTGAGACTTAGTTCTGTATTCTACAGGACTAAGTCCTTTTAGTTTTATCTTTATCCGTTTTGTATTATAATATTTTATATAAGATTTTAACTCTTT
>ERZ791842.380-NODE-380-length-45873-cov-13.6208_pt1 | contig 45873 bp, 43 predicted proteins | sample MGYA00509944_ERZ791842 | MGnify/ENA primary metagenome ERZ791842 (study PRJEB30046, sample SAMN00715263) | human gut metagenome | study: EMG produced TPA metagenomics assembly of the A metagenome-wide association study of gut microbiota in type 2...
TGTTATGCCCTTCTAGGGCTTACTCAAGCCACCGGCTCAGCCGGTGGTTTTGACTTGTACGCCACTTGCACGGTTTCTGCACGGTTTTTGCACGGTCCGCATTTTTCGTGTCAGATGGAGTACGTCCGTGAATTACTCTGCAATTCGTGCTATTTTTTGCAATTCAGGTCAGCAAAGCCAAGCGGAGCTGCGCTTTTACAGAGGGGTCTGCGTCCTTCAGAAGCTCCAGCAGAGCCGTCATGGAGATGGTGGGCTCTGCTTCAACCGGGGCAGCCTGCACAAGTGTTGCTCCCGGCTTGTAGAAGCCTTCCTCGAACCTTTTACCCAGCTTTTTGCGGGAATCCTGCTGGATGTGCGCATAGGTGTTGACCAGCAGGTTTGCGCTGGCATGACCTGTTGTTCCCTGAACGGCTTTCACATCACCGCCGGAGATCATCAGTTGGTAGGTGGCACTGGAATGCCGCAGGCCGTGAAACACGATGCGGGTGAACTCCGGGTGCTCGTCCTGCCACTTGATGAACTTTTTGCGGATGAGGATCGGCTCCACCGCCAGACCATTGGGCAAGCGCAGGAGCATCCCACTGTTGCGGTATCTGCCGTCCATGTCGGCTTCGTCCATTTCCAGACACTTGAACCAGTGCTTCAGTTCTTCTTTCAGCGCTTCCGTCATGAAAATCGTGCGACAGGAAGATGCTGTTTTGGTCTTTTTGAGCACCAGCGTTGTGGTGCTGCCCTCACGCTTATCCTCAAACTCCCGGAGAATGCAGTCTTTTCCTGTTTTAAAGGCATCATAAGCACCTTCAATCGCAGCGATGTGGATGGAATGATCCGCAGGTGCTTTGCGATAATAGCGGGCATCAACGGATTGTTTCAGGGCTTTTTGATCACTTTCGGTCAATGCCCTTTTGTGTCCTTGCATTTTTTTGGAAATGCCGATCAGAAATCGGCTTCCGTCGTCATCAAAAGATTCGCCTTTCATGGAAGGCTTTTTGTAAGGGAAGTAAGCTGCTTATCTCGCTCGCTTTTCGGCTTGCGAAGTTCTGCAACGATTTCCGATCGCTGTTCCTTCGGAGCCTTAGCGATGGCACAGATCTCACGGTCAGCAGCTTTGATTTTCCCGTTCAGAATTTCCTCCCGGGCACCGGGTGCCGCTTCATCGGCAGCCTCCACGCCGTTCATGTACTTTTCGGCCCGCTGCACATAACCCTCGCTGGTGCCGGTCTCGTTTGCGATCCGCTGCCGGGTAACATGGCTGCCGGATTTGTTTTGGCAGGGATCATTTTGATCCGTGGCATTTTTCTTGGCGGATGTGTACTGATTGCCGCGGTTTTGAGAGACCTGTTTTTCCGCTTCATACCGCTTTCCAATCAGATACTTTCTACGCTCAGGTGTCAGGTTACGCCGCCCAAGCTGATGATTGCAGATCCAGATCAGAGCCTCCTGACGGCTGGAAAACTCCATTTCTTTGATCTCATATTCGATAAACGAATGCTTCCGCAGGATGTTGTAGCGGTTATGCCCGTCCAGAATGGTTTTGTTCCACACAATGATCGGGTCTGTGAGCTTTCTGTCCCGAATCATGTTCATTTCAAGCTGCTGGAGCTCCTCAAAACTCAGCGGCAAAATTTGAGCGGAAAATTCGGGGTCTATTTTGAGACTGCTTAGTTTTAGCATATTGTTCGCCTCCTTTGACAACAGTGTACCGGTTTCCGCAGCAAAAGTTTATGGACTTGTAGTCCAAGTTGCCCACCCTCTTAGTCCATGCGTTGTACACAATGATGCAAAAAATCCGAGCCAATTCTACGATGCTATAGTGTCATGTGGGTCAGATCAGGGAAACGGTGAAATCTGATAAGCTCCAAAAGAATGTTATTTTTAATTATGACGGACAGATTTGTAAAAAGCACTTGACATTGATAATCAAAGCAGAGTATACTTAACTCAGTGACAGAGTGAAATCCGCTCTGGCTTTCTTTTTCAAAAATTTTTGTTCTTTATTGCACGTGACAACCGAGGTGTGAAATGAATCTTGGAGAAATTGCAGATATCCGTAGCGGACTTGTCCTTTCTCGAAAACAGGCAAGAGCTGACTCCCCGCAGGCGATACGATACCACCAACTTAGTCTACGGGCGGTAAAAGCGGAAGGTGAGATTGATCCTGCTGAATTGGAGCCGTACTTTGCGAAAGAACCATTGTCCATGGACTATCTGACGCAGCCAAATGACATTGTAGTGCGCTTGACTGCCCCCTACACAGCAGTTTTGATTGACGACACCACACGCAACTTGGTGATCACGTCGAATTTTGTGGTAATTCGCATTCGGGGAACAGAGCTTGTGCCGGGGTATCTTTATTGGTATCTGAACACGCCGAAGGCAAAAAGGCAGATCTATCAAAATACCACCAAAAGTATGATCAGCTCCGTAAACGCAAGGTATTTTTGCCGCTTGGAGCTTCAGCTGCCATCGCCGGAAATACAACGCCAGATGGAAGTGCTTCGCTTGCTAGCACAGCAGGAACTACGCCTTCTGCGTAAGTTGGAAGTTGAAAAGCGAAGCTGCTATGAGGCGATGCTGGAACAAATGAATCACGCACAGAGGAAAGGATAACGACTATGACGACAAAATCGGAAATCGAACGCGTTCTTTGGAACGCCTGCGACAGCTTTCGCGGTAAAATTGACAGTTCCCGTTATAAGGACTACATTCTTTCCATGCTGTTCGTAAAATATCTGAGCGACGTTTCGGAGGAAAAGCGAGAGCAATACCGGGAGCAATACGACGGTGATGAACGCCGTGTAGAGCGTGCCATGAGCCGTGAGCGTTTTAAGCTGGATGATACATCTACGTTTGGGTACCTTTATAAAAATCGCCATGATTCCGAAATCGGGCTGAAGATCAACACGGCACTGGCCTCTATTGAAGATCATAACAGCAGCAAGCTTCGGAACGTGTTTCGCTCCATCGATTTCAACTCCAATGTGGACTTTGGTACAGACATCAAGGCAAAAAATGCGACCCTCTGCAACCTGCTGGAAGACTTCCACGGACTTGACCTGCGTTCTTCTGCGCTGGACGGTTCTGACATCATCGGTGACGCCTACGAATATATGATTGGCAACTTCGCTTCGGACGCCGGCAAGAAGGGCGGAGAGTTCTTTACTCCGAGCAAGGTCTCCGAGCTGGCAGCGGCATTGGTGGATCCGCAGGAAAATGACCGTATCTATGACCCGACCTGCGGCAGCGGTGGTCTCCTGCTCAAGGCGTGCAAGCGCGTGTCGGACGGAAAAGTGGCAGTTTACGGTCAGGAATTAAACGCACAGACATGGGCTCTGTGCAAGATGAATATGTTCCTGCACGAGGTAGACGATGCCCGCATCTGGCAGGGCGATACCCTGAGCAATCCGCAGAACATCGAAAACGATAATCTGATGTTGTTCCAGTGCATTGTAGCAAACCCGCCATTCAGTTTGGACAAATGGGACAGCGGTTTTCTTTCCAATGCGGTTCTGGATGCCAAGGGAAAAAAGCCGGAAAAAATGAACGCTTCTCTGGACCCATGGGGGCGCTTTGATTGGGGCGTTCCGCCATCTTCCAAGGGTGATTATGCTTTTGTTCTGCACATGCTCAACAGCCTTGACCGCAGCCATGGCCGAATGGCTGTCGTGCTGCCCCACGGTGTACTGTTCCGCGGTGCGAGCGAGGGCAAAATTCGCCGCCAGATTGTTGAACACAACCTTCTGGATGCTGTGATCGGTCTGCCTGCCAACCTGTTTTATGGCACGGGTATTCCGGCCTGCATTCTGGTGTTTCGCAAGGATCGCATTAGTCGAGGCGTCGATAATGTTTTGTTCATCGACGCTTCCGCAGAGGGCAACTTCGAGAAAGGCAAGAATCAGAACCTTCTGCGAGATACGGACATCCAGAAAATTGTGGATACCTACAAAAAGCGTGAAACCATGCCAAAATACAGCTATCGTGCAACGCTGGATGAAATCCGAGAGAACGACTACAATCTGAACATTCCTCGCTATGTGGATACTTTTGAAGAGGAAGACCCGGTAGATATTCAGGCGGTGAAGAAAAATATTGCGGATATCGAAGCTGAGCTGGCACAGGTACAGGAGCAGATGAAAAAGTATCTGGATGAGCTGGGGCTCTAAAGGTTTAAATGAGGCAATGCACGATTTATGATGCAAAAATTCTGAAATATTGTTGTTTAAATTGTACATTGGCGTATGATATACTTTCTTATGGAAGGAAAGCAAGAACATGGCGGATGAAAGCTTATCGACTGCAGGAAGTAACTCGCAGGAGGAAGGAAAAATGGGAGCATTGACGGATTTTTTAGGAGCCGGCGAAGTTGCCACTGCGCTAGGTGGGGTTGTCACTGCATTACTGGATAAACTGGAGCATGCAGTGGGGTGGTGTGCAAATCATGATACACCAAGTCGTACAGCAGTAGATACTTATATTGCAGAAATTCAAAATAGCGACAAGGATCCATTGGTTAAAGCTGCATTGATCAGTAACTCAAAAAAGATTATTAAGGAGTACTGTAACCAAGAAAATATTGTATCTATTGCAATACAATCTGTGAAAAGTGATGCAAAGCCAGAAAATATTGATGATGACTGGCTGGCACAGTTCATGGATAAAGCTCGTCTTGTATCGGCAGAAGAATTTCAACTTATTTGGGGTAAAATTTTAGCAAACGAATGTAACCATCCGGGATGTGTGCCTAGAGCGCTGTTAGAAATTCTTCCGAGGATGGACAGGAGTGATGCTGAGGCATTCACAGCATTAAAAAGTGTGTCTGTTGAACTGGGTGATGCGATAGCCCCTGTTGTAGTTTATAACAAACTTTCTTATTACGAACAATGGAATATTACTTTCGATTCAATTATGAATCTTCAAGCACTTGGTCTTGTTGCAGCCAATTTGGGAGATTTTTTTGAAGGATATGTAGTATCTTCTACAATGTCCACCACTGCGAATTATTATGGAAAAAAGATTGACCTGAGTCCGCCGAATGAACTTCCTGTTGGTTGTGCGGTTTATACTAAAACTGGTGATGCTTTAGCCAAAGCAATCGATGCGACGCCAATTGCTGGATTTATGGAAGAAATGTGTATTCCATTTTGGAAGAAATGCAATAAAATGAAACCCATATTTAAGAGCTTTGAAATAAAAGAATAAAGATGGCTGCTGAAAATAATACAGAATTGTGAGTTTTTGAAGAGAGGTGAAACGTAGGGTGTTAGATAATGGAAAAGCTGAAGGTGTACGAAAAATAAAGCGATTTGAAAAATATTGTTTGAAAGATATTGCAACTGTAAGTCAAGGATTTACATTTTCGAGGTTATATCAGGGAAAGAAGAATTTGAAGTGGAACTATTTTAAAGTTGCGGATATAGGCCTCAACCCGAACTCAAAATACTTAACGAATGCTATCAACACAATTAGTGACATTACAATGGAGGAAATTGGTGTACTTCCCTTTCCAAAGGGAAGTATTGTTTTTCCACGAGTTGGCGCAGCACTTTTTAATAACAACAAAAAGATATTGGCTCAGGATGGCATGGTAGATGATAATGTGCTTGTATTGACTGTAACCGACACTTCAAAATGTTGGCATGAGTTTTTATATTATTATCTTCAAGGAATACCTCTTGCAAAGTGGTGCAACTCTGGATTGGTTCCAGTTATAAATACAAAAACTGTTTTGAGTCAGATGGTGTTTTTGCCTCCTCTTCCCGAGCAGCAAAAGATTGCTACCATCCTTTCCACACAGGACAAAGTGATTGAGCTGAAAGAAAAACTTCTCGTTCAAAAACAGCAGCAAAAAAAATATCTGATGCAGCAACTGTTGACCGGGAAGAAGCGGCTACCGGGATTTGGAGGTGAGTGGAAAACTATTCACTTGAATGAAATTTCATGCCGTATTGAAACTAAAAATACGGTTGGAAATAACAACGTGCTTACAATATCGGCGCAGTATGGATTGATAAATCAGACGGAATTTTTTGACAAAGTAATTGCAAGTGACAATAAAAGCAACTACTACTTGCTTTCAAAAGACGAATTCGCATACAATAGAAGTTACTCGAAAGGCTATCCGTACGGCACAATAAAACGCTTGAAGAGATATGTCCAAGGCGTTGTTTCGCCCCTTTATATTTGCTTTGCAGTAAACAAGAAATTGGCGTCCCTTGACTTTCTGGAACAATATTTTGAGGCGAGTATTATAAATCGAGAAATTCAATCAATTGTTCAAGAGGGAGCAAGAAATCACGGAATGTTAAATGTTGCTGTTGATGATTTCTTCAGAATCAAAATTACAATGCCAGAAATCGAAGAGCAGAAAGAAATTGCTAAAATTTTAAGTACTGCCGACCATGAAATTGACCTGCTCCAAAAGTCTATTGAGGCTGAGAAGCAAAAGAAAAAAGCACTGATGCAGTTGCTGCTGACCGGGAAAGTGAGAGTGAAAATATGAGTGCAGACAAGAAGTTTGATGAAGTAAAGAAAAAAGTGTACCAGTACTTAAAGGATAGCGAAAATTGGTCGAGTGGCCATGGATGTGCAGCGGCGCTTGATCTGCCCGAAATAGAAGTTCTCAAAGCGTTGGAAGAACTGTGCATAGAGGGCAGGGTAAAGCGCAACTGCATTCCACTTGACCGATCCCCTGAATCGGGAAACAGTGTCTTTTATGGGATTTCTGAACAATAAGGAGGTCACCATGAACCTCGATAAATCCATTTACTCCGAAGCCAACATCAGCAAAAAGCCTGCGCTGGAACTGCTGCAGGCCATGGGGTATACATATCTCTCCCCGGAAGAATGCCGTCAGCAGCGCGGAAGTGGCTACCGGGTGCTGTTGCGGGATGTGCTGCGCGGTCAGCTGCGGAAACTGAACCGCTATACCTACGGCGGTGTGGAAAATGAATTTTCGGCAGTCAACATTGAGCACGCCATGGATGATCTGGAAATACCGCTGACGGACGGCCTTGTGCGCACCAGCGAGAAAATCTATGATGCGCTTATGCTGGGCAAAAGCTATCCCGAAACTGTAGGCGAAGGGCGGCTGCTGAACTTCAACTTGAAGTACATTGACTGGGAGGACCCGACGCAGAACCTTTACCATGTCACGGAAGAATTTGCGGTGGAAAGCGCCGATGGACAGCATGATGCCCGCCCGGACATCGTGCTGTTTGTCAATGGAATTCCGTTTGCGGTGATTGAGTGCAAGGCTCCGGATATCCCGGTGGAACAGGCCATTGAGCAAACCTGCCGTAACCAGCAGCCTCACTATATCCCCCAGCTTTATGCGTTTGCGCAGATCGTAATGGCGACCAATAAAAACGAGGTACGCTATGCAACAACGGGAACACCGAAAAAGTTTTGGAGCATCTGGAAAGAGCAAGATGCAGATTTCCTGAACCGGAAAATGGCTCAGCTGATCCCGAATCGGACATCAACGGTGCAGGATAAAGATATTGTTTCCCTGTTTACACCGGTCCGTTTGTTGGAACTGACAAAGTATTTCGTGCTGTTTGACTACAATGTGAAAAAGATCTGCCGATATCAGCAATATTTTGCGGTGAAGGAAATTCTGCACACAGTCAAACAGCGTGATGAAAAAGGAAATCGGTGCGGCGGTGTGATCTGGCATACACAGGGCAGCGGAAAAAGTCTGACCATGGTGATGGTGGCGAAATATTTGCTGCTGGAGCTGCAGGCAGACCGTCCGCGCGTAGTGATCGTCACCGACCGAAAAGAGCTGGACAAGCAAATCACAGCGACATTCGCGCACACGCGGCTTCGTCCTGCGCGTGCTACCAACGGGCGGCATCTGCTGGGATTGGTTACGGATGAGCGGGTGGACATCGTCACAAGCATCATCAACAAATTCAGCACTGCCGAGCGACTGGACGGTTACAACAAATCTCGGGACATCTTTGTTCTTGTGGACGAAAGCCACCGCTCCAATTACGGCAAAATGTCACATAAAATGAGGACGGTTTTTCCGAACGCCTGCTATATCGGCTTTACGGGAACGCCCTTGATGAAGAGCGAGAAAAACACCTTGAAAAAGTTTGGCGGACTGATTCATAAGTATACGATTCAGGACGGTGTAGCCGATGGTGCAATTGTTCCACTGATCTATGAAGGCCGCTTTGTGGAGCAGAAAGTTGACGAAAAGAACATCGACCTATGGTTTCAGCAAACAACAAAACGCCTGACGGAATCACAGCGGGATGATCTCGCCCGGAAATGGAGCAGCATCCGACGGCTGACCTCTACGGATGCACGCATCAAACGGATCGCTTTGGACATCAACGAGGACTTTTGCCGAACCTATAAAAATACAGGCTTCAAGGGAATGGTCGCCACCAATTACAAGCGGGATGCCGTTCGGTATCTGGAATGCTTTGAGCAATTTGGCGATCTGAACTGCGCTGTCGTGATCTCGGCCCCGGATCTGCGCGAGAGCGTGGATGATGCAGATGAAGGAGCAGACGACAAGGTAGTTGCCTACTGGAATCGGATGATGCAGCGCTATGGCAGTGCCGATGATTATGAAGAAGCAATCAAGGCACAGTATCATGCCGGAGAATTGGATCTTGTGATCGTGTGCAGCAAATGGCTTACCGGCTTTGATGAGCCGCTCTGCCAAGTGCTTTACTTGGACAAAGAACTTAAGGAGCACGGTTTGCTTCAGGCCATTGCCCGCACAAACCGCCTGTGCGAGGGCAAAATCTATGGAATGATCGTGGATTACCGGGGCCTGATCAAAAAATTGGATGAGGCAATGGAACTTTACAGTGGTGCCGGGCTGGAAAACTTTGATGGGCACGATCTGAAAGGCGTTGTGGTGGATGTGCTCTCTGCGATTGGAACGGTACGCAGCGACTATTCTGCACTGATGGAGCTGTTTTCGGCTGTTTCCGGTCTGACACTTGCCGGAACCGATGCAGAGGCGGTAGAGGTTTTCTTAGCGGATAATTCGAAGCGGGAAGAGTTTTACAAACGGCTGTGTAACTTTGGCCGCTCCTTGAATCTTGTTCTGAATTCTGAAAAAACCTATGAGGCGCTGGCAGTGGAAGAGCGGGAAAAATATATCAAAGCATTTGGCTTTTTCTCTGCGGTACGGCGCAGTGTGAAACCTCGTTATGGGGATTCAATTGACAATCGGGAATACGAACCACTGATGCAAAACCTGCTGGACGTACACCTTTCAGTAGAGGGTCTGAAGCGAATCACCGAGCCGGTAGACATTCTGGACAGAGATGCGTTTGAAAAGGAATTAAACGAGTTAGGCTCACTGCGTGCCAAAGCTGATGCGATTCGCACACGGCTCGCCAAGAGTATCAATACGAAGTATCAGGAGAACCCAGCATACTATGAAAATTTTTCCAAGCGCATCAAGGAAGTGCTGGAACTGTATAAAGCCCGAACGATAACGGAGGCGGAATATCTGGCCAAGATGCAGGATATTTTGGAAGATTACCGCACGGGAAAAAGCGCTATCGCATACCCGGACCGCATCCGATCCAATGTCCATGCACAGGCATTCTATGGTGTGCTGACAGCGATTTTCTCCAACGAAAAATTGTCTGTGGAGCCAGACTTTGCCGCCGAGATGGCACTGGATATTACGACAATCATCGAAAAACATAGCCAGGTAGACTGGACCCATAACCTGACGATCCATGATCGAATCTCGCAGGATATTGATGATCTGTTTTACCGTTATCAAAAAGAAAGGGGCCTGGTACTTTCTTTTGATGTGATTGACATGATTATTGAAAATGTTAAAACAGTTGCGTTGCGGAGGTTTGCATGATACAGATTTGTGCGGTTGAGACGGAGCATGGTTGTATCTGCTATCAGCTAGAACGAAAGAACGTACGCAATATCAATCTTCGGATTCGGACAGATGCCTCTGTTTATGTTTCTGCTCCGAAAGATGTCTCGGAAAGTGTTGTTACACAATTTGTGAAACGACGCAGCCGTTACATTGCTGAGGCACAGCAGCAATTTCGAGAATTCCGACAGTACGCACCGCAGCCCCGGCATTATGTCAGTGGGGAAAGTTTTTCCGTGTTGGGGCGCAGTCTGCGTCTGCGGGTAGAGCAAGGAAAAAAGGACGATATACGTTCCGATGGCGTTTATCTCTATCTTACCGTAAAAGACACAGAAGATCAGAAACAAAAAAAGCGTCTTGTTGACCGTTATCTGAATAAGATGTGTCGCGAAATATTTCAGCAGACAGTGGATCAGCTTTATCCGATATTTCGAAAATACGGTGTGCCATCTCCACGAATCCATATTCGATCGATGGATACTCGCTGGGGATCTTGTCTTCCGCAGAAGGCTATCATTACATTGAACCAGCACTTGCTCGAAATGCCCGTCAGTTGTATTGAATATGTAGTATTGCACGAGTTTTGTCATTTTCTATACCCAAACCACTCGAAGGATTTTTATGCGATCCTGACAACACTCATGCCCGATTGGCAGCAACGCAAAAAATTGTTAGACAAAAATGCACAGTTTGAATGGAGTCCAAAATATGAAACGTTTTGTGGCGGTGAAAGCTGAAAGGTACACGACCAGCAAGCAGTGTCTTCGTATATACAAAGACCATTTTGCGTTGCAAAATGCTTGTTGGGAAATCCCAAACCCTTTCAAATCTGCACCGTCCCGGCGCAGGCTGCGCGATGGAATCGCTGAATAGCACAAAGGCATGTTGGAGTCCAGATGTAAAGAAAAAACGGCAAAGCAGATAAAATCCACTTTACCGTCTCAAAAAATATTCTATTACGCTGTGATTGCGTTGGCGTTGACCTGCTTACAGCACTGACGATATCCGCTTCACCTTCAAGAACGGTCAAGAAATCAAGGTATAAAAGAACCGCCCCACCATCGGATTTACTCCGGTAGTGAGGCGGTTTTTCTGTGATATTATTCGGATTGCGTTGTTTTCAAAAATTCATCATAACTCTTCTGAAGTCTCTTATTTAAGTCATCATCGAAATATTGTTGAAGCTCTTTTTTATGGGTAGGAACATATTCATCCACCCAATTTTCCAAACACGCTGTCACATTCACTAAAAGCTCATTCAGATGCATATGGTAGGACCCTTCATGCGGCTGAGCCTCCTTTAGATAATTACTCTCCATCATCGCTCTCCAAGTATCGACAAATGTATCTGAATTGTCCATTTTTTTAGCCGCCAGATTGATTGCCTTTACTTGGTCCTGTGCAATTCTGTACTGTCCCAATTCATAGCACATTTGATGGAATTCTAAAGGTACTTCATAAAACAAATTGCTTTCTAAAACATTAGACCAAAACCCAACTAAATCTCTTTTTATATCTTCCGGTAAATCTTCTATTAGCCTTCTGACCGATTTTTCAGATAACCCTGTTGCTTCACAGAATCTAATAACATCTGGATTTTCACTTTTAATTGAAGATAAGCCAAACAGGTAATCTGCTGAACATCCGAAAAAATCACAATACGCTTTGACATATCTACCCTGCAATTTATCTGTACCTTCTAAATTCAAGTGTTCCTGTATTCTGCGCGTCATACTTCCTATTATAGATATTTCGTCTTCAGATGCACTGTCTACAGGGACTATCTCCTCGGCATATAAAGCCTGAGCTAATTCTCTTGCCGTTGAAAGGTTTCGCTCCTCCATCAATTTCCACAGTCTGTTATAGAAAATCTTTTCATCATCATGATTCATAGATTTGAATGCCATTATATCACCTCATTAAAGACGCATTTGTCTCTGTTGCACTTATAAGCAATTGAAACGGACGATTTTAAAGATTGATTCGTCCGTCATCTGGTAGTATGATATAGCTACACCAAGGAACTGTCAATCCCAGACAAACATATATTTAGGAGGTTATCTATGAACGAACAAAATACTATGCAGCCACTCGGCGAAACGAAATCTCTTCAGAACATAGTCATCGATGAAGTCTGTCAAAAAATTTCTGATGCAACAATCGATGCCGAAGCCACATCAAAAGAGAAATATATAACAAAACAAAAATTAATTGTGTCGGCCGATGACATGAACACCCAAGAACAGCTGGATGCTATGGACAGAAATTACGACCGCAGAAATCAGGAGCGTTGGCAAAACGTACTCTATTTTGCCGTAGTATCTTTTAGTGTAGTTGGAATAGCAATTGGTAGCCCTATTGCAATCAAAAACGTCCACAGACTTCTCTCAGCCGCATAAGCTAAACTGAAAAAGCCCGGAGTTTTCTACATTGTATGAATTTGATGTTGAAAATTCGATGCTTCGTCCTATTGACGGTTTTGCGCAGATCGGCTATAATATAATTGAAATTATCATAATCTAAATTATATTAAGTGAGAGGTGAATGACATGGACTTCATCGGCAGAACATCCGAACTGGCAACGCTGAATGCAGAATTAGAGCGTGGCAGCGGTTTTGTGGTGATTTACGGTAGGCGGCGCGTTGGAAAAACAACGCTGATCAAAGAGTTTATCAAAGATAAACGCGCGTTCTACTTTTTGGCAACCACAGAAAGTGAAGCCCAGAGCATGAAGCGGTTTGCCGGGGTGCTTTCCCGCACTACTAAGAATCCCATGCTCAGCAAGGTCACATTCACCGACTGGCTGGATTTATTCCAAGTGGTGGCAGACGACCACCCGGACGAGAAAAAGGTGCTTGTCATTGATGAATTTCCGTATCTGGTCAAGACGAACCCGGATTTCCCGTCCATCTTGCAAAACGCATGGGATGAAGTGCTGAAAGACCATAACGTGATGCTGGTTCTCTGCGGTTCCCTCATCAGCATGATGAAAAAACACGCACTTGCCTACGACAGCCCGCTCTATGGCCGTAGAACGGCACAGATTCGGCTGATGCCGCTGCAATTTACGGATGTATATGCGGTGCAGAACCTATCGTTTGAGCAGGCAGTGGAGCAGTATGCCATCACGGGCGGCGTACCGAAATATATGGAGTTTTTCCAGTCGGACGAGCCGCTGGTGGAACAGATTCGGCGTGTGGTACTGTCGAAAAATGGCTTTTTGTATGAAGAACCGGATTTCCTGCTCAACGAGGAAGTGCAGACGCCCATCAACTATTTCTCCGTACTAAAAGCGATTTCGGACGGCAACCACAAGCTGAGCAAGATCGGTATGACGATGGAGCAGGACACGTCAGCTATTACGCCGTACCTGAAAACACTGATCGACCTTGGTTTTGTTATCAAGAACGTTCCCATCACCGAAAAGAATCCAGAGCGTTCCCGGAAGAGCCTGTACTATGTTTCGGACAACTTCATCCGCTTCTGGTTCCGCTATGTGTACCCGTTCAAGGGAGAGTTGGAACTGGACAACCAACAGATCGTGCTGGACGAGATGGGCAAAGACTTTAAGCAAAAATTTGTGGCTTTCGCTTATGAGAGCATCTGCCGGAACATCTTTGCGGAGCTGTGCCGAAAGGGGCAGATCGACTTTGCACCCTCACGCATTGGCTCTTACTGGCGCAACGACAACGAGGGCGATACGGAAATTGATGTTACGGCTGTGGACAACCAGCACAAACGGCTGTTCCTCGGTGAGTGCAAGTACCATGCGAAACCTGTGGATGTGGCGGTCTACTCTGCCTTGCAGGAAAAGGGGCAGTCCAAAGAACTTACAGCGGCGTTTAGGGGCTACAAAATTGTGTATGGGCTGTTCTCCAAGAGTGGCTTTACCGATCGACTGGTGGAAATGGCCGCGGAGAATTCCGACCTGATTTTGATTCAGGCAGATGCAGTTTACAAGAAATAATATAATACGAATTATCATAAGTTTAATTATATTATTGCGGGATTTTCTGTGCGCTATGTTTAGCAACCTTGAGCCAAAATGTAGCATCCTTTGGGCAAGATTTAGCAACTACATCTTAAAAAGTAGCAACCTCTGAAAAAGTTTAGCGGGTGTTCATATCTCATGGGGTACGGAAAGTGCGGAAACTTGCCATATAAAAAAGTGGAAACTTCTTTCCCAAATAGCAACCTCCATGCTAAAAGTGGCAAGTGACCTATACAAAATGCCATTATACAGAACTGCCCACTCCCCTGAGAACTCCTCAGACGAGTGGGCATTCTTCTTTCCGTGTATCAAATTTACCTTTGTGGTCACTCAAATCGCCACCAAGTCATGGATCAAAAATCATCTTTTTTCATTTGTCCCAGAGTAAGTGCACGGTTTCTGCACTGTTTTTGCACGGTTTCAAGGAATGCAATGGGTACTCTGACTTGCAAAATACGACAAAGGACGCAGAAATTGCAACGTGAAAAATCACGATGCTTTGCGCAAAAACGACGTAAACTCGAAAGTTCCAAAATCAGAGTACCCCGACTGAGGGGCTCTTTTAATCAGAGGGCCAGGGATTCGAGTTCCCTCGAGCGCACCAAAATCCAACGATGAATCGTAAGATTCCTCGTTGGATTTTCCTTTTTCTGGATGCTTGCACACCTTTGCACACTTTTTGCACACCGGCGGGAAAGCCGTGTTTTTTCCTTGCATTGTCTGCATCTTGTGCATCGTGAGCAGAGCTTGTCGGGGCGAGGCCCCTCCATCTCGCCTGCGGCGAGACCGTTCTGTCGCTTAAAAGCCCCACTGGGGCTTTCATTGCTGCGCTGCGCTCGCAAACGCAAATTTTCCATACTTTTTTCAGGCGAACAGCAGGCGGGTGAACTCACGCCGCTGCTCGGGGTTCATCTGCCGGACAACTTTCAGCATCCCTTCGGGGGTGATCTGGATGCCGTCCGGCAGATTTTCTTTTACCGGCGCAGAGCCGGATTTTGGGGAGCCGATGTCCTGTGAATAGAAGTCTGCTTCCAGCTTCTCTGCCAGCGCCAACCGGGGCTTGTCCTGCGTGTGGGCGTAGGTGTCCATCAGGATGCCGGTGGTGGCGTGACCGGTGTTGCCCTGCACGGCCTTGATGTTGCCGCCAGATTCGATCAACTGGTAAGTAGCACTGGAGTGGCGCAGACCATGGAACACGATCTTCTCAAACTCCGGGTGCTCCGCACGCCAAGTGCGGTACCATTTAGAAAGGGCTTCCGGGGCAACAGGCATACCGTTGGGCAGGCGGAAGAGCTGACCGCAGTTGCGATACCTGCCATCCATGGCAAGCTCGTCCTGACGGAGCTTTTCCAGCCAAGCCAGCAACTCTTCCTTCAAGGGTTTCGTCAGATAAAGGGTACGGCTGGATTTCTTGGTTTTCGGCTTCTTCAGCACCAGTGCGGAGCTGCTGCCCTCACGCTGGTCGGGGAAGATGTGGTAAATCTGGTTCGGGTCGGTCTTTTCGAGTGCGGCCTTTTCGGTGCGCTGTAAGCTCCTGCCGACCGTGATGGTCCCACGTCCATCCGCTGCATCGAAGTCGATGTCTCCCGGCTGCAAGCCAAGGATCTCTCCGACACGCAGCGAGAGAATCATGCTCAGATGAACAGCAAGGTGGAGCGTAGGGTCGGTCATAGTCTGCAACGCAGCAAGCATGGTCTTTTCGTCCCAGATGGCACGTTCTTCCGAGGTCGATTTCGGGGCTTCTCTCGGAATCGGTGACTTGAGGAGCAGACCCCACTCAACGGCATAGGAAAAAGCAGTCTTGAGCATGGCGTGGACTTCCCGGATGGAAGCACCCGTCAGAAACTGCCGCTTCTGTTTGTCGGTGAGCGTTTGCTTGACACCCTGCTTATACAATCCGCGCGGTGTCCGGCTCAGCGTGGCGTAGAACTGTTCGAGGTCATACGTCTGAACCTTCTGAATCTGTTTCTTGCCGAGATAGGGCACGACAAGATTCTGAACCATGGCGACCGTGTGGGTATAGGTCTTGGGTGCCCACTTGTGCTTCGAGGACGGAATGGGAATCCACTTGTAGAGCATCTCCTCCACCGTCATTGCATCGGGTATGAGGAACGTACCGTCCAAGAGTTCCTTCTCTATGTAAAGCGACACGCCGCATTCGCACCAACGGTGCGAAGCTGGAGCAGGGTTTGGGGAAGGGCCACGGTTGCGAAGCAATGAAAGCCCCGGTGGGGCTTTCAAGTGGCAGCGCGGTCTGCGACAGCAGATGGAGGGGCATTGCCCCGACAAGCGCTTGCCCCAACAAGGATGACTAAGTGAGCAACAGAATTTTCAAGCATTGAAAATTTGTGGCCACAGGTCGATACTTGCTTTCGCCATTTCCGTGCAACACTGAAAATTTCAGAAGTCGAACCGCAATGCACGTTGAAGATTTTGCAGAGCAAAACGTTTGAAAAGGCAAAGCCCCTGCTCATGGTCACCGTTCACACCGAACGCAGTTCCGGCCCCTGTTTTGCAGCGGCGTTGTCCGGCTCGCCCACAGAAAGTGTGAGGTCATGGCACAGTATCTCGTTCAGACGGCTTATGAAGGATTCAAGGTACAGTATGAAGAAAGCCGGACGCAGTGCGGACACTACAACCTGCTTCTTTCAAGCACAAGAATAACACTTTACAGTTGTGCAGTCAACAACAAAAAACAAATTTTGGAAGATTGAACAACTACATAAGATTTTATTTGTGAAAAAGAAAAATACCGCCCACGCAGCGCAGCGATGATTTTGTCGGGTGAATCGGCGGCAAAATTGATCGGGTGTGTTGCGGGGCGGTAAAAATCTTCATGGGGAATAAATCCTCGCCGCTCTGTACTTTTCGACGAGACCGCGTTTGCGTAGCAATGAAAGCCCCAGTGGGGCTTTTAAGCGGCAGAGCAGTCTTGCGCAGCAAGATGGAGGGGCCTCGCCCCGACAAGCTCGGTGGGATTTGTGACAGAGAGTGTCAAGGTTTACAAGGTGCGTCAAGATGGTTTTGCAAATTTTATTGCAGGAATGCAGTGATCGTAGGACTTATAGCATGGCGTTCAAGTGTTTTCCCGTTCAATCAATGTATTTCTGCATTTTGACAACCTGCCTATAAATCCCCCATGAACGTTGTGGAATCTTCCAAAGCATCCATGGATGGTTTCTTGTGCTGCATCAAACGTTCAGCTTATTGCAACGAAATTCCATAAAGCTGCATTGCATCTTGTGGAGGTTCTTGCTATACTCTGTATCGAACGCAACTTTATCCGATAAAAATGTTGCGCAATTTGCGCAACCAAAGGAGGCCGCTATCATGCAGCAGCTCAGATTACTTCATGGCGGAGACTACAACCCGGAACAGTGGCTGGACCGGCCCGATATTCTGGCGCAGGACATCGAACTGATGAAAAAGGCACACGTTAATACTGTGACGCTGGGCGTGTTCTCATGGTCCACGTTGGAACCGCAGGAGGGGGTATTTGAGCTGGATTGGCTGGCAGACATCATCCATAACCTGTATGCCAATGGAATCTATACGATCCTTGCAACGCCCAGTGCGGCCCGCCCTGCTTGGATGGCACACAAATACCCCGAGGTGCGCCGAGTCCGGGCAGACCGGGTCCGGGAGCTGTACAACCGGCGGCAGAATTACTGCTATACATCGCCGGTCTACCGGGAAAAAGTCCGCATCATCGACCAGATGCTGGCGCAGCGGTTCGGCAATGACCCGGCTGTCCTGCTCTGGCATATCTCCAACGAGATGAGCGGCGACTGCCATTGCGAGCTGTGTCAGGCCGCGTTCCGCTGCTGGCTCAAGGAACGGTATGGCTCTTTGGATGCCTTGAACAAGGCGTGGAACGCCCGGTTCTGGAGTCACGACTATACCGCTTGGGAACAAATCGAAAGCCCTGCCCCGCAGGGGGAAAATGCCGTGCAGGGCCTTGCGCTGGACTGGAAGCGCTTTGTCAGTGACCGGCATATTGATTTTTTGAAATTTGAGCGTGATACCGTGAAAAAATTTGCGCCGGATGCAAAGTTCACGGTAAACATGATGTACCGGTTTGACGGCATCGACTATTTCAAAATGTCCAAGGAGATCGACATTGCCAGCTGGGACAACTACCCCACATGGCACAAGCCCAGCGAAACAGTGGAAGAAACGGCGTTGGATACGGCCCTGATGCACGACCTGTATTACTCCATGAAGGGCAGGCCCTTCCTGCTGATGGAATCCAGCCCCAGCTTTACCAACTGGCAGCCGATCTCCAAACAGAAGCGCCCCGGCATTGCGGAGCTTGCGGCTCTGCAGACGGTTGCACATGGTTCGGACAGTGTGCTTTACTTCCAGTGGCGAGCCAGCCGCGGCGCGGAAGAAAAGTTCCATGGTGCAGTCGTCGGCCATGATGGGCGGGAGGATGCCCGCCCGTTCCGGGAAACGATGGAAGTGGGACGGAAGCTGGAAGTTCTTTCTGAAATTGCAACGACTTGCCGTGAAAAACAGGCGGCGATCGTCCACGATTGGGAAAACAAGTGGGCATTGGAAGGTTCCTGCGGCCCGCGCAATGCAGGGATGGGCTACTGGGACGAGCTGAAGCTGCACTACAATGCTCTTGCGCGGGAAGGCATTGCGGTGGAGTTCGTGAATCAGGAATCCGATTTGACGGGTTATGGTTTGGTCGTTGTTCCGATGGTTTATTTGCTGACCGATGCCTTTGCCCAAAAACTCTGTGATTTTGCCCGGAATGGTGGTACGGTCGTGGTTACATACTGGACCGGTGTGGTGGATGAAAGCGATTTGTGCCGTCTGGGTGACACGCCCTACGGCTTGACCGACCTGCTGGGCCTGCGCCGCACTGAGATCGACGGAATGTATGACGGCGAAACCTGCCGCTGCACCCCGATGGACGATTCCACTTTGCCGGAAACGCAGGCTTCGGTCCTATGCGAGGTCGCAAGTCTGAACGACACCGACCCTGCCGCACCGCTGAGCGTTTATGCCGAGGACTATTATGCAAACTGCCCGGCGGTGGCTGTCCACTCCTACGGGGAGGGCCGTGCCTATTATCTGGCAAGTCGGTTCGAGGAAGCGTTCTATCGCGCATTTTATCGTGCTGCTGTAAAGGAAGTCGGCCTGACCCCGGCCTGGCCGGAAGCTCTGCCGGACGGCGTTCTGGCCGCGCGGCGCGGTACGTTCGTCTTTGTACAGAACTGCAATGAACATCCGGTCGAAGTAGGCGGTGTTGCGCTGAACCGTTACGGAACGGCCGTCTGGAAAAACGGCGAGCAGGTCCTGTAAGGCGCAAAAATACCAGCTTTCAGCGTTCTGCCAAAAAAGCAGAACGCTTTTTGTTTGCTTTCATACTTGACAAAGCGGGCTTACCCCGGTATGCTGGGGTGGCGCATTGTTGCGCAGTTCTGTGAAAAGGAGAGGATATCCTGTGGCTGCAAAGGAAACCGAAAAAATGACGATCGAGCAGGTGGCCGATGCGCTTGGTGTTTCCAAAACAACGGTATCACGCGCACTTTCCGGCAAGGGACGCATCAGTGAGGAGACCCGCGCCAAGGTATATGCCTATCTAGGACGCACCCGCACCGAGCCTGTTTCCGCACAGAGCGGCGAAAAGCTGCGCACCAACAACATTGCCATGATCGTGCCACAGCGCTTTATTACGCTGGATCTGCCCTTTTTGCGCAAGTGCATGGGCGGCATCTGCATCATGGCAGACCAGCGCGGCTATGACCTGATGCTTTGCTACGCCTCCAACACCGAGTATTCGCAGCTGCAGCGGCAGCTGGCCAACCACAAGGTGGACGGCGTGATCCTGACCTACGCCATGGCGGATGATCCCTGCATCGAACTTTTGCGGCAATACGAGACACCTTTTGTGCTCATCGGACGCAGCGAGGACAAGACCATCCCGCAGGCAGACAACGATCAGGTCGCGGCTGCCTGCGAGATGACACGCATCCTTTTGCAGCTGGGCGCCAAGCGGATCGCGCTGCTGGTGGGCAGTACCATCTACGCCGTCAACACCGACCGCATACGCGGTTATCTGCGTGGATTCGCGGAATTTGGTGTGCCAGTAGACCAGCGGCTCGTTCATTCCGGTGTGGAATCTGCCGGGCAGACGCTCGATGCACTGGAGGCTGCGCTGGAGCAGAAGGCGGATTGCATCCTTTGCGGCGATGATGAGGTCGCCTTTGAGGTCATGGGGGAGCTGCGGACGCGGCATATCCTCGTGCCCAACGATCTGCGAGTGGCCAGCCTGTACGACAGCTCCATGCTTGCCAGCATCACGCCGTCTGTTTCGGCGGTGCAGTACGATGCCGAGCAGCTGGGCAAGACCGCCTGCCGGATGCTGCTGGACCGGCTGGCCGGAAAAGAGATCGTCATGCGGCAGCTGGAAGGTTATCAGGTCATTTTGCGGGACTCTACCAAGTGGAGGGAACGCTCCCGCAGCATCAAATAACGCGCTTTTTGTGCCTGCTCCTTTCCCGGAGCGGGCATTTTTGCTCTTTGCATGGCAAAGGTTGCGCTAAAGTTGCGCACTTTTGCCCATGTATCCTAATTTTACCGTCACTTTTTCCAGTTTCGGCTCAACAATACCGTGAATTTCGTCCATTGACGTGAGCAAAAGAATGCGGTATCCTATGGGTACAGAAAAACAGCTGCTTGGATGTGCGCAACTTATAAGCGCAACAAAGAGCAGCCGAAGATTTCAGATTGAGAACGAAGGAGAACCGGATCATGAAAAAATTGATTTCCCGCCGTAACTTCCTTGCAGCCATGGGCACTGTGGCTGCTGCCGGTGTGCTGACCGCCTGCGGCGGTTCTTCCTCTGGCACCGCTTCCTCTGCTGCCGCTTCCAGTACGGCCGCCTCTGCTGCGGAGAGCTGGGGTGATGTGAAGCTGACCATGTGGGGTGCCGAAGAGGATCAGACCATGCTGCGCGAGATGGCAGATGCTTTCATCGAGCAGAATGCAGACAAGGGCAACGTGACCATCGAGATCGGCGTGCAGTCTGAGTCCAGCGCAAAGGACACCGTTCTGGCCGACCCGGAGTCTGCCGCAGACGTTTTTGCCTTTGCCGATGACCAGCTGAACGAGCTGGTGAACGCCGGTGCGCTGCAGGAAGTGCTGCTGAACCCGGACGACGTGAAGAGCCGCAACCTGCCCGGCTCTGTGGGCGCTGCCACCATGAACGACAAGCTCTACGCCTACCCCATGACCGCCGACAACGGCTACTTCCTGTACTATGATGCAAGCGTGCTGAGCGCCGAGGATGTGCAGAGCGTGGACACCATGCTGGAAAAGGCTGCAGCTGCCGGCAAAAAGTTCATGATGAGCGTGAACGATGCATGGTACATTTACAGCTTCTACGCCGGTGCCGGTCTGGTGGCTACGCTGGCAGATGACGGCATCAACACCGTCTGCAACTGGAACGAGGCTCCCGGCGCAGACGTAACGCAGGCCATTCTGGATATCGCCGCAAACCCCGGCTTCAAGTCCGGCGCGGATGCTGATATCGTTTCTGCCATCAAGGACGGCAGCTGCTGCGCCGCCATCTCCGGTACTTGGAACGCCAGCACCGCCGAGGAGGCTTGGGGCGAAGGCTACGCCGCCACCAAGCTGCCGACCTACACCCTGAACGGCGAGCAGGTCCAGATGGGCTCCTTCTCCGGCTACAAGCTGGTGGGCGTCAATCCCCACAGCGCCAACGTGGGCGTGGCTATGATGCTGGCCGACTTCATCACCAACGAGGACAACCAGAACAAGCGCTTCAACGACCGCAAGCTGGGTCCCTCCAACATCAATGCCAATGCTTCCGAGGCTGTGCAGTCTGCACCCGCCATTGCCGCACTGGCTGAGCAGAGCTCTTACGCTACCCTGCAGCGGGTAGGCGCAAACTACTGGAGCTCCGCCGCAAGTCTGGGCGAGATCCTCGCCTCCGGCGACACGCAGGGCAAGACCACGCAGCAGCTGGTGGATGACGCTGTGGCCGGCATCACCGCACCTGTGGCACAGTAAGTTCCGGTTTTTCCCGGCGGGCACGCAGCAGAATGCGGTGTGCCCGCTTTTTATCGCAATACAAGAAATCGGCGTCAACCTAACATCCTGTTTGCTATAACCCCCTCTGCATACCAAGAAAGGAGTTGACTTCTGTGGCAGAAATGGTCCTTACACCACCCTTGCGGGCAGATGGCCGGGAGCCGAATTTCCTTCAGAAGTTCGGTCACGCATTTGTTCACGGAGATATTTTTACAAAGCTGTCCCTCTTTGTCTGGGGTCTGGGCTACATTGGCCACGGCCAGCTTATCAAGGCACTGTTGGTAACACTGGTGCAGGGGCTGGGACTGTATTTTCTGGGCACTTCCGGCATTCCTGCGCTGAAAAAGTTCGGCACGCTGGGCACGGTGCAGATGGAGATGCAGTTCAACCCCCTTACCTTAAAGAACGAGGTCAACAACTACGACAACTCGTTTGCCATCCTGCTGCTCAGCGTGATCGCACTGGTGGTCATTGTAACGCTGATCGCTGCTGCCATGCTGGTGGTGCAGAGCAATTACGCGTTACAGGCGCAGAAGGCCGCTGGCAAAAAGCCCAACAATTTCCGGCAGGATATCACCTTGTACCTGAACGAAAAGTTCTACGTTACCCTGCTCACCCTTCCGGTGCTGGGTGTGGTGGTGTTCACCATCATCCCGCTGTTCATTTTGATCGCTGTTGCCTTTACCAACTACGATCAGCAGCATATGCCTCCCGCCGCCCTGTTTACATGGGTGGGGCTGGCTAACTTTGCTTCTCTGTTTGGCGGGCAGTCGCTGAGCCTGACCTTCAGCTACGCCTTTGGCCGGGTGCTCAGCTGGACGTTGGTGTGGGCCTTCTTTGCCACCTTCACCAACTTCTTCGGCGGCGTATTTCTGGCCATGCTCATCAACAACAAAAAGACCAAGTGCCAAAAGCTCTGGCGCACATTGTTCATCATCACCATTGCGGTGCCGCAGTTCGTCACCCTGCTGCTGGTGCGCAACTTCTTCTCGGATGCCGGCATCTTCAACACCATGATGGCCAATGCAGGCGTGACCGATTTTTTAAAGGCCATCGGTCTGCTGGGGCAGAACATGAACCACATTCCCTTCCTGACCGATCAGCATTGGGCTAAGTTCATGATCATCCTCATCAACATCTGGGTGGGCGTGCCCTACCAGATGCTCATTGCCACCGGTGTGCTGATGAACATTCCCACCGATATGCTGGAGGCCTCCACCATCGACGGTGCATCGCCGTGGCAGAGCTTCATCCACATCAAGCTGCCCTATCTGCTCAGTGTGCAGGGGCCGGCACTGGTTACGGATTTTGTGCGCAACGTCAACAACTTCAACGTCATCTATCTGCTCACGCAGGACGTTTATATCACCAAGGATCAGGCGCTGGCTTCCTCCAGCGCAAAAGAGGTGGATCTGCTGGTCACATGGCTGTTCCGCCTGACGCAGGAGCAATACAACTACAAGATGGCCGCCGTCATTGGCATTATGGTGTTCATCATCTGTGCCGTGTTCACGCTGGTATGCTTCCGGTTCCTCAATAAAAAGGAGGCGACGTTCTCTTGACACAGACAACTGTTTCTCCGGCACGCCGGGCAGAGACCGCAGCGCAGCTGCGCCGCGGGCGTATCCTCCGCACAGTCCGCAGCATCCTGCGGCATCTGCTGCTGTCCCTGCTGGCAGCTATCTGGCTGGTACCCATTCTGTGGCTTCTGGTCACTTCCTTCTCCACAGACCGGGGCATCAATGTGCGACAGTTCTTCCCGGCCAGTTACACACTGCGCAACTATGTCAACATTCTGTTCCACCCGGACTCTGTGGCGCAGTTCCCGCGCTGGTTTACCAACACCCTTGTGGTGGCCTGTTTCAACTGCGTTATCTCCACCTGCTTTGTGCTGATGGTAGCCTACGCGCTGAGCTGCTGCCGCTTCAAGGGGCGCAAGCTGATCCAGAACCTTTCTGTCAGCGTCAACCTGTTCCCCGGCGTGCTGGCAATGATCGCCGTCTATTTCGTCCTGAAATATTTGAATCTGACCAATTCCTACGCCGGTCTTATCATGGTCTATGCCGGTTCGTCCGGTCTGGGCTATCTGATCTGCAAGGGCTTCTTTGATACCATCCCCATCTCCCTGCGGGAGGCCGCTAAGCTGGACGGCGCATCCGACGCCCGTGTGTTCTTCCAGGTCGTTCTGCCCATGTCCAAGCCGATCCTGGTCTATACCATCATCAGCTCTTTCATGGTTCCATGGACCGATTTCGTGATGGCAAAAATGATCCTGAATTCGGGCGTCTCTGCCGACTGGACAGTGGCTATCGGTCTGTATAATATGCTGCAAAAGACCCTGATCAACAATTACTTTGCGCTCTTCTGTGCAGGCGGTGTGCTGGTGTCCATCCCCATCTCCATCCTGTTTGTCATCATGCAGAAGTTCTACGTCGAGGGCATCACCTCCGGCGCGGACAAGGGTTAACACGTTATTCTCTTTCTCCTTCACCATAAAAGCAATCCCTACAGTCCTTTTTGTGGCTGTGGGGATTGTTTTTTCTCAATGGCGGCAGGAAAGCAGTTTGTTCAGGGTGAACCTCATTTCTATATCAAACGGTGTCTGTTCGGATGTCCTGAACCCTGTCATAAAACCGGCATCGAGCAGCTGACCTATCTCATGTTCATCCGGTCGCTGGACGAAAAGGAGCTTGCCACCGAAGAGTTTGAGAGCATGGCGGGCGAGAAGATGGAGCACATCTTCCCCGCCAGTGCGGCAGGCCAGTCCATGCGGTGGAGCAAGTTCAAGGATAAGGGCTCCCGTGAGATTTTCCTCACCATGCAGCAGCGGGTGTTCCCGGCCATCAAAAAGATGAAGTACGGCCGCCTGCCGGACTTTGACGAAAACGGCGAGCTGATGGAAACCATTGATGCCGTCCGGGAAAATGCGGTCCATGTGACGGCGTGATACGGCGGAATGCAGAGCGCAGCAAAAAAATGTGACCGGGAAGAAGGTCCACCGGCTTTACAATTGCCGGAAAAGGCGGTATTCTTTATTTATGACAAACATCCGCAGGAGGAAACCATGGACATCCGCCAGCTGCACTACTTTCTGGTATTGTGTGAAGAAATGAATTATACCCGGGCCGCACAGCGGCTGTTTTTGTCGCGGCAGGCGCTGCGGCAGAGCATCTCTGCGCTGGAAGCGGAACTTTGCGGGCCGCTGTTCCTCAGTGCCCACCACAAGCTCACCCTCACCGACCGCGGCATGAGCCTGCAGCGCCATGCCACCCCGGTGGTGGAGCAGTTCCAGCAGATGCAGGCCGCCCTGCGGGCCGAGATCCAGTCGGCCCAGCCGGTGCACATCGGCATCAGCGTGGCGCTGGTGCCGGACTACCTGCCTGGGCTGGAAACGCAGCTGGACAAGTTCCGCCAGCAGTACCCTCATGTGGAGATGCGGTTCCGCCTGCTGGACAACGACGCTGTGGCCGATGCCGTGGAGCAGGGCGAGCTGGACGCCGGTCTGGTCATCGACCTGGGCTGTGCGGCCCCGGTACTGGCCCGCACCACCCTGCGGGCCGACCCTGCCTGCCTGCTGGTGCCCCGCGGTCACCCCTTCTGGGACCGGGAGAGCATCCCGCTGGCCGACCTGCGGGGGCAGCGGGTGCTGCTGCCCAGCCTGCGGCAGGACCTGTTCAGTCCGCTGTGGTCGGCCTGTGCCCGGGCCGGGTTTGCGCCCAACGCCGAGATCGGCCCCAGCTTTTACCAGGCCTATTATCTGGTGCAGGAGCAGCTGTGCACCTGCCTGACCCGCTACGAGCCCGGTGCCCGGCGGGAGCTGGACCGGGTGCGGGATGTGCTGCTGGAGGATCTGCCCCCGCTGTGCGTGTCGCTGGTACAGCGCCGGGACTATACCTCGGCCTACATTGACCTGCTGCGCAGCTACCTGATGGAGGTGCTGGGCGGGGCCGCCTCGCTGCCGCCGCGCCGGGGCCGTCCGGCCAAGCCCTTCTACAACTTCCCGGTGCTGTCCAGTACGGCGGCAAAGCCTGCCGCTCCGGTGCACCCGGCCCCTGGCACCCAGCTGCCCTTTGCGGGTGCGACCAACTTCCGGGAGCTGGGCGGCTATCCGGCCGATGAGGGCAAGACCGTGCGCTGGGGCCAGATCTGGCGCGGCGTGTGCACCGCGCGGCTCACCGACCCGGCGGACCGTGCCCGGCTGGATGCGCTGGGCTTGCGGCTGATTCTGGACCTGCGCAGCACTGCCGAGGCCCAGGCCGAGCCGGACTATGTGCCGGACGGTGCCCGGCTGGTGCAGATCTGTGCCCTGTGCGGCGACGACGGCCATGAGATCAGCTTTGCCCCCGGTGACATCGAGCGCATGATGCACACCGCCCGGGAGGGCGAGAACATCCTGTACCGGATGTACCGACAGATGCTGTTCGGCAACAAGGCCTTCAAGGAGCTGTTCCGGGCGCTGGAAGCCGGCGAGACGCCCATCCTGTTCCACTGCTCTGCCGGCAAGGACCGCACCGGCGTGGCCGCCATGCTGATCCTGCTGGCGCTGGGTGCGTCCGACGAGACGATCTGCGCGGACTTTGTGCAGACGAATGTCTGCCGCAAGGCCGAGATCGACGCCCTTCTGGCGGGCCATGCGGAAGAGATCGCCGCCGACCCGTCCAAGCGGATGCGGTTCTGCACACAGGCGGGCGTGGATCCGGGTGCGGCACCCTATGTGCTGCAGGTCATCCGGGAAGCGTGCGGCAGCGCGGAGGAGTATCTGGCCCGGGAGTACGGCCTGACTCCCGCCCGGCGGATGCGCCTGCGGAGGATGTATCTGGAATAATGATGCAGAATGAGCCCCGGTGTATGCAGATGCACCGGGGTTTTTGCGGCATAAAATCGGCCATGTGCACAAAAAATATGCGGCGGGAACCGGTTTTCTCTTGACAAGCGTGCAAATGTTTCGTAATATAATTAGTAGTATGGAATAAAAGACGCTGTGTGCAGGTCGTCCCCGTGACCGGAGTTTCTCCACAGGCGAAGCGCGCCTGTTTTATATAAGCCAGAACCGGATAGAAAAAAGCCGCAATGCCCGTGCAGGGTCTGCCTGCGCGTGTGATTTTTGTTGTCACTTTTTGCATGGAAGGCTCCCTTATAGATCGTTGCCCACAGCCTGCCGCACAGCGTCTCCTGCTTGTTTGAACCTGAATGAAAAATCAGAACAAAGGAGAGTGAACACGATGACCGCGATCGAAGTGATCGTGGCCCTGATCGTGGGTGTTGTCGGTGCAGCTGCGGGCTATTTTGTTGGTTACAACAACCGGAAAAAGACCGCCGAAGCACAGATCGGCAGCGCCGAAGCCGAGGCGACCCGCCTGGTGAACGAAGCGATCAAGACCGCAGACCAGAAGCGCAAGGAAGCGGTTCTGGAAGCCAAGGACGAGGCCTTCAAGCTGAAGGCCGAGGTCGATGCCCAGAAGGCAGAGGCCGACAAGGAGATCAAACAGCGCCGTGCTGAGATCAGCCGTCAGGAAAACCGCATTGACCAGAAGGAAAATGCCCTGGACCGCAAGACCGAAGCCCTGGAGCGCAAGGAAGAGGACCTGAAGAAGCGTACTGCCGAGGCCGACGCCCGTCTGGCCGAGATCGACGCCCTGCGCGCCAAGGAGATGGAGCGTCTGGAAACGCTGGCCGGCCTGAGCCAGGAGGACGCCCGCGAGGTGCTGCTGCACAAGGTGGATGAGGAGCTCACCCACGAAAAGGCCGTGCGCATTGCCGCCTATGAGACCGACCTGAAGGAGAACTGCGACAACATCGCCCGCAACCTGATCGGTCAGGCCGTGAGCCGCTGCGCCGCCGACCACTGCAGCGAGACCACCGTGAGCGTGGTGCCGCTGCCCAGTGACGAGATGAAGGGCCGCATCATCGGCCGCGAGGGCCGCAACATCCGTGCGCTGGAAACCGCCACCGGTGTGGACCTGATCATCGACGATACCCCGGAGGCCATTACCCTGTCCTCCTTCGACCAGACCCGCCGCGAGGTGGCCCGCATGACCCTGGAACGCCTGATCGGCGACGGCCGCATCCACCCCGCCCGCATTGAGGAAACGGTGGAAAAGTGCCGCCACGAGCTGGAGCTGCAGATGAAGCGCGAAGGCGAGCGTGCGGTGATGGAGCTGGGCATCCACGGCCTGCACCCGGACCTGATCAAGCTGATCGGCCGGTTGAAGTACCGTACCAGCTTTGGCCAGAACGCCCTGACCCACAGCATGGAAGTGGCCTGGGTGGCCGGCCTGCTGGCAGGCGAGATGGGGGTCAACGTGACCATGGCACGCCGCGCCGGTCTGCTGCATGACATCGGCAAGGCACTGGATCACGAGATCGAGGGCAGCCACGTCCAGATCGGCGTGGACATTTGCCGCAAGTACAAGGAAAACACCCAGATCATCCACGCCATTGAGGCCCACCACGGCGACGTGGAGCCCAAGACCCCGCTGGCCTTCATCATCCAGGCTGCCGACGCCATCAGCGCCGCCCGCCCGGGTGCCCGCCGCGAGAATGTGGAAAGCTACGTCAAGCGTCTGGAAAATCTGGAGGAGATCTCTTCCAGCTTTGAGGGCGTGGAGCAGGCCTTTGCCGTGCAGGCAGGCCGCGAAGTGCGCATCATGGTCAAGCCCGACGTCATCAGCGACGATCAGGTCATCCTGCTGGCACGTTCCATCGCCAAGAAGATCGAAGATACGCTGGATTACCCCGGCCAGATCAAGGTCAACGTCATCCGCGAGAGCCGTGCTGTCGAGTACGCAAAGTAAAAACCGGACAAGGCCGCTGCCGTTTGCAGGCAGCGGCCTTGTTTTTTGCCCGGAAGCATGATATCATGAACAAAAAGGCCCTGCCGGTCTGGGGCGGCGGGGACGGATGCAGCGTGAAAGGAGCCGATCAAGATGAAACACTGGAAAAATCTGCTTGTCTGCCTGCTGGCTGGGGTGCTGGCGCTTGGTGTGCTTACGGCCTGCAGCGGGCTGGGGAGCGTGAACGCCGGCACGGACGCTGAAAAAGCCGCTGAGCTGGCGCAGCAGCTGGGCGTTGCCCATACACAGGAGCTGGATAACACGGCCAAAGCGGTGGCAGAATGGTTTGTACAGGAACCGGACAGCCTGCGGGTCAGCGGCCTGGATCTGGTGTACACCGTGGCGCTGGATGCGGACGGCAACATGGGCTATACGAATAATCTGAACGCCTTCCTATACTGGTCCGGGTGCTATGGTGTCCCGGACGATGTAACGGTGGCGCTCCTGCTGGATGACAGCGCGGCCATGACGGCCTGGCTGTATGCGCCGCAGGCCGACAGCGCGGCGGCAAAGCTGCTGAATGACGCGGCCGGTCACAACGAAATGGGCGCGGCCTTCATCGACTACAACGGCACCGCCTATGTCGTGGCAGTGTTCCGGTAAGCACAGGCGATCAAAGGGACGTTCCGTGGAACGTCCCTTTTTTGGAAGCGGCATCTCTACCGTCAATGCTCTGCGTTGCCTGACGTTTGAAAGGAGTGAACATATCCATGACTGAAAAGCAGGAAAATGACGTTTTCTATGTTTGCAGTCTGATCGAGTACATTGCCCGTAAGACGAAAAATCATCGGCAGGATGTGATCGCTTGCTTTTCCAAAGCCGATATCGAGCGGCAGCTCCGGCTTGCCGAAGTCAACCACAGCCTTTCCTTTGAGCAGGTTTCGGATGAACTGATCGAGGACTTCCAGATTGCAGAGGGAACATTCGACACGGTTTCGGAATGCCGCTATACGGTTCTTTCGACTACTTCCATCGGAATGCTGTATCAGGGCTTGGTACTGTCTACTATGAAAAACGACGATGCCGCACAAGGCATTCTGGATATTTTTTCCTCTTTTATCACGGATGAGATCTCTGACTTCAATTCCAACGTTTACTATACCAATCCCGACTACCTCCGCTGCTCCTATCTGGAGGGCAGGATGCTTGCCTGAATATAGTTTTTGCACCGATTGCCAATCAGCAGTCGGCATACAAAAAAAGAAGCACGAAGGCCGAAACCTTCGTGCTTCTTTTTTGTATGGGCCAGCCAGGACTTGAACCCGGGACCAAGCGGTTATGAGAACGTCGCTAATTTTGAAATCCCGTTTTTCTTGTGAAATCTTGTGACTATCTGATAATTTCATAAAAGTGTCTTTGTGTACTTTGACGTAACTTTTGGTATCTTTTTGTCTCTAAAACGGCTCTTTGTACCCAGAACCGTACCCAAGAATTTTTGGGTACGAAACTCGACACTTACTGTTACCGTTTTGCTTTTACATAGCTCACTTTCAAAATTGAAGGTGGGCTTTTTCTTTTGCAGAAATCAGGGAGGAGGTTTTCCACATGAACAAGCACTCACAGTTGAAAATCCGAGGACACACCAAATGACGCTGGACTATTTCTATGGTCAGTCGGGCGAATTGTTCTCCTACTTCCGCATCCCGAAAGCGTTGTTCCAAGACCGCCGTTTCCGGCAGCTCTCCACCGATGCCCGGACACTATACGGCATCCTGCTGGACCGCATGAGCCTGTCGGTCAAGAACGGCTGGCTGGACGAGCAGGGGCGGGTGTATATCATCTACACCGTCCGGGAAGTGCAGGAATCCCTCTGCTGCGCTGAACACAAGGCGGTCAAGCTGTTCCGGGAACTGGAGGGCATCGACCTCATCGAGCGCAAGCGGCGTGGTCTGGGCAGACCCAGCCTGATCTACGTCAAGGACTTTTCCTCCGGCTTGCCCAAAGCGCAAGTACAGAATTGCCCAAACAGCAATTCAGGTGCTGCCGAAAGCGCAACTCTGGAGCAGTCAAAACCGCAAGCAAATAAGACTGATAAGAATAAGACAGAGTGGAACGATCCTGACCCTATCTATTCCGGGGGCATCCGGGAGCAGCTTGAGGATTATTTTTATCAGGCGTTGGAGGTAGACCTTCTGCTCCGGCTTTGCCCGGACGAGGAGGACACCATCTACCAGATCGTCGATTTGCTTGTGGACACCTGTTCCACCAAACGCAAGATGTTGCGGATCGCCGGAGATGATAAGCCCACCGAGGTAGTACGCAGTCGGCTGAAAAAGCTGAATGCCGACCACATCCGCTTCGTGCTGGATTCTCTGGCAGAAAACACCGCCCCGGTGCGGAACATGAAGCAGTATCTGCTGGCAATGCTCTACAATGCGCCCACCACCATGAACCTCTACTATCAGAACAAGACGAACCACGACTTTGCGCGTGGTTCAACGAAGGCGGGGTGATGTTATCGCAAAGAAAGCTACGATTATCGCAGTCACCAATCAAAAAGGCGGTGTAGGGAAAAGCACCACCTGTGAGAATCTGGGCATTGGGCTGGCGATGGAGGGCAAGAAAGTTCTGTTGGTGGATACCGACCCGCAGGGGTCGCTGACCATCAGCATGGGCTGGCAGCAGCCCGATGAACTGCCTACTACCCTTTCCACCCTGATGCAGAAAGCCATGAACGACCAACCCATTCAGCCCGGTGAGAGCATTCTGCATCATGCGGAGGGCGTTGACCTGATTCCGGCAAACATCGAACTGGCAGGGTTGGAAGTGGCTCTGGTGAACAGCATGAACCGGGAAAAGATGCTGAAACAGGTGCTGGACAGTGCCAAACGGGAGTACGATTTTATTCTGCTGGACTGTATGCCCTCGCTGGGGATGCTGACGATTAACGCATTGGCGGCGGCAGACGCTGCCCTGATTCCAGTGCAGGCGCAATACCTGTCCGCAAAAGGTCTGGAACAGCTTTTGCAGACCGTCCAAAAGGTTCGGCGGCAGATCAATCCGAAACTGAAAATCGAGGGCATTTTGCTTACCATGACCGACAGCCGCACCAACTACGGAAAGCAGATCAGCAATCTAATCCGGCAGGCATACGGAAAACATCTGAAGGTGTTTGAACAGACCATTCCACGGTCCGTCCGTGCAGCAGAAACCAGTGCGGCAGGCAAAAGCATCTTTGCCTATGACCCCAAGGGCAAGGTGGCAGAAGCCTACAAATCTCTTGCAAAGGAGGTGCTGGCGGATGCCGATCGACAGCGGAAACTTAGCTCTGAAAGGGTTAGATGACCTGTTTTCCACCGAGGAAAACCGACAGGAGGAACAGCGGGAGCAGGTACAGCAGATTCCCATTGATGCGCTGCACCCCTTCACCAACCACCCTTTCAAGGTGCTGGACGATGAAGCCATGACCCGGACGGTGGAGAGCATCGCACAGTACGGTGTGCTGGCTCCGCTGATCGCCCGCCCTCGCCCGGACGGTGACGGCTACGAGATCATCTCCGGGCACCGCCGTCAGTATGCGGCTAAACTTGCCGGGCTAGAAACGTTGCCAGTCATCGTCCGCAATATGGATGATGATGCCGCAGTTTTGCTCATGGTGGACAGCAATCTCCAGCGTGAAACCATCTTGCCCAGCGAGAGGGCGTTCGCCTACAAAATGAAGCTGGAAGCTCTAAAAAATCAAGGTGCTAGGTCAGATTTAACTTCGTCCCAAATTGGGACGAAGTTACGAGCGGATGAAAAAGTGGCACAGGATTTAGGTGAAAGCCGCAATCAAGTCCAGCGGTTCATCCGCCTGACCAACCTTATCCCGGAACTGCTGGACATGGTAGACGAAAAGAAAATCTCCTTCAATCCCGCTGTGGAGCTGTCCTATTTGGACGAAAGCCAACAGCGGGATTTTTTAGAAGCAATGAACGACACCCAGAATGCGCCGTCTTTATCGCAGGCGCAGCAACTGAAAAAGATAGCACAGCAGGGAGAGTTCAGCTACGAAAAAGCCTTTGATGTGATGGGTCAGGAGAAAAGGAGCGAGAAAGACACCGTGACCATCAAAAACGAGACCCTGCGAAAGTATTTCCCCCGCAGCTACACGCCCAAACAGATGGAGGAGAAGATCATTCAGCTTTTGGATGCGTGGCAGAAAAAGCAGCAACGCCGCAACGAACGCTGACCCGTAACGCAAGACCCGATTGGGTCTTTTTTGTTTGCAAAAATTTGGAGGTAACGCCTATGAACAATACGATTCCTTTTCACTCCGCACCCCATGCTCCGCAGATCACGGTGGATGTGAACATCCTGACCATGTTGAAGCAGGCGGCATCCTGTTTGACCGAGGCAGCAGGCAGGGATGTGTACCTTGCCGCTATCGGTCCCGACATGGAGCTGACCATTATCGTGGAGGAGGATGCCCCTTCCGTTCTGCCCTGTTTCGATGAGGACGATGCTCTGATCTCCGTGAAGGGCGCACCGCTGTTTATCAGCTACAATCCGGCGCAGGTCCTCAAACTGGCAGGCAAGCGGTACTTGACTGGCCCGGTCATCTTCTACCGCACTGATGGGCACAGCACCATTGTGTCCCTGACGGTGGAGGACATTTATCGCTTTCAGACCTATCTGGAAGATCACAGCACCACCCTGATGGCAGATGGACAGAAGCTGACCTGCATCTGCATCGACTGAGGTGTGCTATGCTGAACTTTTTTATCGGATTCGCATTTTTTGAAGCCGGTGCGATTTTCGGATTCTTCGTGGCGGCTCTGATGCAGGCGGCACGGAGCGGTGAGATCGGACTGAACGGAAAGGAGGATTCGCATGGCTGAAAACACCTTGTCGGTGCTGAAAATTGCGCCGGGACAGCATCCGCAGCAGGTCGAGATTGATAACGATCTGAAAGCCTTGCAGCAGGCGGTGGGCGGCACGATTGCTGCTGTTTACCCCTTTGCAGACCCGGTGGCTATCATCTGCAATGACGATGGTAAGCTCATGGGTCTGCCCTTGAACCGTGCCCTGCGGGATGAAAACGGAGAAATGTATGATGCCGTTGCCGGAGACTTTCTGGTGGTGGGTCTGGGCGAGGAGGATTTTGCATCCCTGATCCCGGAGATGGCGCAGAAATATGAGCAGCTTTTTCATCAGCCGGAAGTCTTTCTGAAACTGGGCAACCGTCTGCTGGTGCTGCCGGTGCCTGATGAACCTCCCACAGAAAAGCCCCGCACCAAGCCTCCGGCAGAGCATGACCGCTAAAATCACCCTGCTGCGAGGGAGGTGATGGCAGTGCAGGAAGAAATCGAACAGAAATCATTCAACATTATGATCTCCACCACAAAGCTGTCCGCCCGGACTGTCCTCCGGGCGGTAAAGGCAGCGCTTCGGCTGTACCAGTCCAAGGCATCCCAAGGCAAGCAGAGCGTCCGCACCCTTCTGCGGCAGAACCGGGGCGTATCCAGCGTGGAGATCAGCAAGACCGGCATCCGTGGTCTGGAACGCTATGCCAAAAAGTACGGCATTGACTACGCCATCCGCAAGGACACCTCCGAGGTGCCGCCCCGGTATCTGGTCTTTTTCAAAGCCCCGGACGCGGAAGCCTTTCACTCTGCGTTCAAGGAGTATTCGGCATCCCTGCTCAACAAGGACAAACGCCCCTCTGTGCTGGCAAAACTGCATGAGCTGGTGCAGGCAGCGGCAGAACTCCCCGGCAAAGTCCGGCACAAGGAACAGGAGCGTGGACTGTGACCACGAAAAAGCTGACAAAGCTGCTGGCGCTGTATCTGCCCTATATTTTGCTGGGGCTGGTGGCAACCAACTTTGGCGAAGCGTGGCGACTTGCCGAGGGCAAAGAGCTGGGGGATAAGATCATGTCCATGATGGGCACTATCCCGCTGGCATTTGCAAACCCTCTGCCCAGCCTGCATCCGCTGGATCTGCTGGTGGGCTTGTGCTGCGGCGCAGGGCTGCGGCTGGCAGTTTATTTGCGTGGTAAAAACGCCAAGAAGTACCGCCACGGCATGGAGTACGGCTCTGCCCGGTGGGGCACGCCCAAGGACATTGAACCGTTCATGGCTCCAAAATTTGAGGATAACATCATCCTGACCAAAACAGAACGGTTGATGATGTCCAATCGTCCGCCTGACCCGAAAAATGCACGAAATAAAAACGTACTGATCGTCGGCGGCTCCGGCAGCGGCAAGACCCGGTTTTGGCTCAAGCCGAACCTCCTGCAAATGCACAGCTCCTATGTCGTCACCGATCCGAAAGGTAGTATCGTGGTCGAGTGCGGGAACGCACTTCTGAAAAACGGCTACAAGCTGAAAATCCTGAATACCATTAACTTTTCCAAGAGTATGCACTACAACCCCTTCGCTTATGTCCACAGCGAAAAAGACGTTTTGAAGTTGGTGACAACGCTGATGACCAACACCAAGGGCGAAGGCAGTGGCGGCGATCCTTTCTGGGAAAAATCCGAAAGACTGCTTTTGACCGCCCTGATTGCCTATCTGCATTACGAAGCCCCGGTGGAGGAACAAAACTTCGCTACCCTGCTGGAGATGCTGAACACCATGCAGGTACTGGAGGACGATGAAGAATACCAGAACCCGGTGGACTTGCTGTTTGAGGAACTGGCAAAAAAGAAGCCCAACAGCTTTGCCGGGCGGCAGTACAAACTTTACAAGCTGGCTGCCGGCAAGACCGCAAAATCCATCCTCATTTCCTGTGGTGCCAGATTAGCCCCCTTCGATATCCAAGAGCTGCGTGACCTCACCATGTACGATGAGCTGCAACTGGACACGTTGGGCGATAAGAAAACGGCGCTGTTCCTCATTATGAGCGATACGGACAGCACCTTTAACTTCCTGATCTCCATGGTCTATACCCAGCTTTTCAATCTGCTGTGCGACAAGGCAGATGATGTGTACGGCGGCAAGCTGCCCATCCATGTGCGGTGCCTGATCGACGAGTGCGCCAACATCGGGCAGATTCCCAATCTGGAAAAATTGGTGGCCACCATCCGCAGCCGTGAAATCTCCGCCTGCCTTGTTTTGCAGGCGAGAAGCCAGTTGAAAGCCATCTACAAGGACAATGCCGACACCATCGTGGGCAACATGGACAGTCAGATATTTCTGGGCGGCAGTGAGCCGACCACTCTGAAAGACCTGTCCGAAATGCTGGGTAAAGAAACGATTGATGCGTTCAACACCTCGGACACCCGTGGCAACAGCCCCAGCTACGGCACTACGTTCCAAAAGATGGGGCACGAATTATTGAGCCGGGACGAGCTGGCGGTGCTGGACGGCGGCAAGTGCATTTTGCAGTTGCGTGGCGTCAGACCGTTTCTTTCTGACAAGTACGACCTGACCCAGCACCCCAACTATAAGCTCACCTCCGACTACGACTCCAAAAACACCTTCGATATTGAAAAATATCTGAACCGAAAAGAAAGAATCCACCCCGGTGATGAATTCATCGTGGTGGACGCTGATTCGCTCCCGTCTGCCTGACCCGGTAGGCGGTTTTATTTTTGACCAGAGAGGTACACCAGCAAGCCCACTTCTGCCGCAGTTTACGGCACAACATCTATGGTTTCGGGTGTGTACGGACGGTCTGCAACTTTCATTTATAAAGGAGAAACGACTATGGAATTCTTTAACTCTGCTATCGAAGTCCTCCAGACCCTCGTTGTTGCCCTCGGTGCCGGTCTCGGCGTGTGGGGTGCTATCAATCTGCTTGAGGGTTATGGTAACGACAATCCCGGCTCCAAGAGTCAGGGCATGAAGCAGCTCATGGCTGGCGGCGGCGTAGCGCTGGTGGGCATCACCCTCATTCCCCTGCTGAGCGGTCTGTTCGGTTAAGAGCCGCAGGCGGGTCTTCCCGCCTGTACATACGCAATCGCTCCATCTCTGCTGTGGATAACAGCCCTTTATCATAAGGAGCGCATTGCGGTATGAATCTCCACCCATCCACGAAAGGCGGTGCTATTATGCAGTTTTTGACCCACATTATTTTTCTCCTGAATCTTCTCAAGACCCTCATCAATCATTTCAGCTAAGGACGGTGACTGAATGGAAACCGTTCTCAAAGCCATTGCCGACTGGATCAAAGGCATCCTGACGGCAGGCATTATGTCAAACCTTTCCGGTCTGTTCGACGATGTGAATACCCAAGTAGGCAACATCGCCCAGCAGGTGGGCACCAAGCCTTCCAGCTTTGAGCCACGCGTTTTTGCCATGATAGAAGCCCTCTCCCGGAATGTGGTGCTGCCCATTGCAGGTGTGATTTTGACCTTCATTGCCTGTTATGAGCTGATCGAGATGATCACTCAGCACAACAACATGGCAAATTTTGAGCCTGTCCTGCTGATGAAATGGATCTTCAAGACTGCCATTTCGGTGTGGATGATCTCCAACACCTTCGACATCATCATGGCGGTGTTCGACATCACCCAAAAGGTGGTGTCCGATTCCAGCGGCATCATTGCCGGAAACACCCGCGTCAACGATATTGGGCTATCTATGCTGGAGGCCAGTTTGATGAGCATGGACGTTGGTCCCTTGTTCGGGCTTTTCCTGCAAAGTTTCTTCATCGGCATCACCATGCGGATCTTGAGCATTATCATTTTCGTCATCGTGTACGGGCGTATGATTGAGATATATTGCATGGTGAGCCTTGCGCCCATCCCCATGGCAACATGGGGCAACCACGAGCAGTCGCACATGGGGCAGAACTACCTGAAATGCCTGTTCGCATTGGGCTTTCAAGGCTTTCTCATCCTCATCTGCGTGGCGATTTATGCCGTGCTGATCCAGAGCGTGGCAATTTCCGGGGACGCCATCAACTCCATTTGGAGCATTGTGGGCTACACTGTTCTGCTCTGTTTCAGCCTGTTCAAGACCAGTTCCGTGACAAAATCCGTCCTCGAAGCGCATTAAAGGAGGTGCTTACTTGGCTGCGTATATCTCTGTGCCCCGTGATTTGACCAAGGTCAAATCCAAAGTGGCATTCAACCTGACCAAACGGCAGCTTGTCTGCTTTGGCACAGCGGCTCTCATTGGAGTGCCGCTGTTTTTTGTTCTCCGGGATTCTGGCGGCAACACTGCCGCCACCCTCGGCATGATGGCGGTGATGCTGCCGGCGTTCTTCCTTGGAATGTACGAGAAAAACGGCCAGCCCATGGAAAAGCTGCTGTCGTACTATGTGCAGTCCCGGTTTCTCCGCCCGAAGATTCGCCCCTACAAGACCAACAACTACTATGCGATTTTGATGAAGGGAGGCATGACCTATGATTCCGTTTTGGAAAAAGACCGGTAAGCACAGCAAGCCGCAGTCTACGCAGAAGCGTAGGCAGAAAGCAAAGCCTGCTGTGCCCCGGACCGCCCAGCAGTCCATCCCCATGCAGCGGATGTTTGAGGACGGCACCTGCCGTGTCCGTCCCGGCTACTACACCCGCACCATCCAGTATCAGGACATCAATTACCAGCTCGCCCAGCAGGAGGATAAGACGGCGATTTTCGAGGAATGGTGCAGTTTTCTGAACTTCTTCGATTCCAGCATCAAGTTTGAATTGTCCTTTGTGAACATGGCAACCGACAGCACCGAGTTTGAAAAGAGCATCCGCATTCCGTTCCAGAAGGACGGCTTTGACGATGTGCGTGCGGAGTACAGCCAGATGCTGCGCCAGCAGCTTGCCAAGGGCAATAATGGTCTGACCAAGACCAAATTCATCACCTTTGGCGTGGAGGGCGAAAGCATGGCGCAGGTCAAGCCCCGTCTGGACCACATCCAGAACGACCTGATGAACAATTTCCACCGGCTTGGTGTGCAGGCGAAGCCCCTGAACGGTGCCCAGCGGCTGAAACTCATGCACGATATGTTCAACATGGACGGTGCCAGCAAGTTCCACTTTGACTGGAAAGACCTTGTAAAAAGCGGGCTTTCCGTGAAGGATGCCATTGCACCCACCGCCTTTGCGTTCAAGAACAGCCGCACCTTCCAGATGGGCGGCATCTTTTGCGCCGCCAGTTTTCTGAGCATCACGGCATCCGACATCAGCGACCAACTTTTGAAGGATTTTCTGGACATGGATTCGTCCCAGATCGTCACCATGCACATCCAGTCGGTTGACCAGAACCGTGCCATCAAGACGGTGAAGCGCACCATCACCGAACTGGACCGCAGCAAGATCGAGGAGCAGAAAAAAGCCATCCGTGCCGGGTATGATATTGACATCATCCCGTCCGATTTGGCAACTTACGGGCGGGATGCGAAAGCCCTGCTCAAAGAACTTCAGAGCCAGAATGAGAGAATGTTTTTGGTGACGTTCCTTGTTCTGAACACCGGGCGCACAGAACAGGAGCTGGAAAACAATGTTTTTCAGGCATCCAGTATTGCCCAGAAGCACAACTGTAATCTGTGCCGGTTGGATTTCCAGCAGGAGCAGGGCTTGATGAGCAGCCTGCCGCTGGCTGACTGTCAGATCGAAATTCAGCGAGGGCTGACCACCAGCAGCACGGCCATCTTCATTCCGTTCACCACGCAGGAACTGTACCAGTCTGGCAAGGAGTCCCTGTATTATGGGCTGAATGCACTGTCCAACAATTTGATTATGGTGGACAGAAAGAAGCTGAAAAATCCCAACGGTCTGATTCTCGGCACTCCCGGCTCTGGCAAGTCCTTCAGTGCAAAGCGTGAGATCACCAACGCATTTCTGGTGACGGACGATGATATTATCATCTGCGACCCGGAAGCAGAAGTGCGACACGAAGTCGCGTAATGTATTGTGTATAAACACTGCTCTATCCATTTGGAGTAACCCTACTGTGACCTGCACTGGTCAAAAGCCAGCGTTGGGAAGCTCACAGGACAATATGGGAAATCTGCCAGCCTAAAGCGGATGTACTGTTAGGGTAAAGAATGCTATGTCGAACGTAATGTGAATCATCGTAAGAATCGTTACAGGGAATAGGTGAAATAAGGCTGATACACCTACACCAAAAGGTGCTGGAGGTGGCCAAGGGGCCTTTCTGTACCCCGAAGCAAATGGACACAAATCCTCCCGGTTCAAAGATGGCGGCTAAGGCATTCATGAATTATGCATTACGTGGAACGTGGAAAGCCCTATGCACTCCTTTAATAAAGGTATCGACCTCGCAAGAGGGAGAAACGGTGCAGAGGGTATGAGATGGAATAAAAAGCGAATGGTTCACTGCAACGGTGAGCATAGGGGTTCAAAATTTGCCCCGACCTGAAAGGGTGCTGACTTATTCCCGGTATTTCATGGCAAGATTGGAGGTATTCCTGTGAACGATAAGTATTCAACGACGGAAGGTAAAACTTCTGAGAAGCTGTCGGACGAAGCTATGTTGAGTGCCCAATGGAAAAACATTGACTGGCATAAGGCAGAGCAGGAAGTCAACAGGCTACAAATCAGGATTGTCAAGGCAACTCAGCAAAAAGACTACAACGCAGTAAAACGACTTCAGTATCTTCTGACACATTCCTTTTACGCCAAAGCACTGGCTGTTAAGCGTGTCGTTACCAACGATGGGCGCAAGACTCCCGGTGTGGATGGTGTTCTCTGGAACACCCCGGCGAAGAAAATGAAAGCGGTTCTATCGCTGACAGATAAAGGGTATCGTGCGCGTCCTCTCCGTAGAGTGTATATCGAAAAGAAGGACAAGAAGAAAAAGCGTCCATTGGGCATTCCTACAATGTATGACCGCGCAATGCAGGCTCTCTATGCTTTGGCACTGGAGCCGGTGGCGGAAACAACAGCAGATGGGAAATCCTTTGGTTTCCGAAAAGGAAGATGCGCACAGGATGCCTGCGAATATCTGTTCAATGCACTGTCGCGCAAGCACATTTCTCCGAAGTGGGTTTTGGAGGGTGACATCAAAGGTTGTTTCGACCATATCAGCCATGATTGGCTTCTGGCGAACATCCCCATGGACAAGAATATTTTGAAGCAGTTCTTAAAGGCGGGATTTATCTATCAGCGCGAACTCTTTCCTACCGAGGAAGGAACTCCGCAAGGTGGTATTATCTCCCCCATTCTGGCGAACATGACGCTGGATGGTATCGAGAAGAAGCTGGTCGAACGCTTTCACACGAACGCGCTCGGTAAGGTCGATTTAAGATTTAAGAATGCCCACAAAGTAAACTTCGTCCGCTATGCAGACGATTTTGTGGTCACAGCGGCAACACCTGAACTGGCTCTTGAAGCAAAGGAGCTGATTCGAGAGTTTCTCGCTGAACGCGGATTGGAACTTTCTGATGAAAAGACCGTTGTCACCAACATTGACGATGGTTTCGACTTCCTCGGCTGGAACTTCAGAAAGTATAACGAAAAGCTGATTATCAAACCTTCCAAAAAGGCGGTCAAGGCTATCGTTTCCAATATCTCTGACACGATTCTCCGCAGAGGAAAAGCGTGGCAGCAAGATGTTCTGATTATGAAGTTGAATGAACAAATTCGAGGTTGGACTAATTACCACCAGTCCGTATGCGCAAGTGATGCGTTCGCGCATCTGGACTATGTCCTGTACGAACTGCTGTGGCGATGGGCTAAAAGACGGCACCCAAAGAAGAACAAGTGGTGGATTTCCACGAAATACTGGCATCGTGTCGGTAACCGGAACTGGGTGTTCTCTACAGAAAACAAGGAGCTGATACGGGTGGACAGCACAGCCATTGTGCGACACACCAAGATAAAAGCGACTGCAAATCCGTTCCTCGATGAGGCGTATTTCCAAAAAAGGAAATTCGATAAAGGAATGCACCGGCTGACTGGAAAATTCAAGATGATTTGGAAAAGCCAGAATGGACTGTGCTACCACTGCGGAATGCCGATGGATGTAACGGAAGAAAGAGAAATCTTCTACCTTGCACCAAAGGCAAAGGCTGGCATGGAAGATGTTCGTAATATGCGCTACGTTCATTGCACCTGTCAGCGTATTTATGCTGAGAACCGCTTGAAGAAGTGATGAAATGCTTGAGCCGTATGACGGGAAACTGTCACGTACGGTTCTTAGGCGGGAAGGCGGTGGTAACACCGCTGACCTAGCCGATTACGCTCCGCTGGTGGAGCGTCTGCATGGGCAGGTTATCCACATCGGTCCCGCCAGCACCCAGTATATCAACCCCATGGACATCAACAGCAATTACAGTGAGGAGGACAATCCGCTGGCTCTGAAAGCGGACTTTATTCTTTCGCTGTGTGAGCTGGTGGTGGGCGGCAAAGAGGGCTTGCAACCGGTAGAAAAGACGGTTATTGACCGCTGTGTTCATGTGGTCTACCGCAAGTATTTCGAGAATCCCACCCCGGAAAATATGCCCCTGCTGGAAGATCTGTACAACGCTCTTCTGACGCAGGACGAACCGGAAGCCCGCCATGTGGCGGCGGCGTTGGAAATTTACGTTAAAGGTTCTTTGAACATCTTCAACCACCACACCAACGTAGATATCCACAACCGCATCGTCTGCTTTGACATCAAGCAGCTGGGCAAGCAGCTGAAAAAACTCGGTATGCTCATCGTGCAGGATGCCGTGTGGGGGCGAGTTACCGCCAACCGCAGTGCTGGAAAATCCACCCGGTACTATGCAGACGAGTTCCACCTTTTGCTGAAAGAGGAGCAGACTGCCGCTTATTCCGTGGAGATTTGGAAGCGTTTCCGCAAGTGGGGCGGCATCCCGACAGCCCTAACGCAGAACGTCAAAGATCTGCTGGCAAGCCCTGAAGTATCGAACATTTTTGAGAACTCAGACTTTGTGTATATGCTCAATCAGGCAAATGGCGATAGGCAGATCCTTGCAAAGCAACTCAACATCTCGCCCCACCAGCTTTCCTATGTGACCCACTCCGGCGAAGGTGAAGGTCTGCTGTTTTTCGGCAACGTGATCCTGCCCTTTGTTGACCACTTCCCGAAAGACCTTGAACTCTACCGCATCCTCACGACCAAACTCAACGAGATCTCGGAGGGCGCACAGAAATGAGCGAACCGAAGCTGAACATTAAAGAGGAAACGTCAACCAAAAAGACCCGTTCTCCCCCGAAAAAAGCCAAGGTAGAGCAGACGGTGCCCAAAAAGAAAAAGCTGAAAACCGATGCAGATAAAGCTGCGGAAAAGGCACAGCATCTGCGGTTTGGCAAGGCGGAACTGACCCCGGACGAACTGAGTCGGTTGAGTAAGGCGCAGAAGCGGGAGATGTACGCCGCCCATGCCGCTCGCTCTGCGGTGCATCGGGAGGTTGACCAGTACGAGGATGAAAACGTCGGTGTGCAGGCGTTGAGCGAGGGTGAAAAAGCGGCAGGAAGTGTCCGTGATATTTCCAAAAGCCGCTATGCCCGGAAGCTCAAGAAGAAAGCCAAGATGCAGGGCAAGAAGGGCACCAAAACCGCTAAATCTTCCGCATCGGAGCCGACTGCGGCACAAGATGCAGGCGCATCCGGCACCAGCGAGGGCGGCTCCAACTGGCTTTCCCGCTGGAAACAGCGGCAAGAAATCCACAAAAGTTACTATGCCGCCGCCCGTTCGGGCACGGTGGCGCAGACCGCAGGCAGCAAAGCGGCATCCAACGGTGCATCTGCTGCCCGGTCCGGTGTGGAACAGGCGGTGGAGAAAGGCAAAACTGCCGTCAGCACCGCTGTGAAAGGGCTGATGAATGCCGCCAAGGGCAACGCACACGTTCTGGTAATCGTGGGCGTTTTTCTTTTGCTCATCCTCATGGTGATGTCCGGCTTTTCCTCCTGCGGCATCCTCTTTTCCGGCGGCACACAGGTGTCCGGGCAGACCATGTATTCTGCTGAGGACAGGGACATCCGGGGCGCAGAACAGGATTACAAGAGGCTGGAAAAGGAACTGGATAAGAAAATCAAGCGCACCCCCGCCGACCACCCCGGCTACAACGAGTACCAGTATCACCTTGACCCCATCGAGCATGACCCGTGGCAGCTCACTTCGTATTTGACCACACTCTACGACGACTACACCCGGTCAGAAGTGCAGGGCAAACTGAAGGAAACTTTCAAAAAGCAGTACAAGCTGACCACATGGGTGGAGGTGCAGATACGGTATATGACTGTCTGGGTCATCAGCCCGTTGGGAATCCCGGTTCCCACGCAGGTGCCCTACGAGTACAAGATCTTCCACACCAAATTGGTGAATAAAGGGCTGGAAGTCGTTATCCGGGAGGAACTGGACAACGACCAGTGGAAACGGTACGAGATCTTTCAGGACACACTGGGTGGTCGGCCCTACCTGTTCAACGGCGGTCTGCCGCCCGGTGGTTCCGATGGCTCCGGCGCACCGGGCATCGACTATCAGGTTCCGGCAGAAGCCCTGACCGACAGCGAATTTGCCGCCATCTACAAGGAAGCCCAAAAGTATGTGGGTACGCCCTATGTGTGGGGTGGTTCCACCCCGGAAACCGGGTTCGATTGCTCCGGCTACGTCTGCTGGGTGTACAACCAGAACGGCTACGATGTAGGGCGCACGACGGCAAACGGATTATGGCAGAAAAGCCAGCACATTTCCGAAGCGGAAGCAAAGCCCGGTGATCTGGTCTTTTTTAAGGGCACCTACGACACCCCCGGCATGAGCCATACCGGGATTTATCTGGGCAACGGTATGATGGTCAGCGCCGGAGACCCCATCAAGTACGCAAACATTCACTCGTCCTACTGGGAGAAGCATCTCGCCGGGTTCGGACGGCTTTCAAAATGATTGGAGGAATTTTATGAGCGAAAAATCGGATAAGCTGCGGGCGATGCTGGAAAAAGAGAAGGAGCGCCGCATCAAGCTGAACAACCGTATCGAGATTCTGGAGCGGCGCATTCAGGAGGAAGATTCTGCCGAGGTCAACGAGATGGTGCGGACTGCAAAGGTCACGCCGGAACAGCTTGCTGCCCTGCTGCGGCAGTCGGCAACCGCCACCCCGAACCCGGCTGCGCTGTCTGCCGTGGGTGCAACTTTCGACAAGGAGGACGGTTCCAATGAAGATGATGAATAAGGTGTGTGCGCTGCTGGTATCGGCGGCACTGTGCGCTGGCATGGCGGCTCCTGCCTTTGCCTTCGAGGGCGAAGCCGCCCCGGTGGAGCAGCCGGTTCTGCCGGAGGTGGTGGAGGATATTGTCACCGTCACGGACGAAACCTCTGGTGCCCTGACCCCGGAGGGTAACCTGACGCTGGTGGACGACTATCACACCTCTTACTCGGACGGCTCTGGACAGCAGTTCATTACGCTGGTGTCGAAGTCCGGCAGCACCTTCTATCTGGTCATCGACCGCAACGCTAAGGGGCAGCAGACCGTCCACTTTATGAACCTCGTGGATGAGAGCGACCTTCTGGCTCTGATGGAGGAAGAAGATGCGGATGCCTATACCGCTGAAAAGGAAGCGGCGGCGCAGGCGGAACAGGACAGGCTGAAAGCCGAGGAAGAAGCCAAGAAAGCCGCAGAAGAAGCGGCAGCATCCGGCGAGGAACAGCCCAAGGAAAACAAGGTCACAAAGATCGCATCCGGCTTTCTGGGCGTAGTCGTGCTGATTGCGCTGGCGGCAGGCGGCGGCTTCTATGCTTTCACAAAGCAGAAGCAGAAAAAGCAGGCCGAAAAAGAAGCCCTCGACCCCGATGCAAACTACACCGAGGACAAGGGCGATTTTGAGATTCCGACCGATGTGCCGGACGAGGACGAAACCCCGGACGAGCAGGATACTGAACCCATCTGATTTCAAGGCGGCGTTTTGCCGCCGTACATATTGCAATCAGAAACAGATTGGAGGGATTCTTATCGCAAAATTGATCGTGGCGGAAAAACCGTCTGTAGCCATGTCCTACGCCAAAGTCCTCGGTGCCACCAACCGTCAAGACGGTTATCTGGAGGGCAACGGCTATCTGGTAAGCTGGTGCGTGGGTCATCTGGTAGAGCTGGCACCGCCCAATGTCTACGATGAAAAGTACGTCAAGTGGAGCATTGCAGACTTGCCCATCCTGCCGGAAAAGTGGCAGTATCTGGTGTCTGCCAGCACCAAAAAGCAGTTTGGCATCCTGCAAAAACTGATGAACCGCTCAGATGTGGATAGCATTGTCTGTGCAACGGATGCAGGATAGTGCGGTTGGGTGAC
>ERZ791842.381-NODE-381-length-45822-cov-49.6177_pt1 | contig 45822 bp, 44 predicted proteins | sample MGYA00509944_ERZ791842 | MGnify/ENA primary metagenome ERZ791842 (study PRJEB30046, sample SAMN00715263) | human gut metagenome | study: EMG produced TPA metagenomics assembly of the A metagenome-wide association study of gut microbiota in type 2...
CAAAATCTTTCAAGGTTTTTCACTGTTCAGTTATCAATGTTCGTTGTTGTTATTTTCAACAGCTTGTATATTTTATCATATCTTCAAGTCGTTGTCAACAACTTTTTTATTTTTCTTTGTTATCTCTCAAACGCGACAACTCTGATATCTTATCATGTTTGTCATTGTTTGTCAACAACTTTTTTCATTTTATTTAGAAAATATAGAGCGGAGAAGGAGGGATTTGAACCCTCGCGCCGGTCAACCCGACCTATACCCTTAGCAGGGGCACCTCTTCGGCCACTTGAGTACTTCTCCAGATATTTTCTATATAAAATTACGTCCTTACGTGACGCATTGTTTATTCTACTAAAAACAGTCCTTTTTGTCAACCTCTTTTTTAATTTTTATTATATTTCTGATGCAAATTTCTTAATTGACGTCTCATATAGATTATTTCCATCCTGATCGATTACTACAATGGCCGGAAAATTCTCTACATATAACTTTCGGATTGCTTCTGCACCAAGATCTTCATAACATACAATCTCGGATTTTCTGATACACTTTGAGAGCAGAGCACCTGCTCCACCTACTGCTGCAAAATAGACTGCATGATTGCGGATAATAGCGTCTATAACCTCTTTTGATCTCTTTCCCTTGCCAATCATTGCTTTTTCACCAAGATCAAGCAGGGTAGGGGCATACTTATCCATACGAGTGGCTGTAGTTGGTCCCGCAGATCCAATCGGACGTCCTTCACGGGCAGGAGAAGGACCCATATAATATATTGTTGCATCTTTGATATCAATCGGTAATTGCTCTCCCCGATCCAATGCTTCTATCATCCTCTTATGTGCGGCATCCCTTGCTACATAGATTGTCCCTGTGATGTATACATAATCCCCGGAATGAAGTTTTTTTGTCACTTCTTCTGTGATGGGTGTTGTAATATGCTGATCCATACCTGTTCCTCCTTATATCGTTCTGACTGCATGACGATTTACATGGCAACAGATATTAACTGCCACAGGAAGCCCTGCAATATGTGTCGGATAAGTATTTATATTAACAGCAAGGGCAGTAGTGGTTCCACCTAATCCTCCCGGTCCAATACCAAGCTTATTGATTTTTTCCAGCATTTCTTTTTCCAGATCTGCAACATAAGGAATCTCAGAATGTTCATTTACCGGCCTTGTCAGTGCTTTTTTGGCCAGAATTGCACATTTTTCAAATGTTCCGCCGACTCCAACACCAACTACCATTGGAGGACACGCGTTTGGTCCTGCATCTTTTACGGCAGTAAGAATCGCATTTTTTACTCCGTCTATTCCATCCGCAGGTTTTAACATGAAAATACGGCTCATATTTTCACTTCCAAATCCCTTCGGAGCAAATGTAATCGTCACCTTATCTCCGGGAACAATCGAATAGTGGATAATTGCCGGTGTATTATCTTTCGTGTTTTCACGAAGAATCGGGTCAGCTACAACGGATTTACGGAGATACCCTTCCGTATAACCCTGGCGCACACCTTCATTGATTGCATCTTCCAGCCATTGCCCTTCAAAATGCACGTCCTGACCGATTTCTACAAAAAATACAGCCATTCCGGTATCCTGACAGATAGGAATCATTTCTTCTCCCGCAATTTTAAGATTTTCCTGCAGCTGCAGAAGAATTTTTTTTCCAAGTTCGGATTTTTCTTCTTCTGCAGCCTTTTTCATGGCATGTTCCATATCTTCCGCAAGAAAATGATTCGCTTCAATGCACATTTCTTTTATATTTCTTGTGATTTCTTCTGTCTGTATGGTCCGAATCATGATGGATCACCTTCCGTCTCATTTTCTTCTGTTGCTTCTTCTTCCGGTGGCATCAGTGATTTATCTTCTACGACTCTTGCAATGCTTGCAACCGTCACACCACTTTTGAGATCAATCAGTTTTACACCTGAGGTTACACGTCCCAGTAATGCCGTATCATTTACGCGAATTCGAATGATGATTCCTTCTGTTGTAATCAACATCAGTTCATCATCTTTTACGACAGACTTCACTCCGATCAGATTTCCAGATTTTTCTGTGATTTTATAGCATTTTACACCTTTTCCACCACGGTTCTGTGTTGTAAACTCGTTGATCCGTGTACATTTTCCAAGACCTTTTTCCGATACGATCATGACGGACTCTCCCTGGGAAGCCATCTGCATGGCAATTACTTCATCTCCGGCAGTAAGGTTCATTCCAATGACTCCCATTGTCGTACGACCGGTTGCACGGACATCGGCTTCTTTAAACCGGATACACTGTCCATACCGGGTAAATAACAGAATTTCTTCATCATCCCCGGTAATTTTTACTTCGATCAATTCATCATCATCACGCAGACTGATCGCTGCCAATCCTGTTTTCCGGATGTTTTCATAGTCCAGCACGGAAGTTTTTTTCACTATTCCGTTTTTGGTTGCCATAAACAGATATTTATCCTTCTCATAATCCTTGATTGGAATCATTGCGGTAATCTTTTCATCCGGCTGTAACGGAATGATATTGATAATTGCAGTTCCACGGGAAGTACGACTGGCTTCCGGAATTTCATATGCCTTAATCCGGTACACACGTCCCATATTGGTAAAGAACATCAGGTAATGGTGGGAGGTTGTCATAAGCATTTCCACGATATAATCATCCTGAATGGTCTCCATTCCCTTAATTCCCTTGCCTCCACGGTGCTGGCTTTTGAAATTATCGGTTCCCATGCGCTTGATATAGCCAACTTTTGTCATGGTAATGACCGTATTGGTTTCCGGAATCAGATCTTCCATGGAAATATCAAACTCATCGTATCCGATCTGGGTTCTTCTGTCATCGCCATATTTATCTGCAATTTCCAGAATTTCTGTGCGGATAACTGCAAGAAGCTTTTTCTCATCTGCAAGAATCGCCTTAAGTTCCGTGATCTGTGCCATGAGATCTTTATACTCGTTTTCGAGTTTCTCACGTTCCAAACCGGTCAGGGTCTTCAGACGCATGTCAACAATTGCCTGTGCCTGTGCATCGGATAATCCAAACCGCTCCATCAGGGAATTCTTTGCGTCTGCAGTTGTACGGCTTCCGCGAATAATGGAAATCACTTCATCAATGTTGTCTAATGCAATGATCAATCCCTGTAAAATATGCGCACGTTCTTCCGCCTTGTTCAGGTCAAATCTGGTACGTCTTGTGATAACCTCTTTCTGGTGAATGAGATAATAGTTAAGTAATTCATATAAATTCAGAATTTTTGGCTGGTTATCCACAAGCGCAAGGTTGATAACGCCAAATGTATCCTGCATCTGTGTGTGTTTATATAATAAATTCAAAACAACACTTGGATTTACATCTCTTCGAAGCTCAATAACAATGCGCATGCCTTCGCGGTCAGACTCGTCCCGAAGATCTGTAATTCCATCAATTCTTTTATCTTTGTGCAGTTCTGCAATTTTTTCAATCAGTCTGGCTTTGTTGACTAGATACGGAAGTTCGGTGACAACAATACGGTTTTTCCCGTTATCCATCGGTTCAATATCTGTCACAGCGCGTACACGGATTTTACCACGGCCGGTCCGATATGCCTCATTGATACCGGCAGTACCTAAAATCACACCTCCGGTTGGAAAATCTGGTCCCTTGATGATGTTGATTAATTCATCAATGTCTGTCTCTTTCTCCTCAATATCGTTGTCAATTAATTTCACAACGGCATGAATGACATCACGCAGATTGTGAGGAGGAATATTTGTTGCCATACCGACCGCAATACCTGTCGTTCCGTTTACCAGAAGGTTCGGGTAGCGCGCCGGAAGTACGGTAGGTTCTTTTTCTGTTTCATCAAAGTTCGGGGTAAAGTCAACGGTATCTTTGTTGATGTCCCGAATCATCTGCATGGAAATTTTTGAAAGCCTTGCCTCTGTGTATCGCATGGCGGCAGCACCGTCTCCATCCACAGAACCAAAGTTACCATGTCCGTCGACAAGTGGATATCTGGTCGACCACGGCTGTGCCATGTTGACAAGTGCCCCGTAAATGGAGCTGTCCCCGTGCGGATGGTATTTACCCATCGTATCCCCGACAATACGCGCACATTTACGATGTGGCTTGTCCGGTGTATTACTCAGTTCGATCATGGAATACAGGACACGCCGCTGTACCGGCTTTAATCCATCCCTGACATCCGGAAGCGCACGGCTTGCTATAACGCTCATCGCGTAGTCGATGTAGGAGGTTTCCATCGTTTTCTTCAGGTCAACCTGTTGAATTTGGTCAAATATTTTATCGTCCACTGATCTGCTCCTCCCTAAATATCAAGATTCTGTACATACTTGGCATTTTCTTCTATAAATTCCCGTCTCGGCTCTACTTTATCACCCATCAGAGTCGTGAATGTTACGTCAATTTCCGATGAACTTTCGTCATCCATCATAACCTGTTTTAAAATCCGGTGCTCCGGATCCATGGTGGTTTCCCATAACTGTTCCGCATCCATCTCACCAAGTCCTTTGTAACGCTGGATCTTATTATTCTGATCGCGCCCGATTTCCACAAGAATATTGTTTAATTCTTCATCACTGTATGCATACCAGACATTTTTGTTTTTCTCAATTTTATAAAGCGGCGGGGTAGCAAGATAAACATGTCCCTGCTTAATAAGCTCCGGCATAAAACGATACAAAAATGTCAGCATGAGTGTTGCAATATGTGCACCGTCCACATCGGCATCTGTCATAATAATAATTTTGTTATAACGCAGCTTGGATATATCAAAATCTTCATGAATTCCGGTACCGAACGCCGTGATCATTGCCTTGATCTCGGCATTATCATAAATACGGTCGAGTCTTGCCTTCTCCACATTTAAAATTTTTCCGCGAAGCGGGAGAATTGCCTGTGTTGCACGGCTTCTTGCGGTTTTTGCTGAACCGCCGGCGGAATCTCCCTCAACGATAAAGATTTCACAATTTTTTGGATTTTTGTCGGAACAATCCGCAAGTTTTCCCGGAAGGGCAGTACCCTCAAGTGCTGTCTTTCTTCTTGTCAGATCACGTGCTTTCCGGGCTGCCTCTCTGGCACGCTGGGCCAGCAGCGATTTTTCACAGATATTTTTGGCCACATCCGGATTCTGCTCCAGAAAATACGTCAGCTGTTCCGTAACCACAGAATCTACAGCACCACGTGCCTCACTGTTTCCGAGTTTCTGTTTGGTCTGTCCTTCAAACTGTGGCTCTTCAATTTTGATACTGATAATTGCTGTCAATCCTTCACGGATATCATCTCCGGTAAGTGCCGCATCGCTGTCTTTTAAAATTTTTGCTTCCCGCGCATACGAATTAAACGTCTTTGTCAACGCATTTCGAAAACCGGCAAGATGTGTTCCACCTTCCGGCGTAATGATGTTGTTAACAAAACTAAACGTGGAATCGTTAAAAGAATCATTATGCTGCATTGCAACTTCCACGTAAACTCCGTCACGATTTCCCTCACAGTAAATAACTTCCGGATATAACGGTTCTTTTCCGCGGTTTAAATACTCCACAAATTCCTTGATTCCACCGGCATAATGGAATTTATGATTATGCAGACTATCTTCCCTCGTGTCTTTTAATGTAATGCATAATCCTTTTGTCAGAAAAGCAGTTTCTCTTAAACGCTGTTTGAGCGTGTTGTAATCATATACGGTTTCTTCAAAGATTTCCGCATCCGGCAGAAAATGAACCTTTGTACCGTGAAGTTGTGGATCACATTCCCGGACTGCCGCTACCGGTCCATCCGCTTTTCCTCTCTTGTAACTTTGCATATACACTTTTCCGTCATGATATACTTCAACCGTTAACCAGGCGGAGAGGGCATTAACAACAGAAGCACCTACTCCATGCAGTCCTCCGGATACTTTGTATCCTCCGCCGCCAAACTTTCCGCCCGCATGCAGAACAGTAAACACAACTTCCAGTGCAGACACACCGGCTTTGTGATTCATTCCGACAGGAATTCCACGTCCATCATCTTCAACGGTTATGGAATTATCTTTTTCTATGGTCACCTCAATGTTTTTACAATAACCGGCAAGTGCTTCATCTACCGCATTATCAACAATCTCATAGACCAGATGATGCAGTCCGCGTGCAGATGTACTTCCGATGTACATTCCGGGTCTCTTTCTGACCGCTTCGAGTCCTTCAAGAATCTGAATCTGATCTGCGCCATATTCCTGATTATTATTTGTTAATTCGCTCATCAATTTCCTCCTCATCCAACGGATGAACCTTTCCTTTATATCTCTTCAACCGATTCCTTTTCATAAACAGTTCCGTTTATCACCTGGAAAATTTTGTTGATACAAAAACGGTTCTTTACAAATTCCTCCAACCCTGTACATGTAATGACAGTCTGTATTTTAGTAATACTGTTCAGCAGGTAATTCTGTCGGTTACTGTCAAGTTCCGATAACACGTCGTCCAGCAGCAATACCGGAGTATCATGAATGGATCTCCTGACCAGATCAATCTCCGATAATTTCAAAGAGAGTGCAGAAGTACGCTGCTGTCCCTGAGAGCCAAACTTACGGATATCCACATTATCAACGGAAAACAGCATATCATCTCTGTGTGGCCCTACCGTTGTCTGGCAGAGTTTCAAATCCCGATTCTGTGCCCGCAGCAATTCATCCGAAAAAAGATCAGCGGTAATATTTGGCTCATACTTTAATACCAGATGTTCCCTGCCACCGGAAATTTTAGAATGGATTTCCGAAATAATTTCATTCAGTTCCTCCACAAATTTTTTTCGTTTCCGGATGATTCTTGTTCCATACTCCAGTAACTGCATATCCCATACCGGAAGAGTATCCACAAGGTCCGGGCGAAAAGAAATATCTTTCAACAATTTGTTTCTCTGATTCAACACTTTGTTGAAACTGGATAAATCTGACAAATATAGTTTATCCAACTGACAGAGTTCTAAATCAATAAATCTTCTTCTCTCCGCAGGTCCGTTTTTTATAATATTTAAATCTTCGGGCGAAAAGAAAACGATATTGAGTATTCCAAACAACTCACTTGCCTTTTTGATCGGAATCTTATTCACAGCCACGCCTTTTGATCCACTTTTTCTAAGATGCATATCAATCTGGTACTCTTTTTCTTTTTTCTGTACGACAGTACGGATATGTGATTCTTTCTCACCAAACCGAATCATCTCTTTATCACGGCTTCCTTTGTGGGATTTTGTTGTACCACTCAGATAAGCAGCTTCGAGAATATTGGTTTTCCCCTGTGCATTGTCTCCGTAAAGAATATTGGTTCCTTCATCCAGGTGAATATCCAGATTTTCATAATTTCGAAAATTTCGCAGCTCGATTGATTTTATGATCATTGAACTATCTGAATTGTTTCACCCTGAAAGGTAACAACATCCCCATTATGTAATTTTTTTCCTCGTTGAAGTTCTGTCTGACCGTTTACCGAAACCTGCCCATCTAAAATAACCATTTTGGCATCCACACCGGAACCAACAACTCCGGCTTTTTTCAACGCCTGTCCAAGTTTGATAAATTCGTCTTCTTCACGGATATTTACTGTAATCATGTAATCTCCTAATTTGCAGCATTATTAAAGTTAACAGGAAGAATAAGATAAATGAATTTTCCTTCATCATCTTTGATAAAACATGGAGCTTTTGGGTTTACCATATAAAGACTTACATTTTCTTCATCGATAACACGCAATGCATCAATGAAGAATTTTGGATTAAATCCAATCAGGATGTCTTTTCCTTCTTTCTCGATATCGATATCTTCATTCATGGAGCCGATGAAAGAATTGATTTTTAACTCCATACTTCCATCTGTGATATTCATAATGATCGGCTTTTTGTCACCTTCTTTGACAAGAAGAGTAGCACGATCAATACAATCAAGTAATTCTTTTTTATTGACTATAACTTTCGTTTCATAAGCAGATGAGAGCATCTGATCAATGCGGAAATATTCTCCTTCGATCAGACGGGATACAACCGTAGTAGTATCAAATTCAAAAACGATATGGTTGTCCGTCAGGTAGATGAGTACATCATCATCAACTCCACCTGGAACAATTTTGCTGATTTCCTGTAATGTTTTTCCAGGAACGACAACCTTTTTATTTTCGTAATTATTCTTAAGTTCTATATTACGAATGGAGATACGATGACCATCAAGAGAAACAACTTTCAGTTCATTCTCATTAATTTCAAACAGTTCACCTGTCATAAGTTTGTTATTGTCGTTATCAGCAATGGAAAAGATTGTTTGTCTGATCACTTCCTTCAGTGTGAACTGGGAAATCACGATTGCATCATTTTTTTCAATGTATGGAAGATATGAAAAATCGTCTCCGGATTTTCCTACAATATTGAATTTTGCTTTTTCACAGGAGATAACTGTCTTAAAAGAGGCATCTGTTTCAATCATAACATCACTGTCTGGAAGTTTGCGTACAATTTCAGAAAAGATTTTTGCATCCAGTGCAATAACTCCACGTTCAGCAATTTCTCCTTCTACGCGGGTTTCGATTCCTAGTTCCATATCGTTTGCCATTAATTTAATTTCATTCGTAGAAGCATCGATAAGAATACATTCGAGTATTGCCATAGTTGTACGGGTAGGAACAGCTTTGGATACGATATTTACTCCGCGCAATAAATTTGATTTAGAACAGATCAGTTTCATGAAAAACTCCCTCCTGGTATAAATAAAAATATATTAAGACATTCGTCTTAGTCTTAATAGGGGCTGTTAATATGTGAATAAGCCCCTTCATGTTAGATGTTAAGCGGTTTCCGGCGTTTGATAACCGGCTTGAAAGCATGTGAAAGGCGTGAGGATACTTAAAGTAAGTCTGTGGAACAAATTTTAGGAGATTTACGTTAAGAACCTCATGCACAATCCATCCACTGTGGATAAACGTGAATAAGTTGAAATTAAAAAAGGCAAATAAAACCACATTATAATAGGAAGAAACTCATTTAGTTTGGATTTATTTTCTTTTTGATGGTTTCAATCATATTTCTTGTAGTTTCGTTTTTTTCGTATTCTTCGGTAACTTTCTTGATACCGTGGATAATTGTGGAATGATCGCGTCCGCCAAGCAAAGAACCGATGGTATCTAATGGGCTTTCGGTCATATTTTTGCATAAATACATAGCAATCTGGCGTGGTTTTGCCACATCGCTGCTTCTTGTCTTTGAAATCATCTGATCCACAGAGATGTGGTAATGTTCGGAAACAACTTCAATAATGAGCTGCGGAGTGATTTCACGTGGCTTGTCCGGCGTGATAATGTTGGAAAGTTCTTTTTCTGCAATATCCATTGTAATTGGAATGTGGACAAGGTTGTTATAGGCAAGAAGTTTATTTAATGCTCCTTCAAGTTCACGCACGTTTGATTTAATGTTGTTTGCAATGTAGCTTAATACTTCATCATCAATGTCAAAGTTATCTGATTCGGCTTTTTTCCGGAGAATAGCCATACGTGTTTCATAATCCGGCACTCCGATATCTGCCATCAGTCCCCACTCAAAACGGGAACGGATACGCTCTTCAAGGGTTTCCATTTCTTTTGGTGGTTTATCGGATGTCAGTATAATCTGTTTTCCCTGTGTCTGGAGTGCGTTGAATGTGTGGAAAAACTCTTCCTGTGTACTTTCTTTTCCGATGATAAACTGGATATCGTCAATCATAAGGACATCCACTTTCCGGTATTTGTCACGAAATTTTGTCATGGATGAAGCATTACCGTTTCGAATGGATTCAATTACTTCATTCGTAAATTCTTCGGATGTAACGTAGATAACCTTGGCATTCGGATTCTGGTTTAAAATAAAGTGCCCGATGGAGTGCATAAGATGGGTTTTTCCCAGTCCCGGACCGCCGTAAATGTAAAGCGGATTATATGCTTCTCCAGGAGATTCTGCGACTGCAAGGGAAGCCGAATGTGCAAAACGGTTATTATTACCAACGACAAATGTATCAAATGTATAATTTGGATTAAGATTAGATTCATCTGCGGTTACGGCAGGTGTAGCTTTTGCTGGTTTTGTGTTTAATTTCAGCGTCCTGGCTTCTTCCGGAAGGATGAATTTGATTTCATATTCAATTTCTGTAATTTCCACGATCGCAACGCGAAGTGGTGCAAGGTACTTCTTGGAAATATAGCTTAAAGCCATCTGTTCGGAAGGAACCAGGATATAGAGAGTATTTCCCTCAATGGCAAAGATTTCTAAGGGACGAATCCACGTATCGAAGGAGACATCACTGATTTCGTACTCCTGTTTTACCGTATTTAAAATTTCATCCCATTTTTCAATAATCTTATCCATCTGCTTTTCTCCACATTATTCTTATAAAAAAGGATACTATCCCATAATCCTATTCCTATCTATAATACACCATTTTCGGTATAGAATCAACTTTTTAGACGTCCTTTTATATTTTTCAAAACTAACATATAAACATATGGATAAAAGGCGAAATAATGCGTTTCAGGGATATGGAGGTATGGTATGGATGTTGATGGAAACAGAGTTATCCAAGAAGTATTGACAGTTTATCCACAAGTTATCCCCAAATTGTGGATAACTTATTATTTCGTGGAAAAGCGTGGATACTATATATAGTGGACTGCTTTTCTTCCTTATTATATGTAGTGTTTATAACATTAAATTAGGAAAAAACCTTGATTTTACTTGACTTGTAGCGTTTTTCTGATATAATGCTAAGTGATGTTTTTTAACGTAGAGGAGGTGGATACGAAATGAAGATGACATTCCAACCAAAAAAAAGACAGAGAGCCAGAGTTCATGGTTTCAGAAGCAGAATGAGTACTGCAGGCGGAAGAAAAGTATTGGCTGCTAGAAGATTAAAAGGTAGAAAAAAATTATCAGCTTAGGCCACATTATTGTGGTCTTTTCTTCTATTATGAGGATAGTTTCAGATGAAGTTCTCAGAATCATTAAAGAAAAGTAAAGATTTTCAGAATGTGTATAACAAAGGAAATTCATATGCAAACCGTTTATTGGTTATGTATGTTCTGGAAAATCACACAGACAAAAACAGATTAGGTATATCCGTTAGTAAAAAAGTAGGAAATAGTGTTATAAGACATCATTTGACCCGTCTGATCAGAGAGGGGTACCGGCTACAGGAGGACATGTTCAATAGTGGTTTGGACATTGTAGTCATCGCAAGAGGAACAGCGCGTGATGCTTCGTTTCATCAGATTTCGAGCGCACTGAAACATCTTGGAGGTCTTCACAAAATAATACATTAATATGGAAAAGAAGATGGAATTCTATTGAAAAAATTACTTATTGCATGTATTAAATTCTATCAGAGATATATTTCTCCCATGAAGTCAACGAAATGTCCGTATTATCCGACCTGTTCCTGTTATGGACTGGAAGCTGTGCAAAAGTATGGTGCGATAAAGGGTGGGGCACTGGCTGCCTGGAGAATTTTGCGATGTAATCCTTTTTCTAAGGGAGGATATGACCCGGTTCCATAAACCAAATGGAGGTTTTTATGTCAGGCATGATTGAATTGACAGCGTATTCCGGAAAATTCCTCGGACCGATTGCAAAGGTTCTTGGATGGATCATGAGCGGAATTTACGATATTGTTTTAAAAATTTCCGGTGGTACGATCAACAGTGTACCGCTTGCAATCGTTCTCATGACGATTTTGATCTATATGTGTCTTTTGCCATTGACAATCCAGCAGCAGAAATTCTCGAAACTTTCGCAGAAAATGCAGCCGGAACTGAATGCGATCCGTGATAAATATAAGAATCGCAAGGATCAGGAAGCCATGATGGCAATGAATCAGGAGACACAGCTTGTATATCAGAAATATGGTATTTCTCCATCCGGAAGCTGTATCCAGATGCTTATCCAGATGCCGATTCTGTTTGCTTTGTATCGTGTATTTTATAATATTCCGGCATATATCAGCAGTGTGAGATCTTCTTACACCGGTCTTGTGGACGGAATTATCAATACCAATGGTTTTGTGGATAAACTCACTGCATTGATGACAAACTTTAATGCAGTGACGTCCAGTGGATTAAATGCAAACAATGTGGCAGATAAATTAAATGCTGCTACCGGCACTACACTTTCGAATTATGTTACCGATATTATGTACAAGCTTCCATCTACTGCATGGGAGAAGACAGCAGATGCAGGAAAAACTATTTTTGAGCAGTTTCCGAATCTGAGTGACAGCCTTAATTCTACACTCCATGACATGAACCAGTTTAATTATTTTCTTGGACTGAATATTTCAGATACTCCGTGGGCAATCATTAAGAGCAGTATAGCAAGTCATGCATGGCTGTTGTTGATTATTGCAGTATTGATTCCGGTTTTATCTTATATTACACAGGTGATCAATATCAAGTTGATGCCAACCGCAGCTACCGCAGGCGGGGATAATGATCAGATGGCAAGACAGATGAAAACTATGAATACCATGATGCCTCTGATGTCTTTGTTTTTCTGTTTTGTGACACCGGTTGGTCTTGGTATTTACTGGGTTGCCAGTGCATTATGTCGTGCAGTACAGCAGTTCTTTATCAATAAACATATTGAGAACTTAGATCTTGAGGATATTATTGCAAAGAATCAGGAAAAAGTGAAGAAGAAACGTGAGAAGATGGGTGTTACAGAGGAACGCATCCGCCAGGCAGCGGCAATGAATACCAGATCCATCCAGTCGAAGGCAAATGTTTCTTCTGCAAATATAGAGATGGAGCGTGAAAAGGCAAATGCAGCGAAAGCAAATGCAAAGCCGGGAAGTATGGCAGCGAAAGCAAATCTTGTAAAAGAATTTAGTGAAAAGAACAATCGTAAATAAGAGGGGGCAGTTATATGGAGTTTATTGAGATTTCTGCTAAAAACGTGGATGACGCGATTACACAGGCTACTGTTCAGCTGGGAATAACCAGTGATCAGCTTGAGTATGAGGTTCTTGATAAAGGAAGTACCGGTTTTCTTGGAATCGGAAGTAAAAATGCAGTAATTAAGGCTCGTAAGAAATTTTCCATTGATGAGAATGTTGTTGAATTTTTATCTTCCATTTTCGATGCGATGAAGATGGAGGTAGAAATTCTCGTTGCAGTAAATGAGGAAGAACATATCATTGAAGTAGAGTTAAAGGGAGATGATATGGGAATTCTGATCGGTAAGAGAGGACAGACGTTGGATTCTCTTCAGTATCTGACAAATCTTGCAATCAACAAACATTCCGATGAATATTATAAGGTTAAGATTGATACGGAAGATTACAGAAAGAGAAGAAAAGAGACACTTGAGAATCTTGCAAAGAATATTGCGTACAAGGTAAAGCGCACCAAGCGCCCGGTTTCTCTTGAACCAATGAATCCTTTTGAGAGACGGATCATTCATTCTGCACTTCAGAATGATCGTTATGTTACAACACACAGTGAAGGGGATGAACCATATCGCCATGTAGTTGTAACATTAAAGAAATAAGGAACTGACTGATAGAGTTAAAAAATAAGGTGAATATCCAGTTTTGGGTATTCACCTTTGTTTGGAATTGGAGAGACTTATGAATTCAGATACAATTGCTGCAATTGCGACCGCGATGTCTCCTTCGGGAATTGGGATTATCCGGATCAGCGGAGAAGACGCATTGCCGGTTATTGACCGGATTTATCGTTCGAAATATGGTCATAAAAAATTGAGTTTATGTGAAAGTCATACCATTCATTATGGTTATATTTATGACGATAACGAGATGGTGGATGAAGTGATGGTTCTGCTCATGAAGGCACCACATTCTTACACAAAAGAAGACACGGTGGAAATTGACTGTCATGGCGGTGTCTATGTTATGAAAAGAATTCTGGAAACCGTAATCAGACATGGGGCACGACCGGCAGAACCCGGTGAATTTACGAAACGGGCATTTTTAAATGGCCGGATTGATCTGACACAGGCAGAATCCGTTATTGATGTTATCAACGCAAAAAACGAATTTGCACTGAAAAGTTCACTTTCCCAGCTGCAGGGAGCAGTTCTTGTGGATATCCGGAAGATCCGGGCAGATATATTGCATGAAATTGCCTTTATAGAATCTGCCTTGGATGACCCTGAACATATTTCTCTGGATAATTATCCACAAACTTTACACAATACTGTGGATAACTTGGTTATAAAAATTGATAAAATCCTCAAAACCTTTGAAAATGGGCGTTTTCTGAAGGAAGGTATCAACACTGTAATTGTGGGTAAACCCAATGCAGGTAAGTCTTCTCTGTTGAACATTCTGGTGGGAGAGGAACGGGCAATTGTAACGGAAATTGCAGGAACAACCAGAGATGTCCTGGAAGAGCAGATTAACCTGAATGGAATTACATTAAACGTCATGGATACGGCTGGAATTCGGGATACGGAAGATGTAGTGGAGAAAATCGGTGTGGATCGGGCGAGAACATATGCATCGAAGGCGGATCTCGTAATCTATGTGATTGATGCATCGACAGAGCTGGATGAAAGTGATTATGAGATCATGGATCTGTTGCAGGATAAAAAAGCAATTGTTTTATTAAACAAATCAGATCTGGACACAAAAGTCACAGTGGAAGAGGTACAGCATATTCTGGATAAAAAGATTATTCCGATTTCTGCAAAAGAACATCAGGGAATTGATGAATTGGAGGAAACGATCCGGAATATGTTTTTCCAGGGTGAAGTTACTTTTAATGATGAAGTTTATGCAATTAACATGAGGCAGAAAACGTCACTTCAGGTAGCACTTGATCATTTACATCAGGTAACACAAAGCATTGAGGATGACATGCCGGAAGATTTTTATTCCATTGATCTGATGGGCGCGTATGAAGAGCTGGGTAAGATTATCGGGGAAGCTGTCGAGGATGATCTGGTGGATGAAATTTTTTCAAAGTTTTGTATGGGAAAGTAGCAGGTAAAAAAATGGGTAAGAAAAATATTCCTTATATTGAAGAAACATATGATGTGGTTGTTGTCGGTGCCGGGCATGCAGGTTGTGAGGCAGCATTGGCATGTGCCAGACTCGGATTGGAAACAATGATGTTTACGGTAAGTGTGGACAGTATTGCACTAATGCCATGTAATCCGAACATTGGTGGAAGTTCCAAGGGACATCTGGTTCGGGAAATTGATGCACTTGGTGGAGAGATGGGCAAAAATATTGATAAAACATTTATCCAGTCGAAAATGCTGAATAAATCGAAAGGACCGGCTGTACATTCTCTCCGCGCACAGGCTGATAAAGCGGAATACACAAAAGAAATGCGGAAAACCCTGCAAAATACGGATCATTTATCCATCAGACAGGCGGAAGTCGCAGAGATATTAACAAATAAAGACCAGTTTTTCCCGGAAGATGAATATCATGAGGGAGAAGAACAGAAAATTACCGGAGTGCGTACAGTTTCCGGAGGTGTTTACAGATGTAAGGCAGTTGTTCTTTGTACGGGAACTTATCTGAGAGCGCGCTGCTTAACCGGTGAAATGATTACACATACGGGACCAAATGGATTATCAGCTGCAAACCATCTGACAGATTCCCTGGTTGCTCATGGTATCCAGACAAGAAGATTTAAAACAGGAACACCGGCGCGTGTCGATAAAAGGAGTCTTGATTTTTCAAAAATGGAAGAGCAGTTTGGAGATGAAAGAGTTGTTCCGTTTTCTTTCACAACGAATCCGGAGGATGTGCAGATCGAGCAGGCTTCCTGCTGGCTGACCTATACAAATGAAACGACACATGAAATTATCCGGAACAATCTGGATCGTTCTCCGATTTATGCGGGAATCATTGAGGGAACAGGACCGAGATACTGTCCGTCCATTGAAGATAAAGTGGTAAAATTTGCAGATAAAAACAGGCATCAGATTTTTATTGAGCCGGAAGGACTTAGTACAAATGAAATGTATGTGGGCGGAATGTCATCTTCTCTGCCGGAGGATGTTCAGCATGAAATGTACCGGACACTTCCGGGACTGGAACATGTTAAAATTGTAAGAAATGCATATGCGATAGAGTATGACTGTATTGATGCAAACAATTTGTATGCGTCTCTTGAGTTTAAGGCAATGAAAGGTTTGTTCAGCGGCGGTCAGTTTAATGGAAGCTCCGGATATGAAGAGGCTGCCTGTCAGGGATTGATTGCCGGAATCAATGCTGCAATGGAAATTAAGGGAAGAGATCCTCTGATTCTTGACCGGTCGGAAGCGTATATCGGAGTTTTGATTGACGATCTTGTCACAAAGAAAAACCGCGAACCTTACCGCATGATGACTTCACGAGCGGAATATCGTTTACTTTTGCGTCAGGACAATGCAGATTTGCGGCTGACAAAAAAGGGATATGAAATTGGACTGATTTCACAGGAGCGGTATGACTGGGTTTGCAAAAAAGAGGAACTGATAAAAAAGGAAATTGAGCGCGTGAATGAAGTTAAGCTTGGTGCGAATGCGAGGGTACAGCATGTACTGGAGCAATATGGAAGCATTCCGCTTCATACCGGTACAACGCTTTCCGATTTGATTCGCAGACCGGAGCTGGATTATGATAAGCTGGCAGAAATTGATACAGACCGGCCGGATTTACCTGCGGAGGTAACAGAGCAGGTGAACATTCTGATCAAATATGATGGATATATCAGCAGACAGATTAAGCAGGTAGAGAAGTTCAAAAAGCTGGAGAAGAAAAAACTTCCTGAGAAATTCGACTATAATGAAATTTCGGGACTTCGAATCGAGGCACAACAGAAGCTGAATGAGTTCCAGCCGTTGAATATCGGTCAGGCATCACGTATTTCGGGTGTCACACCAGCCGATATCTCTGTTCTTCTGGTCTATCTGGAACAGTTAAAATATTCAAATCCAGATTTATTTTTTAAGTTAAACCCGGATGAACACAAAGAAAAACAAGAATAATGGAGGATTCTATGGAATATAATACAGACCATTTTCTGTCTATGCTTGAAAAGATGAATATTTCGTTATCAGACAAGCAGTTGCAGCAATTTATGACTTATTATGAAATGCTCATCGAAAAAAATAAGGTGATGAATCTGACTGCCATTACCGATTTTGATGAAGTCGTCGAGAAACATTTTGTAGATAGTGTTTCTCTGATACAGGTTGTGGATCTTCATCAGCCGTTAAAAGTTATAGATCTTGGAACTGGTGCGGGGTTTCCGGGAATCCCATTAAAAATTGTTTTTCCGGAATTAAATGTGGTGCTGGCCGATTCTTTAAATAAGAGACTTGTTTTTTTGAATGAAGTGATTGATGCGTTAGGACTGACAGAGATCTATACGGTTCATGGCCGCGCAGAAGATCTGGCACGCATGCCCGAATATAGAGAACAGTTTGATCTTTGTGTTTCACGTGCGGTTGCCAATTTATCCACACTTGCAGAATATTGTCTTCCATTCGTCCGGTTGGGTGGAAAGTTTATTTCTTATAAATCGGGAGAGTGTGAAAATGAAGTGGCAGCTGCAAAATCAGCTATTTTTCTTCTCGGAGGAAAAGTGGAGGATGTGTATAAGTTTTCTATTGGAGAGGCGCAGCGGGCATTCATTTCTTTAACAAAGGCAAACGGTACATCAAAAAAATATCCAAGAAAAGCCGGAATGCCCTCCAAAAATCCTTTGTAATTTATGCTTTTTTCCACTGCTTTGAGCGGAAAAAAGATGTTATCCACATTTATGGAAGAGTTATAAAAAATGGACTGTACCTTTGAGGTACAGTCCATTTCCAATTAATTGGATAACTTGTTTTCGATAATTTGGTAAACCTTTTCCGGATTCTCTAGTTGTGGATACAATTTGCAATTGGAAACATAGGTGATGTCTATGTTAGAATTCAGTTTACGATATTCCTGTGCTGTTTTGTAGTTTGCTTTTATATCGCTGCTGATAATAAAAGAAACAGGTTTTGTGATTTTTTTCACAGCATGCCGAAGGTCAATATTCATATAATTGCCAAGAAGACTTGAGTATAAGTATTTTCCATTACTGTTGTCCATATGGGCTGCTTCATAGTAGGCATCTTTCGTTTTGGAAGAAATCAGCTGAGGTCTGAAGTAATAGATAAAACGGAACTGACGGTCAATACGCTTCGGGTTCATGAGCAAATTATAAATAAAGGTTCCGACCAGAGGAAGATTTATGATCGTTTGCTTTAGTTTACTTTGCTGATCCGGCATGGCATCCATGGAATGGAAGGAAACCGGATTAATAAAAATCATTTTGTCAATGATGGAGGCATCCAGTTGATTTGCCATAATTACAAATGAGGAGGAGAGGTTTGAAGCTACAACTGATGTTTTGGATTTTATAATATCTTTGATAAAAGCAGTGATCAGCTGGACATACATATAGTTGGTATAACTCAGCCCTGGTTTGTCGGAGAGACCGCAGCCCAGAAGATCCATGGTATATACCGTATGTTTCTTTTGAAGTCTTTTTGAAATTTTTGACCACTCAACAGATGAACTAGCGGAATTTGTGTCATGAATAAGAAGAACAGGATCTCCTGTTCCAGTTTTTGTGTAAAAAACATTTCCCTGTTTCCAGGAATAATAGGATCCGTTTTTGGTTGGGAGCATATTCTTTTTTGTGGAAGTGGAGGCAACAAACTGATTGTATGCATACATTCCTGCCAGTGTTGCAACACTCAAAAAAAGAAATTTTTTTGTGCCTTTTTTCATGGAAATCCTCCTTGTATTTAAAATTTGTTTGATTTTAAATATATTATAGACATTTTTGGGTCTTTTTACAAACAATATTTATTTCTTTATTTTCTTTACCCGTAAAATGATTTATAATATTATTGATATTGAAAATACAAAACAGAACATATGTTTGAGGAATAAGATGGTAAAAGATTATCTGGAAAAAATCCGTCAGGAGTATATAGAACACAAAGTTTCTCTGGAAGAGCAGATTTCTTCATATGAAAATAAAGTAAAAGAGAATACAAAGTTTCTTCAAGTTTTAGAGAAGGAAACAAATCCCGGATATGAAGCGTTCAGCCCGAGAGAATTTAATTCTTTTCATAAAGAAAAGATGGAAGAACTTCGGGCAGATCAAAAAAGGATATCAAATGAAATTATGTGTCTGAGAGATCAGATGCAGGAATATGAATTTCGAATTGCAGATATTACCAGCGTTATCAAGGAAGAAACGGAGATTGAAAGAAAGATTCATGAGGCTGCGGATATAGATTCTTATGATACCAGGCTGGCATTACTTCGTTCTGTTGAAACAGAGCGTCAGAGAATAGCGCGAGAATTACATGATTCTACCACACAGAATCTGACTGCAATTGTACATAAAACGGAATTATGCTCAAAAATTATAGAATCAGATCCGGTAAAATGTAAATTAGAGCTATTTTCCATTGGTCAGACACTCCGTAAAATAATTGAGGATACCAGAGGATTAATCTATGATTTAAGACCCATGTCTTTTGATGACATTGGATTTGACGTTACGGTTGAAAGAGCATTAGATCGATTTCAGAGATTCCATAGAATAGAATGTGGATATTATACGGAAGGTACATCATATCCGATTAACAGTGTTGTTCAGATTACATTGCTTCGAGTGATTCAGGAGGCATGTAATAATGCAGTTAAGCATGCACAGGCATCTTATCTGGAGGTAAAAGTTTCTTATTTAGAAAAGAAGATTGTATTAGTTATTAAGGATGACGGTAAGGGATTTGATGTTCATGCAGTTCCCGATGAGACAAGGGATGATAATTCCGGATTCGGATTGTCTATGATGAAAGAAAGGGTCTATCTGTTATCAGGAACAATTTCTATAGAATCTGCACCTGGAAAGGGATGTTCTATTATTGTGTCAATTCCAAAAATGAAGGAGGACTTATAAAAATGGCAATTAAAATTATGATCGCAGATGATCATTCCATGATCAGAGAGGGATTAAAAAGTTTATTGGAATTGGAAGGAGATATACAGGTAGTTGCAGAAGCAGAAGATGGTGTTGACTGTCTGGAAAAGTTAAAAATTTGTACACCGGATGTATTATTGCTTGATATTAATATGCCGAGAAAAAATGGTCTGGAAGTATTGCAGACGCTTAAATCTTCAAAGTCAAAGGTAAAGGTTTTGGTTCTCACCGTTCATAATGAAGTGGAATATCTGATGAAAGCGGTCGATATAGGGGTGGATGGCTATATTTTAAAAGATTCTGAATCCGCAGAATTGAAAAAAGCTATATTTTCCATCGTAGAAGGAGAAAATTATATTCAGCCAAGTCTTATTCCATCATTAAATTCCAAGATGATTGAAAAGAACAGGGATGAAGGAAAGATAGAGAGCCTCACAAAGCGTGAATTGGAAGTTTTGAGGCTTTTGGCAGTTGGAATGTATAATAAGGAAGTTGCTGAAAAGTTAAATATCAGTGAGAGAACTGTTAAGAACCATGTATCTAACATTTTTAAGAAGATAGAAGTAACAGATCGGACGCAGGCTGCAGTGTTTGCTATTCGCAATAATTTAATTGAATTGTAAAAAGAATGGAAAACGAGAGAGTTTCGTTTAAAAAAGGATAACAAAATGTTTCACGTGAAACATTTTATTATCCTTTTTTATTTTCATAAGTAGAATTTGCTGCAGAGCAGTTTAAATATAAGTTTGCCCGGTGAATTTATGATATGCATGATTTTGCTCCGGTTTTACAAATTAATGAACGAATGATAAACTACCGGAACAATATGAACATAATATGAATGAAAGTTTTGGAAATACTTTCTTATTAAGCCCATCGGTAAAAAAATAAATTTCATAGTTGTCCCATTTATTACCTTCTTTTCCCTACATATCCAGTTCATCCCGATTTTTAAAGTAACATCACTAATCATATCTTTTAAATTTTTATTTAAGAGATCAAGCAGTTACTGAATAAAATAATGTTCCGTTTATCATCAGATCAGTGGTGAGGACAATTTTATCATCGTTTCGGAATAAATATAATTATCTTTTTATCTGTCAAATGGTGCAGAGGGTAAGTTGCTACAATGTATTCATACTTCTGATATTTCAGGGGTTTCGCTAATCTCCTGAATAGTCGTATCTTATATACCTTGTAAATGTATCTGCATTATTTCCAAGATTTTGTAATTCTTTTGTAAAATCTTTCTGATATGGGTGTACCAGAGGGATGTGCCGGAGATATGTTTGGTACTTATCAGTATTGTTTCCTTGAAAATTTTTCCATGAAATTATGTGATTAAAAGGTCATAAGGTATGATTGATGCATGTTTGCATGCAATTTGATGGATACCGTAATGACCCACACCACAATTGAGAAAGTAGCAATTTACTATGCAAGCATGTAAATTAGCGGATTTCGAGATCTGGTCAGATTATGAGAATGCGAAGCATGTAGTAATCTGATTAATCTTAAATGAGGGGCAAAATGTTTTTTGACTCTCATATCATTATATCTAATTCATATAGATATAGATATAGTCACGTCGTGAGATTATCGGTATCAAAGCCTATTGGATTCTCGAAAATATGTAACAAACGTGCAAATATATTATGAGAGTATCAGTGTCAATACCCATATCCATGTATGGTTACTTTTGGTGTTTTATTTTTGTACCATAGAAAGGAATGAATAAAAAGCGTAAATTAATATATTTCTGGGAAAGCTATAACTGTCAAGTTTAACATCCTATTTTCACAGACAGGTGCTATAAATATTATTTCTTTGTCTATAGTTTCTTTTATTATGTGTAGAAAGAGAATGTATCTTTTCTTTCGTCTTATAGAACTGAATATCTTCTTTCTTTCGTTGAAATTAATAAGAAACAGAGTATTATTCATCGTATAGAAAAAATTGTCTTCTAAGTAACACTATGTATATCAATCCAAAAGAAGATATAAAAAGATTTCCAATCTACGCATTTAAGCTGCGATTCAGTTTATAATAAATAGAATAAAAAATAAAAATGTTTCACGTGAAACATTTCACAAAAAAAGCTCAAAGAAAAACATAAAAATCTGCAAAATAACAACATAATTACTATTCGAGATTAATCGATTTTATGTTATACTGTAATAGAAAATATGAGGAAGATGTGTATGATATATAAAAGTATATTATTGATTTTGGGATATCTATACGGAACAATGTTAACTGCAACGTTCGTTGTAAAACATTCCACAGGAAATGATGTAAGTAAAATAGGATCTGGAAATCCCGGGATGGCAAATGTTATGGAACATATCGGGAAAAAGGAAGGTGTTTTGGTATTAGCCGGCGATATATTAAAAGTTATTGTAGCCGGTATTCTTGGTCACCTGTTATTTCCAGATAAAACATGGCATGATATTTTTTTATATACAGGATTTGGAGCGATTTTTGGACATAATTATCCACTGTGGAGAAAAGGAAAAGGTGGAAAAGGTGTTACAGTTACCTGTACGTGGTTGATACTTACATTTGGAGTTCTGGGAGCAATCTGTTGCATAATAGGAGGCATGGTAGTGCTACTTACCGGATGGCTTCCGCTGGGCGCGGTTGTCATTCCTGCGCTTGCAATTCCAACGGTATATTTTATACATGGAAAATCTATAGAACTTGTATGTGTACTGATTGCAACTGTCCTTATGCTGATCCGGCATCGCAAAGGAATTTACAGAATAATACATGGGGAAGAACCTTTGCATTTAAAAATTAAAAAGGATAAATAAAAATACACTCTATATACAGAGAATAAGAAAGAAAAGAGGAAAATATGGGAAGAATTATTGCAATTGCAAATCAAAAGGGTGGGGTCGGTAAAACAACGACATCGATAAATCTTGCAGCAAGTATTGCTGAAATGGGCAAACGTGTACTTGCTATTGATTTAGATCCGCAGGGAAACATGACGAGTGGACTTGGCGTGGATAAAAACGAGGTTGAGAATACGGTATATGAGCTGATGCTGGATGAATGTTCCATCAATGAGAGTATTCAGGATACCGTTGTAAAAGGCCTGCGTCTGATTCCATCCAATGTAAATCTGGCAGGTGCGGAAATAGAATTATTAGGAATAAATGACAAAGAATATATATTAAAAACAGCAGTTGACTATATCCGTGATGATTACGATTTCATTGTGATTGACTGTCCGCCATCTTTAAATATGCTGACGGTAAATGCCATGACAACTGCAGATACGGTTCTTGTCCCGATTCAGTGTGAGTATTATGCACTGGAAGGACTGAGCCAGTTGATACATACCATTAATCTTGTACAGGAGAGATTAAATCCCAATCTGCAGATGGAAGGCGTTGTATTTACCATGTATGATGTCCGGACGAAATTGTCAAATCAGGTTGTAGAAAATGTAAAAGAAAATCTGGATACAAAAATTTATGAAACAATGATTCCGAGAAATATTCGGTTGGCAGAAGCACCATCTTATGGAATTCCGATCAATATGTACGATAGCAAATCTGCGGGGGCAGAGAGTTACCGCAAGCTTGCAAAGGAAATCGTGGGTCGTAAAGATTTGTAAAAAGAAAGGGAGTAACAATGGCAGTTAAAAAAGGATTGGGAAAAGGTTTGGATTCTCTGATTACAGACAAGGTGAATACAAAACCGGCAGCTTCAAAAAATAATCCAACACCAAAGAGTGAGCACGCGGCAGATGCTATCATGATGAATATCACAAAGGTAGAACCAAACAGGGAGCAGCCGAGAAAAAAATTCGATGAGGATGCATTGCTTGAACTGGCAGAATCCATAAAACAGTATGGAGTATTGCAGCCACTTCTGGTGCAGGAGAGGGAGGATTATTATGAGATTGTCGCCGGGGAGCGCCGGTGGAGAGCCGCGAAAATAGCCGGAATCAAAGAAATTCCTGTGATTATCAAGAAACTTACCAGACAGGAAATTATGGAGATTTCCCTGATAGAAAATATTCAGAGGGAAGATTTAAATCCAATTGAAGAAGCACTGGCTTTTAAGCGGCTTCTGACAGAATTTAATCTAAAGCAGGATGAGGTAGCAGAGCGGGTTTCCAAGAGCAGAACAGCGGTCACAAATGCCATGCGGCTGTTGAAACTGAATGAAAAAGTACAGCAGATGGTCATTGATGAGATGCTGACAACAGGACATGCACGCGCACTTCTGGGAATTGAAGATCAGGAACAGCAGTATATCATTGCGCAGAAAATTTTTGATGAAAAATTGAGTGTGAGGGATACGGAGAAACTGGTAAAAAGTCTCCAGAATGAAAAAAAGAAGAAAAAAGAAGAAAAAGAGAAGATTGACCCGAAACTGGAAGCCGTGTATCATGATTTAGAAGAGCAGATGAAAGGCATTCTTGGAACAAAGGTATGTATTAACCATAAGGATGCGAAGAAAGGGAAACTTGAGATTGAATATTATTCCCAGGATGAACTTGACCGGATTATTGACATGATTCGGACGATACAAAAATAAATGTAGAAAAATAGGGATAAAAGCCTATTTAAAATTTTAACAGAATGTAAGAAAATAGAAACAGGAGAAAAATATGATATCAGAATACTTAGGATTTGATTCCGATTATATTATTTTAGGATTAGCAGCTTTTTGTGTTATTTTATTTATACTTACCGTTGTGAATATGGCAAAGACAAGTAAACTGCGTAAAAAGTATGAAGCATTCATGATGGGAAAAGATGCAAAATCATTGGAAGAAACTTTGGTAACCCGTTTGTCTCAGGTCGATAAACTGATATCTGCAAATGAAGCAAACGAGAAAAATATCAGAAAAATGTTTGACAATATGAAATTCACATTTCAGAAGGTCGGACTGGTAAAATACGATGCTTTTAATGAGATGGGTGGAAAGCTTAGTTTTTCCCTTGCAATGTTGAATGAGTCAGATAATGGATTCGTTCTCAATGCAGTACACAGCAGAGAGGGCTGCTATACTTACATAAAAGAGATTATAGACGGAAATTCAATTATTACATTAGCAGAAGAAGAGCAGGAAGCTTTAAAGATGGCAAAAGAATCTACCGGCAGCAATCCTGCAAAATAACGGGAGTGTAACATGAGGGTAAAATCAGTAAGTGAGTTGTGTGGAAATGAAATATTAGCAGAACCAGTTCTTACAGATGAAAAAATGATATTAATTTCAAGGGGAAGCAGGCTCAAGAAGGAATATGTTCCTTTGATCCGTTCACTTGGGATTGACACCCTTATGGTAGAAGATCCGTATGAAAATTATGAAATGCCATCGCGGATTATTGATTATTCTGTTTTCGGTAAGTTTGTGGAACGCGTACAGCGGGTGATGGAAAACCATATCTACCATAAGAATAAGTCGCTGCGCGAATTTGAAGTAATCGCAAATGAAGTTGTAAAAGAAGTAAGCAAAATACCGGAAAATATAATTATTGATATCAATGCCCGGATTGTAAATTTATATGAACATACTGTCATGGTAACACTTGTGAGTGTATTTGTGGCAAGATTACTTCATCTGGATCAGGTGAGGCAATATAATATTGCAGTTGGGGCACTGCTCCATGATCTCGGACTCCGTTATATCACAACAGGATATGTGAACCGGGACTGGGAAAAGGAAGATCCCATAGAAGCATTTGAGTACAAAAAACATACCATTTTAGGATATTCCGCTTTGGATGAGGAAAGCTGGATCCCGGAAGTATCAAAAAAGATGGTTTTATTTCATCATGAAAGACTTGATGGAAGCGGGTTTCCGATGCGTCGCAGAGATTTTGCAATGGAATGCAGGATTATTCAGGCATGCGATGCATTTGACAGTTATATTACGGGTATGGAGTGCATACGGATTCCCCTGCAGGATGCAATCGGAAAGATACAGGAAGGAATCATACACAAGTATGACCGGAAAGTGGTGGAAACCCTGCTATCTAAGATTGCCTATTATCCGGTAGGAACGGCAGTGAAGATGAGTAATCAGGCAGAGGGAATTGTCGTTTTGCAGACAGAGGATCCGAAGTGTCCGGTTGTTCTGGATTTTCATTCCGGGGAGTCAGAAAAAAAATACAATTTAATGTTACAAAAGGATATTTCCATTCTTCAAATAATATGATAGAATATAGTAATGTATGGAGAAAGGAGAACCGCGAAGTGCACAAATTCCTTAGGGCGATTGGATTTTCAGATATTACAAAAAAAGATCTTGAAATGATACTGGATGAAGTAATTACCCGTCCGGAGATTATGAAAATTACAAAAGATTCTGAGGGAAACGAGTTTGCGGAACTGTCAGGTTCATTTGCGGCAAATGCCGGAATTACGGTTCGGGGTACTTATCAGGAAGATGACAGTTTTCATATGGATTATTACTATCCGTATGTGTTTGGTACCAGTATTACGACGAATGAGCAGATTGATGTAGAAAAACATGCCGAGAAAGAGTCCTATGCAGGAGTATGTGACGAGGTTAATCTTGGAGTTACACTGATTTTTTATATACAGAATGTAGCGGATTATCTGGCAGAGACAAACCGACACCTTTCCAAAATACATTATGGGGCAATGCTTGCAGGACTTTCCACCGAGGGAAAAATACTCTGTCCCGTCGTGGAGAGAAAAAAAAATGATGTACCAGCTATCCAGAAAAATGACCGGCACAATCAGCTGATCGCACAGGCAAGAGAAGGCGATGAAGATGCAATCGAAAGCCTTACGCTGGAGGATATGGATACTTATGCACTGCTGTCCCAGAGAGTGATGAAGGAAGATATTTTCAGTATCGTGAAGTCAACGTTTATGCCGTTTGGGATTGAGAGTGACCAGTATACGGTATTGGGAGAAATTATTGACTGTGTCACGATGGAAAATAAACTTACACACGAAAAATTGTATGGAATGAAGTTGTTGTGCAATAACATCCAGTTCGATGTGTGTATCAATGAAAAAGATTTATTGGGTGAACCTGCGATAGGCAGACGTTTTCGTGGAAATGTCTGGATGCAGGGAAACCTTTGCCTTGAATAAATTGTCAGGAACTGCCGGTAATCGGCATTTGTTCTCTTAGTTAAATGGATATAACGACAGCCTCCTAAGGTTCAATCATGGTTGAGACTTATGGAAGTTGAGAAGTGATAAGTCAGAGTTCGATTCCAACAGGGATTGCCCTGAATGTCAAAATTAGATACAATGGAAATTCATCACAAGAGTGATTGAATTCATAGATATGGCAGCCGGAGCCAAAAGAGCTGAGAAGCCCGAAAATACGGCATTTGTCTCCTTAGTTAAATGGATATAACGGGGTCCTCCTAAGACTCTATTGTAGGTTCGATTCCTATAGGAGACGCTCATTTTTAGCGGTAATGAAGAAAGTTTCATTGCCGCTTTTTTCATGCAGAATTGTAATTTCAGTGACAAATTTGTCAGCGAAACAAGGTTGAAAATACTGATTTTGTCAGCGGGGATGGATGCTTGTCACCGATTCACATTTTCTGGTTTGTCACCTAGAAGGATTAACTACAGTGTAGGATGAGTTTTGGGGTGTAAAATTAGGAAAAGCAGTGATACAAAACACTATATTCTTGCCTGTGATATCAGGCCTGTCGGAAGAGTCCGTTCAGATTAGATAAAAACAATCTATTCTGGACGGGCTTTTTTGCGTTCAGGGAAAGGAAGTTGCCTATGGAAGAAAAGAAGGAATTGTTGGATCAGGATGAAAGAGTTGTAGAGATTGAGCTGGAAAGACTTCGGGGATTTGTAAACCATCCATTCAAAGTTCAGGCGGACAGTCAGATGATTGAATTGCAGGAGAGTATTAAGAAGTATGGAATATTAAATCCTCTGATAGTCAGACCGAGGCAGGATGGAACTTATGAGATTATATCGGGCCACAGAAGAAAATTTGCAGCTGAAAAGATTGGTTATCGTAAGGTACCTGTGATCATTCGCGTGTTAAAAGATGATGAAGCGGTTGTATCTATGGTTGATTCAAATTTACAACGGGAAATGATCAGTCCAAGCGAAAAAGCATTTGCTTACAAAATGAAGTATGAAGCAATCAAAAGGAAGGCAGGAAGAAGAAAATGTGGTCAGGTAGACCATAATTTGGGAAAGAAAAGCATTGAGCTCATTGGAGAAGAATGTGGAGACAGTCCTAAGCAGGTTCAGAGGTATATCAAAATAACAGAGCTTATTCCTGAAATGCTTGAAAAGGTGGACGACGGAAGCATGGGATTTACTCCGGCAGTTCAGTTGTCATTTCTGAAAAAGAAGGAGCAAAAGGAAATGCTGGATGCAATGGAATTTGCACAGTGTACCCCGTCACTATCCCAGGCACTCCGCATAAAGAAAATGAGTGCGGATGGGAACCTTACAGTAAGAGATATGGAAGATATTCTAAGTGAGATCAAACAAAAAGAAATAGACCGTGTGGTATTCAAAACTGAACAACTTCACAGATTTTTTCCTGTCAGTTATACAGCAGAGCAGATGAGGCGTGAAATCTTGGAAATGTTGAAATTAAATATGAACAAATATTGGGATGAATAAAGGAGGAACAGATTATGTGCAGAGTAATAGCAGTATCAAATCAAAAAGGTGGAGTAGGTAAAACAGTATCATGTGTGAATCTTGGAATAGGACTGGCACAGGAAGGAAAGAAAGTGCTTCTGATAGACGCAGATCCACAGGGAAGTCTAACAATCAGCCTGGGATATGAGGAGCCGGATGAAATGGAGTATTCTCTGGCAACACTGATGATGAATATTGTGAATGATGAAAAACTGAATATAGAAAAGACAATCTTACACCATAAGGAAGGAGTGGACCTTATCCCAGCTAACATTGAATTATCAGCGATAGAGGTGTCTTTGGTAAATGCCATGAGCAGGGAACTGATTCTGAGATCAATGGTAGATAGGCTGAGAGAATTTTATGATTACATCATTATTGATTGTATGCCTTCACTTGGAATGATGACAATTAACGCATTGGCATGTGCAGATTCTGTACTGATACCGGTGCAGGCAGCATATCTTCCGGTCAAAGGCTTACAGCAGCTTATTAAGACAATAGGCAGGGTAAAGAAACAGCTTAATCCAAAGCTCAAGATTGAAGGAATACTTTTAACTATGGTTGATAACAGAACTAATTATGCCAGGGATATTTCCCTGATGGTGTATGATACCTATTCTGCATCAATTAAGGTATTTGGAACAGAAATACCGATGTCAGTAAGGGCATCAGAGGTAAGTGTGGAGGGCGGAAGCCTCTATTCCTATGATCCAAAGGGAAAAGCGGCATTTGCATATATGGCATTAACTAAAGAAGTATTGAAGGAGGCAGAGTAATTATGGCAAGCAGAGTAGCAGGAAAGATTAAGTTACAGTCAGTAGATGAATTATTGGGAGTACCGGAGATTGCCGGTACTCAGGAAATAGAGATTGGAAGAATTCATGCGTTTCCGAATCATCCATTTAAGGTACTGGATGATGAAAAGATGGACACTCTGGTTGATAGTATCAGGGAAAATGGCATATTGAACCCAGTAATCGTAAGACCGGATCAGAGCGGAAATTATGAAATGATTTCTGGTCACCGCAGGTTACATGCGGCAAGGATTGTGGGATTGAAAAAGATTCCGGCTATCGTAAAGGAAATGTCTGATGATGAAGCTATTATAAAAATGGTGGATGCTAATATTCAGAGGGAAGAGATACTTCCGAGTGAAAGAGCATTTAGCTTTAAGATGAAAATGGAAGCTATGAAGAGAAGAGGATATCGTTCGGATTTAGATAGTAATGAATCAACTTCGGGAACTGAGTTCCCAAAGTCAGATAAGTGGAGTAGAGATATTGTTGGTTCAGAAGCTGGAATGACAGGAAGACAGGTTACAAAATATATAAGGCTTACAGAACTTATTCCAGAGCTTTTGGATTATGTGGATATAAAAAAGATTACCATAGCTATGGGAGTTGATCTTTCGTATTTGGATGAACAAGTGCAAAAATGGGTGTATGAGTATTTCAGAGAAAATGGTTTCTTAAAGCCGGTACAAGTAGAAGCATTGAAGAATAATCCAAACATAGCAAATGCAAACCAGTTCAATATTATTTCTATAATGAATGATGCGCTACCTAAGAAGAGTAAGGATGTAAAGATATCTTTTTCAGCAAAGAAACTAGATAAATTCTTTCCACCACATTATTCAGTGAAAGAGCGTGAAAATATAATTATTCAGCTTTTGGAGCAGTGGAGTACAGATCAGGTACAGTCAGAGTAGAAATGTAATTAGGATGTTTCAGAAGTGTAGAAATTGCACTTCTGGAACAGGAAGGAGATTCAAATGGAAGACAGAATAAGGCTGTCCTATTTCTATGGAAAAGAAGCGGATCAGTTTTCATTTTATAAGATACCGAAGTTATTATTTACGGAAGAGTATTTCAAAAGGATATCAGTGGAGGCAAAGGTGTTGTACGGTCTGATGCTGGATAGAATGTCTTTATCCATGAAAAATCAGTGGTTGGATGAAGAAGGGAGAGCTTACATATATTATTCACTTGAAGATATCATGGATGCGTTGGGATGTAGTAACAAAAAAGCGATATCCATAATGAAAGAATTGGACACGGATGCTGGTATAGGTCTGATTGAAAAGAAGCGCCAGGGGCAGGGAAAACCAACCATGATTTATCTAAAACAGTTTATGGTGCAGGATGTTCAGAAGTGTAGAAATTTCACTTCTGAGCAAAAAGAGGAAGTTTCAGAAGTGAAGAATTTACATGTCTTGAAGTGTAAAAATGTCATGTCTAGAAGTGAAGGAATTACACTTCAAGAAGTGAAAAATATTCACACTAATAAGAATAATATAAATAATACTGAGTTGAGTAATACTGAATCTAATCTTATCGTATCAGGAAATGATGGGATAGGATTAGATGTACAGGCATATGCAGAACTTATCAGGGATAATATTGATCTGGATATTCTGTTAGAGAGACATCCGTTTGAAAAGGAGTTACTGAATGGCATTTTTGATTTGATTTTGGAAATCGTGTTATGCAGGAATAATGAAATTGTAGTGGCATCCAATAAATATCCGGCAGAGCTGGTTAGAAGTAAATTTCTGAAATTGACCAGTTCACATATTGAATATGCAATGGGATGTATGAAAGCAAATACCACAAAAGTACATAACATCAAGAAATATCTACTGGCTACATTGTTCAATGCACCAAGTACAATCAGCGGGTATTATCAGGCTGAGGTTAACCATGATTATCCCCAGTTTGCTGTAAATAACAAATAATGGCTTGACGTGTAGTCAATGCGTGCGTATAATTAAAATACAAATACACGCATTGACTACATGAAAGGAACAATTATGGAGAAAAGAATATATACAGCGGGCGAGATTAAAATTGAAGTAGATAAGTATGAAGATAAAAAGGCAAAGGAGCACAGAATGATGGCTTATGCTTTTAAGATGATTCGTGAAGAATCAGGAATGAACAGGAAGGATTTTGCTGACTGGCTGGGAATTCCATACCGGACAATGCAGGAATGGGAACTGGGAAGAAGAGCTATGCCGCAATATGTACTTGATCTGATATCCTATAAAGTTAAAAATGAAAAGAAGCAGGGAAATATATAGTCTGTTGTTTAAGTAAAAACAGGAGGAAACCACCATGTGCGATGATTATTATTACTACGAGGAACAAAGAAAGGCAGAAGCAAAATCAGAAGCAGCATTGGCAGGAACATTTGCCACCGCCATCGGAGGCATTGTGGGAGCAGTTTTATCATGTGCTTTGTTTCTGGTGAGAAGATTTGATATATTGAGTTCCGGGTTAGCGTCCTTATTATTCTATATGCTGACCTATACACAGGGATGGAATAAGGTAATATATATCGTAGGTGTACTGGCCATATTTATTGTGTCAATGATTTTACAATATGTATTTGTGGCTACCAAAATTATTTATACAGTGTTTGTATGTATAGTTGCTACATTGATTGGTGGATGCTGGAAGACATATGATTCGGAAATGCAAAGAAATATGATAATGCTTATATGTTTCGCAGTAACTGGAACATTGGGGGCTGTTTCCTGGTGTGGGATGGCAAAAAAATAATCAATAGATAAAGTAAGTTTGTAGTATTTGGTGAAGAAAAGGAGGACAACTAGTAGAAATGATAAAATTGAAAGATAGGAAAGGAGAAATGAAGGACATGTGTGACGAGACAGTTATTAAATTTGGAAAATGGGCACTTAGTATATTGATTGTATTATATATCGGATTTTATGGAATCTATTTTGGTTTCTATCAATTGATAAATAATGTTGATGTCTCAATATATAATAGATATGCAACAGAAAATCAGTTTGATTGGCCAGTATACTTTAATGAGGATGTAGAAGAAAAAACAGGTATTGTTTCGGAAATAAATCAGATTGATGAAATAATAGAATTACCTCAAAGTTCGTCTAAACAGGCAATATATAAATGCATGTATGAGAATATTGATAAAGTTGTCAATATAATGAATGAGAATGAAAATTATGTGCATTACTTGGAGAAAAATAATACATCTATAGAAAATGCTACGAAGTACATACAGAAAATGGCATTCATGGATGATAAAATTTTGCAGATGGATATATATCTAGTGTTTTTATTAATGTGTGTTATTACGGTTGGGGTATTTAAGTATAGAAAAACATTTTATGTCATAGCCGGTATCACATATTTATTAGTAATGGCATCCATTTTTTCAGATGGTTTATCAGATTATCTTGTTACGAATGTCATAAATATTTTGGCAAAAATGCAGTCAAGTATTTTTACATATCAAAATATGGAAGAGGCAAAAGTTTATTATATAGATGCTTTTAAAGAAAGCATGATGACATTTATTATTTTTGATACAGTTATGCAGATTCTGGGTGACAAAAAGGATGAGAAAAAGCAGTATCAGATTAGATATGCATATAATTCCATAAATATACAGATTGATTATTTTGAAGAACAAGAAAAAAATGAATATAAGTTTATAGGAAAAATGAATTTTATGGCAAACTATATATTAAAAGACTGTAATCGCAAAATAAAGAAATTTAAAAAGCTAAAAAGAAAGCAAAAGAAACATAATAAAATATTTGATCAATATGTGTATCAATTATCTTGTTGGGAGAACTTAAAAGATAGCATTGATTTATTAATAAGTAATAAAAATGCTTATAGTATAGAGGAATATTTAGAAATGTTGAAGAGGGCAAGGGACAGTATGGTACAATGCCATTTATTGTAATTTTGGAAAATAATTTAGATAGTTATCGTATCTTGAGTTGTAATGAAGTGCGGGATGGTCTTTTATGATTTTGGATGAAAGATGGTATGTGATAAAGTTGATGTATAATGAACTTCCAACTTCCAATTTGCAGAATTTTTACTAAATAAGAAAATTAACAGAGAACTAACGACAGACTAACAAATGACTAACGAGGAACTAACAACGCGTATCTTTTTTTCTATTTTGGGGTGTGATAATATTATCATAGACAAATGAGACATGAAACGCGAGAGCGGTCAGCATTTGTTTCTCTTTTGCAAAAGAATATGGATCAAGAATGAAGCGTCAGCTCATTACCAGATTGGTGATGGGTATGGCGCTTTTTTGATGCAAAAAAACAGGTGACGACCTGAAAAATAAAATCAGGAGGAAATTGCATGGCATATGAATATGACCATGACTGTCCGTTTGAAGCCTACATCACCAATCTTGGAAAATACAACGAGGGTGAGCTGGTAGGTGAATGGGTGAAGTTTCCCACCACATCAGAAGAACTGCAAAAAGTATTTGAACGAATTGGAATCGGCTCAAAAGATGATTTCGGTAATCCTAAGAATGGTTCATTAGTGATTATGACTGTTATGTTGATGGGCTATATGAAAAGTTGGGAGAATATGAAAACCTGGATGAACTCAATTATCTGGCTTCCAAGCTCGATGAGCTGGATGATCATGATTATAACCATTTACAGGCGGCAATGCAGGTCAGTAATTATACAGGCAGCATTAAAGATGTGATCAATCTTATTGATAACCTGGATAAGTATGAAATCTATCCGGGAGTAGAAAGCGATGCGGATCTGGGACGTTACTATATTGAAGAACTCGGTATGATGGAAGTTCCGGATTATCTGGCAGATTACATTGATTATGAGGCTTATGGCAGAGATGTGGCCATTAACGAAATGGGACAGTTTACAAATTATGGATATGTGAGAGATACACAGGAATCTTTTACAGAATATTACGATGGAGACCGTGAGAATATCCCGGATGAATACAGGGTTATGGATTTTACGATTTCTGGTGAGAAGGAGAGGAAAACGATGGATTACGAAACATTCAAGCAGGAGTTTGCTGAGGATATCAAAGAAAAGCTCTATGAGAGAGGCTATGATGATATAAGGATCATCTTCAATAATGTAGAAAAGACCAATCAGAATTATGAGGCTATGTCAGTTGTTCCGGAAGGCAGCAATGTGGGAGTTAATTTCAATATTGAGAATGCCTTTGCAAACTATGAGCACACGGATGATTATGCCGGAGTGCTTGCCAGTGCAACAATGGTCATTGCTGATGGTCTTGACAGAGCTCCTGCTATTGATGTAAGTGCTCTTATGGATTATGAGAATATGAAAGAGAAGCTTTCTGTGGAAGTTATTTCAGCGGATGCGAACGCTGATCTGCTTGCCAACGTACCGCATGACAGAATGGAAGATCTGGCAGTTGTATATAGTTTTGTGATGGAGAGCAGCGAAGATGGTCGTGCATCTATTCTGGTCACCAACAATCTGATGGATCGTATGGGAGTTTTCCATGAACAGCTCAGGGCAGATGCGCTGGAGAATTCACCGGAGATTAGACCGGTAGTGATCATGGGAATGAATGAGGTCATGAAGGAAATGATTGGACCGGAAGTATATGAGATGTTTGGAATTCCGGATGATGCGGAGGAAACGATGTACGTTGCAACAGTCCCTGATAAGAATTCCGGAGCAGGAGTAATTGCATATCAGGATTTCATGGATCAGGCAGCAGAAAGAGTTGGCGGAGATTTCTTTGTGCTTCCGTCTTCCATCAATGAGATCCTTTTAGTTCCCGATAATGGAGACATGACAGCTGATGCGCTCAGGGATATGGTAAAGGATGTGAATGCCAAGGAGGTAAGCCCGGAGGAAAGACTTTCTGATAATGTCTACCATTACGATTCCAAGGATCATGTCTTTGAACTTGCAGAGAAGTTTGAGGCAAGACAGCAGGAAAAGAAAACGGAGATTGATAAAAAAGCAGAGGAGAAAGGATCCGTAATAAAAGATCTGAAGGATAAGCAGAAGGAAGCAGCTGCAAAGCCTCCGGTAAAGGATGCTGCGGAAAAAGCAGCAAAATCAAAAGGCAGAGAAGTATTATAAAAAATAGGATTGTGTCAGCCTGTGGTGATTGCCACGGGACTGGCACTTTTTTGATGGGAAGGAATGGTGATTACAGTGGCAGAATGGAGAAGTATTATAAGGATCTTCTCAAAATGTCGGCGGTAAAGAGTACGAAGAATCCGGATGGAACAGGAACAATCACGGAAAGTACAGTAAATGAGATACATAAGGTATTAAGGAGCTGTTTCCGCCAGGCAGTAAAGTGGGATATGATGGAAAAGAACCCGGCTGTGGATGCAACCGTTCCAAAAGCAAAGAAGCAGGAGCGTGAGATCTGGACAGCAGAGATGCTTATGCAGGCGTTGGAAGCCTGTGATAACAAAATGCTCAAAATAGCATTTCATCTTGCATTTACGGCAACGCTCAGAATAGGGGAAGTGCTGGGGCTGACCTGGGATGCAATGGATATTTCAGAGGAGGCGATTGCTGCCAACCGGGCATATGTTTATATCAATAAGGAAGTAGAGCGTGTATCGAAACAGGCAGTGGAAGAGCTGAATTCCAAGGATATCATACTGATATTTCCAAGTCAGAAAAAAAATAATAAAACAGTCCGGGTGTTAAAATCACCAAAGACGGATAGCAGTAAGCGAAAAGTGTTCACTCCGAAATCTGTGGCACAATGCCTGATTGAGTTGAAAAAGGATCAGGAAGAAATCATTGAAGCACTGGGGAATGAGTATCAGAATTATAATCTGGTCATGGCAACAACTTTTGGGCTGCCCATAGGAGACAGCTATCTGAGGACGAAAATGCAGGATATCATAGATGAGCTGGGATTGCCTGATGTAGTGTTTCACAGTCTGCGTCATACCAGTGTCACCTACAAGCTGAAATTAAGTGGTGGAGATATTAAAGCAGTCCAGGGAGATTCCGGCCATGCACAGGCGGACATGGTAACGGAAGTGTATGGCCATATCCTCGATGAAGACCGAAGGAAGAATGCGGAACTTATGGAGAATGCCTTTTATAATAAGGAAAATCTCAATCCGCAGATGAAAAATCAGCATGAAGGCAACAGTACGATCACGGTGCCGGATGGAGTGGATGCAGAGCTGCTGATGAAAGTATTGGGGAATCCAGAGATGGCTGCGCTACTTACATCATTGGCAAAGACAATGAAGGTATAATTAGGTAGAAAGACGATATTTATATAGAAGAACAAGAATTGACACATGTAGCAGTTCCTTCTAAGTAGGAATTTCCCCAATTACACATAGCTTCCAAAACAGGAATGATGCTTTCACCAAAAGGTGTTAATGAAGCTATATGCTGTGAAAGGGGGATAAGAAATCGCCCATAGAAAGGAGAGTTTTTCAATGAAAGCAAAGAAAACGGACAACGGCAAGATAACCGCACTATACGAGCGTCTTTCCCGCGACGACGACCTCACAGGCGACAGTAACAGTATAATCAATCAAAAGAAGCTGCTTGAAGATTATGCAAAGGAGCATGGATTTACGAATTGTGTCCACTTTACTGATGACGGCTGGTCTGGCGCAAACTTTGACCGCCCTAATTGGAAACGCATGATTGCAGCCATAGAAGCCGGAGAGGTTTCCCATGTGCTGGTAAAGGATTTGAGCCGCGTTGGTAGAGATTATCTGCAAGTGGGTTTTTATACCGAAGTTATGTTTAGAGAGCATGGCGTTCGCTTCGTTGCCATTGCAAACGGCGTTGACAGCGACAAGCGCGAAAGCAGCGAGTTTGCACCCTTTTTGAACATTATGAATGAGTGGTATGTTCGGGACTCAAGCCGCAAAATCAAAAGCGTTCTCCGGGCAAAGGGAATGTCTGGCATACACACTAATTCCATTGGTATTTATGGGTACAAGAAAGACCCTAACGACAAAAACCATTGGATTGTTGATGATGAAGCCGCCGAGGTTGTTCGCCGGATTTACCGCATGGCGATAGAGGGAAAAGGCCCGTATGAAATCGCTCGTATTCTTGCTTCGGAAAAAGTTGAAAGACCGTCCTACTACCTTGCACAGCGCGGTTTAGGCAAACATAAAACCAGTTACAACCCCGACGAGCCATACACATGGCGCGGCGGCACAGTTGCAGATATTCTATCCAAGCCGGAATATATCGGGCATACGGTAAACTTTCGGACTTATAAGGAGAGCTACAAGGACAAACACTCCAAAATGACACCAAAAGAGGATTTAGTCATTTTTGAGAATACGCAGGAAGCAATTATTGACAAGGAAACATGGGAGCGCGTTCAGACCTTGCGAAAGACAATCCGTAGGACAGATACCATAGGCACAGCAAATCCCTTAACAGGCTTGATGTTCTGTGCTGATTGCGGGGCGAAGATGTATAACCACAGGGGCAAGGCTGGCAATGCGCGGGATTGGGCAGGGCGACCAACTGGAAAGAAACGTCCAGACCGCGACGAATACAACTGTTCCCGTTATGATTTAGGCAATCAACACTTTGATGATTATTGCACCACACACCTTATCCGTACTGCCGTTGTTAATGAATTACTGCTTGAAGCGATAAAGGAAGTTTGCGACTATGCACAGAACAACGAAGCCGAGTTTATGGCGCAAGTCTGTTCCGCTTCCGAGGACAGACAGGCAAAAGCGGCTAAAGCTATCCGACAGAGGAAACAGCGCAGCGAAAAGCGCACCGACGAATTGAGCCGCTTAATTCGCAAGCTCTACGAGGACAATGTAAATGGGCGGCTTTCAGACAAGCTCTTTGAACAAATGTTGCATGATTTTGAAGCCGAGTTAGAGGGCTTGACCGATAGTATCACACAAGACCAGCAGGAGCTTGACCGCATAAGCAGGGAAACCGTCAATGCCGAGAAGTTTCTTGCCCTTGCCAAAAAATATACGGATTTTTCCGAACTCACCCCCGCAATGATAAATGAGTTTGTTGAAAAAATCCTTGTTCATCAAGCCGAGGGCAAAGGCGCAAGCCGTACACAGGAAGTCGAGATTTTCTTTAACTTTATCGGCAAGGTAGAAATCCCGCGCAAAGAAATTGAACTAACAGAGGAAGAAAAGGCAGCATTAGCGGAACAGGAACGACGCAGGGCGAAGAAAGCCGAGTATAACCGCCGCTATATGGAGAAGAAGCGCAGACAATGGAAAGAGCAACAGGAACGGGAGAAAGAACAGCAGGAAGCTCTTGAATTACCTGCTGCTTCCACCGAGAAAGGAGAACGCATAGCATGAGAATACTCATTGACAATGGCAACACCCCCGCCGCCCCGCGCCCGTATATCGGGCATTACGGGCGGTTGCGGAAAGCCTACCTTGAACAGTACCGCCCCGACCTCTACACCGCCCTTGTCGCAAATGAGAAGCTGCATGAGCATTGCGCCGAGATTGACGAAGCCGCCCGGAGCCGGATTGACCTTATCATGCCGCAGCTTGCAAGGAGCGCGGGAGCTACCGAAGCACTCAAAGCTACCGACCCCATGAAATGGGTGGGACTGATGAACGCTTGCAGGGCGCAAGCGGAGGAAATTGCCAAGTTTGAGCTAGTCTATGTTTGACGGTCAAGAGCCGGAAAAAACGGAAATCACGCGATAGGAGCTGCCCGGACGAGGAATGGTTCATCGGGGCGGTTTCTATTTGAAAATCCTCATTTTCCCCAAGTCAAGAGCCGGGAAAAACACCCGAAAAATGCCCCTATTGCGTAACAGGGGCGCAGAAAGGAGAGTTTATGAGAACAGGGCTTACGAAGCAGGAAAAGACCACCGATATTTGGTTTGACGAGAAAAACCCGATTATCCATATCCGCACCCACAACACCGACTTAAAGAAGCGGCTTGCCGCCTACTCCGGACAGTACCCCGACCAGTGCCGCCAGACCGACGCAGACCCCGAAACGGGCTGCATGGAGTTTGAGATTGCAAAGGGGCGCTTCTCTTTCCGTCTGACCGCCCCATACAACGAGGAACGGCGGGAAGCTGCGCGGCGGTCTGCCAGAGAAAACAAGGCCACTGACAGGCTGAAATGAGGTGGATTTATTCATAACCATGTGCTATGATATTTATAGATAGTGAAACTTCCTTTCAATTTTTTCGTCTATACAAGTAACAGAGAAGAACAGGAGGCTTGTTCCATGAGAAAAAAGAGATTGATGATTGCAATAGCTTGTATCATTTTAGTAGGTATCGCGGTAATCGTATTTTTTTCACAACAGGGGAAAAAACCGTATAAGGATTTGGACGCAGCGCAGATTGTTTCCGCTAAAGTGTTATTAACACCGCCAGACAAAACGATTGAGATTGAAAATATCCAAGAATTAGTTGAATATTTGAATGATGTTGTTGTCTATAATGAGGATAATTCTTACACAGAGTATGATGGACAAGGCGTTGTTTTTACCTTGACTATGGTAGACGGTACACAAACAGATATTATGGCGTATAACCCATTTATTGTCATTGACGGTATCGGTTATAAGACAAAATATGAGCCATGTGAAGCACTCAACAGCTATGCAAATGAATTACTAAACTCTGGGACTGCCAATATAATTTTGGAAGAACCGCCCACATTAAGCGTTGTGAGTGACGAAACCGCTATCGGTGCAGTATTAGGAACTTATTCGTGGCAAAAAACAAATATTGACGGAACTGCTGAAAGCACAATAGCTGATAGCCCACACCCGTTAGAGTGCAAGGATCTGTTGTCCCCGCCATTTGAAACAACAGAAACAACAGCTACATTAAGATTTACAGAAGACCCAGATACAATTTTAAGTGTGCAGTGCTGGAGTGACGAACATTGGGGAGAGCCTGCTACAAACAGCGAAGATGTAACTATTGTTGGAAACGTACTCACTCTTAAACTGGGCGGATATATTTATGAAGTAACAGCTGAATGGAATACTGAAAATGGCTATGGCGGAACAGCAAGTTATTTTATATATTTGAAAACAGCAGACTAAAATTGAATAGCCACCACAAGGGCAGCCGAGAAAATCGACTGTCCTTTTTCTATGCCGACAGGCAGAAAGGAGCGACCACCCATGACAAAGCCAAGAGAGAAAACCCGCGAGGAATTGACTGCCGAGATTGAGGACGGGAAGAAGAAAATCCGGCAGTTTGAAAATCGGGAAAAGATGCTGCGTCAGAAGCTATCCAAAGAGGAACGCAGAACACGCAGCCACCGCCTTATTGTCCGGGGCGCGGTCTTTGAAAGCATTGTGCCGGAAGCAAAGAACATGACCGACGAGGAAGCCGCAGCACTTCTTAGGCTTGCCTTGACGAGTGAACCAGCGCGGGAATATCTGAAAAAACGAGCCGAAAGCAGGAACGCCGAATAAATCCCTTAGGAACTAAGGGCGCACTTATACACCCTTACGGGCGTGTGCGCTCTGCCGAGGGCTTATCTTCGCACAGGGAGATTTCCCCGCGCTCCGATATGGCGGCTTTGCCGCAACAAGGGGCTGCACCCCTTGCGCCGCTTCGCGGCTATCCCTGCACACCCACAAAAACAGTACACCCGCCGTTGGCGTCTGTACCATTTTTGCGGGTTTTATTATCCTATCCGGGAGGTGATACCCATAGCCATTTACCATTGGAACATCGGCATTGTGAGCCGAGGAAAAGGCAAATCAGCCGTTGCCGCAGCCGCCTACCGAAGCGGCGAAAAGCTGACAAACGAATGGGACGGAATGACTCATGACTACACTCGCAAAGGCGGCGTTGTCCATACAGAAATCATGTTGCCGCCCCACGCACCGCCCTCATTCGCTGACCGTTCAACCTTGTGGAACAGCGTGGAGCTTTACGAGAAAGCCGGGAACGCCCAGCTTGCGCGTGAGATTGACGCAGCACTCCCCATAGAATTATCCAGAGAGGAACAGATCCGGCTTGTCCGGGAATACTGTTCCTCTCAATTTGTTTCCAGAGGAATGTGTGTGGATTTTGTTATCCACGACACCAACAGCGGCAACCCCCATTGTCATATTATGCTTACCATGCGCCCCCTTGACGAGCGCGGAGCATGGGCGGCGAAATCCAAAAAGGAATATGACCTTGACGAAAACGGCGAGCGTATCCGCTTGCCAAGTGGCAGATACAAGACGCACAAAATTGACCTTACAGGCTGGAACGACAAGGACAACACCCTCTTGTGGCGCAAGGCATGGGCTGACTATACCAACGACTTTTTGGAGAGAAACGGAAGCCCGGAGCGTATCGACCACCGCAGCAACGCCGAGCGCGGCATTGACGAAATACCGACCGTCCATATGGGCGTAGCCGCCTGTCAAATGGAGAAGAAAGGTGTAGCCACCGAGAAAGGCGAACTGAACCGAAATATCCAAAAAGCAAACCGCCTTATACGGGAAATCCGGGCGCAGGTTAGCAAGCTCAAAGAATGGATTGCCGACCTGTTCAAAGTGTGGGAAACCGCCCCGAAGCCGCCGCCGCAATCTCCCAACCTTGCAAATCTGTTGATGAAGTATTTGAGCGTTCAGAGAGAAAAGAGCCGGAAGTATTCGCAGCGTTGGCAACAACAGCACACAGCCGATGAACTGAAAACCATAGCGGCAGCGGTCAACTATCTCTCCGAGCATGGTATCTCTAATCTTGATGAGCTTGACGCTTCCCTTTCCTCTGTCAGTGATAGAGCCTATTCAATCCGGGCAGGAATGAAAACCGCCGAGGAACGCATGAAGAAGCTACAAAAGCTAATTGAATACGGGAAGAACTACACAGAGTACAAGCCCATTCACGATGAACTGAAAAAGCTGCAAAACGGCTGGACAAACAAGCGCGACAAGTACGAGGAAGCCCACCGCGCCGAGCTGACCCTATGGAACGCAGCAAGTCGCTATCTCCATGCAAATCTGCAGAAAGGAACAAAGACCTTGCCTATTGCGGAATGGGAACAGGAATATGCTGACCTCAAAACACAGAGGGACAGCGATTATACCAAACTGAAAGATACCCGCACCAATGTTTCAGAGCTTCAAAAAATCCGCAAATGCGTGGATATTGCACTCCGCGCCGACCAAGCGGAGCAGACGCAGAGCCGCACCAAACGGCATGATATAGACCGCTGCAAGGAGTTGAACTTTTATGTATTACACCCAAGAACAGATAGACCGCGCCAACCAAGCCGACCTTGTTTCTTTCCTGCAATCACAGGGCGAGCAGCTTACCCGCGCCGGACAGGAATACCGCTGGAAGCGGCACGACAGCCTGACCGTCCGGGGAAACAAATGGTACAGGCACAGCCAGAGCAAGGGCGGTGCACCCATTGATTTTGTCATGGAGTTTTTCGGCAAGAGCTTCACCGAAGCCGTTGAACTGCTGACAGGCGAAAAAGGAGCCGCCCCGCCGCTGGACAGACCAAGCCCCGCGCCCCTATCCGACTTCCGGCTACCACCCCGCAGCACCGACAACCGCATAGCGAGGAACTACCTCACAGCAGCCCGCCGCATTGATGAAGATGTGACGGGCTTTTTCTTTTCCACCGGGGATATTTACGAGGAAGCCGCCCACCATAACGCCGTATTCGTCGGCAGAGATGAAAGCGGCATACCGCGATACGCCCATCAGCGCGGCACAGCCGGGAGTTTTCGGCTTGATGTGAAAGGCAGCGACAAAGCCTTTAACTTCTGCTACCGTGGCGAGGGCGAAAGGTTGTTTGTCTTTGAAGCCCCGATAGACCTCTTATCTTTCCTCTGCCTGTTCAAAAAGGACTGGCAGAAGCAAAGCTATCTGGCGTTGGGCGGCGTGGGAGAAAAAGCCCTGTTGCGCTTTCTCTCTGACCGTCCGAACATCAAGACCGTTTTTCTCTGCCTTGACAGCGACCAAGCCGGAAGCGACGCTTGCAGCCGCCTTGCGGAGCTTGTGCCGGAGGGCTTGACCGTCCATCGGCTTATCCCTCTTTTCAAGGACTGGAACGAGGTATTGCAGCACCGGGCAGAAATCACAGACGGGAAGTATTTGCGGGAAGCAATCTACGGCTTGAAAGAGCCGCCGCAGGAAGAAACCGTTGAGATTATCCGCATGAGCGAGGTTGACACACAGACCGTTGAATGGCTATGGGAGCCGTATATCCCCTTTGGGAAAGTAACCATTGTGCAGGGCAATCCCGGCGAGGGCAAGACCACCTTTGCCCTACGCCTTGCCGCCGCCTGCACCACCGGGGGAACGCTGCCGGGAATGAAGCCCTTGCCGCCATTCCAAGTAATTTACCAGACCGCCGAGGACGGGCTGGGCGATACCGTCAAGCCACGCTTGATAGAAGCCGCCGCAGACCTTGACCGGGTGCTTGTGATTGATGAAGCCAAGCGGGAGCTTACCCTGTCCGATGAGCGCATAGAAAAGGCAATCACGCAGAACGGGGCGCGGCTGATTATCCTTGACCCCATACAGGCGTACATGGGCGAAAAAACCGACATGAACCGGGCAAACGAAGTGCGCCCCATGTTCCGCCGCCTTGCCGATGTTGCCGAGCGTACCGGGTGCGCCGTTATCCTTATCGGACATCTCAACAAAGCTGCCGGAGGGCAGAGCGCATACCGGGGCTTAGGTTCTATCGACTTCCGCGCCGCAGCAAGGAGCGTCCTGCTGATCGGGCGCGTGAAGCGAGAACCGAATGTGCGCGTTATCGTCCATGACAAATCTTCCCTTGCGCCGGAGGGCAAGCCCGTTGCCTTTTGCCTTGACCCGGAAACGGGCTTTTCATGGATAGGCGAATACGACATCACCGCCGACGAGCTGCTGTCCGGCGCGGGCGGCAACACCGCCACCAAAACCGAACAGGCGGAACGGCTGATACTGGATTTACTGGCAGACGGGAAAGAGCTTGCCAGCGAGGACATAGAGAAAGCCGCTACAGAAGCGGGCATATCCGCCCGTACCGTCCGGGCGGCAAAGAGAAACCTTGACGGGCGCATTACCTCAAAGCGCATTGGCGCGGCATGGTATCACGCTCTTAAAAAGTGAAACGGCAAAATCCAAGTGGCAAAACCCAGATACCTTGCCACTTTGCCACTTCGCCACTTCAACCTCAAAACCACCGCCCCATGTATGACCGCATGGGGCTTTTCTCATGGAAAGGAGAGCCTATGAACAACGACACCAGCAACCGCAGCACCCCCGCAACCGCTTCCCCTCTGACCGTAAAGGAAGCCGCGCCACCTGTAATGATAAAGAAAATCGGAAAGACCACCTACCGCGTCAAAATCCATTTCAGTGAAACGAGCAAAGAAACCATGAGCGACAAAATCAAGCGTCTGATTTTGAATGACAGCGAAAAAAGTTCTTAAACACCCTTGACAAAACGTATCAGAGTATTCGGTTTTGGGAGGAACTACAGGATAAACGACCCTGTTGATTAATCCGTCATTTTCTAATTCTCTAAGTTGCTGGGTAAGCATTTTGGGAGTTGCAGATTTAATGAGCTTTCCTAATTCATTAAATCTAAGTGTTTTTCCAATGAGATGCCATAGGATAAGTGACTTATATTTACCACCTATAAGCTGAAGGGTTGCTTCTACTGGACATTGGAAAGATTGACATGGTTTCATTATATACGACCTCCTGAAATTTGAATCCATAGTATCATTTTGGGTAGTATGGCACTTAAAAGTGCGTACTTGTAAAAAAGAAATACTGTGATAGCATTATAGCGTGCTTGTTGAGCAGGCACAACAAAAATGTATTAAAAATGAAAGTGAGGAATATTTTTATGGAGTTTTTATCTTTAGCAAAACAGAGATGTTCTGTAAGAAAGTATAAAACTGATGAGATTGAAAAGGAAAAATTGGACAAAATTCTGGAGGCTGCTAGAATTGCTCCAACAGCAGCAAATGCTCAGTCGCAGAGACTGTTAGTAATTAGTAGCCAAGAAGCAAAAGAAAAATTGTCTAAAGGAGTAAATTATCATGGCGCCCCGTTGGCTATCATTGTATGTGGGGATCATTCAGATGTTTTTGTGCGTCCGTTTGATAAAAAGGATATGGTAAGTGTTGATGCAACAATAGTTGCGGATCATATAGTATTAGAAGCAGAGGATTTAGGACTTAGTTCTTGTTGGCTTACATATTTTGATCCTGAGATTATCAGAAATGAGTTTAATATTCCAAGTAACCTTGAACCAATAGCAATTATTGCGGTGGGATATGCTGACACAGAAAAGGCATCACCAGACAGACATTCAAAGGATAGAAAAGCGCTTGAAAGCCTTGTTTGTTACGAAACTTTTTAAGCATATTAAGAAATAAAAGAGATTGTGTTTAAAGATGGAAAACTTGTCTGAGACGCAGCGAAGTAAATAAA
>ERZ791842.421-NODE-421-length-41842-cov-3.42011_pt1 | contig 41842 bp, 36 predicted proteins | sample MGYA00509944_ERZ791842 | MGnify/ENA primary metagenome ERZ791842 (study PRJEB30046, sample SAMN00715263) | human gut metagenome | study: EMG produced TPA metagenomics assembly of the A metagenome-wide association study of gut microbiota in type 2...
TCGAAGTGGCGGAACGCAAGCCGCATAACGCCGCGCAATTCAGGGCGGTCCGTTCCATCAACGAGCGTGTACGCATCCAAGCCGGTGCCGAACAGGAGAAAATGTTCGAACGTTACGCGCCGATCCAACGTAAAATCAAGCCAAGCATGTGGAAGAGAATAATCCAACAGGCGCTTGATCTGCCGGAAAGCGAATGGCCGGTCATCGAAAGCGGCAATCCCCAAAACCAGGAGGCGCAGAGCATATCCGCTCCACGAGCGACGCGAGTCTGGAGGGAACGTTATCCGGAACGTCTCGCAACGCTTGACAAGGCACGCAAGATGGTGGCGCAGATAGCGGAAGACACGCGTACCCCCGCGGACGTCATCATCAAACCGCAGTATCTGCGCAACCTGTGTTGGACCGACGAACCGCAAAAACGTGACGTTGCGCAATTCCTCACCGAGCAGGGCGCGAGGGCGTGGCAGGTCGCGCTGGTTGCAGAGTCCGTGAGTCGCGCTATCATGTAGAGGTTGCCTAACGGCAGAAATGTGAAGAACCGTATTTTTCAGGAGCGCAAGCGTGAAAATCAGCGTCAGGAATCTTGAGCCGACCAAGGTGAAGCTCACCGTCACCGTTGATCCGGAAGAGTTCAACCCGTATCTCGACAATGCTCGCAAGGAAATCGCCAAGCAGGTCAACGTGCCTGGCTTCCGCAAGGGCCACGTGCCCGGCAAGATCATCGACCAGCGCATCGGCTTCGGTGCCGTTGCTGGCGAAGCCGTGAACAACGGTGTGCCGGAGCTGTACTCCAAGGCTCTCGAAGAAAAGGGCATCCGTCCGATGGCCCAGCCGGAAATCGACGTTCAGGAAGTTCCGGAATCCGCCAAGGACGAGACCAAGCTGAAGTTTGTGGCCACCGTTGAGCGTCGCCCGGACATCGAACTGCCGGAAATCGACGGCATGGAGATCGAGGTCGCCAAGGCCGAAATCACCGACGAAGACATCAACAACCGTCTGGAAGCCCTGCGCCAGCGTTTCGGCACCCTCGTGGGTGTGGATCGCCCGGCCGCCAAGGGTGACTATGCCAACATCGACCTGACCGCCGAAATCGACGGCGAAGTGGTCGACTCCCAGGAAGGCGTGAGCTACGAGCTCGGCTCCGAAACCATGCTTGACGGTCTGGATGAGGCTCTCGAAGGCCTGTCCGCTGGCGAAGAGACCACCTTCGAAGGTACCTTGGAAGCAGGCGAGCACGAAGGCGAGAAGGCTCAGGTCAAGGTCAAGGTCAACTCCGTCAAGGCTGAAGAGCTGCCGGAACTCGACGACGACTTCGCTTCTGAAGCCTCTGAGTTCGACACCCTCGACGAGCTGAAGGAAGACCTCAAGAAGGCCGCTTCCCAGGATGCCGAAGGTCGTCAGGCCACCGCAGCTCGTGACGCTTTCATCGCCAAGCTCGAAGAGGGCCTGGAGATTCCGGTGCCGAAGGGCGTCAAGGCTGAAATGGTTGAGCAGCAGCTCAAGGGCGTGACCGCTGATCCGGCCAATGCCACCAAGGAGCAGAAGGCCGAAGCTGAAGAAACCGTCGAAAAGGAACTGCGCGACCAGATGGTGCTCGACGTGCTCGCCGAGAAGCTGGACGTCAAGGTCTCCCAGTCCGACGTGTTCAACTTCCTCGCTTCCATCGCCCAGCAGTACGGCATGGATCCGAACGCCTTCATCCAGGCCATCATGCGCAACGGCCAGCTCGGCTCCGCAGTGCAGGAAGTCGGCCGTTCCAAGGGCCTGCTCGCCGGCATGCGCGCCGTGACCTTCAAGTCCGAGGGCGAAACCCTGGACCTGAGCGCCTTCCTCGGTGAAGCCGCTGAAGATGAAGAAGCCGAGAGCGTCGAAGCTGCTTCTGCAGCTGCCGCTGTGGCTGACGAGCTTGCTTCCGAAGAGTGAGCTTCGATCGATAGCTTCTGACTCGTAAGAGTCCCAAATAAGTTGAGGGGTTGGTTCCAAGAGCCAACCCCTCAACTTATTCCCGATATGATTACAGCTTGAGAAACTTGAAATCTACAGCAGGAATTTAATCTCAGCAAAAAACTCGCGAACCATGTTGTTGACAAGCATGTTCGGGGGAGAGCCGGCCGCAATGCCTTGGGCGTTGTCCAAACCATATTTGTCGGCAATCTGCAACGCGCGAAACATGTGGAAATTATTGGTGATCACGCCTATGGAAGCATTATCGTCGTTGATCATCTTCTTGCTGTTGACGATGTTTTCCTCAGTGGTTTTTGAATCCGGCTCCTCAAGAATGCGCTGTTCGGCAATACCATGTTCCTTAAGATAGTCAGCCATGCCTTGGGCTTCGGGGAACGGTTCATTCGGTCCTTTTCCGCCGGAAACGATGCAGATGGTATTCGGGTTCGCGTCCAAATACTCAATAGCCTTGTCAAGACGGTAACGAAGCACAAGGCTTGGGCCGGACTTACGCACCTGGGCGCCGAGCACCACTACATAATCAAGATCCGGTTTGCCCTGCGCATGCATTTTACTGATGATGCAACTTTCCACTGTACCGAACGCGACCAGACCAATACACGCGACCGCAATCAATATGCCTCTGACCAGTCTTGGCAATATCGTCCACCACCGGGAGAGCAGACCGAATCCGAGTATTGCGAACAAAACTGCGAACGCTAGCCAAACAATCCAGAAACTCGTGCCGGAATGCGTATTGCGCACGGCGAAAGCGTAACATGCACATGCCACGGCAAGTACTAAGCATAGAGTGCCTGTGATTCGTCTAACCAACGTTGCCATATGAACCTCTCATTCATTGCGCGTCACACGCAATCCTGTCTCATCCTAAGCGCGTGACCCCAGACCCCCAAGCGTCACACGCCAATGCCAACAAATCCTACGCATTCCTGTTATTTCAATACCATGCGCATTATGTCATCCGTGAGCGGAGTTTTGGTATGGCTGCGGCTAGGATGGGGGAGCATGACTTCAGAAATGATTATGCTCCGACCGATGCGTCGCACGGATTTTCCCGCGCTTGAAGAGCTTGTCCGTCAGGCTTGGTATGTGGATGATGAGTCGGATGATAATGGGAACGTTCCGAACGATGAGCGCGGGTTACGTAAGTATAAGCTGCGCAAGGCGATTCACTTGCGCAATATGCACCGACTTGCGGCAATCGACATGCATGATTTTCTTTCCCGCACCACCGAGGCTACGGTCGCTGAACGTGATGGTCGGGTGCTTGGCGTGGTATTGGGCTCGTTGAGATCCCGTGTTACCACAGCGCAGAGGATACGTCATGCTATTACGCGAAATTGCTTGGCGTTGCCCTTGTTGGCAAGTAAGGATGGCCGTCGAGGACTTGCCGATCAGATTGCGATTTTGCAGGTCGATGAAGTGTTGAAGCGAGATGCCGGCAAAAGCTATCAGGCTGAGGTAACGCTGTTCGTGGTTTCTCCGGAAGCGCGGGGCATGGGTGTCGGCCGTAAGCTGTTCAATCACATGCTTGACGTGTTTCGTGATGCTGGAATGAACGAGTATTTCCTCTTCACTGACACCACCTGCGATTACGGGTTTTATGATTACCGTGGTTTGACTCGTAAAGCGGAACATACCATACGTAGGGGTTCCTTTACACAGGGTGGTTTGGAAGACGGTTCGCTTTCCTTCTTCCTGTACGAGGGGCGCTGCTGAACGTTTCTGCCCATCACTGTGAAAGGTGAGTGATTGGATCGCTGAGTTCATCGGCTATCCGATTTGGTGGGGCGGAGCCGCATGGCCGGCTAATCACTTTGTGACCGACCATGACTTCATCGGCAAGGAGTCATTCTATTCGCCACTTTTGCGTCATCTCCGCTAGGCAGCAGCGGCTCCGACTTGGCGACCATGGTCGGCACCGGTGATTGGTAGGAAGGGCAACGGCTCTCGTCCAACGCCTCGGCCAGTGAAGTCCCCTCTTGAGTGGAGGGCCTCGACTTCTAACCCAGCTATGTATGGCAGATTCGCGAGGCTGTCCGATGCTATCTGCCTTATATATGGCAGTCAGGAACGAGCAAAAGCGGGTTAGAGGGTATGTTTCGTACCCTCTAACCCGCTTTTTATCTATAAGACCTGCCATAGATGCATGGGGACGCGGAGCGAAATCTGCCATACGTAAGGCAGATACTGCCCCGCGGAGTCAAGCGAAGCTAGTTTCGAGTGGTTTCCTTGAGTGTGGGAGCCAAAGTGCCGGCCAAGGCCTTCTCTCCTGGGCGGGAAAGCGGACCGACTAGCTCATGCGCGGTATACGGCTCTTCGATGTAGGCGATGTCATCTTCCGTAAGCTGCACTCCTAGGGCGGCAATGGCATCATCCACGCGTTCCGGCTTCGAACAGCCCACGATCGGTGCGGTCACGCCTTTGGCCCAATGCCATGCAAGCGCGACCTGAGCCATGGGCACTCCGTGGCGCTCGGACACCTCATGCACGCGCTCGACGATGGGCATGTCTTGCGCCTTCGCTTGGTCATACTTGTTGTGCATGGTGCCATCGGTGGTGCCGCGGGCGGAATTCGAATCCCAAGCCGGGCGTGCCAGATGCCCGGAAGCCATGGGAGAGTAGGGCGTCAAAGCAACGTCGTACTGCTGGCATACGGGGATGAGCTCGCGTTCGTCTTCGCGGTAGAGCAGATTGTAGTGGCACTGCATGCTGGTGAATCGGGTCCACCCATTGGCGTCGGCCACGGCCTGCAGGTTGTGGAACTGGTACGCATACATTTCACTGGCGCCCAATGCGCGTACTTTGCCTGCTTTGACTAGCGCGTCCAACGCTTCCATGGTTTCCTCGGCCGGGGTGGTGTAGTCGAAACGGTGGATGATGTAGAGGTCAAGATAGTCGGTTCCCAAACGCTTGAGCGTGCCGTCGATCTCTCGGTTGATGGCTTCTTTGGAAAGATGCCCATCGTTGAAGTACACTTTGCTGGCGAGCACCACCTGATCTCGCGCCACATTGAGATTGCGCAACGCCTGACCAATGTATTCTTCGGAAGTGCCGAAGGCATAGCAGTTCGCGGTGTCGATGAAGTTGATGCCTCGGTCGATGGCGTGGCCGATGACTTGTTCCGTTCCCTGCTGGTCGATGGTCCACTGATGGAAATCTGGCGAGGCCTTACCGAAGCTCATGCCTCCAAGGCAGACCTTGGAAACGTTGATTCCCGACCGGCCCAATGGCGCGTATTGCATGTCTGTCATGGTTGTGCAGCTCCCTTACCTGAAATAGATGGAATGAACGACGTCAATATGTTCCACGGTACCGTTGCGTCGGTTATTAATCCAATACGTGTCGCAGCTTTCTCTATATGCATTTGTTGCATGGAAAAGCATGTTCGACACTTATTGGACATTGGTTTTTCAGAGAGGTTCAATGAACACGTATTGATACGAAAGGACCATTATGGAAAACCCAAGCGCATTTCCGATGGGAGAGCCGAACGACGGCTTCGCCCAGTATTTCGTAGGTCAAAGTTATCTTGCACCGGTGCTTGACGCTCCCGAAATCTCCATCCACAACGTCACCTTCGAGCCGGGATGCCGCAACAACTGGCACATCCACCACGGTGGAGCCCAAGTGCTCATCGCCGTGGGCGGCCGAGGCTACTACCAGATCGAAGGCCAGGAGCCCAGGGAACTCAAGGCAGGCGAAGCCATGTGCATTCCCGCCGACACCAAGCACTGGCATGGTGCGGCTCCGGGCGAATCCTTCTCCCATCTGGCATTCATGGTTTCAGCAGGAGATCCGAACACGATGAGCAACGAATGGCTCGAGCCGGTCGACGCGCAAGCGTACGAATCCCTCGCCTGAGCAAAGCAAAAGTGTAGATGATTTAGCCGGGTCGATTCAGACCCGGCTAAATCTTTTTCCGCCACCCGCGCCGAAAGGCTTATCTCGCGTCTGCCCCAAGGTGGAACGCATGGGAATCGAGAACAACCGCAAACTTATCGTCAATTGCCTGCCGTTGACGCCATCCGAACAAGCGCAGTTCGTGCGCGCAGCCAAAGGCGTGCCGCAAGAATTCGTAGGCGATTCGGCGTAGCGTGGTAACATGGCATGGACGGCCATCATCCCCGAAGAGCTCAAAGCGCAAGTCACCGCCATCATCGGCAATGTTGATCCGGGAACATGTCGACAGTGTCCCAAACTCGAATGGCTTCAAACCTGGAGTGCCGTAGTCGACAAATACCAGCGACCCGGCATTCTACAGCCTGGATCCATGCTCAGGGTGGAATTCACTTTGATTGGTCGGCGCACCGGGATGCAAGCCAGGCGAGGATCTGCTGTTCGCTGACGGGCTTGAAATCCCATGCGTCGAGTCCCACGTTCACACTTCGCGGATCGGTGCCGTCGGGAACGTCCTGATGCGTATGGCCGTAGAGCAGCCAGCCTTCGGTGGTAGGCGCCATATCGGCGAACTCGTTCCAGTTGCTCGGCCAATCGCCGTGTTCTTCGGCCAATGCCGAGAGTCTGGGGAAGTGGCTCATGGCGATGCTTTGCTGCGTGGTCGCCACCGTTATTTTGCCGGATTCATCGAGAACGGGAAGTTCCATGTCGATTTCGCAGTAGTCATCAATGGTCTCGAACACGTCTTCGTATAGCATGTCATTGAATCGGAAGCGGAAGTTGCGGTCGTGGTTGCCGATGATCAGATGCAAATGCCGGCAGTTGATGCGGCGCAGGCATTCGAGTGTGTGCTCGACGGTGCAACGGTAGGAGAGGTCGCCGAGAATCCACAGTTCGTCGTCGTGCCCGACGATCTCGTTGATATTGTCGATGATGGTGTTCTCGTGGCGTGCGATGTCGCAGATCGCTTTGAACGATGTCTGATTGTCGTGCACATATCGTTTGATCCACGCGTGTGCGGCGGCGCGGGTCTGCGTCTGCCAGATGTCGAGGTACTCAGCACGTAGCCTGCCATTGTTCAGGAACCCGCGCAGCGCGGTGACCAGTGGATGGCCGAAATGCGTGTCCGAAGTGAAATAACGCATGTGATTCCTTACTATATGCGGTTGCTGGATGCCTTTATCAATGATAGAGCGCAACATCGCACGAATAGCCCTCCCCAAAATGCTTGTTGGCTTGTTTGTGGCACCGTTTGCCGATTATGGCGAGCCGTAGCAGAGCCTGCGTGTCGTCCTGATGCTCGTAGGCGGCTTCCAAAAACGTCAGCCATCCGTGTGGCAGATCGGAGATGTCGGCCGGCTGGATGCAGAGGACGAGCAGGCGCATGTTCCTCGTCGATTGGGACTTATGGGGCTCTGTCTCGCGGCGGAGTTACTGGTGATTGAGATATTCGAGGTACGGTTCGATATCCGGCAGACCGCATGCGGTTTCGAGAATGCGCCTGATGGCCTTCCAATCCTCGTCGGTGAATCGCTCATCGGGGTCTCCGCGTCTGTCTTTGAACAGCAGCCTTTCGGGGAATTGGCCGTTCCAGTATGTGCCTGCCAGCGAAGAGGCATCCTGAGGGAATTCGTCGTTCCCGTTCCCGGCCTGCTGCGATTGCCGATTCCGTGCGTCGAGCGCGAGCAGGGCGGCACCCACATGCTTGCAATACGTGTGCTTTTGGCCATAGGAGCATGTGCACGCCGCGGAGACGATGCGACTATGACAAATGCGGATGTCCACATCGTAATGCGCGTTCGACCCCATCACCTGGCATGCCACAGGCTGGGCGCAACCTGCGAGACGTGTTGGACCATGCCGGCGTCATAATACGCCTGCGCGCGTTGGTAGATTTTGCTGCTGAACAAAGAATAGAAATCCTCGGAATGCGGCAGCTGCTCCGTATTGGCCTTCATTGCCAGCGACTGCTTTTCGAACCGCACCAAATTCAAGGTGAAGACGCATTCCGGCCGCGAATTCGTGGTGCATACGGACGATTTGAGATCCGTGGTTCTCGATCATCCGCTATGCATGGGACTTGATATGAATACCGTGGTGAGCAAACTAGAGGATTTGAATATCACGGATAAGGCCACTCGTCGAGAACATATACGCATTCTGCAGACTGCGCATGCCAAGGGAAACTGGGTTTCAGCCGAAAGCTTGCGGAGATATGCGAAGGAGCGGACTAATTTCTTAGATATGGCATTCGACATTCCGTTCAAAAGGTTTGCGCTGTAATTAGCTTGTAAGCTAATATGTTGGTATGGAAGTAATGCACGAGCTTAATGAAAAGCGCAAGCGATTGGGTTTCTCACAGAAAAGTGTGGCTGAATCCATGGGCGTGACTGATCCTGTTCTGTCGCGTGCGGTGAGAGGAAATCCAACGCAGGCTTTTATTCAACGTTATAAAAATGCGCTTGATGCGATTTCGCGGGCCACTACACCGCAGCAGATAGCGGACATTGCTCGTCCTATCGCGCTGAGGCATCATGTCAATGAACTGTACCTGTTCGGTTCCATGGCTCGCGGCGAGGGACGTGCGGATTCGGATATCGATTTCATCTACCAGTTTGATGACACGGCTAATCCAATGATTGATGAGTGGGCTTTGCGCGATGAACTCGCATCGACTTTTGGGCGGGAGATCGACTTGGTGAAAAAGCGATACATCACCACTGAATTGCAAGATAGGCTCGCTGAGATGCAACGGGTGATATTCGTCAATTCCATAACCTCCAAACCGATGTTCCGCATCATCTGAGGTGTGCTTATGAAAACGACTGAAAAAGACGTCCTGCATATCGTCGCGATAGTTCGCGCGCTTCATGATGCGCAACGATTCCTAGGAGAGCTGAGCTCTGAGGAATTCGCTGAGAATGATGAGAAGCAGAATGCCGTGGCTATGGCGATTGCCAGAGCGGGGGAGCATGTCAAGAAGCTTTCGAAAGAATTCCGCGAGTCAGAGTCCGGTGTTCCATGGCGTGGTGTGAGCGGCATGCGCGATTGGATTGCCCATGATTATGACGGGCTTGATTTTGATCGTTTGTATTATGCCGTAACCCACGAGGTGCCGCAGGTGTTGACAACGCTGCAACCATATGTGGAGAAACAGGCGCAGGTGCGGCTTACGAAGAAGGATCCTTTCGATGTGCCACGGATTTAAGAGGGACCCTACTTATGACGCGCCAGCTTTGGGCGGACTATTCGCGACTGAGGCTGACCGCAAATTGCCCGAAGATATTCACAGGGATATGCTTCGCGTGGAAGCCCAGGAATGCGGGTTGCTGGCGGATGATGCCGTCGATGCCCGCACCATTCCCGATGATGTACTTGATGAATTGGGGTTGACCGCTGAAGAGGTGGGGCAATAGCTGTGTTGGGATGAGGGCTTCTTCCGTATTGGGTACGTGTGGCGGCTCAACGACCCTAGGCAGGGTTATTGCATTAATATGAACCAGGTGCGCGCGATTGCAGTCATCATGCCAGGCTGCAGAGCCGTTCGAGAATGAACGGGAGGCTTCGGATTTCCCGCTTATGACATATCGATGAGGACGATTGCGGATAGCGAAGAACGGAGTTGCTGGCTGAAGGGCATGCAGACCATTAAAAGGTGGGCTGGGAGCAATGTCTTTTTTAAGTCGGACATACTCCTAGCTCACGCCGTGATTCTCCAACCTATTTCTTGCCCCACCCAAACTTGGGCAGTTTGATCTCCGGGAGCTGTTTCAATCCGTCTGCTATTCCTTTGCCAAGCTGCTGCACTCCGTCGGCTATCCCGGCGCCTGCGTCCTGAGCGCCATTCGCTATCGCATTGCCGACGTCTTGGACGGCGTGTGCGGTCTGCTGCCTGGTATTCTGCAAGGCCTTGCCGGTGTCGTCTACGGCCTTGCCCGCGGCTTCGATCCAGGTGGGACCGTCTTCGACATGCAGATGAATGTGCTCAAGTTGCAATGTGCTGGCGAATGCATTGAGATCACTGGTGATGCTTTCGATGTTAGCAATGGCATGAGGTGAACTGTATGGGTTCAGCAGAACCTTCCCACCTACGATTCCAGCCTTCGTTTCCAGTTGTCTGCCCAATGCGTTGAGTGACTGCTCGATTTCCGCAAGACGCTTGTTCCTGGCAAGCACAATGCCCTTCTTGTATGCTTCGAGCTGTTCCGGCTCCTCTTGGCATACGCGCGCGAGCTCGATACAGGAGACCTGATCCTGCATCTTGACCGCGGATGCGAGCATACCCAGCCACTGGTGAATCTCCTGACGAATCTGCTGGGTCAACGGGCGAACCTGCTTGGGATCCTGCTCGCGTTCAGCCTTCTCGGTGAGGTCCTTGATTTTGGCGATTGCATACGCTTGGATGGTGGCGATGTCTTGTGGGCAGCCTGACATCTTGGACCATGTGGTCTCGCTGATTGAACCGACTTGCTGGTAGATGAGCATGGTTTCGTCAATCATATGAGAGATTCCGGCGAGCTTGCTGACGGTCTGGTCTTTCTGATCGCGCAGCAGGTCGTCGAGCTTCGCATCGATTTCCTTCAGGTAATCGGTGATTTCGGAGACGGCCTGTTCCAGAGCCATCTGTGCCATGACGCCGCTGATGCCGGTGAGCATGGCGGGGTTGAGTTGCCCTGGCTGGGTGAATTGCAGATGTTTGATGATGCGCCCGTTCGGTTGCCGTACAACACCGGCTTGGAAGAACGGTCCTTTCTTGCAGTTCTTGCCGTATTTGGCAACCAGTTCGGCTGATTCTTTGGTGAGCTTCACCCACCGCCCGCTTTCGGCCATGGCATTGCCGGCCGCCTGTGCGTCTTTGCTGGCCGACAAGACGGTCTGCACGGCTTTGGCTGTGAATGCTTTGGAATCGAAGCCTTCGTCCTTGAGCCAGAGATCTATGGTCCCGGCGTCGCCGAGGAAGACGATGCCTTGTTTGTCTTGGATGATGGTGACGCTTTGCGTGTCGTCTGGATTGTTGTTCCCGGTGCTGGCGTCGGCATCACCGTCTCCGCTTTCGAATGGGATGAGGTCACTGGAATCGTCGTCGATCATGGTTATTCCTTTCAAATCCACTTGGCAGCAGTATACGACCGGCAGACGCGTCGATGCGTTTGGAAGTGGCGGGGAACAGGTATGAAAGCGGTGGGGAAGTGGTCAGTCTTCGATCTGGGCATCGCCCGAGTCAAGGGACTGGAAGATCTCGTTGAACAGGGCCTCGGTCTGCGTCTGGAGCTTCCTCAGACGATTCTTATGCTCGCTACCGGTTGTGGATCTGTTCATGGTGTCCATAAGATGAAGGCTTTGCAGGGTGCTGTTCCATCGTTCGACTGGTGCGTTTACGGGAAATTGGTCGGCGTATTGCTCCAGTGTCTCCTCAATGGCGTCAAGCTGCTTGGCGACTCTTGCGGATGGGCTAAGCACGGCCGGCAGATGCATGCTCGCGGCGGCCTGCTTAAGCTTGCTGCCTACCTGTTGTTCGCTGACAAGCTGCGCCACCTTCTGCATGTTTTCCGGATTGGCCGCAATGTCGACCGCCGTTTTGACGGCATAGGTCGCCGCCGATGCGACGATCCCCTTCAAAAACCCACCTTTGCGCGTCATCGGTTACCCCTTTCAACACGGAAACTCTTCTAGGAACAGTGTAGTTCAGAGAAGGCGGATCAGATGTTGTCTGAAAACATCGTTGCGTGTCTTCTGCCTGGGAAGTCTTTCGGGGGATGCCTCGTTTCCAGAAGCAGATTTTCAGCGGAAATCCTTCCCGGTTTCTTTGCGGAGTGTCGCAAGCTTTTTGTCCTTGCGGGCCTTTCTTCCGTCTGTGTTTCGAATGGTGCCAGTTGGAAGATCATGCTTCTTTTCATAGGTATCAACAGTGCAATCACTTCTTGTTTTTCGGACCTTACTGAACATGGTGAGTCTCCTTCGACTTCAGCTCGTTCTGAGTTTGTGCACTACCTATATTACTTGTTGCCAGAATGCTGAACAGTGAATATCGGAAGAGGTTTCAAAATGATGCGGTGAGGGGTTGCAGGCATGACTTGGATGTCGTGATTATTCCAGACCTAGGAATATTCTGAAATATTCTTGTGTCTTAGCAAAGGGAGGAATACGCATGGCGGGCTCGTACGGTGCGGAAGCGACGCAGGGGGAGCGGTACCGGCTTTCCTTCACTGTCGGCGGACTTCTTGCCTCGCAGGGCCGGGCGCTTGCGGAAATGTATCTGAATCATGCAGGCGGCGGCAACGCTGAGTGTTCTTCCCAAACCGAGGTGGGCAAGTCCATTGCCGCGATTCGCCAACAGGCCATCGAGGAAAACGTTCTTGCGATTCGTACGGATTCCGCGAACAGGCGCGTTGTGGCGGAAACTACTAGACGGCTCAGTGCGCTCACGGTTGGAGAACTTGCATATTTGGCAGGCCCATATTCCTCCATATCCGACCGCGAGGCACTTATGTGGATTGCAATGTGCCGTTATTACGCAATCGTCGGGGAATTCGCCAGCGAAGTACTTAAAAAGCATTATCTTACCGGCAATACGCATCTGGACTTTGAGGATTATGATCGGTTCATTGCGGACAAAGCCACCTGGCATCCTGAACTGGAAACTGTAAGCGAGGGAACGACGAAGAAACTTCGGTCCAATCTGTTCAAGGCCATGAGGGAGGCACATCTGTTCGATAAAAATTCCGACACGGTGCTGTCTTTCCTTCCCAGTCCCTCTTTGATGGATATTCTTAGAAAGAGGGCGGATTCGTTCGGGTATCTTCCGATGCGCGAATCGTCGTTATGAGCAGAACGGAGGATAGCATGGCTGATTCCATCGCCGGTATTGGATTTGTGGATGAGCGTCGTGACATTGATGCTGATTTCGCTCATTTATATGAGATCATGGAGTCCCGTTCATTCCGGACCAACAGCGGGCTGGCGGGAGAACAGCCGTATTACATCTATGACTACCCGCCCATTCAGGAGCTTGAAGTCGCCGAGCATATCAAGCAGTTGGCGAATCGTCTGCAGACGATGACGCCGAAAGATGATGGCGATTACGCTCCGCAAGTGCTTACGTTGGATTTGTACGACATTGCTTTGGAGATTCTTGAGAAGCGTGGCATTTTGGATCGCATATTCAAAAGGGAGGAAAAACGCCACAAAAAGGTTTCATCGGATGTTCACACGGATAACTTCTTGAGATTGCTCGACAATATACTGGGTGCCGATGCGAATCATCTGCCCGATACCATTCGTGATCATTACGAGCAGGCCAAGAGCGAAGGCGGGGCCGATATCGTGTTTATTACGGGAATCGGCAAGGTTTACCCGTATATTCGTGCGCATACACTGCTCAACGCGTTGCAAGGGCGTATCGATGATCGCCCGCTGGTACTGTTTTATCCGGGTACGTTCACAAGAAGCGCTACTTCAGGATCGGTCATGTCGCTGTTCAACTGTTTGCCGGGAGACAATTACTATCGTGCGCAAAATCTGCGTGAGATGAGCGTGCAGCTGGAAGCATAGCGGTTTAAAGGAATGTCCTGTCAGCTGCAACATGACACGAGGCAGGATTTGCAAGTATTCGTTCAAAGAAGAAGGGAACACAAATGAACGGGGAAAGCGGCATCAGCTTCAAGGAGCTGTTCAATAAAGACATTGACCGCAATATCAATGGTGTGATCAAGGCCAATGATGAGAAGAACCTTGACGATGAGGTCAACGAGTATGTGCTTACGGAGGAGATTTGCCGCAATCTGGCCAAATTCCTTGATGCATACAACGACCCGTCGAACCGCGAACAGAACGGTGCATGGATTTCCGGTTTCTTCGGTTCTGGTAAATCGCACCTGTTGAAGATGCTGTCGCATATTCTGGGCGAGGTCCCGGCTGAACTCGTTGACAAGGGCAATAAGCCGACCATGAGTCGCGAACAGATTGTTCATGCCTTCATGGGCAAGGCCGAAGCACAGGATGACCAGATGCTTGCAGGCCAGCTTGAAAAGGCTTTGACGATACCAGCCACGTCGATTCTATTCAACATCGATCAGAAGGCGGATAAATCCAATGCCTCCGACATGCTGCTGTACGCTTTTGTTCGCGTATTCGATGAGGCGCGTGGTTTCTACGGCAAGAATCCATACGTTGCGAAATTCGAACGCGATTTGGCGAGCAATGGTTATTTCGAGGATTTCAAACAAGAGTTCGAGCAGGTGGCTGGCAAACCATGGAGCGAAGGCCGTGGTGAGGCCGTGCTATGGGATGATGAGATCTGCGAAGCCTATGCCGCGGTGACGGGCAAGCCGGAGCAGGACAGCATCATCCAGCGCTATGAGGATACGTATACGATGACGGTCGGCGATTTCGCAGACGACGTGAACGCATGGCTGTCCCATCAGGAACCAAACCGCCGCATCCTGTTCCTCGTGGACGAGGTTGGCCAGTTTATCGGTGAGAACAGGGAGCTCATGCTGTCCCTGCAATCCATTGCCGAGGATCTTGCCGTTAAGACCAACGGGCGTGCATGGGTAGTGGTCACCTCTCAGGAAGACATGGATACCATCGTCGGTGATCGGACCAAGCAGCAAAGCTATGACTTTTCGAAGATCCAGGGCAGATTCTCCATCAAGCTGAAGCTCAACAGCGCCGACGTGGTGGAGGTCATTCAGAAGCGCTTGCTGACCAAGAAACCGGAATATGAGTCGGTGATGAACGAGCTGTGGAATGAACAGAACGCGAACCTGCGCACCATGTTCGAATTCACTCGTGAGACTTCGAAATTCAGTAATAACAAGGCATACAGCAAGGACGATTTCATCGCATCGTATCCGTTTGTGAACTATGAGTTCGAGCTGTTCCAGAACGTGCTGCGGGAAATGAGCCGGTACAACATGTTCTCCGGGCGCCATGCGTCCGTGGGAGAACGGTCCATGCTTTCCACCATCAGCAGCACGCTGCGGTCCAGCCAGAATGAGATGGTCGGGGCCCTGATGCCGTTCGACAAACTATATGACGGTATTGCCGACGCCATCCAATCAACCTCGAACTTCCGCATCAACCAAGCTGAAAAGAGACTTGGCTCCGATATAAAGGAGCTGGGCGTACGCCTGCTGAAGGTGCTGCTGCTGGTCAAGCATGTCGACGGATTCCCCACCACACCGCATAACCTGCGCATTCTGCTGGCCGACCAGTTCGACATGGACGTGATGGAACTGGAACGGAACATCAAGTATGTTCTGGGAGAGTTGGAAAAAGACACGTATGTGCAGCGTGTGGGAGATACCTACAATTACCTGACCAACGAAGAGCAGGATATTGAGCAGGAGATCAAGAACACCGACATCGACTCCACCAAGGAGATCGACGAGCTGAAGAAGATCCTGGTCAGTGACGTGCTCGGCAAGATGACCGTGGCATACGGTGAGCAGCGTGCCCAGTTCCGCTACGGTTTGCGCATCGATGGGGTGCAACAGTCCGCGCAGCAGCCCATCTGGCTGAACGTGGTCACTTCGACCAATGCGCAGGACCGTGCGGACGCCATTCGCATGGGCATGGGCATGCGCGACACCATCACCCTGTTGCTGGACATGTCTGACAAAACCTTGCTCGATGACCTGCGCATGTACGTGAAAACCTACACATACCTCATGCGCACCGACAAGAACAGCCAGTCAGAAGTGCGCCAGCAGATCATCTCCCGTAAGAGCGCCAATGAAAGGCTTTACACGGAGCTGCGTACCCGCATCGTCAAAGCCGCAGCCAATGGCGAGTTCGACTATAACGGCGGAACTGTGGAAGTGAAATCCACCGAGGTGCAGGCCCGTATGGCGGAAGGTCTTGGAACGCTTATCGGCCGGTATTACACGAACTTTTCCTTGCTTGGTGGGCAAAGATACGAGGAAACGGATCTCGCCCGTATCATCATGAACGCTTCGCAGCACCAGCCTGGCATGCTTGACGGCATGAACGCAGTGCAGGACAAGCTCGACGTTCCCGCTGATGATGTGTTCGCCGCGGTCAGTCGTGACAAAGGCAAAGGCATAGTCGCCACCGTCAAGAGCCTTCTTGATGCCTACGGCAGCGTTCCCTATGGTTGGCCGTACGCCGCCACGCTCGCATGCATCGGCCACTTGTATGGTTCCGACAGAATCACGCTGACACTGGATGGCAAGCCGGTGCAGCGTAGCGAGGCCGCCCGTTTGCTTAGGGAAACGAAGAAGCAGGATTCCATCCGAGTGGATCTGCCACGCGTATTCGACACGAGAAAAGTTTCACAGCTGCGTGACTTCGCCAGGGATTTCCTTGGGCTCACCGCCGCGGACCTGCCATCGAATGCGATTGATCTGGCGGAGGCCGTTACCACGCGACTTAAGTGGGAAGCGGAGAGTCTGACCCAGCTGCGCGTGCGCAATGCCCGATTCGGTTTCGTGCAGCAGCTCGACGAGCCCATTGAGAAAATCAACTATGCCTCCGGAATGGGTGAGGACTGGCTGCTCGGCGATTTCACCGAGCTGGAAACCGAAAATGGTTCCGACGAACTGCTCGATCTCAAGGAAGATGTGATCGACCCGATTGTCGCTTTCCTCAACGGCTCCCAATCCAAGATTCTTGCAGACGGATTGGAATGGCTGAAAAACAACAAGCCGAACATCGACTATGTATCTGGCACTACGGCAGCAAGCCTGTACCAATCCGCGGAACAGCTGGCAAACGACCCGAACATCTTCCGCAAAACCAATAAGTTCAAGACTGCCATTGACGATCTGCGTGAGGCAACAGACGCAACCATCCAAACCGAACGCGCCAACGCGCTTAACGACGTGGAAAATATTCGCGCCAGAATCCACGATTCCACCGAATATCAGCATGCAACACAAGCCGCGCAAACCAAGGTCGAGACAGAACTGGACCAAGTGGCGGAACTCATGCAGCGCATACCGTTCATCTACAAAATGCGCGAAAGCGTACACGAACTGAGCGAACGCACTTACCCGCAACTCATCAACGCACTAGCAGCCTCCGCGCCGAGACCGAAGACCGCGCTCGCAGGAGAGGCGCAGGCTGCTACAGCTACTACGCCGATGGATGCGAACATTCCTGAATCGCAACAAAAGGAAACCCCGCGCGTGGCCGTGTCGTTCGCTACCATCAGCAGGCCTCACACCAAGGATGCTTTGGAAACCAAGGATGATGTGGATGACTTCCTTGATGCCTACCGCCGTGAGCTTATTGCCGCCATTGAGAATGGAAAGAAGATCCTGCTGTGAACACGTCGAAACTGCAAGCTTTCGCAACGGATGCGCGCCGCCAGCTCATGAATGCGGTGCAGGCCCGGCTTGACGCCGCATTGGTGCCGAATTCCGACGCCCAGGTTGACGACCCGCGTGCGTTCGATTTTCTGCAGCGTGAGATCGCCGGTGGCGGCGTAGAGGGCCGCAAGCATGTGGTGGAGCGTTATGCGTACCGGTGGTTCAACCGCATCATCGCGTTCCGTTACATGGATGTGCACGGGTTCACTGGCACGCCGGTGGTCTCTCCAGCTGTCCTGACCAGCACGAATGGTCTGCCGGAAGTGCTTGCAGCGGCGAAACGAGGCGAGTATGACAGCAGGGTGTTCTCGTTGCGGGTGAATGATAAGGCCAAAGAGCGCATTGAAGGATTGCTGAGTGGTTCCATTTTGGCGGATGATCCGCAGGGCCGCGCGTATGGTCTGCTGCTGCAATCCGAATGCCGGTTCTGGAATCGTAACCTGCCGTTCATGTTTGAAAACGTCGCCAAGGAAGCCGGCAGAGTGGATGAACTGCTCATGCCAGCCGATCTGCTCGCCGAGGGTTCCGTGTTGAGGAATGCGGTGGAGGTCATGACCCCGGAGGATTGCGGTGTTGACGATCCGTCCGGCAACGTGGAGATCATCGGCTGGCTGTACCAGTACTACATTTCGGAACGCAAGAACGAGGTGATGGACGGGTTCAAGAAGAACCACAAAGCCGGAGCCAATGAGATTCCCGCCGCCACCCAGCTGTTCACGCCGGATTGGATCGTGCGCTACCTTGTGCAGAACACCGTGGGCAGGTTGTGGATGCAGTCGCATCCGGATAGCCAGCTGCACAAAAACTGGGATTATTACATCTGGCCTTCAGAGAATGATTCCGTCGGGAACGAGGATATTCTCGCAATCCGGACTCCGGAAGACCTGACCGTATGCGATCCCGCATGCGGTTCCGGCCACATGCTCACCTACGCGTTCGACCTGCTGTATGAGATCTACGAGGAGGAGGGGTATGCGCCGAGCGATATTCCCAGCCTGATTCTCAAGCACAACCTGTACGGCATGGAAATCGATGAACGAGCCGCAAGCCTTGCCGCCTTCGCTCTGACCATGAAGGCACGCTCCCATTCCCGCAGATTCTTCAAGAAGCAGGTGGAGCCGAACATTCAGCACATTTCGCCGATTGCGTTCAAGGAAGACGAAGTCGTAGAACTGAATGACCTATACCAGGTGAATCTGGACTCCACGGTATGGAATACCTATGCGAAGGCGGATGTATATGGTTCGCTGATTCAGCCGCCGCAGGAACTTGTTGAATTGGCGGCATCAGCACCGGAAAGCGCGGATGACATCAATACGTTGTTCGACCCACTTCTGCGTGAACATGCAGAGGACGTATTTACTCAAACAAGGTACCTCGCACGTAAATACGCGGCAGTGGTGGCGAACCCACCATACATGGGCGCAAAGAACATGAGCGCCGAGCTCAAACAGTTCGTGCAGGACCATTATGAGGATGGCAAGGCTGATCTCTTTGCGGCATTCATTTATAGACTGTTTGAGTTGGTGCCTAAGCATGGGCAGCTTGGCTTCATGACTCCTTACGTGTGGATGTTCATATCTTCCTATGAGCAGATGCGTCAACGGATTATCCGACAGGAACACATCAGTTCATTGATTCAACTGGAATATTCCGGATTCGAAGGTGCCACCGTGCCTATTTGTACTTTCACTCTAGGAAAGGGTCGCAGCGATAGGAAGGGTGCATTTGTCAGGCTTAGTGATTTTGTAGGAGCGAAGCAGCAAGGTCCTCGTGCATTGGAAATTATCGAAGCGCACAATAATGAGCAATCTGCCCATTCGGGTATGCGCAAGTATTTTTTCGAGGTGGACCAGCACGAGTTCGCGCAAATTCCCGGTGTGCCAATCGTTTACTGGCTTAGCAAACCTATGCTTGAGGCTTTCACTAAGGGAGATAAGCTTGAAAAAGTTGCAAAACCAAGGCAGGGGCTTGCGACCGCTGATAATAATCGCTTCATTCGTGAATGGTGGGAAGTTTCGCAATCCAAATCGAAGCTTACGTCTGATGACGCAAAGGACAGAAAAACTCCGGTTTGCGATAAATGGTTTCCCTATAACAAAGGTGGCGAATACCGCAAATGGTATGGAAACCAAGATTATGTGATTAATTGGGAAAACAATGGTCAAGAATTGTATGATTTCAAGCCAAAATCAGTTATCAGGAATCCACAATTCTATTTCCAGTCCTCAGTATCGTGGTCCAATGTATCTTCTGGGACTCCTTCATTCCGGTATTATCCAGAAGGTTTCATTTTCAGCCATGTTGGTGATTGTCTCTTCCCTAAAGACGAACTGGATAGAGATAAACTCATTGCAATTTGCAATGCTTCGGTAACAGGTCAGCTTCTAGCTGCAATGGCTCCAACTCTGCATTTTGAAGTTGGACAAGTTGCGAAGTTGCCGATTGCCAATCTTCTTCCGGGAAATTGGACTTTAAAAATTGATAATTTGGTTCAGAATGCTAAAGATGATTGGAACACTCAAGAAATTTCATGGAATTTCAGTAAGCCGATATTGTTTGATGAGGAACAGACAGACTTTTCATCTGGCGTCATAGAAGAGCTTGTTAAGAATGTTCGCTCGTATTGGGCAATGATTGCTTCGGAACAGCAGCAGCTTGAGATTGATAACAACATAGCTGTGGCGGACGCGTATGGCGTGCGTGATGATATGCCATGTGACGTGCCGTTGGAACGCGTGTCGTTGAAGCGTAACGTCGCGTTCGCATATCCGAAGGATACTCCGGAAGTGCGCAACGAGAAATTCGCTCAAGATGTCGTCAAGGAGCTCATTTCGTATGCGGTGGGCTGCATGTTCGGCAGGTATTCGCTCGACAAGCCTGGTTTGATTCTCGCATCGCAGGGTGAAACACTTGATGACTACCATGCACAGATTCTGAACCCGTCATTCGAGCCGGACGCGGACAATGTCATTCCTGTCACGGAGACGGACTGCTTCGAAGATGATATCGTGACACGGTTCCGCAGGTTCCTTACCGTGGCGTTCGGCAAGGAGAATCTGGCCGCGAACATCGCCTACATCGAACAGGTGCTGGGCAAGAGTATCCGCAAGTATTTCGTGAATGATTTCTACAACGACCACGTGAAGATGTACTCGAATCGTCCGATCTATTGGCAGTACTCCAGCCAAACCAACAACAAGGGCTCGTTCAAGGCGCTCGTGTACCTGCACCGGTATACGCCGAAAACCACGAACATGGTACTCAACTATCTGCGCGACTACACCGGCAAAATCGCCGACATCGCCGATAGCTTGGAACATTCGGATCGTGCCGCGGACCAGAAACAGGCCGCCAAACTGCGCAAGGCCGTTCTCGAGTGTAAGGATTACGAGGACCAGACCCTGTACCCATTAGCTACCCGCAACCTGGAAATGGATTTGGACGACGGTGTGCTGGTGAACTACCTGCGCATGGGCAAGGCATTGCGTTCCATCCCCTCTATCGAGAAGAAGCGCAAAGACGTCTCCACCTGGACCTGGCCCGTCCATCCGCTGGGCAAGGAGTAGTTGTCAGCTTATGTGGATTACGGCAGATGTGAATATTCCTCAGCAGTTGCTCGACGCCTCCGCGAAGGATGAAGTGGTTTTCTTTGTCGGCGCTGGAGCTTCATTTAATCCTCCCTCCATCCTGCCTTCCTACAAACAGTTAGCCACAATGCTTGCTGATGAGGCAGACGAGTCCCGGCCTTGTGATGATGAGCAGTTAGATCGTTTTATCGGGATGTTGCCTGATAATTTCAATGTCCATAAGCGAACTAAAGATATTATGCGTGGTGATGATATTCATTGCAATTCCACACATGAGGCCATCGTCAGACTTGCTAGTAGCGTAAAAACTCCGCGCATTGTGACAACAAATTACGATCTTCTTCTTGAGGAAGCTGCGCAAAGGCAGAATTGTGATTTAGGTAGAAGCTATTATGGACCAGCTGTCCCCATCGGCAGCGATTTCTCAGGATTGTTGTATTTGCATGGTTCAGTGGATAGCCCTGATTGCGAAATAGTCCTTGACGATAGGGATTTTGCTCGGGCTTACCTTTCAGAGGGCTGGGCGACACGTTTTCTACTTAAGCTATTTGAGACATACACGGTTGTATTCATTGGCTACAGCTTTGGCGATGTCATTATGCGATATCTTGCATTGGGCATTTCGTCCCACGCCAGACCTCGGTACATTTTCCTCTCTGAGGAGGATATGGACGGAAGAGATAATGAATGGCAACATAATGGAATTATTCCAATTCCCTATCCTGCTGCTAATGGGCATCATGCGTTAGTTGAAGCGCTAACCGCTTGGACTGATTATATATCCTCGGACTACAATGCCTACAAAAAACGTTTACCGGGCATTATCGAAAATGGCGTTCCGAAGGATGCTGTTGATCTTGACTATGTTAGGGCTGCGTTATCTACAGATGAAGGAGCGCAATGTTTTGTTGACATTATTGAAAGGGAAGAAGGTCAGAAAAAAGCAGATAAATCGAAGATAAAGAGGGAATGGCTGTCTTGGGTGATGAGTCCGGATGTTTTCCGGGAAATTTTTACGGAAAGAGATCCAAAAACTCAGAATGAAATAATCTTACTGAATTGGTTTATTACCAGTTTTGTGCAAAGGCCGGAAGAACTGGATTTCGTACTACATGTGCTTTGCGAACTGCAGTCATCAATGTCTAACTGGCTATTCGAACGATTGCATGAGTGTGTCAGCTATTGTATCAGTCAGAATGGTAGACGCGATTTAGTTCCAGCTTTTACGGTTTTAATGACTTCCATGCAGGGCCATTCCGCTCCATGTGCTCTTGATGAATTTGATTTCTCATCCATTTACAATTCAGATGTCTCTCCTCAAATATTGTCTCTCGCTATTCGTCCTTATCTGAAGCTGACGATGCCTTTTTGGGGGAATGGTATAAGGCCTAATGCAGAGATTGTATGGTCTTGCGACAAGGTAGAGAAAAATAATAGTGAGTTTAGTTTGGAAACGGAGGAATTCGTATCTTTTGCCGAGTCTGGTTTGCAAAGGGCAAGCGCTTTATTGCAGGCTTATCAGGGTGGAGATGAATACTCTCATTTGAGTAGGCCATCGATAGAACCTAGCGATCAGAACATGCATGTATCTGATTTGCGATCAATGTTTATTGATATTCTCCGAAATTATGCACATGCTCATAAAGATCAGCAGGATGAACTGATACATCGGTGGTGGAACAGCGGATCTGCACTTCTCAAACGTTTGGCGATCAATACTATTGCTTTTTCGGATTGGGATGCGGATCGTAAAGTCAATTGGATCCTCGATCAAGACTACCTGTTTGATGTAGACGCCCATCATGAAGTCTATACGGTTCTTAAAGTAGCTGCTCCCGGCTTGGGAGAGAACTCAAAGATAAAAATACTGGAATATTTGAGGAATAAATTCAATTTTCTTAAGGAAAGATATTCTGACGAACGAACGGCGCTTTATGGGCAGTTCGATGTTCTTCAATGGCTTCTTAGGAATATGAATGGTGATATGGATAGTTGGCCTGAAGCTTGGCAATGGGCAAACGAGCTTGCCCAGAAACATGGTTTTTCGCCGCGCGAACATGCTGATTATTATGCTTATGCTGAAAGTGCTCATATCGTAACTACCGGAATCAGCAATGAACGCTTTATTGATCTTCTGACACATGAGCCCTCGATAATTGAAGAGAAGATGTTTGCTGGGCAAAATAAGATAGGCGAATTTGGTTTTACAAGCATAGAGTTGTTTAATCAGCAAATTCGTGAAGTTGTTGCGCATAATCCTCAAGTGGGATTAACACTCTGGGAACTTGTTAACCGGCATGAAGAGCATGCCTCGGTGCAGTATCGTTGCTCCATTATTCGTGGCTGGGGCATGGCATTACTTGATGATTGTCGAGATTCAATTCTTGATTTGTTGAGGAATCTATTGCCGAAAGTGAATCAAGATGAAGTGAATGCAATATCAACTTTTCTGAACATGCAGATGGATCAGGGGAAGACTACAATCGCTGAGAAAATGTTGCAAGTGATGGGTGACTTTGCATTGCAACTTTGGAACGAACATAGTGGAGCATTTACTTTAAGCAATGGTCAGCAATGGGAAAATGATCCTGTTACATGCTCTTTAAATTGTTGGCCTGGCGAACTTGCATATTTCTGGATAGAAAGAATACGTTGGCGATATATTCATGATCCTGGTTCTTGGAATGGATTTGATGCTGATGAAAAAGATGCGATTCATCATTTCATCGAAGATGAAGGTGATTTTTCGCGCCCTGTTTGGACAGCATTACTTGTAAATATCAATATGCTTCACTCTCTTGATAAGGAAGATGTGGAGAGTTGGCTATTTGATCTGATGGGAAAAGCAGGTACAGAATTTATTTGGAATTCGATACTTCCCAATCCGAATTTTAATATTCGACTTATTGATATTGTTTTCTATAAAAGTTGTATTGATGAGTTCGAATACTTATCCCATCTGAGCGAGTATAAAAGACAGAGTTTCCTTTTGCAAGTATTTAGGATGATAACCTATGGCGAGCTAAAAGAGAAGCAAAGAACCAGGCTTCTGTCCAAAGTCGTGACGGTTGAGAATGGCGCTTATGCGGCTTTGTTTATGGATCAGGTTGCTTGGGCTTTTGAATTCCGATTAGATTCCAAAGACAGAGATATGGTATGGGATCTGTGGCTTCATCAATTTATTGAAGATCGTCATGCCGGCAAAAGGCGGAATTGGGGTGAAGAAGAGCGAGTTGCTTTTGCTAAGCTGGTTCCCCTCTTGGGTGCGCATCTTAAGGAAGGAGCGGAGTATCTTTCTGACAGTTTCCCGAAGGTTACGGGGTATGATCTCAATGAAACTATCATGCTTGACAATATTGACTGCATTCCGCAAGAGTGCGCAGAAGCTTTTATAGCATTTTACATGCGTTTATTTATGCAGCCTGATGTTTTCCATGTGTGGAAAGCAGGAGAATTATTGCAGAAACTGGCTAATAAATTCGGAATGGACAAAGTCAGTCCTTTAGCATCTTTAGCAAAAGAAAAGCGTATCATTCCAGATACTTGGAATTTTTCCCCAAAGAAAGAAATACATAGCGATGGCAAGGAAGGTGAAGTATGAGCATTGAGACACTGTTAAACGGTGAATCCAAGAATGTGGAATACAAGCTCACGCCTCCCTCCAGGAGTATTAACTACACTAAAACCGCGGTGGCGTTCGCCAATGGACAAGGCGGATGCTTGGTATTCGGCGTCAAAGACCAGACACTTCGCGTGGTTGGCATTGCCGAAGACAAAGTGTTCACGGTAATGGACTCCATTTCGGATGCCATCGTCAATAGCTGCGAGCCGATGATTATTCCCGACATCACCATGCATGATGTGAACGGCAAAACGGTTATCGTGGCTGAGATCGCTCCCGGCTTGCAGCGTCCGTACCATATCAAGTCGCTCGGCCAGGAACAAGGAACGTTCGTCCGCGTAGCTGGCACCACACGTCAAGCTGATCAGCCCACCATCCGTGAGCTGACTATCGAAGGCAGCAACCGGAGCTTCGACCAAGTGCACTGCCTTGGACTATCCGTAACTGAAGAAGACATCGAAGCACTGTGCGCAAGTCTGACGAAAACCGCGAAGAACAACGCCGAAGACCCCGCAAAAGTCAAAACGGTTACGGAGAAACAGTTGCTGCAGTGGGGTGTGCTGGCAGAACAGGATGGGCAATTGGTGCCCGCCAACGCTTATGCGATTCTGACTGGTAATACGGCCGTCCGGTCCGTGGTACAATGCGGAGTGTTCAAGGGAACCACCAAAGCTGTGTTTGTGGATCGGCGAGAGTTCGCGGGTACGCCCCAGGAACTCATCGAAGAGTCCTACCAGTATGTGTTGCGCAACATCCATATGGGCGCCCGATTCAAGGGCGTGTACCGGCAGGACGTGTATGAGATTCCGCCGGATGCCATTCGAGAGCTGATCGTCAACGCGATAGTGCATCGCAGCTATATCGACCATTCAAGCATTCAGATCGCAATCTACGATGATCGATTGGAAATCACTTCGCCCGGGCGCTTGCCGCTGGGGCAGACCATTGAACGCATGAAGCAGGGTTATTCGAAGATCCGCAACGAAGCATTGGCCTCTGCTTTTGAATACATGGGCTATATCGAACATTGGGGGAGCGGCATCCTGCGCGTTCTGCAGGAGGTGCGTGATGCCGGATTGCCTGAACCGGAATTCCTTGGCGGCGATACGGATCTGCGCATCAATATCTATCGCAATGGCTCAGAGACAGGTTCTGATGACGGGATTGTGACGGGATTACGACGGGATTCGCTTTCTGATGACGGGATTGCGGAAGAAACAACTTCCAAAACGAATGCTGCTCCGAATGCCACTATTACAGTGCTTCCATCCCAGAAAGAGCGTATTCTTGATGCGCTGCGTAAGAATGCGAGTATTTCTATCTCTGACGCCATACGGATACTGGGTGTGCAGGAAAGGCAGGCTCAACGAATATTGAAGAGCCTAATAGAGGAAGGCAGTGCAGTGAAAATTGGTGCTGCTCGTGCTACTCGATACGCTGAAGCGAAGAAAAGGACAGAACCGCATGAGTGAGAATAGCCAAGTAACAAGACTGCTCGCTAAACGTTTCAGCCAGCCGGGCGAACGCGGGCGCATCGTATTTTGGCGCGACGATAAGAAGCAGTACGTGGATGATGTGGCAACATTGGTAGGCGAGTGCGCCACCGATGAGATACTGCGTGAGGTTGAACTCATCACTCCGGAAATCGGGGATGAGAATGACAGGCGGTACATTCCGTTCACGGTGCGCTACCGCATGTTCCACGAGCAGCCAAATCAAAAATTCCTCGTATATCTGACGGAGCCGGCCCCGGCAGATCAGGACAACTGGCTGTTGGATTTGGAGCGGGCATATGACCCCACGTTCACCATGGACAAACTTGCCGTGACGCTTACGGAAACGCTGCCGGAAGCTTCCGCCGACACTCGAAACGAGTGGTTGGAAGTGATGAAGCGTGTACCGAAGTTCTTCGATAGCGAAGAACGTGCCAAGCGCTTCGCGAAACGTCTTAACGTGCACGACGACGCCACCTATTTTCAGGCGAAGTTGATCGCCACGTTGTTGCAACTGAAAGAGGATCGGCACAGCATGCAAGACATCTGGGCTGAGCTGCTTGCACAATATTCGCAGGGTGACGAATCCGGCATCGGAGAAATCGAAAAAATGGGATTGAGCCAATTCCACTGGAATGGCACGCGAAGAATCTACCATTTCGATGTGAATACTGGTACTGGAGCCAAACCAACGGTGAAAGACTTCGTGCTATGGCTGTTCCAGCTGGCATGGAACGGATTCTCCGATGGCAGGAACGCCGTTTCCACTTATGCGAACATTATTCGCGACTGGGACGACTGGTATAAGAACATCGACATGCGCACGGTACTGCAGAATCTTTCCGAGAACGCCGTGGAAGAATTGCAACTGCCCACTCGAATCGCCGATATGAGTGTGGAGGAGCTTGCCGACCGGGACCTGTTCCGCGACGTGGACGAGATGATCGTCAACAAGCTGTTCGAACGGTTGGGTTCGCAGTCCATTACGGACGACCAAGTGCAACGGATCATCAATGGGCGCAAGCAGAAGCTTTGGTACGCAGAATATGCCGACCAATACGAGTGCATTGCCGCAGCAAGCAGGCTCCGTGCCGTTCTGGCTGAATGCGGTGAACTCATCAGCACCATCAGCTCACCGGAACAAGGGATGAAGCTGTATGCCGAAAAGCTGTACAAGGCCGATGGCGCATACAGAAAATATGTGCTCGCATGGCATCGTGCCAACCCGGATGCGGTGAGCGTGGACGATGATCTGCAAAGCGCCTACGAGGCATATCAGCAGGATCTGGGTCAGGCATGGCAAAAACAAGTCGATACGCTTAGCCAATGGAAGTTCATAGACATGGACGCGCAAACCAATTTCTATGAACGTGAAATCGCGCCGGTATTGAAGTCCGGCAGAAAAATCGCCGTGATCATTTCCGATGCGCTACGTTACGAGGTTGCGCAGGAACTGTCCGAACGCATCGACAGGGAAAGCCGTTTCAGTGCGAAACTGAACATGCAATACAGCGTTCTGCCATCCTATACACAACTTGGCATGGCGGCGTTGCTGCCGCACGGCTCGCTCGAATTCGACAGCAAAGACCGTTTGTATGTTCTGGCTGATGGACGCAGCACCAAAGGAATCGAAGCGCGCACCGCCATTCTTTCGGCCGTAGGCGGCAAAGCGATTAGATATGACGATTTGACAAAGCTGAAAGTCAGCGAAATCAAAGAACTATATAAATCCTGCAACGTGCTGTATGTGTATCACAACCATATCGACGCCACCGGTGATACGGAGAAAACGGAATCGGAAACAGTGGACGCATGCGAGAAGACGTTCAAGGAACTGGGCGAAGTAGTCAAAAAGCTTGCCAGTGGCAACGTGTACAACATGATCATTACCGCCGATCATGGGTTCCTCTATCAGGACCGGGATTTGAGTAGTACGGAATGGTTGAGCGAACAGCCTAAGGGCGATGCAGTATGGGTGAGAAAGCGACGATTCTCCATCGGATCCAATCTTGCTCCGGGTCGTGCATTCGTGACATTCACTGCCGCGCAGATAGGAATGGACGATCCCCGGAACGAAGACGTGAGCATTCAAGTGCCGAACTCCATCATGCGCTTGCGCATGCAGGGCGCCGGTGTGAAGTATGTGCATGGAGGAGCAGCATTGCAGGAAATCGTCGTTCCTGTGCTGCATGTCAGTAAGGGGCGTTCCGCGGCCGACGATGTGAGGCCTGTGGAATTCACTATTCTGCAACGAACCGACAGGCTTTCCAGCAGACAGTTGACTGTGGAATTCTTCCAGAACGAGCCCGTTGGAGGAAAAATCCGCGCACGTACCGTATTGGCCGGATTGTGGGGGCGTGATGCGGCAGGCAATAATGTGCTCATCTCCAATGAGACACCGGTCGCCTTCGATCTGCTCGGTCAGGAGAAAAGCGAACGCCATGTGACGGCTACGCTCATGCTGACCAGTGACGCGGAACGATTCAATGGAACGAATATCGAACTGCGCCTGCGTGAGAAGACAGATGGGTCAAATGTGCTGGTCATGCTTGACCAGCAGGCACGATACTTCTTCAAACAGGGCGTGGTGGCCGACGATGCCGGATTCTTCGACTGAATTGGATGAGCACAGAGGAAAGCGACCGTAAGGGGTAACACAATGAATGAGCAGGGTATGAGCCAGAACGGTTGGATTGAAAGTCCTGAACACAACACGGATGGGAATTCCCTGACCGCGTTGGACGCTAAGATCACTGATATGTTCCCCGGGGTCACCGTCCGCAAGGATCTGGTGAACAAGGTCAAGGGCAATGCGTTGGTGCCCTCATATGTGCTGGAGTTCCTGCTCAGCGCATATGCCACGAATACCGACCAGGCCAGTATCGAGTCGGGTGTGGATCGAGTGCGTGCCATTCTTGCAAACAACTATGTGCATCGTGAGGAAGCCAATCTTATCCAGTCGAAAATCCGCGAGAAAGGGAACCATAGGATTATCGACCGTGTACAGGTGGCTCTTAACGAGAAGACCGACCTGTACGAGGCGACATTCTCCAATCTCGGCATCAGCCAGGTCATTGTCGATCCAAGCCTTGTAAAGGCTTATCCGAAACTGCTGGTGACGGGCATCTGGTGTATGTGCCAGATCGGTTACGCATATTCCGGCGACCCGCGCGAAGTGCCATGGCAGTTGCTGCAGCTCAAGCCTGTGCAGATGTCTCGTGATGATCGCGAAAACTACATGCAGCAACGTTCGCAATTCACCGATAGCGAATGGATCGATCTGCTGATGCAATCCATTGGGTTCAATCCCGATCTATTCTCCGACCGGGCGAAACTGCTGCATCTGGTACGCATGGTGCCGTTTGTGGAACGAAACTACAATCTGGTCGAACTCGGGCCGAAAGGCACCGGCAAATCGCACATCTACTCGGAATTCTCACCGCACGGCATGCTCATATCCGGCGGGGAAGTGACAGTGGCCAAACTGTTCGTGAACAATTCCAACGGACACTTGGGGCTTGTGGGCTATTGGGATACGGTGGCGTTCGACGAGTTCGCGGGCAAGGCCAAGAAGGCCGGCCGGGACTTGGTGGACATCATGAAGAACTACATGGCCAACAAGTCGTTCTCCCGCGGTGTCGAGACGTTCCAAGGCGAGGCGAGCATGGCGTTCGTCGGCAACACCTCGCATAACGTGCCGTACATGCTGAAAAACTCTGACCTGTTCGAAGAGCTGCCGAAGCAATACCATGATCCGGCGTTCCTGGACCGCATCCACTTCTACCTGCCGGGTTGGGAGTTCGAACAGATCCGTTCTGAGATGTTCACCAGCGGATTCGGATTCGTGGTCGACTATCTGGCGGAGATTCTGCACAACCTGCGCGATGCCGATTACAGCGACCGGTTCGAAAAGTATTTCGAACTGTCTTCCACACTGTCCACGCGAGATAAGGACGGCATCAAAAAGACGTTCTCCGGATTGATGAAGCTCATCTACCCGGACGGCAAGGCCACTCCCGAACAGATGGAACCGTTGCTGCGTTGCGCCATCGAGGGCCGCAAGCGCGTCAAGGATCAGCTGTGCCGTATCGACTCCACCATGGAGGAAGTCGAGTTTACCTACAAGCGTGCGAGCGACGGTGAAGTAGTCGCCGTGCAGACGTTGGAGGAGCTTGACTACCCGCAGTTGTATTGGCGTGGGCGTGTAGCTGAGAACTCGGAAGATGAAGGCGAGGCGGAATCGTCTGTTGCCGGTGAAGCCATGGCAATTGCGGGTAACGAGAAAGAAGCGAGTTCTTCTGAGAACGCCAATGCCTTGCCCGTAGCGCGGCAGCAAGAAACAGCTACGATGACTCCAATCGAGCGTCTTGCGGCAAAGGCCGATGGAAAGCAGCGGGAACTGATCGAAAACCAACGTGGAATCACGTATTTCGGATTATTCGGCCCCTACTTGGCCGGGGCAAAGAAAATCGTTATAGAAGATGCATACGTGCGTATGCCGTACCAGCTGCGTAATCTGGCTGAGTTCTTGGAGATGCTGCTGAGATGCAAAAATCCCGATGAGGATGTAGCCGTTCATCTGGTGACCGGGCATAATGAGTCCGGATTCGTGGAAGCGCAGCTAAATGGTTTGAACGAATTGGCAGCGACGTTCTCACAGCTGGGCGTGAACCTCACATACGAATTCAGAGACACTTTGCACGACCGTTCCATTACCGCGGATACCGGCTGGGAAATTCTTCCCGGTCGTGGTCTTGACATCTTCCAGAAATTCGTTGACGGCGATTGGCTTAACCCGCTGTTGCGCCATCAGCAGCTCCGCCGCGTCAAGGAATGCAAGGTCACGTATAGGCGAATTGATGGGTGATAAGCATGGGAGTGAAGTAACGTGAATATTCGATTATGAAATAGGTTCGAGAACCGTATGTGTACGGTACAGAATATATCCGATTAAAAATCTTTGTCGGACAGTTTTCAAGACGTATAACATTTTCTCTCAAGAAAATCAAAGAAGGAGATTTTACTATGAATATTGCTGGTTTATTCACTACGACTTCTAGTGGGATTGCAGATTGGATGACCGCAATAGTTGCTTTTGTTGCGTTAATTTATGCAATATGTGAGTATACGCTTCATAAGAAAGCAGTGAAGAAAGAAATGGAAAAAGATGACAGTGAGGATGAGCGAAGAGAGAAAGAGATCACGGTTCAGATTGAAGACATGTATATGAATGAAATTGGTGAACAACAGAGAAGCATGCTGGAATATGCAGCTGCGATATGGGGGTATTGTGTTTTATTTAATGGAGTGCAGGATTACTCGGCTGGAAATACTGATCCACGGAATAAATTAATGGAAACATTGTCTGATGGTGAGAGAATTAATCAAATTCGAGAAAATAACAAAGAGATAGCTGCTTTACAAACGTATATTGAAGAAGTTCGTATGTGCGCGATGATAATTCAAAATTGCATAGAGAGGGTTCAAGAAATAGATTTCTTTAAACAAGGGGATGAGATTTTTGATGAACTCAAAAAGGAGTGTGAGACGTATTCAAGATATGTCGGTGAGTTTGTAGCCTCTTGTTTTGTAACATATTTTGTCTTTATGGATCGTAATTCAGATAAGACCTCTAATGAGAATGAAATTCACACATCAGAAGAAAGATGGCTGAAAATGGTTATAGATGAGGGTAATATATATAGATGTGAAGAAGAAATGACTGACCGAGGAAAGCAGGTTCTTTCGAGAACTAAAGGTGAAGATAGGCATGCCTTAAATTGGTCGGATTATTTATTCCGTGATACAGAGTCGGATCTTATCAATAGTTCTAATGTTTTGCGTGAAAAATTGATTCATGCTAAAAGGAAATATCTCAATAAATGAACATGCTTACAGATAACGTCCGAATTCTTGCACATCTTGTGATTCAGGTTTCCTGAAAGAGAACTGACCATCGCGCCATAGACGGCCATGATCCAAAGTGCACAACTTTTCGGGCACTACCTCTGCCACTCGTTTCACTCCTTAATTGTTGATAGATATTCTATGAGTGATACAAGTAATCTCGGAGAAATGATTTGGAGACTTGCCAGCATCTTGACTTTTAGGAATCAAGGCTGTATTCTAACTTCTATGGATTGGGAGAGCCCGATCGGCGAAGGCCTTGGAAGAGATTCCAAGGCCTTTCGTTTACTGGTATTACAGATAGGCAGGGGCATCGTGGATTTCGGGCCCAAACTCTATTGGATCGAACAGAGGATAGATTTTCAGCCCATAGCCTGCCAGTTTCCCGTCACGTGACGTGCGCATCTTGGGCAGGAGCATTTCCCATGCCCTGTTGCGTTGTTCGGGGTGAAGATAGTGTACGCCTATTGGTCTTGCCACGAGATCAGCGAGTTGCAGGCCGGGAAGGTTCGCTTTCTTACTAACACAATGGAAATCGAACATTCCTTTCAGTCCATCGATGCCGGATTGGTTTACCATTTTTTCGAATTCCCGTTCAAGAGTGCGGTCCTCGTTGCCCCCTCGGCTTTCAAACACGATAGGAATCCGCCGTCCACGTTGACCTCGTTCCTGCATTTCATAAAATACGCGCTCCACGCCGAATTGCGTGCCAATGGAGTATGGATTGTCTGGCGCGTTAAAGTGTGAGTACTTCCGTTTGTCAATGAGTGAAGACACTACTGTGTATTCGGATTCGACCATGATTTGATTGAGTCTGTCGAAGAATTCGCTGCGGATGTCATCACGCATAAGAATATTGAAGTCACCTTCACGCTTGCGAATCTCGCGTTCGTGGAGGATGGGAATGTCGGAGCCAAAGAAATCGAACTTGAAACGTAGTATCTCCGGTACTACATGCGTGTAATAATGCGTTTTCTCGAAGATGCAGAACGATAATACGAATACAGGGTAATTGGCGTTGACTGATTTCAGACTTTGGTCGCCACTTTCGTCAACGAAGACAATGTAATCTCCGAAATTATGTTCGCCCATTTCCTGTTCCTTCAAGTTTGTACTTCGCATTTACGTAATAAGGTTATTCTACTCGTCGAGCCATCTATTTGATCACATATACTTTGAACGAATTGCGGTAAATCGGCAGTAATATCTTGCCGCGGCGCAGCTTCTGGAATGGGTTGTACAAATATGCCGCAACACGGGCTGATTTTGTCGACGTGTATGGCGATCCATCCGGCCGCAAGACAAACAGCGACACATGGACAAGTTTCGGCGTGGGTTCGGAAATCTGCCAACCAGATGGGACGCTGAATATCCGTGGCGGCTATATTACGTCGACCTGTACTTCACCGACACGTTCCAGTACGCGAAGCTCTACACCATGAGGGATTCCGTTGAACGGATACTGGCAAATCTGGGCGAGGTGATGTGGGACGAGTCGGAAGCCGACAAGAAAAACCGGCATCTTTGGGTACGGTATGATGTGGATTTCTCCGGCGATATGACGGACGCCTACCAATGGATGACAGACGGACTGCTCGCCATGCGCAATGTGTATGAGCTGCTCGGCTGATGTTTTGACCGTTTCGACTGCTGTGCGTTCAATGCTTCATATAATGAACGCAGTCATCCGAAAAGAGGCCGCTATGAAATACGGGATGAGGAAACCAAGTTGGAAGAAGAGCCTGTCCGCGCGCACAAAAGGCCATGCCACCCGCGCGGTCAAGAAAGCGTTGATCCCCGGCTATGGCAAGAAGGGCATGGGATGGCTGCATCCCAAGCGCAAGCTGTACAACACGGTCTACAAGAAGACCACGTTCAGCCTGTTCGACCTGTTCAAGTAACCAGGGCTAAAGGGGGAAATCACATGTGTTCCAATCCAGGCACGTATGAGTTCCGACTTTCATTAGATCTTCCTCAACAGAGCGCCGTTCCTACTGATACGTTTTCGGCCTTGTGGGAAGTCCATGAATATTCAGCGGAGAACGGTCCGCGTTTCCACACGGCTGCTGAGATGTTTGATTCTCTGGGAATGTGATAGGTCCCGCCATAAGAACATTACGTATGGTGGGACTTGGTTTTGTCGCTGTTGAGCTGTCGGACACTCAGGCGAGCATGGCCTCGATGTTGTTGCCTTCCGGATCGTGCACGAAAGCGGCGTAATAGGTCGGTCCGTAGTTCGGCAACCAATGCATGGTGAACTGACGGAAACGATTGTAGCCGGTGCCGCCTAGCATGCAATACGGGAAATGACACCGGCCACAACGACCGGCCAAGACGGACGGAACACACGAAAAGGCGAATCAAACACAGCATGGGCAAGAACGGCACGCAACCAACAACGAAAAACGTCACACCGGCGGTCACACCATGGGGTAAGAACCGTGTGAAGAACACCGAAACCGGCAAGCACGTGCTCATCATGCCAGGCATTGGATACACCGTAGACCGACCGCTGCTGTACTGGGCAGCGCAGGCGCTTGCGGCCAACGGATGGTTCGTGGACCGGCTCGACCTGAAACTGACGGAAAGCGTCGAGTTTCCGGAAATGATCGCCTGTATGGAACGCGTGGTCGACGAATGGCGCAAGGCGGCGCTCGAACATGCTGCCGAATCGGGTGAGGAGCCGCAGTTGCTGGTTGTCACCAAATCGCTCTCCACACTCTCATATCCGCATTCCGCAAAACTAGGATTGCGCGTGGTGTTGCTCACCCCGGTGCTCAATCCGCCGCCATTCGACAAGCACAAGTCGGTCATTCCCGCGCCGCTGCCGGGAACTGCCGGCAGCCCGATGCCGCTAATCTGCGCAGGTGACGCCGACCCATACTACGATGACGCCAAAGCGCATCTGCTCACCGACCATGTGCGCACGTACGCTGGTGCCAACCATTCCATCGAAGTGCCGGACGATTGGCAGACGTCGCTCGACTACCTGAAACAGGTCACGCAAGCCATCGTCGACTACGCCGGCTGAAAAGAACGGAACGGACTATGCGCATCGTATTGCAGAAGGTCGGCGAAGGATCCGTCGACGTGGTCGACGAGACAAGCGGAGAAGTCGACACCACATTCGAACCACAGCATATAGGCATCGGCTATGTGCTGCTCGTCGGAGTGGAAGACACGGACGGAGCGGAGCAAATCGACTAGCTCGCCCGCAAAATCGCCAATCTACGCGTCTTCGAAGACGAGAACGGCAAAATGAACCGTTCCATCCACGACGTGAACGGCAGTGTGCTGTCCATCTCCCAATTCACGCTATACGCGGACGTGCGCAAAGGCAACCGCCCAAGCTTCGTGAAAGCCGGAGCGCCCGCGCACGCCGAACAGACATGGCACGGATTCAACGACGCCCTGCGCGCGCAAGGACTCGAAGTAAAAGAAGGACGATTCGGCTCCCACATGCGCGTGCGGCTCGCCAACGACGGTCCTGCCACCATCATCCTTGACACCGACGAACTCGGCGTCTGACCCAGAACCCAACGTGAAACCCTATATCCGACGATTGTCATAGGGTAAAACGCATGGGAATATGGAACGACCGCAAATTGATCGTCAACTGCCTGCCGTTGACCGAATCCGAACGTGCGCAATTCATACGTGCCGCGAAAGACATGCCACAGGAATTCGTCGGCGATTCGGCCCAACGGGGAAGCATGAGCTGGACCGCCGCAGTACCGGAGGAGCTCAAAGCCAAAGCCACCGCGGTCATCGGCAACATCGCGCCCGAGGAATGCGCGCAATGCCCCAAACTCGAATGGCTTCAAACTTGGAGTGCCGGCGTCGACAAATACCAGCGACCCGGCATCCTGCAGCCCGGATCCATGCTCACCAATGCCACCGGAGCCTACGGACAAAGCGTCTCCGAACACATGTTCGCCATGATGTGGGCCATCATGAAGAACCTGCACATCTACGCGGCAAGCAACCCGAACGCCATGTGGCAGGACGCAGGACGCGCCATCAGCCCCAACGGAAAAACGGCGCTCGTCATCGGAACCGGCGACATCGGATCACACTTCGCACGACTCTGCAAAAACGTCGGAATGACAACCATCGGCATTCGCCGTAATCCCGCCGTCGAAGCGCCGGGCGTCGATCATATGGTCGGTTTCGATTCCCTCGACGACGTCCTGCAATACGCCGATGTGATCGCCATGTGCGTACCATCCACCCCGGCAACACGCCACCTGCTCGATACGAAACGCATCGCATCTCTCAAACCTGACGCCATCATCATCAACGCGGGCCGTGGCAACGCCATTGAAAGTCAGGCGCTTGCCGACGCGCTCGCGGAAGGACGAATCCATGGCGCCGCGCTCGATGTGACCGAACCGGAGCCGCTGCCGGCCGACTCACCGCTGTGGTGCGAGCCGAAATGCCTCATCACCCCACATGTGGCGGGAGGCAACCATCTTGAGATCACCGAACGCAGTATCATCTCCATTGCATTAGGCAACGTCCGCTGCTACGCCAACGGTCAGTCGCTCGACAATCGCATGCCCATCAAAAGCTGACGGTCGCGCGTGCGGGGAGACCCGTATGATGGCAGTTGGGAAGAAAGGAAGGGTATGACATTGAACAAATGGCGTCGTGCGACGGAATGGTTCATGACGGCATTGGCGTTGGTGTTCCTGTTCGCGTATTCGTGGGAAGTTCTGGCGAGGACGCATATCCTGTTGTGTGAAATGGTGATCAACATCATCTGGATGGTGTTCATCGCCGACTGCGTCGTTTCGATCCTGCTGGCGGAAGATAAGAAAACCTGGTTCAAAGACAATCTGCTGATGCTGGTGTCCATCGCATTGCCCGTCTTCAGGCCGTTGAGACTGCTGCGTCTGGTGGCAGTGCTCAACGTGCTCAATCGTACCGGTGGCATGGCGGTGCGTGGGCGCATCACACTGTACACATGCTGCAGCGTGACACTACTGATGTATATCGGCGCCCTTGCCGAATTGGATGTGGAACGTGGGGTTCCAGGCGCTTCCATCACCGATTTCGGTGAAGCGATATGGTGGTCGTTCGTGACCGTCACCACAGTCGGCTATGGCGATTTGTCCCCGGTGACATGGCAGGGAAGATGCATCGCCATCGGACTGATGATAACCGGCGTTGCCCTGATCGGCATCGTCACCGCGACGCTGGCTTCATGGATTGTCGACCGTGTTCGTGACGAGACCGACAAGCGTGCGGATGAGGCGGAATCGGAAACGGAACAGTTGCGCCACAATGTGCGGGAACTGACGGACACCGTCAACCAGCTGCGCGATGACATCGCGCAGCTGCGCAGGTTATAGCGGTTCTCGTGACTGCACCGGTATTATCGGTCGGTTCCACGGTCAACGCGACGGTATCTGTGGGCGTGCTCGAAGCCGCCACCGATTACAAGGGTCAGCGCTCGCTGCCGCGCGACTTCTCCATAGGACTGAAGCAGGGCTCCATTACCAACCAGCGTAGATCGGGCCGCTGCTGGAATCCGAACCGGTGGAACTCGATCCATGGCAGCCGCTCACCAAGCGTTGCCGCTGATATAACCGGTATGGAGCGAAGCCGTGGCTGGGATTGCAGCCACGGCTTTCCTGTTCCGCTGTGCTGATACTCTTTCATAAGAACAAATGTGCGAACGATTGGGGTTCAGTTGGCGGATACTTTGTCATGGCTTTCCGACGAACTACGCAGCGAATGCAGTCAGCCTGTATTGCAGCGTGCCCGTGGAATCGCCAACCAGTGGCGTGCGAAAATGTCGGATCTGCATTGCCTGAACGACTCCGATTCCGACCGCATCACCCTGCATGCCAATATGCGGGGCACCACCTCACCGTCCAGCCGATACGAAGTGCAGGCCACGCTTGATTTGCATGATGAGCTTTTCTTGGCCAGGTATTGCTCATGTCCGGCGTTCAACGGTTCGCAGCACGGTTATGGCACGTATTCGTCGGCATATTCGCCCAGCTACCGCAACAATCCAAAATATCGCAGTTTCGATGATGATGACGATGAATACGATTATGTCGATGATTATGATGATTTCGGTTCAGGATCGACGTTCGGTCATGTGCAGGACGATGACGAGTTCGATTCGGATCCGGCTGGGGGGCGCCGCTATACGGGCATGTGCAAGCATGTCGCCGCAATGCTGCTGCTGTTTCTTGACCAGCCCGAACGGTTCCGCGGATTCAAGCGAAGTGGCGTGACCTCGCATATCCTATCCGACTACATGCGTGCGCTGGATGCGAAGAATGACAATACCGGTCAAAGCGCGCAGCTTGACGTGCTCAAGCGCATCGTCGACGCGAAAAGCCGTCTCGCCGACGAGCAACGAGGCGTCATTACGCAAGGGGCCACGAAAACAAAACGCAAGAGCGGTTCCATCATAGTGAAACCGGGAAGCGTGCGTCTGGAGCCCACGCTGATCATGAACCGTGAGCTGTGGAGCCTGACGTTGAAAATCGGCTGCGGCGACGCAAGTTATATCATCAAAAGCATTTCCAAATTCGTAGCCGACATGCGCAGCGGCGCATACGTGTCATACGGGCAGAAACTCTCGTTCACCCACACTCCGGACATGCTCGAACCGTTCTCGCTGCAGCTGTTCCGGTTCCTGCAAGGTGTTGTTGGATCACGTGCCGCAGCGCAACTGCAGAACAACTACTATTACGCGCCAGACGTGCGTATCGAACGTGAAATCATGCTTACCGATGGGGAATTGTGCGATCTACTGAACCTGTTCGAAGCGGAACCGCAACAGGACTACATCGAAGACGTGCTGATAGCACGTGGGCCGCTGGAAGCTCCCAAGCATGAGGGGCGTGAGAGGGCGCGGCAGCTCACTTCGGATGATTTCGCCCATACGGATGACGCCGCTCCGGGCTATGTCGAAGTGGCCACGCCAGGGGAGTCCAGATCGCATACTATCGCCATATTCGATGGCAATCCGCAATTTCGGTTCATCGCCGAATATGTGAAGGAAGGTGCTTCGTCGGGCGTGCGTATCACGTCGAACCGTACCATCACGGATCGGATTGTTGGGCAGCGGGGCGTGTACCTCATGAGTGCCGAGCATAACGTCAATCCATCGAACCCCCATATGGTGCCTGTCAGTGGATTCTTCCGCTGTGCTGACAGCATTCTTCCCGCAGTGGATGCGTTGATGACATTGTGTGCGTCAGACAGCACTGACGGCGTATTTATTGCGAAAAACGACTGGCCCATGTTCGCCCGAACCATACTGCCGAAGCTTACTGAAGCTGGCATCGGTTTCGATATTCCGCAGGAAGTCGCCGAACGGATGGGAGCCGACTGCCAGATCGAATTCTACTTGGACCGTGATCTGCAGGGCATCACCTGTGAGGCTGTGGCACGATACGGCGATTTCGTATTCCAGCTGGTGCCGACCGCCAAAGCGTTACGAGGCGTGATCAACCATGACTCGCGGTCGAAGGCGGCGCTCGTCAAACGAGATACGGCGCGTGAATCATTCGCGGTGCAGGTGATACGTCAATTGTTCCCCACTTGGAGTTCCATTGATGTGGCGCGCGTGCGTGAGGAAGACGAGCAGACGATTCTGCTGTTGCTCACCGAAGGCGTGGATATCTTGCGTTCGGTCGGGCAAGTGTTCTCCACGGCCGCGTTTGACGGCATGTTGATGCCAGGCAGCCCTACGGTGAAGGTTGGACTGTCCATCGACTCGAATCTGGTTGAGATTTCGCCGATAGCCGACGAAGTGCCGATGAACGAGGTCGGCGCGTTGCTGAATTCCTACCGCAGGAACCGCCGCTACCATCGATTCAAGGACGGTACGTTCGTTGATCTGAAGAATGCCGATCTGCATGAACTTGATCAGATTGCCACAGATCTTGACCTTGATGAGCAACAGATTGATTCCGGGAGAATCACCATTCCCGGATATCGGGCGTTCTTCTTGGACGCGCAGGTTGACGACGATGGCAAAAGTGAATCGTTCGTCGACTACGTCAATGATGTGAAAATCATTGATTCGAAGCGATATGAAGTACCCAGCAATCTCAAAAACGTGTTGCGTCCGTACCAAGTGGAGGGCTTCCAATGGCTTTCCACCTTGTGGGACAAAGGTTTCGGTGGCATTCTCGCCGACGAAATGGGTTTGGGCAAATCCGTGCAATTGCTGTCGCTGGTGGAAGCTCGCAAGGGCAGTGGTCCCGCGTTGATCGTCTGCCCGGCGTCCTTGGTATACAACTGGGCTGCCGAATGCGAGAAATTCACGCAGGATCTTACCATCGAAGTTGTGGCAGGCACGAAGGCGCAACGGCGCAAACTCATCGCAACCGTGGCGCAGCAATGGAACAATTCGACTGAAACCAACGAAACGCAGCAAACCGATGTGGTGATCACCTCTTACGATTTGCTGCGTCGAGATGTGGATGATTATGCCGACTGCCGGTTCGCATTGATGGCACTCGACGAGGCGCAATACATCAAAAACCATGCCACGAAGTTGGCGAAAGCCGTCAAACAGATCACCGCCGAACACCGGTTCGCATTGACGGGAACCCCCATCGAAAACCGGTTGAGCGAACTGTGGAGCATCTTCGACTTCCTCATGCCCGGATTGCTGGGAACCTACACGAAGTTCCGAGAAAAATACGAACAGCCGATCATGGCACCCGGTCCTGAACATTCCGTCATGGCTGACAAACTGCAGGCTTTGGTCGGACTGTTCATTAAACGACGTCTGAAAAAAGACGTGCTGACCGATTTGCCTGACAAGTTCGAAAACGTGCTCACCGTCAAATTGGAAGGCGAACAGCGCAAACTCTATGCGGCGCACGAACAACGGTTGCGCGCCACCCTTACCAAAACCAAGGATGCCGACTTCAATACCAAGAAAATCCGCATTCTTGCCGAATTCACGTTGCTACGCGAAATCTGCTGCGATCCGAGACTCGTCTATGCGGATGCGAAAAACGCTTCCGCCAAACTTGACGCTATTTGCGAACTCGTATCCACGTGCATGGACGAAAGCAAGAAAGTGCTTGTATTCTCGCAGTTCACTTCATTCCTTGACCTGATTGGTACACGTTTGGCTGAACATGGCGTGGACTTCTACACCATCACCGGCGAGACACCGAAGAAACGCCGTGTGGAACTGGTGGACGAATTCAACGGCAACGATGTTCCCGTATTTCTCATCTCGCTCAAGGCGGGTAACACGGGACTGAACCTTGTGGGCGCATCCGTAGTGGTGCACGCTGACCCATGGTGGAACGCCGCCGCGCAGAACCAGGCCACCGATCGTGCGCATCGTATCGGCCAGACGCAGGATGTGAACGTGTACCAGATCGTAGCCAAAGACACCATCGAGGAACGCATCCTCAAACTTCAGGAAAAGAAAAGCGAACTCGCCCAACAGTTCACCGACGGCACCGCATCCGGAGGCGTCGGCACACTCAGCAAAGACGACCTGCTCGGCCTGTTGTCGTGACGTGCGGTTGGAGGAATCTTTGCGTTCCAAAGCGCAAGATAAAAACGGAACACAGGTTGCGAATATCGCATGGTGGGCGTATATATTGTCGTGCAAGTTTCAGGGAAGGTGAAAATCCTTACTGGCGGTAACGGTACGACTGACGTTCATAACGGTCCCATGCCGAAGCCCGCGACCCGCGAAAGCGGCTGATCCGGTGAGAATCCGGAGCCAACGGTCAAAGTCCGGATGGAAGAAACGGGGCTCAACATGAGTGTATCCTCACCAAACAATACCCAAAACAACGACGCCGAAATCGCCAGCGAAAGCATGACGCGCCCCGACAACGCGCATTCCACAGGCGTGGCCGACTCTGGACGCTGGTCCACCAAACGCATCGCCATGTATGCGCTGTTCGTGGCGCTGTCGATGGCCGTCAGCTTTGTGGAATTTCCCATTGTGCCGGGCGTTGAATGGCTGAAATATGATCCATCCGGCATTGTCAGCCTGGTGGCAGGTTTCGCCTACGGGCCAGC
>ERZ791842.427-NODE-427-length-41485-cov-36.5873_pt1 | contig 41485 bp, 55 predicted proteins | sample MGYA00509944_ERZ791842 | MGnify/ENA primary metagenome ERZ791842 (study PRJEB30046, sample SAMN00715263) | human gut metagenome | study: EMG produced TPA metagenomics assembly of the A metagenome-wide association study of gut microbiota in type 2...
ACATATCACCAAATATTACTATATAATAAAAATAAAAATTTGACAAAAAAATAAGCCTATTTCAAGGCTTTGCGGTACTTTTTTGCATTTCAATGTGTCAAACTCCCGGGTACAAAAAGAAAGCCGATTGATTTCTGCGACTTTCAATGGTATAATAAATTTTGCTTATTTCTAATACTGGAAAGCCGTTTTCGGATGCCTGGTATTAAGCCGGTTAGTGATTGCAGTCATTGACCGGCTATTTTTTGTTTAGTTGAAAATCAAATTAAAAGTGTCATGTTAAATAATACAATCTCTTTACTTACAGTTATAATATCACTACACCCGTCCTTTGCTGGAAAGGTGTGGTATAAGTGAAAACAAAATACATAATTTACGATGAAAGTAGTATTTATGCACTGTATTATGTAAAGGGGAAGATTCTGTATTACAATTTAAACTTTAACGGAAGGACAAAAATTTATCTACTAATCTGATAAAACTGTAAAGGTCGGGTGCATTTAAAAGCAGCTAACCTGTATTAGTGTTGGATCTAGGTTCTACTGGTGGAAACCTTTTTTCTAATTCTTCAGGAGTTTTTGGAACATTTTGCCGAATGGTTTCAATGAGTGAATCCTGTGAAAAATTAGGAAATTGGTTTTCTGGTATAGCAGGAGTGCTTGTGTCAATATCACTTTCTTCGAGAACTTTTGCAATTTCAAGAAAGAGATCTAATAATTCTTTCCTTTTTTCCGGTTTCAAGGTTACAAATTTTTCAATGATTTTAGAAGCAGCATTTGACAGGTTATAGTCCTTTGCTAATTGCTCCAGTGCACTAGATGGAGTAGGTCTAAACATTTCTCCTTCGCCGTTGCGAAGCCATTCTTCTGAAACATTATATTCACGGATAATTAAGGAAACAACAGAATCAACAGGATTACTTCGACCTAATTCATATTGAGCAACCGTATTTCCTTTTATACCGATCCGGCTGCCAAATTCTTTTTGTGTTAAATCCAAAGTTTTTCTGAGTTTCCTGATTCTATATCCCATATTCAAATTTCATCACCTCACTTATTATGCTGATTATACTATTAAAAAAATGTAAAGTCAATTTCAAAACATCATAAATACAAAAAAAATCATAAATACAAAAAATATGCATTTACAGAACATAAAATTTGTGAGATTTTTAAAGTGATAGGAAGATCACGCTGTTTTAATACCTTATATAGTGTGGACAAATGAAGTCCAGAAAAGTAAATAGTGCTAAGAAAATTGGTTGATAAATTAAGTGTTTGTGATAAAATTAAATAGAGAAGCATATAATGTTATAAGATATTTCTATTGATTAATATGATAAAGTTTGATATAATATTGTGGTTTTTATAAACTTACAATTGAGGGAGTGCGACTATGGATGACGTTAAAATTGAAGAAAGTGTTATGAGTACGTTAATGTCAGTTAAATATACGATAAGCGAGTGTTCAGTTGACGTAATTGACGTGGCTAAAAGATTGGGATTTGTCGTCGGTAATGCAGTTCTCAATGAAGAGGATGATGGATTTATTGTTGTTGAAGAGGGTAGAAAAGAAATAATGGGAATTAAAACTGATAAATTGATTGGTGTAAATTCCAATAGATCCTTAGAATGGAAACGTTTTATTATTGCACATGAACTTGGACATTATATATTGCATTTTAAAGAGAAGAATTTAAAGGGCTTATATGCACATAGAGATCATACAAGAGGTCATAATGAGACTGAAAATGAGGCAGATTTTTTTGCAGCAAATTTGCTTATGCCTAGGGAGAGTTTTGAAAAAAAGTATAATGAAATAAAGCAAGTATATAAGAATGATAAAGAGATCGTGGATGCATTATCAAAATACTTTATTGTAACTATTAAAATGACGGAAAGAAGAATAGAGGAGTTGGGGTTAACGTGAATCAAGAAAATGATTTTCAGGATGAGTTAAATTCCATATCTGATTCATTAACTTTTATTCATCCAGTAGATAATGATAATGAAATAAATAAAGCTTATGTAGATATGTATGCAACTGGACAACAAAAATCTAGAGATCGTAAAATTACTGAGCTACTATCTATATATGTAAAAAATTATGAATACAAAAGTAAAAGTAATAAATGGTATAAAGGCATTTTGTTTGCTATATGCATTATTATATTGTTAGGATTTTGTATAAGCTTTATTATATTTATTCGTAATATTGATTTTAATGGAGAAACTGATTCAGTACCTAATGTCATACAACTGATATCTGTCTGCATAACTTTTCTTGGATTAATTGTTGGATTATTGCAAACTATTACTAAATATGTTTTTCCAGAGAATGAGGAAGAATACATAACTCGAATAGTTGAGCTGATCCAAAATAATGATTTAGAAAATAAAAAAGAAAATATCAAAGTTCAAGGGACAGGAAGTGTGTCAGAGAATATTATGGAGTAAAAGAGAACGTTTGTAATATAAAGGGGCTGTTGCACTAAGTGCTTGGTGTACAGCTCCTTTATTTGACAAATTATATGACAAAATTTTTTGCGGACAGGCGTTTATATGTACCCGCTGCGTTAGTTTTATCACTCTTTTTTAATAGCTTCTTTGATCTCCGATATCATTTCCCCCTCATCACCATGATAAAAGCGAGAGATCAGCAAATTGTACGACGCTTTTACATACTCCTGTCGGCTTATAAGCGGTGTATAGAAGTGATATCTTCCTTTTTTGGCCGAGCTAGCGAATCCTTTTTTACACAAACGAGTCAAAAAAGTAGAAACTGTTTGTGGTTTCCAGTCTTTCTCATATGCCGCATTGGCTTTTGTACGGATTTCGTCCAAAGCCATAGGTTCTTCATTGCTCCAGATAATTGACATTATAATTTCTTCTGCATCTGATACTTTTTTCAATTTATGTTCCTGCCTTATCCTTATAATTAATATTGAAATGGTACTTGGAAAATCATAGTCACTTTTCTACTTTATCGTACAAATATAGTATAACATAAAGAATGTTGCTGTTCAAATAAAAAAGGAATCCCGCAGCATGTGTATCATGTGGATTACCCAGATGATACTTCTTTTTTAATACTTTTGGAGTATTGGTTTTCTTGGCATATTTCTATGGTTGACCAACGTATAATATAATGGTAATATATATAATATTTAGGTTTTAAATCTTTTAACATAATTTTTTTTGTTGAAATATTTAACCTGATTTTCAGAAAGAAAGGAGAGTCTGTATGGATAAAATTATTGATGTGGCTGCTTATATTGTTGCAAAATATAAAGAAATGACACATGAGACTCTGGACGAAATGAAACTCCATAAACTCCTTTATTTTACTCAAAGAGAATCATTTGCAATTTTAGGAAAACCAGCTTTTGAGGGTGATTTTGAAGGATGGAAATATGGCCCTGTATCAAGAGAAGTAAGACAAGATTATGAGCAAGGCGAATTTCTTGTCGAAACAAAGAATATTTCTGATGATATTAAATATATTGTAAATAATGTATTACTTGAATATGGAGCATTGGCATCATGGAAACTAAGTGATTTGTCACATCGGGAGATTTCATGGCTTAATTCCAGATCAGGTTTGAAGGATGGTGAGAACGGAAGCAATATTATTCAGCTGGCAGATATACAAAAAGATTCTGAAAAAGTACGCCCATATGATCATGTATGGGATATGTATTATGATGAATTTGAAGATATGGACACTGTAGAATAGGGGGGATAACATATGATCGGAAAGATTTGTAAAGCTATTACTCCTTTCTATGACTTTAAAAGCCATAAAATGAAAAACAAAAGCAGACCTGCTTTAGTACTTGCAAAAGCTGATAATGAGGATTATGTCGTTATTCCTATATCTAAGGTTTCTCATAGTGAAAATATTGATTCATATTATGATGTAAAAATTGATCCCTTAAATTATCCTAATACAAAGTTGACACAAATATCATATGCAAGGACACACAAACAAACAGTGATTCATACCGCGGAGCTTATAGATCCTTTTTGTGATTTAAAAAGTGAATACCCTGATTTGTACCAGAAAATTTTAAAGAAGAGAGCAGAATTCAGTAAGGAAATTGACAAACAGGCTGCCGGAAAATAGATTATTGTCTATAGGCTTATAGCAAACAAGCACCAATGGAAAGAGGCAAATCTTTCTGAAGGTGCTTGTTTTTTTAATCCCGTAGCTTGATTATCAAATACATTTACCCTATTGTTTAGTTTGGTTAGAAAAATATTATTATCAAGATAAGTAAAGTTTTTTCATCATAAGGTTCAACCTACAGTATGCTTACATCCAGATCAACCGAAGGAACATATTTTATGAAAAATACAATATTATTCTATTATGGGTTCATATATCTTTTTGCAATATCTAACACGTTCTGTCGCGGTTTCCAATTTTGATAATTAATCAGATTACCAAAATGATACGAATCTACGCTGACGGAAAATCGATCTACTGGAACATATAAGAGAGTATCTGTCACAGTGGCATCTGGGCGTATAATCGAAAAATCCAACCACTCGTTAAGGTTATCGTTTTCATCTACCACATATCTGTAATTCGTGGCTGTAAGCAAGTAACCTTCACCATTTTCTACATAAGCATGTCCTTTGACTTTACTTTCTTTTAGATCTAAACCAAGCTGGCGAAGATGTCTATATAATGTGGTGTTTTTCCTTATTATCATGTGGTACAACGGGAAACCATTGTAACTGTAGATTAAAAACCACGGAATATTATAAATCGTTGCATCAATATAGTTATATGCTCGCATGATTGTATAGTTTTCTGCGAGAACTTCAGCCATTCTGAGAGTTACATAAATACCTGTTTCCTTTTGCAGCAAATAAACAGCCTTATCATAATGGTTTTTTGTAATCCTGTATAATTCATGTCTTTGCGGTTCTTCTGTTTCAGGAACATATTCTTTTATATAATCAGCTCTTTTTTTGTGATAAGGGCAATTCTGAAACTTGTATTCATCATATTGAGCTATATAAGGAATATTAATTCCTTTAGCATGTCTTGCATGGGGAGCAACATCAATTTTCTTGTAAATACCAAGAATAGCAACGGGATTATTACATCTCGGACATAACGCTAAGTGTTTTGTCTCTCCACTAACTACCTGTATATAGCCTGGATTATTCCCAACCCGCTCTTCATATTTTGTTTTAAAATCCTTATCAGAAAAGGATAAAACCGGTTCATAGTTAGTGGTAAATTTAATCTCTTTCATGATATTGCCTCCTGTGATCGACTTTATTCTGTTTTTTTAAATTCTACCATAATGATATCATTTCCGTAAAGTGTAGCCATCTGCAACCACCATTTATCGCCGATCTCAGGAATTTCCCCAATCTTTTCAAGCAGTCTCAAACATGTCAGTAAATCCTTAAAACCAACCAAAAAGACATTGCCGCCTTGCTGCATCTGAAAATAATATTGGTCTCTCTCTGGAATAAAGCCACCCTCTGACTTAAATGTTTCATCATCTTGTATCGCTATACCTGTAAGCGTAGCTATTTTATTGTCATTTAACTTGTCTGCCATATTATGAACTCCTTTTCGTTTAATCTTATATTTGCTTAAAAGTTTCCCATGATACATATGAAGGCTCTCATACATTCATTACTTTAGTATAAAAAAAACCCCTGCATTTTCGACGGAATAAAAGAAAACATTTTACTATTTTCGTTTCCTTTAGGAAAATACGGATAAAAAAAGAAGAATAAGATGTTCTATAAATCTCATTTTTGGTGGAAAATAAGCAGAATCAGCAAACAAGCACCAACGGAAAGAGGCGAATCTTTCTGAAGGTGCTTGTTTTTTATCCTGCAGCATGCTTATCATCCGGATCAACCGGAGGAAAGCGTTTTTCCAGTTCTTCCGGAGTATCCGGAACGCCGTCGAATAAATCTCGTTTTGGAGCTGCTAGAAAGCTTTTAAGATGAAAGTTCTGCAGTATTTGGTTTCCCTTGTAGTGATAGTCTATCTAAAAGGACAATTGATGTATTTGAAGGAGTGTGTATTCGTTCCTTTTTCATCAGCGTTCTAGGACGCTGATTTGTTTCGTAATCACGGTCACCTTTTTCAAAGATTGAGCAGCATAGAAAATCACACTTTAATTCACCTTGCGCATTAGCTTTGATGATGAATATAAAATTATCTACACTGAAATGGCTGGATATCAAGTAGTCCGCTTTGATGGATGTAATAAAAGGATACATGTGAGGTATATACGAATACAAATTGAAATCGTTATCGAGGGACTCTTTCAAATGTACGAGAGCTTCCAAACGAGGTTTTATCATGTCTTCGTATTGAGTTGCTTCTTGAACCTTTTCAAAAAGAATTTTTCTTTCAAGAATTCTGTCTGCAATTTTGGCAGAAGAATAATTTGGGAGAGATATATCTTTCATGTACTGGAAACCAGCTAGATGAGGATAATCTTCCAAAGAAAAGGTAAGGTTAATAGGATACAGATGCTTTTTATAGCCATATGTAAATAAATACCGATATTCAATTATTTCTTTCCATGCCTGAGCCGACTGTTGTAAGAGATCCACGAACTTATTTCCCCTTTGTAAAAATAAAGAGCCTTGCATTTGCAAGACTCTTGAAAAGCGTTTTCATTCAGTTCCGAAGAACCTATTCGGTTTGAGGTTATCGCATAACCCAAGATCAAGCTCCACAATCAGCTGCTTGCCGACACAGTCAATTGCTTCAACGCCACGATAGCTGGTCAACGCCGCTATCCTCTGATTTCATTATAACACAAAAATACTCACAGTCAATAAAAAATGAGTATTTGAGGAACACTAGCAAATGAGTATTCTTATATATTATATGCAGAAAAAATGATTTTGAAAATAGAAATAATTGGAAAGGAGCTATCCCGCCACATTCTTATCATCCGGATCAACCGGAGGAAAGCGTCTCTCCAGTTCTTCTGGAGTATCAGGAACGTCGTCAAATAAATCACGTTTTGGAGCTGCCAGACGGCTTTTAAAATGCTCAATTATCATTTTTCTTACATCTGGTTCCAGGTCAAAATAAGCTTTCATGATATCCAATTCTAAATCACTTGCTCCACGACTTTTTACAAATTCATCAAGACTAAACGTGCTAGATTGAACATATATAGGTTCAATACCATTACGAAGCCATTCTTCATTTATTCCAAATTCTCTGCAAATTAATGCGATAGCAGAATCGCTAGGGATACTTCTTCCCATTTCATAGGTAGCCACAGTGTTTCGTTTAACTTTTATTCGATCTGCAAATTGTTGTTGGGTAAGTCCGGCATTAATTCTTATTGTTTTAATTCTTTCATTCAAAGTATCACCTCCATATGAATCATAACATTATATGTTGATATAATCAACAGAAAATTGTTGACAATAGTTTTATATCGACATATAATTGTTTTATAATCAACAAAAAGAAAAGGAGGAAGCCATTATGGACGAAAGAAAAGGTACAGAAACCATGATTGCAGTGGAAAATAAGCAGGAAACAATAGAGATTGAGAATCTTTTAAACCAGCTCAGCCCGGATGAACAAAAATCTTTCCAGATATTTATGCAGGGTGTTCGATTCGCGAAAAATATGGCTAAAACAGGAAGGTAGAGGAAAGAAAAGGGCATGGTGATATCACTATGAAACTATCTTTATAATAAGATATGCGCTAAGATGGGTTCACAACGATATCAGAAAGGAAGTGATTTTACGGATAAAGAAAAGGAATTAACGCCCGATCAGCTTTCAGATGCGAAACACTTATCTGAAATCATTAACAGTGTTTCATCTGGAAAATGTTCGATATTCGAGAGTGTGATGCTGGCATATCTGAATGGAATGGAAGCCGGTATGGTATATGGCAAAGATGATATTTCATAAGCTGACTGCAATCAGCGGTATTAGAAATAAGCACAAAAAGAGAAGAAAGGATGGGAACCTTATGAAGAAAACAGATCAGGATAACAGAGATAAGAACCAGGCAGAACGACTGAGAAAAACCTTAAAAAGTTTTGGAATCAACACCAGTGAGGAACTTGATCAGGCGCTTGCTGCGTCACTGGATGCAATGACAATCGGAATCATGACGGATGTGATCACAGCTCCAGCACATTCGGCATAAAAAGGAAAACGGTTTTCCAGTATTAGAAATTAGCAAATAAAGAAAAGAGAGGATTTTTTATGGGTTATCTAATTTTAGGATATGATTTTGATTGTAGAGAATTTCAATATCAGGGTCGAACGGTAAAAGGACTTGTATTTGAAGTGAAAACAAACGAAAAAATTTCCAGAAGAAACAGAGAGAATATAACCGTTGAATTGTCCCAAAAGAACGGATTTTGGGTCCGTCTCCATCAAAACGCAAAAGGCATTAAAGTGGAACCTTACAAGAGTTATGCTGCAGTGCCTTGTAAAGATGCTCCGTGGGAAGTAGAACAAATAGAAATTTCACACAAGGCACTTATGAAACATGCTGACTGCTTTTATGATCAACTCAATGGCTTTCCAGGCTCAGAATATTACATAGAATGAGTATCCATATATACTTCTATGTCTTTTGAATCCTCAATATTGGGAGTAAATACAAGTGTTTTGGTTTTTCCGCAAAATTTTAGAATTTTTGCTGCCAGCACTTTATCGTATTTTTCACATATTTTGTTTTTCATATCTTTGGACATAGAAACTCGTCGGGTCGTTTTGAAATACGGATAGCTATGCTCTAATTTATAAGTGTATGTCGGATGACGACGTAATTCTTTCCGGTGTTGGGTTGCAATCGGACGATGCGTCATTATGTAGTCAGACATTGCCTCAAAATAGGGATTAACGGCACAATGTTTATTAACATATAAAAGAGAAAATTGGATTTCTGTATATAGTTCGTTTGGAAGATAGAACATCATATAGTAATCATTTTTTGCTTTGTGAAAATTCAAAGTTGTAATATATGCAACACCATCAACCATAATTGACAGTAGTAATTGATTTTCCAAGCCATCTTTTACTGTATAAAAAACATCCGTATCGTATCCATTGTAGGAAAAACGATATTTTAATGCTGAATTTATCAACAGGTCAGTATTTTCGTAGTCAGATAATATTTTGGTTATCATGTTGGTTACAAGTGCCATATTTATCTCCTTTGTATGTAGTTTTTAATTATGACACCAATATTATATCAAAATGACATCGGAAGTTCAATGGTATGAATGATAAGCTGACTGCAATCAGCGGTATTAGAAATAAGCACAAAAAGAGAAGAAAGGATGGGAACCTTATGAAGAAAACAGATCAGGATAACAGAGATAAGAACCAGGCAGAACGACTGAGAAAAACCTTAAAAAGTTTTGGAATCAACACCAGTGAGGAACTTGATCAGGCGCTTGCTGCGTCACTGGATGCAATGACAATCGGAATCATGACGGATGTGATCACAGCTCAGGCACATTCGGCATAAAAAGGAAAACGGTTTTCCAGTATTAGAAAGTGGCAATGGAAGACAGGGAAAAATAATATAAAGCGTTAATGATGGAATGGCTTCAACTGCTCATTAAAAACAGAACAACATTTTATAATGGGCAGTTATGCCGCTCTATGTGAAAAGATAAAGATTTAAAAGCAATTATTTTATATGCCAGGGATTATAGAAAGTATCTTCTTCCTTTGCGATATGCGTCCATAGGGAACTTATATTGTTGCCCCTACAATAATCTGCAACTTCTTTTCCAAAATAAAATTCTGTTTTTTCAAAATTATGAGCTTTATTATGATCTTTTGTATGGTCATTCCATCCTTTAAAATATATTTTCTGTGCTTCGTCAATTGGCTTACATTTTAAAAAAGGAATCATATCTTTATAAGAATATTTATACCCAGAGTAGTGATCTGGAATTTTAGATGAAAGGAGTTTTAAGAAAACATTAGAAGTAAAGCCATCGTTTCTAAAAGACAGGTTTAAATATTTGCATAAATTATAATAATCGTCTTCTTTTAATTCTGCTACAAAATTTTGATTTACTTTAACAACAAAGCCATAGTTCACAGTGTGTAAACCGACTAAAAGTTCATAACCTTCATGAACAATAGCGACGATGACATCAAATTTTACTTTATATACAAATGAGAATTTGTCTTTGTCAACATTATTTTCTTTCATTTGGTTGACTAAATTTTTTAAGGTAGTGAATGTTAATTTACTCATAATGTTTTCTCCTAATGTAGTAAATATATGTTTATAAGCAAAGGTGATTATATAAAAATATTATGTGGGAACAACCATACACTTGATGGAAAAATCGAAGATATTTGTTTAACTAATGATAATGGGGTGTTAGATGCCAATATTTTTTTGGTTCAACAGAAAGATTCAGAAGTTGAACCTTTTGGATCTGCAGTAGTTCCATTATCATACATAAAATCTATTTTATTATAACACCATCAAAATTATACCAAAATGACATCAGAAGTTCAATAGCATAAATGATCGTCTGACAGGAAGCAGCGGTATTAGAAACAAGCACTACAGACAAGAGAGGTGATGTGTATGAATAATATTGTTTTTGATAAAGAGAATCCGGTAACTTCTGATCAGCTCATTTGGGCTTTATTTGGAAAGAGTACTGAGGATGTTCCAGGATGGGGAAAATGGGGAATATGCATATTTGTTTAAAAAGAAAGATGCAGCGAAAGAGAAGAAAGAAAAACGGCTTTCCAGTATTGAGAAAGAAAAATGTGTGAAGGAGCCATATGGATAAGATGAATAATAAAAAAATATGTCCATACTGTAATTATATAGCAGTTGATGGGGAATGGACTGCACAGAAAAAAATTGAATGTGAAAGAATAGCTTCAAATTTATATGGTGTAATTCCAATGGATAACCCGGAACGTCATAAGGGGTTCATTGCGTTTATAAGAAATTTTGGAAGAACAATCAATCCTGTAAATGAAGATCTGGGATATGTTAAGTATGTAAAAAAGCATCCTGGACGTATCGAAATATGTTCATCTGATATAGGAAACAAAATATTTCCTGTTAATGACATGCCTTTAATTATTGAAGTAGAAATAAATTATTGTCCGTTTTGTGGACAGAAGTTAGGGATTATGTCCACGGATATTTAACAGTTTGAATATGTAGTCTAGTTGCTTGTTCGGGAGTAAGCCATTGCGAGGTGATATTATGCGCGCGACAGTAATCAGCAACTTTTTTTCCAAAATAAAATTCAGTTTTTTTAAAATTATGGGCTTGTCGATCATTTTTTGTCTGATCAACCCAACGATAGAATACAGTACGCCTTTGGGGATCAATTTTGTCCGTTTCTTCTGGATACCATTTCTGCATGATATAGGGTTGAACAGGATTTTTTGAACATTTTGATGGAACATGATCAGAAATATATTTCAAAAAAATATAAGAGCCAAATTTTTTATCACCATTTGATTGAAGATTAAGAAAGGAACGTAATCTATAAAAATCGCTATCAGGCATAGATATTTCAAAATCATCAGAAATATCCATAACACTTGCCCAATTATTATAACCTTTAGCACCTATCAGTAATTGGTATGGATGAGTATCCAAACTGATTATAATGTCAAAAGTTGTTTGGGCATATCGAACAGTAAAATGCTCCCGATCTGAATTATTGGCAATCATTATAGTGATGAACTTTTTAAATCCGGGAAAGTGAGCCATGTATATCTCCTTTGTATGCAACTGGTATTGAAAATTGTGATTTATACATCAGTATTATATCAAAATGATATCAGAAGTTCAATGACATAAATAATAAGCTGACTGCAATCGGCGGTATTAGAAATAAGCACAACAGATAAGAAAGAGAGGATAAAAAGTGTTCGTAAGAAAAGTATACAAAAAACAGTGCATAATCTGTGGAAAAGAATTTGAAACAATCTCTGCGGCTGCATTGACTTGCGGGAAACAGTGCAGAAATGAACGCAATAAAACGATTCATGAGAAAAAAAGAAACCCAACACAAAATAATAGCAATATAAGCAACGTATTGAAAAAAGCAAGAAAAGCAGGGATGAGCTATGGAAAGTATGTAGCAATGATAGAAAGAGAGGGAGAAACATGGTAAATCAAATGACAGTAAGAGCTCCGGAAGATCTGCAGGAAGAATTAAAGATCAGAGCAGGAAAGCAGGGGCTGACAAGAAATGCGTTGGTCCTGAATATTTTATGGGATTGGGTGAAAAAAGAGAAGAAGCGTGAAAAGGATGAGAAAAATGAGATGCGGAGTAAATAAAACGGATCAGGTACATCGGAATTGTCCGTTGGATGGAGGGGAATAGAGGAAAACAAGGGGCAGGGCAATTAAAAAATGTAACCGGATAATGCAATTTTCCTTACACAATATATCACGATGTATGGCAGGATGGAAAACTCCGGGCATATGTCCCGGAGGGAAAGGAGTTTAGATGGTTTTATCGGTTGGAATGCTGTTGAAGATTGTAAATATTATTTTAATAATTGAGATCTTTGCATTGACGTTATTTCTTTTTTATCTGCGCTATAAGGCATATAAGGGAAAAAAAGAAACTGAAAGATGGATAGAGAAAATTGGAAAGGAGAGTAAACAGGATGGAGAAGGTAGAAATGTATGATCATACGAAAACTGAAAGGGAAAGGCAGGAAGAGGAAATTGCAACAATTAAAGAAAGAAATATCACTGTAAAACTGTCAGACGCAGATTGTGAAAGATTGATGAGTAAATGTGGTGAGCATGGGTTAAGTGCCGGAGAATTGATTGCATATTTTGTCGGAGATTTAGTAGACGGTACATATTCCAACGGAAGTGATGAAAGAGATTTGGCAAACCGCTGGTTTGAAAGGTGCTGGTTTGCAATGTATCCGGAAAACACACTGTTGAGTCATTTGCTTGATTGGGGATATAAGCCAGAAGACTATCTGGATGCAATAGATAATATCGAGAAAGCAAAGAAAGACAAAAAGTATATAGAGGAACATCCGGAAGAAGCAGACGGAGAAGAACCAGACTGGATAGATGATGATATTGCATACTGGGAAGGAGAACTGAAATACATGACAAGAGACTGGAAACCGGCGAAAGAGTCTGATATGGACAAGGAAATCGGACTCATTAAGCAGTGGGTAAAGGAAAGAGAGGAATTACTGAAAGAAGAAAAAGAGGACAGGGAAAGAAAAGTGGAGGGGCAGGAACATCAGGATAAGGCAGATAAAGAGGAGCAGCCGGATGACAACATTTATGTGCATCGCAATGGAAGGAAGAGATAACTATGCTATATCGTCAAAGAGGGATTAATATAGATTCTCTTATTTATGATGATCATAAAATGGATCAGCGGATGGAAAATATTGCGCAAAACATCAGAAAAGAACGTCAGAAAAAAGAAGTATCAATATCTGAATTAGCTGTCGCTGCAAATCTTTCTGTAAGTTGTGTTTCCAAAGCGGAATCCGCGAAAAGCACTGTGAGTCTGAAAACAATCCTAAAGATTGCAACGGCATTAGAAGTTCCGGTATCGAAATTACTGGAAACAGAAGAAAGTGTAGATGATGTATGGAATAAAAGCCGTATCAGGATTGAAATTGAACATGGAAATGGGGAAGTGTTTGAAAAGATTGTTGAAAATACTTCCGAAGAAACAACAGAAATGTTTTTATGTATGGCTGAGGAAATGATGAAGTTACTTAAAGTAAGTCAGAAACAACAAATGACGGACAGGGAAGGAGACGTGGCGGATGTCTGAATTTTTTTCAGAAGAACTGGTTGCCCAGGCAAAAGAGACAAGCCTGACGCAGCTGGCAGAATATTATGGATATCATCCAAAGCATGTGGGTAACCGGCTATATACGTTGGCGGAACATGATTCTATAAGAATTTATAACGACAGAACATGGTATCGATGGTCAAAAGCAGGTAACGGTAAAGAGAGTGGCGGATCACAGATTGACTTTCTGATGCAGTTTTGCGGAGTTGAGTCAGTGCATGCAGCAATTAAGACTCTGTTGGAATTTCAGGGAATCTCTACAGAGGATAGGCAATGGAAGAATACGTTGAATGAAAAAGCTGCATCACATCAGGCAGGAGAAATAAAACCAAAGGAACATGCGGAATTTGTTCTCCCGGAAGCAATGCCTGGGACTTATCGGAGAGCTTATGCATATCTGATCAAGACAAGAGGTTTGTCACAGCAGATTGTAGATCACTTTGTACGCGATCTGAAAATTTTATATGAGGAAAAGGAACATCATAACCTTGTTTTCCTGGGTAAGGACAAAGATGGCAATGTACGGTATGCTACAAAACGTGGAACAGCAGATATTTATGGGAAAAAATACAAAGGGGATGTGGCAGGAAATGATAAAAATTACGGTATCAATATCGTAAATGAAAAAAGTACGGAGCTGAAAGTTTTTGAGGCAAATATAGATCTCATGTCTTATATGGATCTGAAAGGTGATTTTGAGAGCAATAAACTTGTGCTTGGAATGACGGCGGATAATCCATTGGTTCAGTTTTTAAAAGAGCATCCTTACATAAAAACAATAACATTTTGTATGGACAATGATGCAGCAGGGATGCTTGCCATGTTCGGTAATGAAGAAAAGATTGGGTTACTGAAAAAATATGAACAGCAGGGATATAAGACAGATACGGATATTGTTCCACAGGGGATAGGGTGTAAGGACTGGAATGAATATCTCATATATAAGAAGAAAGAACGTGACATGGAGGAATCGGAACCGGTAGAAACTGAGCATAACGAATATCTGAGAAAAAGAAAATGCAGATAAAAGAAAATAAAAAAACAGAGGAGAAATTGTATGAGCAGAGTAATCGCAGTAGCAAATCAAAAAGGCGGCATAGGAAAAACAACAACAGCAGTAAACATTGCTTTTGACCTGGCAGAAATGGGAAAGAAGGTATTATTGATCGATACAGATGGACAGTGCAATTCCACAGATACCTGCAGGGCCCAGGTAGAAGGTGTGGCAACGTTATATGATCTATTATTTGAACATGAGAAAGCAAGTGAATGTATTCAGCACATGGAAAAGCTGGATGTGATCGCATCGGACAAGTTATTAAAGAATCCGGAGACAAAGTTTCCAGATGATGCTACCAGACTATTTACATTATGTGATGCATGTGAGGAAATCCGGGAACAGTACGATTTTATTATTATTGATACACCACCTACGCTGGGATGTATGTTGTCTAATGCATTGACATTTGCGGATGAGGTTGTGATACCGGTAACCTGCGACCGTTACGGAATGGAAGGAATCAGTGATCTGTATGTCACGATCCATGCAACACAAAAGTATACAAACCGCAATCTGCGTGTTACAGGAGTACTTTTAAATAAATATAAAGAAAAAACCACACTTTGTCGTGAGATCAGCGAAGCCCTACCGGGTGTATTGGCAATGTTTGAAACAACTGTTTTTGAAACAAAGGTAAGGGAATGTGAGGACTGTAAAAAAGCCCAGTCGGCAAGGATGAGTGTCCAGGCATACAATTCAAAATGTACGACAGCAAAGGATTACTGGAATGTATGTGAGGAAATTGTTAGGAGGCGTGCATAAATGGCGAAAAATGTGAGCAGTGCAGATATATTTGGTGGTATGTTTCAGAATCTTCCGGATTATACATCAAGAAGAGAAAATACATTAACAGAAAGAAAAGAGCCTGGCAGACAAACAGAAAAACAATCCGGTGTGGCAATGATCCGCCGGGAACAATTAAAAGCATTTCATGAGCACCCTTATCGTGTGGATGAAGACCAGGCAATGAAAGATCTTGCAGAGAGTATCCGAACCTATGGTGTGAGAGAACCTATCCTGGTACGTCCTGTTTCCGGCAAGGAAGATGAATATGAGATCATATCCGGACACAGAAGAAACCATGCTGCAGGAATGGCTGGTTTGAAAGAAGTTCCGGTTCATATTGAAGAATTAGATGATGATACGGCAGCGATTTTGATGGTTGATTCCAATAATAAAAGAGAGACATTACTGCCGAGTGAAAAAGCATGGGCATACCGGATAAAGGCAGAGGCAATGCGCCATCAGGGAAAACGGAATGATCTTATGACAGAAGATGACATGGCACAGGAGAAAGAACCTGGTGGCATGAAAAAGGTTGGAGAAAAAAATGGTGACAGTGAGAGAACAGTAAGACGGTATATCCGGCTTACATATTTGCGGAAGGAGCTGCTGAATTTGGTAGATGAGTCAAAATTGTCTGTTGGAGCAGGTTATATAATATCCTTTTTTAATCGTGAGGAACAACAGTGTGTTTGGGAATATTATCAGAAAAATAACAGATTGCCTGACACTGGAAAATTAGAGAAGATGATGCAGCTTCATAAAAGCGGCACCTGGAATCAGGAAGAAATCGATAATATCATGAACAGACAGCCAAAGAAAGAAAATGTAGCAAAAAAAGGAATTACGATTAAAAAAGAAAAAATTAAAAGTTTCTTTCCAGAAGATGCAACAGATGAATATGTAGAAAGTGTGATCATGGAATTGTTGGAAAGCTGGGCAGAAAAACAGGGGCAGAAATGCTAATGGTACATATTAAGATAATGAAAAGATTATCGAAAACAAAGGAGTAGCGTAAGTGCAGAAGCTAAAAAACAGCAATATTGCTAAAATGATTGCTGCCGGGATTACAAATAAAGAGATAGACTTTCTGATATACATTTCCAGATTCCAGGATGACAATGGAAAGGTATATGGGGTTCATTATAAAGAATTATGTGAAACCATGCATATGAGTTATCAGGAGTTTTATAATGCAAAGATTGCATTGGAGAAGAAAGGTTTTATAAAATGTGAAAAATCGCACCGCATTGATCATGATATAACAATTCTTGATAATTCAGACAAAGATTGTATACAAAATGGATATGTGAATACAAATCACAATATTTTCTTTCAGGATCAGTTTTTCCGGTGTAAGGCAGGTACGAAGCTGTTGGCATTGGAGTTGATGAAGATCACTTATGCTGGAAAAGGATATTTTGAAATAGGCGTAAAGAAATTTTATGAAAAATATACGAAAATGTTTCAGGTCAGTGAGCGTGTGATCCGATCCTACCTGAAGGAATTAAGAATATTTTTTTCAATTGGAATAAAAAATAAAAAGTATTACATAGAACCACGAAAAATCATATATAGGAAAAACGGGGAAGTGAGTGAAGCGGAACGGTTACGGGAACATTTATTGGAGGCAGTCCTTCGCCGTAACCGTATTCAGGAGAAAGACACAAAGAAAAAAAGGGATATAAAGGGATTGTTTCAGCAGTATGGTTCAAAGGCGATAGAAGAAGGAAAAAATCTGTTTGCACTTATGAATCGTGCTGTGGAAAAAAGCATAGATACACTGAATGCAGGGAAAAAGACTCAGGAAAAGCGATATTTAAGTGTTGCATTAATCCATAAATTACTGAAAGAAGAATGGAGCGTTTCTGGTCAGAACGTGCCATTATTTCAGACAAACGGAGATTTGAAACGACAATATAATTACGATGGGCTGGAAAAGGTTCTGTTAGGAACCATGCCGGCAATAGGATAACGGACAGGCTGTCTGCAGTATGCGGATGGTCTTCTCATAGTACAAAAATAAATATCAAATGAATTTTTTATTTGGCAGATATCTGATAACGGATCAAAAAAGTATCCTGAAACCAGGTATTTTTTTATGCAGCAAAATAAACATTCAAATTTTATGTATATTTTTTGGAAAACATTCTATTTTTATGCAGCATATGAAAAAAACGTTCTAAAATCAAGGAAAAATCAAGTAGAAACAGTTCAATTTCAGTGCATGTGGATAAGTCATGAAACTGTCGGAAATACAACAAAAACAAGAAAAAAGAACCTGAGTATATTTATTCTGTTATATATATTCTGTTTATTTATATATAATATTTTTTCTTATAGGAAAAATTTGAATTAAAACTTTTCCTGCAGGCAGATGAAAAGTACATCTGGATGAAATATGATAAAGCAAAGGAGGATCAACATGGAAAGAATAAATGTAAATAAGGAAGAAAAGAAACAAATGGAGCTGTCAGTCCAGGAATTAAGAGACTATATAAAAAAGAAAAATGGTGATTTCTGGCTTCAGATTGATTTTGGAAAGGAGGGAGTGCAGGATGGAAGCAGAAAAGACATATAATCTGGATATGGTATCGGTAAGGCTTGTGCATGATCCGCCATTACTATCAGATCATAAAATAAAGACAGCAGAAGATGCGGTGCAGGTAATTGGAGAACTTCTTGGGGAGATGGATCGGGAAGTGATCTGTATTATTAATCTGAAGAGCGATGGAACTCCGATCAATGGACATATAGCCAGTGTTGGTGCAATCAGTCAGGCTGTCACAACACCAAGGGAGATGCTGAAAGCAGCAATTCTTTCCAATGCAGCAAGTATGATCATGTTACATTGTCACCCGTCAGGCAGTGTTATACCTTCTATAGATGATGTTCAAATGACGGCCAGAATGATAGAGATTGGGAATCTGGTCGGGATACCGGTAGTAGATCATATCATTGTTGGAGGAGATACAAAAGAGTATTTTAGCTTGCGTAGCAAAGGGATGCTGTCGTTTCCGGACAAAAGTTATCCAACGGATTATCGTTTGCTTGAATTTGAAGGTTCGGACGAAAAAGTGAATATGGTAAGTGAGAGAGAAAATACTGCAGTCAGAAGACGCAAAGGATTCCGGTAATTAATATCATCTTTTTTTTTCAGGGATAATTTGTTATAATACATATATGAAGGAGAACATTTGATGGAAAATAATACTATATTTGATGACGTATTTCGGACCATGTTGGAAAAAATGCCAAGACTTGTTATTCCGGTTATTAATGAGGTTTTTCATACTTCATATTCTGAAGATGAGAAAATTAACCAGTATCGCAATGAACATCACACAAAATCTGGAGAGATTATTACGGATTCATATCTTGGCATCGGTGATAAATTATATCATCTGGAGTGTGAGAGCAGTTCCAGGGGTAACATGGGGATACGGATGATTGAATATGATTTTGCGGCGGCATTAGAAGGTGCTGCCTTAGCAGAAGATATGTTTGAGATAAATTTTCCACATTCCTGTGTCTTGTATCTGAGACATAACCAGAATACGCCGGATTATTTAAAAGTCAAAATAAATATGCCAGATGGACAGCATGTGATATATTCTATCCCAACTGTGAAACTGCAGGAATATACGAAAGATGATATTTTTAAAAAGAGGCTTCTCTTTTTTCTGCCGTTTTATATCATGCGTTATGAGAAAGAAGTTGCTGCAATCGGAGCAGATCCGGAAAAGACAGACAGTCTGGTGCAGGAATTTGAGTCAATTGCCAGAGAGTTAAAAAGAGAACTTTCTTCGGATGAGGAGATGGACTTATATACACGCCTGGAAGAACTTATGGAACGGGTTGCAGATTATATTTTAGATTCGGAGGAAAATCTTAAGGAAAGGATTGGTGATATTATGGGTGGAAAGGTTTTAGAACTTGAAACAGATAAAATTTTAGAACTTGGTCGAAAGCAGGGAATCGAGCAGGGAATCGAGCAGGGAATTGAGCAGGGAATCGAACAGGGACTTGAACGGGGACTTGAGCAGGGGATCGAACAGGAAAAGTATAAGACAATAAAAAATATTTTGATGAATAGTGATTTTAGTACAAGAGAGATTGCCATGTTTACCGGATATCCGGAGGAAGATATTTTATCAGTGCACAAACAGATGCAGGAGAATATGGAAGAAGATTGCCCAATACGAAAAACTTCACCGCAAAGAAGATAATGAAATATGAAAAAAGAAGGTGTCAGGAATAAGGCATCTTCTTTTGTGTTTAAATATATTTCCGGTCATGCTGTCCGGAAGTTTGGATAAAATCTTTTGATATGGAACGGGTTGCAGATTATATTATAGATTCGGAGGAAAATCTTAAGGAAAGGATTGGTGATATTATGGGTGGAAAGGTTTTAGAACTTGAAACAGATAAAATTTTAGAACTTGGTCGAAAGCAGGGAATCGAGCAGGGAATTGAGCAGGGAATCGAGCAGGGACTTGAACGGGGACTTGAGCAGGGGATCGAACAGGAAAAGTATAAGACAATAAAAAATATTTTGATGAATAGTGATTTTAGTACAAGAGAGATTGCCATGTTTACCGGATATCCGGAGGAAGATATTTTATCAGTGCACAAACAGATGCAGGAGAATATGGAAGAAGATTGCCCAATACGAAAAACTTCACCGCAAAGAAGATAATGAAATATGAAAAAAGAAGGTGTCAGAGAATAAGGCATCTTCTTTTTTTATGCCAAAGAAAACTACATTTGAAATCAATTCAGGGTTAGAAGTATTTAAGGTCACAGATTGGACAAGGCAGAAACTTCCGGTCATGTTGTCCGGAAGTCGGGACAAAAAACATTATTTTCTTTTATTTGTGCTGGTGTTTATGAAACCATTGATTTTTAATCAATGGCAAGATACGCATTTGTACCACAGTACAAATGCTGCGTGCACAATGTGCCCGTCTTGTTAGGGGATACCCCTAATACCCTTTTGAGAAAATTTAAAAAAAAGTCAAAATTTTTCCTAAAAGAAAAGAAAAAAGTCAAATCGTTTCTTTTAGTACGTCGAAATGAAGAAAAAAATTGTTCATAATAGAAGAAACGTTGGAGGTGATGGGATGTCAGATGGCACAGGTAGAGAGTAAAGATTTATGCTGCAAGGAAAGAAAGATTCATAAGAATTTTCGTATACGAGAAGATCAAGTGTTACATATGGAAAGCCAATGCAAAACATATGGAATTAATTCGTCGGAATACATAAGGCGTTTAATTGATAAAGACATGGGAAACTCTGTACCAAACCGTTCGAAGGAAGCATTTCTTATACATAAGCAAATGGTCTATGAAATCAATCGAATAGGCAACAACATAAATCAGATAGTAAAAAATGTAAATATGCATTATTACACGGAATATGAAAAGAAAAAGTTGTTTGCGCTGATGAACAAAATAATCGAATTGTATGAGAGGAGAGAGAAAGATGGAAGCACAGATGAATGATATGCTTGAGAAATTAAAAGGCGTAGAGGATATGGAACAGATGGTGAGTCTGGAAGATGAAATAGCAAAAGCATTGGGACAGGGATTCTTAAGAGGGGATTTTAAATATGAGTACCTGATGCATATGAAAGAGAGCATAGAGCAGATCGAGACAGAGCGGCGGAATGTTTTGGAAAGAGAAATGACCGGTAAGGAAAAACGACCGTCCAGATCCAGATGAGATGGCGATCCTTCATATCATAGATCCGCCAATACATCCGGGAAGCGGTAAAAGGGGAACCTATGCACATTTAAAATCTGCAATAAATTATATATTAAAACCGGAAAAGACATTAGGTGGATTATACACTGGAAGCTGTAATTGCAGGTGTGAAACTGCATTACAGGAGATGATTGATACCAAAACACAATATGGAAAAGTACCCATTCCAGGAACAAAGGGATATGAAAATAATCGGCTTGCGTATCACTTTATTATATCCTGGAGCCCGAAAGAGCATGTATCTCCCGAATTAGCAATGGAGATTGTCAGTAAGTTTTGTGAAAACGAACTTTCGGATTATGAGGTTGTTTATAGTGCGCATACAGATACCAAGCATATGCATGCACATATTATATTTAACAGTGTTAATTTTAAAAATGGTTCGAAGTATCGTTATAACAAAAACGACTGGGAACGAAAATTGCAGCCACTTGTTGATCGATTGTGTAAAGAACAGGGACTTCATGAGCTAAAGGATGATACAGGAAAAACTCTTTCAGAATATGCAGCGGAACGAAAAATAACTGGGAAGAAAAAGAGACATCCGGACAGCGTGACCGGAAGTGAAAAAATAAAACCTTCGGACAATGTGACCGGAAGTAATGGATACATAAAAGAGCAAAGAACGCATGGAAATCGCAAATATGTAAAAAGAACATCGGAAGAATATTCTATGTCTGATTATCTGAGAGACGAAATAGACAGCCTGATCATGTCCTGCAAGAACTTTGAAGAGTTTGAGCAATGCATGAAAGACGCCGGATATGACATTAAATATGGAAACAGTGAACGGTACGGAAAGTATATGGCAGTGTGTAATTCAGAAATGCAGCGTTTTCGAAGGACTCATACATTGGGAGAAGATTATACCCTTTCAATGATAAAGAAGAGAATTGAATTATTCCATAGTGAGTTGCCACAGAACAGGGAGAAAACATCAACAGAAAGCTGGATATTGATTTCAAAAAAATTATATTACTGTTCATTTTCGTATGATATTAAAAATCCATATTTGAGAAGACAATATGCCAGATTATACCGTCTTGGAATTATTTCGAATTATGAAAAAAGACCTTCTTACAGAGAAACCAAAAAAAGAATAGAGCAGCTGCGCAAGATAGAATATCAGATAGATCTGATTACGAAGAACAGTTGTTTTACTTTGGAACAGTTGGACGATGCTATCAATGAAGGCATGGATGAATTGAAGGGGCTGAAAGATGAAAAAAAAGAACATAAGCTGGAAAGTCAGACTTATCAAAAAGAGTGGTCAGTGTATGAACAGCTGGAAAAATTAGAAGGTGGTTTTCTATTATTTAAGGAAGGAAATGAGGTATTTGAAACAGAAGCCATAGAGTATCAGAAATTAAAAGATATGGCAGATCATTTTTCACATACAAAAGAAGAACTTAGAAATTATTTGGAAAATGAAACGGTTTATGAAAAGGAGATGAAAGCCAGGTTATGTGAAAAGAGAAAGCAGCTGGAAGCTATGAGAGAACTAAAAGAAGATTACCAGAGGGTTATGGAAGAGTATACACCGGCAGATGATGAAATGCTGAATCGTATGAATGAGCATGGAGTTGAAACAGTGTCAGAAAGTATAAAAGGAAGAAAGAGGGATCGTTAAAAGTATGTATGAAATGAGAAATACACATATTTTACAACTGGACGAGTTGAACAGTCCGGAATATAGAGATGAAGGAAAAAAATCGGTGGAACAGGCATATGATGCTGAAACCGGGGAACCGACGAAGACATCAGAGGCACAGGAAATATTACTGAATCTTATTTTAAATCTTGGTGGGATCAGAAAAGAAGTATGGGAATATTTGATCACACCAAGATTTCAGGAGCCTCAGGCAGTAGCTTCCGTTGGAAGACTATTATGTTATGCTGCCCCGCTTGAATGGATGGAACTCTCAGTGGAAGCATTGAGCCGGATGGCTGGAACAATGTATGTGAATGAGATTACAGAAGCATATCAGTCAGATATTCCATTTGATGAGGTAAAACATATCTTTGAAATATCAGATACGGTTTTTGAAATGTGCCAGCGGCGCAGGGAGTATTGCAAAAAACATGAAGTTGTGAAAAGACAACATCCGGACAACATGACCGGAAGTGAAGAAAAACAACATCCGGACAGCATGACTGGAAGTGAAGAAAGACAACATCTGGACAACATGACCGGAAGTGAAAGAACAAAAATTATGAATAGCATAGAAAAAACGGTAGTAAATGCTGTTACGGAAGCATTGCAGTTATATGAAAAAAATACAGGATTAAAACAACATCCGGACAGTGTGACCGGAAGTGAAGAAGAGGAACATCCGGACAGTGTGACCGGAAGTGAAATGGCAGATGGCTCTGACATATTAGACCATAGGATTCTTGTAATGGATTTAAAAAAAGAACAGGAAAAGTCAGAGAAACGCATTTCTTTTTTTCAGATATTGTTAAGGCGTCACATGAAAAAAGAATTTTCAAAACTGGAAAAGGATGACCAGGTAGGGAAAATTTTTGAAATTATGGTGAACAAAAAGTATGACAAAAACCAGATACTTTCTATCAGGCGTCTCATGAATGGGGGAATGACAAATGAATTTATTTTTTCGCTTTTGGAAAAGGATTTGCCAGAGACGGAATTAAACGATTTATGTGAATCCTTATTGAGAGAGGAAACAGATAAGACAGATATATCGGACTTATTGGATACTGTGCAGGAGAATAAGCAGGAAGAGGTGACAGATGTATGATGAATGGCGGTGGAGATGCAGTTCAGGTTATGTATATGGAAGTGGAAGGCATTAAATTTGCATATCAAGTATCAAAAGATGCAGCCCGGCTTGCAAAACAATTAATGACATTTTTGATCCGGTCAATGATGGATGCTCCCTATAAAAAAATAAGTGGAAAAACAAATATAAAAAATTTAAAGGCAAGATCGAATGGACAGGCTATGACCGCGGTGACTGTTGATAAGAAAATTTATCGCAAATTTGAAAAGGATGCTAAAAAATATGGAATTTTATATCATGCATTTTACCCATTGAAATCAGGAAAAAAGAATTCAGTGGAATTACTTGTTGCGGAGAAGGATTTATCTATGCTGCAGGAATTATTATCGAAATATAAGAATCAGCAGATAAAAGAGGATGTCAGGTGCGGAATGTCGAAAGAACAGTCAGAGCAGGATTATGATGAAAACAACCGTACAGAGACTATGCAGGAGTTTACAGATCATGTAGGAGCTGCAACACCAGAGAAAGTATTTGATGCAGATATGAAAGAAAAGTTTGGAGAAGATTATCAGGGAAAGGTAATTGATTATGTAAAAGCATCAAAAGATATTGCCCCAAAAGCACATGCCGCAGGAGGGGATAAAAAAAAGATTGGTACTCTTGCGGAGGTAATTCAATTTCGGGATCGGGCAGAACGCTTGAAAAATGAGGCACAGGTAAAAATACCGTTTGTGTATGATCCTGAACATAAAAAGAGCCAGATCATTGATGAAACAGAAAGCCATATAAAAATTGCGGGTAAGGGACTTGGCTTATCAGATAAAAACAGATGGGGAGGAGTATGGGTTCCAAAGGAATCTGTTATTCCTCCATTAGAGCAGAAGAACTCGGACGGTCTGTATACTGCTAATTTAAAAAATGAAGATGAGATCATCGTAGAGGATTTATCTGAGAATGAAAGACCACAGAAGATCAGAGCAGAAGATCTAGGATATTCCGAAGATATAAGTCAAAAATCCTTTGTGGCAGAAGAACAGAGCTACAAAGCAGTGTCATTGGAAAAGCAGCCGGACAGTTTTGACATTACCATAGGAAAAACATATATGGAAGATGCAAAAGAGGACATGGCAGAACGTAAGACAGTTCCGATGATATGGGGAGAAAACAATAGGGCAGTTAAAACCAGAATACCGGGAACTTATGGTGAAAATATGAAGTTTTTGTGGCTTGGGAAAGAAAATATCAGAGACGCTTATGATGGAAAATCAATTTTGACTTCACTTGATAAAGACAAAGATTACAAGTTATATGATGTAGACAATAATATTTTAGGCTCAATGAAAGGAGAGGAACTTTATAAAAAACACTATGATCCGGTCAAAAGACAAACGGGCAAAAACAGGATGCAGCGTTCCGGAAAGGAGAGACGGATATAATGCGACCGAAGAAAAAACCTTATTCAATGACAATGATTTTATTAGGAGCAGTCTTAATTAGCATTGCTGGATATTATTTGGCAGGGGGAATGCGGCCGGGTATTACCATATTTGAATGGGAAGAAAATATGAAAACAGTTTTGGCAGATCCGTTTGTAGGTTATTTTAATCAATATACATGGAAGACAATATTGATACTGGGACTGGTTTATTTATGGCTGGTTTTAATGTACATTACCAGCAGAAAAAATTATCTTCCTGGAAAAGAAATGGGATCAGCACAATATGCAGATGCAAAAAAAGTAAATAAGAGACTGGCAGATTTGTCCAAAGATCCGGATGATGAAAAGAATATCGTTGTTCTTAGGAGAAGATGGAAAGAAGGGAGGGGAATGTAATGGCAGGAATGAGTTATGCACAGATTGTAAATACCAGAAACCGTATATTATCACAGAATATTCAAATGACATTAGATACCAGACATACAGATCTTAACAATAATATTCTGGTTATTGGTGGAAGCGGTTCCGGAAAAACATATCGTTTTGTAAAACCGCAGTTAATGCAGATGTCCAGTTCGTTTATTATTACAGATCCAAAGGGGGAACTATACAGGGATACCTCAGGTTTTTTAAAGCGTAACGGTTATGATATCAAAGTATTAAATCTTCTGAACGAAGATGAAATGGTAAAATCATCACATTTTAATCCTTTCCGTTATATTCAGAATGAAGTCGATATTTTAAAACTGATCACAAACCTGATCGCTAATACAACCCCGAAGGGTTCTACTTCTAATGATCCTTTTTGGGAAAAAGCTGAGGGCATGTTATTACAGGCATTGTTTTATTATGTGTGGCTTGAGGGAGTTCCTAAAAATATTTGGGAATGCAAGAAAGAAAATGGAGAAGATGATATCGAGGAAATCCTTAACAGGATTCACAATCCGGAAATTGAAAAAATACATAATGTACGTGCTGTAATGGAATTATTAAAATTTGCGGAGGTTAGGGAAGATCCAAGGACGGGCGCAAAGCTTGATTCAACACTGGATTTGATTATGAAAGATCTGGAGAAAGAAAACCCGAATCACAAAGCAATACTTAACTATAACAAATCCATGAGAGGCGCGGCAGATACTGTCCGTTCCATTATTATTTCAGCAAATGCCAGATTGGCACCGGTAGAAACAGAAGCTGTTCTTTCTATTCTGGATGATGATGAGATAGATATTCCTTTGATTGGAACAAGAAAAACAGCAATCTATTGCGTTATTCCGGATAATGATACAACCTATAACTTTCTGGTTGGCATTCTCTACAAAATGATGTTTCAGAGACTATATTATGAAGCTGATTTTATACATGGAGGACCGTTGCCGGTACATGTAACATTTATGCTGGATGAGTTTGATAATGTGGCTCTTCCCGAAGATTTTCTGTCATTATTATCGACCATGAGAAGCCGTAATATCAGTTCAATTATCATTATTCAGGATCTGAGTCAGATAAAGACACGGTACAAAGATGGAGAGCATGAAAAGATCATGGCAAATTGTGACACAATGATTTATCTTGGTGGAAATGGACCTGGCACACAGAAAGAACTGAGTGAGTTGATGGGAAAAGCAACGATCGACAAGCGGACAAATGGAGAAACGCTTGGGAAACAGGGAAGTTCGTCCAGAAATTATGATGTGGTCGGCAGAGAGCTGATGTTCCCGGACGAGTTAAGGAAGATAGAAGGGAATAAATGTATTTTATTTATACGTGGTTTTGATCCGGTTTTAGATAACAAGATTGAATCGAAAAAACATCCATTGTGGAATCTGATGTGCGATGCACAAAAAGGTGAATTGTTTGATGCAAGAATTGAGAGGCTGAGAAAAATGAAATCAGATAAGCAGAAAAACAGTATTGGTTTTGTGGATGAGGCTGAACTGGCACATTTGGAACTTCTTGAAAAGAAGGAGAAGAAACATTATGAAGATGAGAAGAGGGTGGCAGAACTTTTAGGAACAGAATTGCCAGAGAAGCCACAGCAGTATATTTTCAGATTGGATTATGAAGAGTTGGATCAGCTTGTAGAACAATTAAAGGAAGCGCCTTCTGGAAAAATAGTTTTGGATCAGGATCTGATCCATAAAGCGAAAGAAGCTGTAGATCAGCAGATTAAGACAGAAAACGAAAAACAGGCATATATACAGATGAATCAGATTGATGTGAGAGAATTCAAAACCCCGGAAGAGGCATTAGCATTTTCGGCATTAAAGAAAAAGAATTTTTCTAATCCACAGATTAAAACTCTTTTGAAGCTGGTTCGGGGAGATAGAGAAAGAATGGATCTTAATGCAATATTGGAAACCTTTGATCCCCAAATGGATATGGAAACAATTGAAATGATGACAGAAATGTTGTTATAAACACAAAAAGAAAAGAGGAAAAATAATATGAAAAACAAAAATTTAAAAGAAAAAATGAAGATGATCGGTGCAGGAGTTTTTACAGCTAATTTGTTAATCGGTCGAACGGAAGATGTTAGGGCAGATGTTACATCCACTGGAATTACACAGGTGGATACAATTTTAACAACACTTAAAACATTATTTTTAGGTATTGTAGCAGGAATCGGACTGATTATTCTAATTAAGGAAATTGCAGATACAGCACAGGCATATCAGCAGCAGGATTCACATGGAATGTATGATGGATTCAAAGGAATTGCCGCCGGAGCAATTATGGTATTTGCCGGAACAATATTAACCTTAATGGGACTTTAAAAATGATATGAGGTGGTGAACAATGGCATGATTGATAAGTTTATAGAATATGCCAGTGAAGGCGTGGGATCCTTTTTGGTATTTATTATGTCTGTTTATAATAATCTGGTTGGAATAGCTGCAGGAATGTTAGGGCAGGATCCTGCAGCATGGAATAGCGACGGATGGTCTTTTGTGAACAATGTTAATAATATTTTTTTGGGAATTGGGGGTGTTTTGGTAGCCATTTTCTTTTTAATGGGATTTTGTGCTGACAGCGTCGATATTAAACAGGATTTTAGGATTGAAAATATCCTTCGTATGTTTATTAAACTTTCAATTGCAGAGTTTTTTGTAATAAATGCGTTAACACTGGTTCAGACATTATTTGGATTAGCAACAGGTATCATTGGGAAATTACGTGGAAACGGACTTACTTTTAAGTATAGTGTTCCTAATGAAGTTACTGAGATCTTAAAGGATCCTCTCAATCACGATATTACTGGTGGAACAGGGGCATTAATGCTGGTAGTTTTGCTTATTGTCGAGATTATTTTTTTGCTCATAACGATTGGGTGTGGCGCAATGATCTTATTAGAGGCATATCAGCGTTTTTTTAAAATCCTTATGTTAGCACCTTATGGAACGTTAGCAAGCAGTACGATTGCCGGAAATCATATGCTTGGACATTCAGCAGAATCTTTTTGGAAATATGCATTATGTACGATCATGGATGCTGTGACCATGTATATGGCATTAGCACTAAGTGCGGCAGTTATATCCAGCGGTAGTCTGGGATTAACCCAAAATCAGACAGGTGTTATGTATGTTTTTGCGTGGATGCTGGAGAGCTCTTTTGTATGTATGTCAACGTTGGGAATGGTTAAGGGAGCAGAGATGGTCACACAGAAAGCATTGGGAATATAGTAAATCTGGAGGAAATGATGTTATCGGTAAATATGAATCAGGATGTAGAAAAATATCAGGAGTCTGTAGCAGCGGGACTGAATGCAAAACAAACGATTGCAGCGTTGCTGGCATTAATAGTTGGAACATGTATAATTTGCATTTTGTACTTTGCATTTGAATTGCCGCTTGTAATTGACATTTATATTGCAATCCCGGTTTGCATTCCAATCATACTGCCTGCGCTTGGCAGGCAGTATGGGTTATCTGTAATGGAACGTATCAGGCAGAGCAATAAAAGAAAAAGGGTAATATTATTTTGTGCTGCAAACGAAAAAGCAATTATGAAAAAGACTAATCAGAAAAAGTCTGGTAAAAAGAAGGAAATAACGTATGACAAAAAACAAAGTAAAAAAGAAAAGAATAAGAAGGGCAGACCGTTTTTTAAGGGCAAAAAACAAAAGTGAAGTGTTATACAGAGTACCTGTTTTTCTGAAGAAAAGTGCAGGAATGACATTTTTGTCTGAAAGCGGGACGTTAGAAACAAATGGAAAATTTTCAAGAGCATATCTATTGGATGATAAAAAACTTGAAAAACTGAAAGAAGAAATACAATTTCTACAGGAAGACTGTGCATTTGTATTTCATAAATCTCATCCTGCAGGTATGTTGATTTTTGAAGAGACAGCCAGTGGAGGTGATATAACAGAAAAATTTTCTGAAATAGAAAATATATTGCAGATAAAAAGTATGACAGCGGATAGCAGAATGGCGTATTATGGCAGATTTTTGAGTGATTTTCTTGGAATTAAGACGGAAGTTGAAAATTATATACTGGATACGGATTGCTGGAAGCAGGCAGCGTGTATGGATGGAATAAAGTTGTCCGATAATAAAATATTTACGACACGAGGACGTTATTGTGTAATGGCAGTGAGGACAATAAAGAGAAAAATTACTTGGACAGATCTGAGCGGTCTTATGGATAATCCATTGATTCAAAGTATGTATATAACTGTTTCCGGTGTGACTGATCAGCAGATAAAAGAAAAAATCTGTAATGAATATATGGGAATTGATGGAATGGCATCGCGGATTAAAAGAAATGAACCGGAGCTGTATGATATTTTGCAGAAAGATGAAAGTGAAAATGAAACATTGAGCAAATATCGATGGGTCAGTGTTTATTTTCTTATGAGAATGGAATCAGAACAGGCAGATACAAATCTTTTCAACATTATAAAAGGTGCATACAAATCAGGCATTAAGATGGAGTGTCTTGCCTTGGCGGAGCAGAAGAATATATCAGAATTAAAACGTACATTTGCAATGTTTGGCATGACAGGGAACAAACAGGAGAGATATCAGATGCTTATAACACAAGAACAGGTACAGAGATTATTAAATATCGTTCCGAAAGAGAAAAAACAGGAAAATTACGATATTGAGGCAATGAAAGCATTATTTTATGATGGGGTAAGTGTATGAAGAAAAGTATAATGCCGGTAAAAAAGTCAGGCATATCTAAACGTAAAATTTTTATGTCATTAAAAGAACCGGATAAAGTAAATGTGTTACAACCAAAATGTACGCAGGATATGATTGAGATAAAAAGAATTGCACCAAACGGAATATTTCAGGTAACAGAAGAAAAATGGTCAAAGAGTTATCTTCTTGTAGATGTGAATTATACAACAAAAACATATGATGAACAACTTGCTTTTTTCTATGACTGGTGCAAGACATTAAATTCATTTGATGTTTCAGTAAAAATAACTGTATTTAATGAAAACAGAAATATGCAGGAAGTCAGGGATCGGATTTTATATCGTTATAAAGAAGATAAATATGATTGGCTTAGAGAAGCATATAACGATATTATTGAGAGCCGGATTGTTGAGGGCAGACAGGGAATCTGTCAGGAAAAATTTATTACAATTACGGTGGTTAGAAAAGATTATGAAGCTGCACGTGCATATTTATCTTCCCTGGAAAGCAGTTTTATCAATAATTTTGCTGCATTGACATCAACAATCATTCCATTGGACGCAAATGAACGCATTCGTGTTTTAGACAGTTTTTATCATATGGGGAAAGAAGCAGAGTATGACTATAAGATAGAAGAGGCATTGCTGCAAGGGCATGGATTTAAAGACGAGCTGGCGTGCTCTGTTATGGATTTTGACAGTTATATAGATCGTTTTTATATGGATGATAAAGTTGGTTCCATATTATATCTGGATCCTGGATCTTATCCAACATCCTTATCAGATACTTTTTTTAAGGAATTAACAGAACTACCGATCCATTCTATATTTTCAGTTGACTATGAACCTATCCCACAGGATGTTGCACTGAAAACGTTAGAAGATAAGCTTATGGGAGTTGAAAATACGATCGCAAAACAACAGGATAAAAGAAACAGGAGAGGGGCATTTTCCAGTGATATTTCTTATAAGGTAAGGAGAGAAAAAAAAGAACTGGAACATATGTTGGATGAACTTAGGGACAATGATCAGAAGATGTTCTGGGTTGGAGTGACCATAGGTGTGATCGAAGAAAATGAGGACAAATTGGAGACGCAGCTTACTGCCATTAATCAGGTAGTAGAAAAGGCATCCATGAGAGTCATTCCATATTATATGCGTCAGCGTCAGGCATTGGATACAGTTCTTCCTGTCGGAGGAAGATACGTAGATATGATGCGGGCATTGTTTACTTCTTCTGCAGCAGCGTTTGTTCCATTTAATGTTGTTGAAATGCAGATGATGGATCAGCCTTTTTATTATGGTATTAATCAGGTTTCAAAAGAACCTATCTGGGCGAATCGAAAAAAACTAATGAATGGAAATGGGTTTGTATTTGCTGTGCCGGGTGGTGGGAAAAGTTTTACCGGGGCTAAAATGGAGGCAGGAAGTGTTTTCCTGAATACAGAAGATGATATCATTTTTGTTGATCCTACATTGGAATATTTTGATGTTGCGGAGGCATATGGTGGAGTCGCAATCAATCTTGCAACTTATACGGACAAGTATTTAAATCCACTGGAGGTAGATCTTGAAAGTCTGGATATAGATGATACGGATGGGCAAATCCGGGATAAATGCAGTTTTATGCTTGGAATTTGTGAACAGGCAATGGATGGAGGAATACTTCCGGAGTATAAATCCATTATCGACCGTTCGGTTCGAAAAATGTATAAAAGCATTGCGATGCTTCCAAAAGAAAAACGTGTGCAGCCGATAATGTCAGATTTTCTTGAGGTCTTAAAAGAACAGGAAGAAGCAGAAGCACGAAAAATAAAGCTGGTACTTGAAATATTTGTAGAAGGTTCGTTAAACATTTTTAATCATCAGACAAATATTGATATTGAAAATCGTGTTTTAGTATATGGCTTAAGGGATTTGTCCGGAGATCTTTCGGGTATGGCAATGCTGATCATGTTAGAGAATATTAAGCAGCGTATTATAAGAAATGCGAAAAAGGGACGTGCAACCTGGTTATATGTAGATGAATTTCATGTGCTGCTTGGTAAGCCATTTTCCAGAGATTATTTAATCGCTTTATGGAAACAGGTAAGAAAACTGGGAGGGTTATGTACAGGAATTACACAGAATGTTATTGAGGTGTTAAAAGATCCAATGACGTCTACACTTGTTTCTAACAGTGAATACACAGTTTTATTAAAACAGGCTGCACCAGATGCTGCGGTTTTAGGAAAAGCACTGGAAAATATCAGCGAAGCGCAAATAAAATATACGGCAAATCCAAAACCTGGAATGGGATTAATCCGGTTTGGAAACGTGATCATTCCGTTTGATAATGTAGTGGATAAACAGAATCCTGTTTATGACATATACAATACCAATATGCATGAGAAGGCGGCAAAAAAACAGGCAATGGTGGGATTTGAATGAATTTAGCACAAAGGAAGGATAAACAAAGTTTACATGTTGTGAAGTCAGGTTTCAAAATAACCGGTATAAGTGCAATACGATATAAAGGAAAAGATATTCTGGTAAAGGGAAAGATATTTAAAAATTCAGATGATATACAGGAGGATATAAATGGTGCGAATGATCATGGAATCATGTCATCTGTAATAAAAAATATTTCATACGACTGGGTAAATTTAAATATAAAAGATGATCGAAAAGATAGAAATTCCTGGGTAAAAAAATCTTCAGAAAATTATGTCAAATCAGGTTTTAGTGATATTGAAAGAAAACCGGAAGAGAAACATCTCGTGCAAATGCAGCTAAAACCTGATGAAATGAATAATAATTGTGAGGGTGGAAAAGAAGAACAGGACGAAACTGTTAAAATGATATTCGCACAGAATATTATACATAAACAGGGACTATCGGGTGGGGTGCTACAACAAAGGCAGAAGAAAAATGAGCCGGAGAATATAGAAATGCCAATAAATTTGTTGGCAGATGAGCAGGGTGACAAAGAAAAAATAAAAATAACGGCAGAGATTATGGCAAAATTCTGCAACATTAATTTGCCACAAACAGCAGATAAAAAGCGTGGTGCTTGGAAAAAAGAAGATATTGTAAAAATGGAGGTGGGTGAGGAAGAGATTTCAGATCCATCCGTCTGTTCTAAAGAAGAAAGAGAAAAAATCAGGGAAAAAAAGCAGCATAGGGATGAATATGTAAATGCAGTTATAGCAGAGTATTTGCTGGAACATGCTGCAGACAAGAAGGAAGGATATATAGATGGCGTAAAAAAAAGACTATTGAAAGAATATGTAATCCGGGAACTGATAAATGAACAGGGAAGAAATGATCCGAATGCTCATATCAGATTAATAGAACAAATGATTACATATGATGTTACAAAAGTAATTGAAAAGATCATGAAACTGGTGCTAACGTTGATCAGTAAATTGTTATTAATGATGTTACCGATCATTCTGATTGCATCTGTGATAGCTCTGGTATTTGTAGGAATTTACATGAAAGCAGAAAGCCCTACAACATATTTTGAGGGATATTATGATTCTATACAGGAAGTTAGAGAAAATCCTAAATACATAAAAAATGTGCTTCAGGAAATGGAGAAGAATTTTGCTGGTGATGTGGATTATTTTTTGAGCGTAAACGGATTAAATGAGGTTGTTTATGCATACGGAACATATTCGGAAGCAGACGATATAGCGGCAGTTTACCTTGCACAGATTACAACAGATCCAAATTATTCAAAACTTTTAAGTATGGAAACAGAAGGATATCCGGCCTATTTATTTATAGATACAAGTCAGGAGGAAAAACTTTTAAAAAAAGTATTCAAACAGTTTAATTACACGGAAAAAGAAGCAGTTAAAAAGAAAGTCAAAAATGATAAAGGGAAAGAGGAGGAAAAAGATGCTGAGAAATTGACAGTGTATTGTATAACCATAGAAAAGTGGAAGGAGGAACATGGAACAGAGGTTTCTGCAGCAGCGCGAACACTATTGGACGAACTACTTGAAGATAGAGCATATATAAGTCCGAAAGAAAACGATAATTTTGTTGCTGGAGAGGCGGTACCGATAGAAGATCTGGTTATACCGGAAGGTGTTGATGAAAATCTGATTTATCTGGCAGGGTTTATCAGGGCAGAAGCAGGAAATCAGTCTGATATCGGAAAAACAGCAGTGGCATATGTAATTTTAAATCGAGCAGGAGGTGCATCAGGAAACATAAAGGGAGTATTGACAGCACCATATCAGTTTTCATGTTATATTCCATATCATACGGTAGAAAAATATCTTTATGCATATGCAAATATGTCACAGGAACAGCGAGAGGCTGATTCATGTTATAGAGCAGCGGCAGGTGCATATTATGGAACAGCAGAAAATCCTATAGGGAGTATAAAATACTATTGCAATCCAAAGTACTGCAGTGTCGGAGAGGTAAAGCAATGGGAAAAAATAAGGGCAAGAAATTCTGAGGAACAGATAAAAATCATTGGTGATCATGTGTTTTGTCAGAATTGCTGGTAAAGGAGAACGATGAAAACAAAACAGATGAGTTATCAGGAATTTATACAACAGATTAAAGTAAAAGGAAATTTGTATATGCCAATGCTGGATGGAAAAAACGAAAGGTATCCTTTGCTTGTAACGGAAAGAAATGGAGAAAAGATCCATACATCCGATGGGCTGATACATATTATGAAAATGCCGGAAATGGATATGCAGGAAGTATATGAACGATGCGGCCGGGTTTTTGACGAAGTAATTCTAAAAAAAATGCTGGCAGAATACACGGAAGAGTATAAAAAGCACGCAGAACTTGATAAGAAAGAACAGGAATGTTTGATGTGTGTGATGTCGAAAGTACCTGAAGAACAGATATATTGTGTCCTGATTCCTGGAAAGATGGGGATAGAAATCTTAGAAACATATGCCGGAAGAAAGATGGAGTCAGTTTATTTAATTTATGTGGTTATTTTAGAAGAAAAACCGGAATTGATCAGAGTTTCTGCTGTCACAAATGAAATGTTGGAATATTGGAATATAAAGGAAGAAGCATTATATCGTATGAGTCTTTTAAATATGCCAAGGCATTTATTTTATAAAATAAGTGAGTTGTATTTGCAGATGGGAGAGGATATTTACCTTGTAAAAAGTGAAAAAAATTATTTTGGGTTGGCAACATTATTGTATGAAGAAGGACCATTGAAGGATTTGGGAAATCAGCTGAATCAGGATTTATATATTTTACCTTTATCTGTGCATGAAGCAGTTGTATTTCCATATAAAAAGTGGCAGGAGAAAGAAATTCAGGATATATCAGAGCAAATGCCGGTATTCAGTGGAACTATATGGCGTTACAGTTTGAAATTGAACAAAATCGCTTTTTCAAAGAAAACATGGGAAAAATATATGGCAGCATTAAAATATGGGTTCATGGACGCTGCAGACAGGAGATAAAAATGGAACTTACAGATGAAGTGATGAATCAGGTTTTAAGAGATGTGAGCAAAAATATTAGCAAGGAAAGAAAGAAGAGAGGTCTTTCAATGGCAAAGTTAGCTGAAATGGCTAATTTATCCGTCAGTCATATTTCAAAATTAGAGCGTTCGAAGTGCGAGATAGGGTTAAAGGCATTGTTGCGTATTGCGGCAGCAATGGAAATAGAAGCGGATGAATTGCTTCCGGATGATTTTGAATTAAAGGGAGTAGAAAAAAAACTGACTGCGGGAGAAAGGTTTGAACAGATTATGCAGGGGGCAGATCCACAATTGGTTGAAATGTTTTTACGAATGGCTCTATATATGCGTAACAATTCTTTACATAACTTTTCCTAAAAGAAAAAAATAATGTAATTATTTTCTTTTATTCCCTCGAAATAGAAAAATAAATTTTTATAATTAAAATGTGTATTGATAAACAAATGCAAAATAAATAAAAGGAGGTAGATCCCAATGGAAGAGTTTATGAAAGAGTATGGTGGTGCAGTAAAAAGAGGTGCAGTGATTATTGCAATTACAGTATTGATCTTGTTCATTTGCAATCCAACGGAAGGCGGAATTGCTTTGGAACAGTTCAAAACAGCATTCACGAATTTCTTTACAAAGATGAATGCATTAGGCTGATAAGTAAAGTGGCTGGAGTAAAAACAGGCGGCTGCAAATGTTCGGTTGGTCTTTGACATTTACATGCTGCCTGTACCTTTTAAAAGGAGGGAAAATTAAATTTGAGTGAAATGTTTGAACCAAGCCCGGAACAGTTTGGTGTGTTCTGGGATTTTTTAATGCAGCCGGATGTTACGGACGTGGATTATAACGGTTCTGCCCTGTGGATCACGGATCTCAAAAAGGGTAAGTACAGAGCAAAAGAAGCGGAAAAAAAAGTTACAGAAAACTTTTTAGATGCCTTTACACATAACATTGCAAATTGTGTGGATGCACAGTTTAACAATGCAAATAAGGTGTTAGAGGCAGATACGAAAGAACTTCGTATCAGTATCATCCATGATTCTGTGGCGGCAACCGGGACAAGCGTCTGTATCCGCAGATCTCCGTGTCTGGTGCGTAATACGATTAACGGGATGTTAAACAGCGGTTTTTGTGAAGAAAAGGTGCTGCATCTGCTTTTAAACTGTGTGAGAGCGGGTATGAACTTTGTATTTGGCGGGGAACCCGGAGCTGGAAAAACGGAAACAGCAAAGTTTTTTATGCAGTTTATTCCGAAAGAAAGCCGTGTGATCACGATCGAGGATTCTTTAGAAATCCATTATCCGGAAATTAATGCCGGAGCAGATGCCGTAGAGCTTCGTGTAAAGGATAATTTTTCCTATACGGATGCGATCAAGGCGTGTTTAAGACAGAATCCGGCTTATCTGGTTTTGTCAGAGGCAAGGTCAACGGAAGTGACATCACTGTTAGAACAGTGGAGTACTGGTGTCAATGGATTTACAACGATCCATCTGGATGATGTGAGAAAGCTGCCAGACCGTATCCAGAGCATGATGAATAATGTAAATGATGCGAGACGTATGGAAAACAGGATTTACCGTTATGTAAATCTTGGACTTCTGATCCGGAAAGAAAATACACAGGATGGAGAGATCAGAAGATATTTAGATCAGCTTTGTTTTTATGCCAGGGAAGATCATGAAAACAGAATTTATATGCTGGTAGAGGATGGGGAACTTATTTCAGAGGAGATACCAAAAGATATTCTTTTGAAATTAGAACGTGCTAGAGTAAAAGAACCGTTCTTTTGTGAAAGTTTTTACAGATACCGGAAGGAGGGCAGATAGTGACAGGTTTGAAAAAGACACAGATAAAAGAGAAAAAAGAAAAGAAACAGGTCAGAGAAGAAAGCCATATGGCAAAAAATCTTCTGCTTTTAAATCCGGGAAACCTTGCAAAAGAGGTTTATACCTACGGCTATCACTTTTCCTGGAAAATACATTTATTTGTGATCGCGGCATGTATTGCTGGAATGGGTGCGATCGGATTACTGTTTCAGCTGAAATGGGAGCTGCTTGTCATTGTGCTGATCGCCATGTTTTTGGCACTTCCGGCATTTATTCTGGATACCTATAAAAAGATGTATGAACAGAAACGTTTTGCAGATGCAGCTACATACATGGAACAGATGTTATATGCGTTCCAGAAAAGCGGGAAAGTGTTATCTGCTTTAAAAGAAACCAGGGATATATTTGAACCGGGGCATATGCAGGATGTGATAGAGGAAGCGATCAATTATCTGGAAGCAGGACGTTCATATACTGAAAAAGGTGTTTTAAGGGAATCCTTAGACATCATCGAAAAAGAATATGAATGCCGCAAGATCAGAACGCTGCATGAACTTTTGATCAGTGCAGAGGAATATGGTGGAGAGGCGGATGATTCCATTTCCCTGTTATTAAACGATGTGGAATTATGGAAGCGTCGTGGATATCTGCTTCAGGGAGAAAAGAAAAAAGCACATACAAACAATGTGGTATCCATTGTTGTGGCTACAGCCTTATGTGCCGGAACTTTATATGTGTTAAATGCACTTCCGGGTATCCTCAACATGGAAGCCCCTTACAATGTGCTTACAACGGGTCTGGTGCAGATCACATCTTTTGGGCTTCTTTTATGGATGATCTATGTATATGCAAGATCTGAAAAAACATTAACCAGGAACTGGTTAAAAGAGGAAGGCGGCAGGGATGAGGAATATGTGCTGCGCAGCTATGAAAAAGCAATGAATTATGATGAGAAAAAGGAAATGAGAAGGAGCATGTTGTGGTCAGTTCCTTTTTTAGTGGCAGCGATATACTTTGCAGTAAAAGAATCATGGATCGCGATTCCATTATTGGCTGTCACAGTTATCATGTCACAGCAGCACAGGTTTGGAAGAAGTATAGCAAGGCGAGTAGTATCTGAAGAACTTTATGCAGCATTTCCGGAATGGCTGATGCAGATGGCATTACTGATGCAGCACAGCAATGTACAGGTTTCAATCGCAAAATCGTTAGATGGTGCACCAAAGATCCTGGTTCCGGAATTAAATGCATTACTGCAGCGTTTGAAAGAACAGCCGAAAGCATTGAGTTCCTACACAGATTTCTGTAAAAATTTTGATATCCCGGAAACAACCAGTTGTATGAAGATGCTGTTTGCTATTTCAGAATCAGGTACAGGAGATGCAAAAGTACAGATTCAGAACCTTTTAGTCCGTGTGCAGGAGATGAGAAATCGGGCTGCAGAGCGCAGAAATGAAAGTTCTTCCTTCAAAGTGCGTATGTTATATTCGTATCCGGTTTTTGGTGCATCCATCAAGCTGCTGGGAGATCTGGTCGTTGGCATGATGTTTTTATTTGAAATGTTGTCAGAGGCGGGAGGGATGTAGATGAAAAATATAATCAGTGCATTTACAACGTTGTTTTTTTATCTGCTCTGTGTATTTGGTGCAGCCGCATTATTGACTGCATCAGCACAGACGGCAGCGGCAAAGGAATACAAAGCAGATGTGATAGCAGAAATTGAAAACAGTGATTTTAACCGGGATGTGATAAGCAGTTGTATTTCGCAGGCGCAGTCAGCAGGGTATACACTGACCGTAACGCCTTCTGCGAATGCGGATGGGGAGACGGTATCGGCAGATGTGATACTGTCTTATGATTATAAGATGCCGGTTTTTGGCATTGAGAAAACGCATATGACAAGGGGGATTGCACGGTAATGGAAGAGTTTATAGAACAGATTGGTGAAATGATCTTAGAGTCGGTTCCGGCGTTGGCAGTTCTCACGTTTATGATCAGCGTATATATGGCTGCAACAGCATTTTAAGGATGGTGTATGAAATGGAAGAGATTGTAAAAGAACTTGGAGGAAGCATACAGGCCGGAGCGGTATCCGTCATAGCACTTGCCATGGCATATGGTGTATATGCCGGATATTTTAAACAGATGATAGAGACATTTTTTAACGGTTTGTGTGGTTAGGAGAATGACATGAAAGAGATCATGAAAGAACACGGCGGTCTGCTGGTCACTGTTGCGGTAACGATATGTATCCTTACAATCATATTTTCTGCAGTAACAGATTCGGATGGAAACCGTGGAATCGTAAAGATCATAGCAGCGCATATGAATACGGATGGGACTGATTACAATGCTTATGTAGACTATGGTGCGTATCAGACAGAAATCGCAAAAGATGCACCGGTGATTGAATACTATGGAAGTGGTAGTCTTGCACCGGGAACAGTGAATGTAGCAGATTATGTAAAAGCACATGACTATAACGGACAGGAGCTTGCGGTAAAACTTTTAAAGTTTTGTGATAAAGATGGAAACGAACTGACAGACCAGATGGATCAGGCATCCGGAACGATCACATTTTCATCTGCCGGAATGTATTCTTTTACGGTAAAAGCAGTGGACTCCGGTAATCGGAAAACAACCGTAGTGATCCATGTTCCGGTCATGTAGAAAGGGGCACAAATGAAATTAATCATCAGGGCGATTGTCACAACCTGTATTGCCGGAGTGATCTTTTTAACGATCATGGCGGTATCGGGAAGAATGAACCGGAGCATGGAATTAAAAAGCAATTTACCGTCTGCTGCAGAAGAGACGGCAGAAAATCTGTTAACAAAAAAGTATAATGTCACAGATAAAAATCAGCTGGAAGCTGATTTTTTAGAAACATTAGCTTATGCGATCGATTCAGATTCGGATATCCAGCTAAAAGTAAATGCTGCAGATACGGATAAGCAGCTTTTATCCGTTTCTGTGACAGAAGAATTTAAGCATCCGAATGGAAAGCCTGGAACCGTTTCTTATGACAGGACGGCGATCGTAAATAAACTTTCCAAGGAAGAACCGGAAGCATATAAAGTAAATTATTATCTGTCAGACGCGGATACAGGCTATTATAAATGCTATACAGTTTTAAAAGATGATGTGATCCCGATTCCAAAGGATCCGGTAATGGAAGGAAAGACTTTTACAGGCTGGACAGATGCAGATGGAAATACGCTCGATCCGGACATGACGATAACGCAAAATACAGACTGTTATGCAAAATGGAATTAAAACAGATAAAATAATAGGTATATAATAGGGAGCTGTCTTAAACGGATAGCTTCTTTTATTCCAATATAATATTGACATTTCTATAGCTTTTCCTAAAAGAAAAAAATTAGTGAAATCTTTTCTTTTATTCCGTCGAAAACGAAAATTACATGTTTTATACTTGG
>ERZ791842.431-NODE-431-length-41315-cov-11.2775_pt1 | contig 41315 bp, 47 predicted proteins | sample MGYA00509944_ERZ791842 | MGnify/ENA primary metagenome ERZ791842 (study PRJEB30046, sample SAMN00715263) | human gut metagenome | study: EMG produced TPA metagenomics assembly of the A metagenome-wide association study of gut microbiota in type 2...
CCCGCCGCGTGCCCATTCTGGAAGAGCAGATGAAGGTGGCCAACCACCGCATCGCCGACCTTGAGAACCACGAACGAATGAAAGAGAGGAACTGATTTATGGAACTGAGCAACAAGATCTCCGCCGCTACCCTGGCCCGCACCGCTGTGCTCCTGCTGGCCCTGACCAATCAGGTGCTGAGCGCAATGGGCAAGCCCGTGCTGCCCATCGAGAGCACCACCGTGGAGCAGCTGGTCACCGCCGGCATCACCACCGTGGCCGCATTGATCAACTGGTGGAAGAACAACAGCTTCACCGCTGCCGCCGTGGCCGCCGACAGCTACATGGCCCGGCTGAAGCAGAAGCAGTGATCGCCGACTGCCCTATATAAGGTAGAGGGCAAGGCCCCCGGAGACGCAGGTTTCCGGGGGCCTTTTTCGTCTGCAGCAGGGCGGCAGGAGAAATTCCAGCCGGTTCTTTGCCAGAAATTCCGTCCCTCAAAAAGTGGTTTTCCGCAACAATCCGCACACTCTGCACCAGTACCGCAACCGCATCATTTCACATCCGCAACAGTTTCTCTTTTTTCTGCAACAAATTCTTGTGATTTGTGCAAAATATCCAATTCAGACTTTGGAATATTTTCACAAATCATGCGTTTCTACATATTTTTTCTTGACAACCCGCACCAGAAAATGGTATAAAAGAAGCAGGATAGCAAGCCTCGAAATATGTCCATTATATGGGACAGTTATAATGCGTAAAAGACTTGACACCATTTGAAAGGAGCCATCAATCATGACGAACAAAAAGCTGAAACTCGCTGCCATGTCCGTAGCCCTGACCGCCTGTGTTGCTGCACAGCCCATGGCTGCCCATGCTGTGGAAGGCCCCGACCCTGCCGAGGATAACGCTGCCCCGCAGGCCGAACCCGCCCCTGTGGAAGGTGAGACCGCAGAAGGCGAGGTCGAGGGCGAAGAGGGCAAGCAGGAGGAGTTTACCCCCCCCCCGGTGAACGAAGAGGCCAAGAGCGAAGAGCAGGCCCCTGCGTTCGGCCCCGGCACCAAGACCGATGACATCACCATTGACTATAAACCTGCTGAGAAGCCGGAACAGCCCGGCAAATCCGGTGAGGACGGTGAAGCCGACGGCTCTGAGGGCTCCGGCGAGACGGACGAGACTGAGAACCCCGACGGCACCTATGTGAAGGGTGACGTGATCGACAACAGCAAGAAGGACGAAGCCACCGGCAAGGACGGCAAGATCGGCACCGCCACCAAGGAAGAGACCCCCGACAGCTCTTCCAGCACCACCGTCGTGGACCCCGACGCCGAGGTGAAGAAGGGCGACCCCGTGGTGGGCAAGGACGAGGACGGCAACACCACCATCACCACCCCCACCGAGACCACCGGCACCGAGACTACGACCACCACCGGCACCGGCAAGGCCGATTCCTCCACCACCATCACCGACACCAAGAAGGGCGAAGAGATCGACCTCGACGACGAGCTTGGCAAGGACGTGCGTCCGGACTGGAAAACCGATAAGGATGCCAAGCTGGGCGGTTACACCGTGGACAAGGTCGAGCCCGCCAAGGACGGCAACTCCAAGACCCTGACCCTGAAAAAGACCAGCGAGCCCGAAACGAAGGAAATGTCCGCTGAGGACGTTGCCAAGCTGCTGGATGTCCCCGAGGACGGCGTGGAGAAAAAGACCGACGACGAGGGCAAAACCACCTATATCCTGAAAAAGGAAGAGACCTCCACCGACGAGAACGGCAACACCGTCACCCGCGTCACCTACTACAAGATCACCGGCAATACGGTCGAGACCACCACTGAGACCACTCTGAAGCTCAAGGTGGAAAAGGGCACTGTGGATGTTGATGAGAAGGACCTGACCACTGAGATCGAACTGCCAAGCATCACTGCCAAGAACACCGACGAGACCAAGACGGATGTCATCGAGATTTCTTCGGAGAAGCTGGGCGAAATGCTCAAGGACGAGTACTATAACAACGATACCGGCGAGTATGTCTATACGGAAACCGATGCAAACGGCAAGGAATATACCTATAAAGTCAAGAAAACGGAAGACACCAAGCCGCTCACCAACAAGCAGTTGGCCGACCGTCTGGGCGAGGGCTTCACCGGCGATGACAACGGCGTTTACTACAAGGGCGAAAAGCTGAACCTTGACCAGATGGAAGCCGTCCGCAAGACTTTGAGTTACACCGTGGAGGTCACCGAGGTCACCAAGACCCCCGGCCAGGTCGAAGGCGGTCAGGAAAGCATCAAGAGTGCCGAGGAAACTGCCAAGCTGGAAGCCATCAAGGCCGCTCTGACGGATGCCGCCAAGAAAACCGGCATCAATGTGGACAGCGAGGATTTCAAGAACCAGCTGAATACGATCGATCCCACCGGCAAAGGCCAGCTCAATCTCAGCTATACCGATGCAGACGGCAATGTTCATACTGTCACCCTCCGCTATGACGGTGCAACGGTTTCTGCGCCTCAGCCGGGCAGCTCTGATCCGAGCAAGGACACCGAGACCCGTAAGGATGTTACGGACAACGTCATCACCGGCACCGCTTATGTGACCGGCTCGAATACGTGGACCGAAAGCGGTTCCCTCAACGGCACCTACGTCAAGCCCGGCAGCGGTGAACTTCCCTCTTTCGATGGTTGGACGATCGCCAGCAAAGACCCGGAGAAGGGCACCACGACCTACAAAAAAGAAGAAACCGTGACCTCGCCCGACGGCACCAGCACCAAGATCACCCGTACCTGCACGATCACGGAATCGTCCGCTTCCCTCAGCGATACGGAGAAGGAAGAGATTGCCTGGGCGGAGTTGCTGAACCAGCACCCCGAATATAAGAACAAAGATGAGTTGAAAGCTGCAGGTTATAACATCAATATCAGCAGCATGGACTTCTCCGGCATCAAGCGCGTGGAATGGACGATCGACACACTTTCTGAATCCACAAAGACGGACACCAAGGATCTTAACGACAAGCTGGTGATCCCCGGCGGCAAGAACTGGTCGATCGACGAAAACGCCGGCACCATCACGGTGGACGGAAACATCTACCGCAATGTGACCAAAACCGATGACGGCTACACCTGCACGGTCGAGGACAAAAACGGCGTAAAGACCACCTACACCTTCACCAAACAGGCCGGTGCTCCGCTGACCCCTGAAGAGATCCAGACCGCACTGGCAGGCCAATACAGTGTTTCCGCTGACAGCATCCGACTGAACGCCGACGGCAAGACCGCGACCTTCACGAAGGGTAACGAAACCATCACCGTGGATTACAGCACCCTGAGCGAGACCCTCACCGTCCGGAAGGATGTGCACACCTCCTCCAGTGTCACCGACATCATCAAGGACAATAAGGATCTTGAGAAGGCATACGACGAGCTGTGGAAGCAGATTCAGGAGATTCAGAGCAAACTTCTGCCCGGCGAGGAACTCTGGATCGGTAAAACGAAGATCGATTCCACCACCAAAAAGGAAGATATCATCAAGTATTTCACCAAGGCCATCTCGCCCGAAAACATGAGCAAGGATGAGCTGATCAAGGCTCTGCAGGAGCAGGAACGGATCGCCAAGAACTCCACCTATGTTGCCAACAAGGGTTCTGATTACGAAGAGACCAAGAAGAACTACTACTCCGGTGAAAAGACGGATGAATTCAAATCCTTCAGCAAGGCACCGGATGGTTCCAAAATTGAGGTCTATTGGAAATCGACTTGGTTGTGGTACGGCTATTATTACTATACAGACGCTAACGGCCAGGAAGTTCGTGTTGATAATAACACTGTGCACTCCGAAGAGCAGCGCGACGACATCGGCCACCTCGACCTCGCTTCCGGCTCCAAGCTGGATCTGCTGCCGGACGAGGACGGTAAGGTCGATCAGACCGACTGTGTGCTGGTGAGCAAGAATCTGAAGCTGGAGTGGAACTACGATGCCGGAAACCTGGTCAACGGTAAGGGCAACCAGCCGGTCGGCCTGGACAGCAAGATCAGCTGGGATGATGAAGGCGGCAAGGGCGACGGCCACTACGAGTATGACCGCGGCAATTCCAACAACTGCCCCGACAAGAGCGCCTACTACAAGCTGACCGGCACCGTTGCCTACGACCCCATCAAGGAGAACGGCAGCATCAAGCTGTATCAGGGTCAGAGAGGCGACTATTGGACCCCTGGCATCAGCGCAGAGGATGAGGCCATTAACGCTTACCTGAAGGCAACCGGCAGCAACAAGACAGCCGCCAGTCTCACGAAAAAAGAGCGTGATGCCATCGTTGGCACCTATGTTGTGCAGATCGGCACCACCGGCACCAACAGCACCGGTGAGAGCGGCTATCAGGTCTATCTCAAGTCCTCTGAACTGACTGCCTACGGCTATATGACCCGCGATGCCAACACCTGCATCAACAGCACCTACAAGCGCCAGGACGGCACCTGGGGTTACGTCGGCGGCTATGACCTGATGATCTCCGAGCTGACCCAGGTGAGCGAGGGCAAGGTCGTCGGCCAGACGGAATCCACCATCAAGACCATCACCGCCCCGCTGAGCATCCGCAGCTCTCAGGACTTCGCCAAGCGCCTTCTGGAGCTGAACAAGCAGACCACCACCACCCATAAAACCGGTGAGGGTGCTACGGCTTACGGCGAAAATACTTCCGGCGACTTCGACGGTACCTATACGCAGAAGAAGAGCGAAACGGTCGAAGGATCCGGTACCGGCAAAGGCCACTACACCACCTTTACCGAAGTGCTGAAGAAGATCTTCTCCGGCTCCGGCAGCAAGGAGCACGATGAGGGCAGCGTCTCCTACACCCACCGCACCACGGACAAGGTGAACACCACGCCAGTGTCCAAGGAGACCGTGACCACCACCGACGCCCATGTGGGCTACAACTATACCTCCATCGAGACCCGCACGGTCACCGTGAACGGCGAAGAGACCGTCATCGTCCCGCCCGTTACCCCGCCGGAAACGCCCGTGGAGGACGAGACCCCGGACGAAGTCGTGACCCCGGAGACCCCCAAACTGCCGCCCGTGCAGGATGCCACCCCGGACGCTCCGGTCCTGCCGTCTGACGCGGTCCTGCCCGCTGTGCAGGATGCACTGCCGCAGACCGGCGTGAACTGGATGGCCGCTCTGGGCATGGCATTCAGCGGCATGCTGCTGACCATCGCAGGCGCATTCGCCAGCCTCAAGTACAAGGAAAAGCACTGATGCTTTTCCCTTCCAACGTGATCCACGTCAAGTCGTAAACGCATAGAAAGGGCCTCCCCATTCCGGGGAGGCCCTTTCGTGTTGTGTTCGGCTTATGCTTCCGCATCCAGGTACGATTGCTTGTGCACCAGATTCCCCACGCTCATGTACTCCTTGCGGAAGGAGTAATCCTGATAAAACGGCTTGTTGCGGCCATGCTGACCGGCCGCACGGCGCACAGCAAAAGCCGCCCCGCAGGCCGGAACTTCCGGTGCCTGCGGGGCGGCTTTTTGCATTTATGAAACGGAGGAAAACGCTCAGAGGTCTGCGCCGTTGGAGCGGATGACCTTCTGATACCAATCGAAAGAATCTTTTTTGCTGCGGGCCAGCGTACCGGTGCCGTCGTCCTGCTTGTCCACATAGACGAAGCCGTACCGCTTGCTCATCTCGCCGGTGGAGGCAGACACCAGGTCGATGCCGCTCCAGGCGATGTACCCCATCAGGTCCACGCCGTCGGACACAGCCTGCTTGACCGCCTCGATGTGACGGCGCAGGTAGTCGATGCGGTAATCATCGTGGACGCTGCCGTCGGGCTCCACCGTGTCGTGGGCACCCAGACCGTTTTCCACCAGGAACAGCGGTTTCTGGTAGCGGTCGTACAGCTGGTTTATGGTGATGCGCAGGCCCAGCGGGTCGATGGCCCAGCCCCACTGGCTGGTCTGCAGATAGGGGTTCTTCACCGAGCGCACCACGTTGCCGTCGTTCACGGCCTTGCCCTCCAGGCTGGCCGCCACGCAGCGGCTGGCGTAGTAGCTGAAGGAGATGAAGTCCACGGTGTTCTCCCGCAGCAGGGCGTCATCGCCGGGCTCGGTGTGCAGCTGCACCTGCTTTTCCGCAAACAGCTTGCGGGCGTAGCCGGGGTAGCGGCCCCGCACCTGCACGTCGATGAAGAGCAGGTTTTCCTGCTCCTTCTGCACCGACTCCCAGACGTCCTCCGGGTTGCAGGAGTAGGGGTAGAAGCTGCCGCCGGCCAGCATGCAGCCCACCTGATTGGCGGGGTCGTACTGGTGGGCCAGGCGGGTGGCCGTGGCGCTGGCCAGTAGCACATGGTGGGCCGCCTGATAGATCACCTGACTGCGGTTCTCGCCCTCCTGGAAGGCGATGCCTGCCCCGGAGAAGGGGCTGTGCAGCAGGATGTTGATCTCGTTGAAGGTAAGCCAGTAGTGCACAAGGCCGGAGTATTCTTTGAAGCAGGTCTCAGCGTAGCGGGCAAAGCATTCCAGCGTTTTGCGGCTGCGCCAGGAGCCGTACTGCTCCACCAGACCCATGGGGATATCAAAGTGGCACAGGGTGACCAGCGGCTCAATGCCGTACTTCCGGCACTCCTGGAACACATTGCGGTAAAAGGCCACGCCCTCCGGGTTGGGGGTCCGTTCATCGCCGTGGGGGTACAGGCGGGACCAGGAGATGGAGGTGCGGAACACCTTCAGCCCCAGCTCTGCCATCAGGGCGATGTCCTCTTTGTAATGGTGGTAGAAGTCCACGCCGGTGTGGCTGGGGTAATACTCCCCTGCCTGCAGCGTCGGGTGGGGCGTGCCGCCCAGCTTGACCTCCATGCGGTGGACACCGTGAGGCATCATGTCGATGTTGCTCAGGCCGCGGCCGCCCTCGTTGTAAGCGCCTTCGGCCTGATTGGCCGCAATGGCAGCACCCCAGAGGAAATTTTCGGGCAGTTTGTAATCAGACATGGGGATCACTCCTCTTCCGGGAGATCCTCAAAGCCGATCACCAGCGTCAGCACAAAGGACAGCACGATGGACAGCACCGAGATGCCGGCGATCCAGGCGATGCTCACACCGGGGTTGGCCGGGTCGATGAACTGCACACCGGTGAGCACGCTGGGCGACACCATGGAACGGCTGGCCAGACCTGCCATGCCGGCCAGGCAGCCGCAGACGAAGCCGGTGATCAGGGAAGCGATCAGGGGGCGCTTCAGGCGCACGGCCACGCCGTACAGGGCGGGCTCGGTGGTGCCGGCGATCAGAGCAGAGGAAGCAGCGGCCAGAGCAGTCTGGCGCAGCTCGCTGTTCTTGGTCTTGAAGGCAACGGCCAGGGACACGCCGCCCAGGGACAGGTTTGCACCGATCTCAGAGGGCATAACGGTGCCCTCCATGCCGGTCTCGGAGATGGTCTGCAGGATGGTGGGGGTGAACACGCGGTGCATGCCGGTGATGACCAGCAGGGGCCAGAGGGCACCCATGATGCCCACAGCCAGGAAGCCCAGCTTAGCCTGCACGAAGTAGACGAATGCGGAGATGCCCTCGCCGATCATGATACCGACCGGGCCGACCACGATGATCGCAATGGGAGCAGCAATGAGGAAGATCAGCATGGGCTTGAGGAAGTTCTTGGTGACAGCCGGGGTGATCTTGTCGATGGCACGCTCGATGTAAGACAGGATCCAGGTCATGCACAGGGCCGGGATGACGGTGTAGGTGTACTTGACGCCCACCACCGGGATGCCCAGGAAGTGTGCGGCGGTATCGCCGACCGTGACTGCCTCCATCATGGTGCGGAAATCCGGGTGTAGCATCAGGCCTGCAATGGCAATGGCGATGAACATATTGGTGTTGAACTTCTTGGAAGCAGAAGCGGCCACCATCACCGGCAGGAAGTAGAAGGCTGCATCACCGATGGTGTTCAGGATCTTGTAGGTCTCACCGTCGGCCGACAGCACACCAACCATGCCCAGCAGCATGACCAGCAGCTTGACCATGGATCCGCCGATGATGGCGGGGATCAGCGGGGACATGGTGCCCACGATGGCATCCAGAATGTTGTTGCCCACCTTCTTCAGGGTCAGAGGCTCCTTCTTCTCGCCGCGGGCCACCTGGCTTGCCTCGCCGAAGTCGCCCATCTTGAGCACTTCGTTGTAGGCCTCTTCCACATGGTTGCCAATGATGATCTGGTACTGGCCGCCCTGGTTCACGACGCCCATCACGCCGTCGGTCGCCTTGACGGCTGCGTCGTTGATCTTGCCCTCGTCCTTCACCACGAAGCGAAGGCGGGTCATGCAGTGGGTCACGCTGGCAATGTTCTCCACACCGCCGATGTTCTCCACGATCTTTTTGGAGATCGCAGCATAATCTTTTGCCATGATTGTTTCTCCTTTACCTTTTCAAGTCATCCAATTTCCGGTCGAAGCGCTTCCGATGCGTCCATTATAGACGCAGGCAGGTGGTTTGTCAGCAGTTTCTGGGCATAAAAAAACAAGTGCCGTTTTTTTGCACTTGTTTTTTTCGGGTAACGCCCTGTTTTTTATTTTTTGCTTTTTCAGATGGCCGCCGGGCCCTCGGAAGTGTAGCGGTAGAGCTTTTTGCCCAGCCGCTCCACAATGCTCATGGCCGGGAGCTGGGTCGTCACATCGTAGACTCCCAGCCGCTCGTAGGTGACATAATAGGCCAGATTATAGTCCGAGAGTTTTGCGATGGTGCAGTTTTCCGTGTTGGTCACGCTGAGGATCTGGCAGTTCTGCTCCTTGAAGCGCATCACATGGCCGATGGTGTCGCGGGACTCGCCGGACACCGAAAACACGATCACCAGCGAATTTTCCACGAATCGGCTCTCGGTGGGGTAATGGGGCTCGTCGATGTACAGGCAGAACTTGCCCATGCTGGAAAAATAGCGTGCCCCGTACTTGGCCACGATGCCGGACATGCCGCTGCCTACAAAAAAGATGTGCCGGGCCTGAAAGATGACCCTGGTCAGCATGTCCAGCTTCTGCTCAAACTCCGCCGAGCAGGTCTTTTTCAAAAAGTCGATGACCTCCGACACATCGTCCTTGACCGGCGGCTGCTTTGCCTGTTCCAGATGCTGGCGCAGCCGGATCTTGAACTCCGCATAGCCGTCGCAGCCCGCCTTTTTGCAGAACCGGAGGATGGTGGAGGTAGACACATGGGCGGCATCCGCAAACTCCCGGATGCGCATATAGCACACCTTGTCCGCGTTCCGCACAACATACTTATAAACTTCCAGCTCCAGATCATTCAGGCTGCAGATCATCTCTTCGCTGAACATCGGCCGCCCCTCCCTCGTGGTGGTTTTTGTTCCAGTATACTGTATTTTTTGCCGCGTTACAATTCCCCTGCTCAGAAAAAAGCCGCCGCACGGTGGCAGGGCCGTGCGGCGGCAGAAACATGCTTTGGGGAACCGATCAGATCAGGCTCAGGGCCTCTTCGTCGCCCACGAGGATGAAGTCGGGGTGCATCTGCAGGATGCTGGCGGGCACTTCCGGGGTGACCGGGCCGAAGAAGGCTTTCTTCACGATCTCGGCCTTGCCGGTGCCGTTGACCACCATCAGCACCTTACGGGCCTGCATGATGGTCTTGATGCCCATGGTGTAGGCCTGCTTGGGCACCAGGTCTACGTTGCCGTCAAAGAAGCGCTTGTTGGCCTCGATGGTCTCCTGGGTCAGGTCCACACAGTGGGTCTCCAGCTCAAAAGCCTCGCCCGGCTCGTTGAAGCCGATATGGCCGTCGTGGCCGATGCCCAGCAGCTGCAGGTCGATGCCGCCCACGCTGTGGATGATCTGGTTGTACTGGGCGCAGGCTGCGTCCGCATCGGGGTTGGTGCCGTCCGGCAGGTTGATGCGGGCGGGGTTGATGTTGACGTGGTCGAACAGGTGGCGGTGCATGAAGCTCCAGTAGCTTTCCGGGTGGTCCTTGGGCAGGCCGCGGTACTCGTCCAGGTTCACGGTGGTGACCTCCGAGAAATCAATGTCGCCCTTGTTGTACCACTCCACCAGCTGCTGGTAGGCCCCCACCGGGGTTCCGCCGGTGGCCAGACCCAGCACGCAATTGGGCTTCATGATGACCTGTGCGGAAATAATGTTTGCCGCCTTGCGGGACATGTCTGCGTAATCCTTTGCACGAATGATCTTCATCACAAACGACCTCTTTCATCTTTCATCTTTGCTGCGTTCACCGCGCAGCATCGGTTTTGCGCTTCCACGCATTCTATTGCAATTCTACCACAATTCACAGGATGCTGTCCAGCATTCTAGCGCATTCTGACCGAATTTTGCTGTTTTTCAGCCGATTCGTCCAAAACCCGCCGGGCAGAACGCAGAGGACCCCGCCGAAAGCGGAGCCCTCACGCCGGGAACGCTCGGCAGCGTCTGCAATTTCAGGTTCAGTCCAGCTCCTCGCCGTTGGATGCGATGACCTTCTTGTACCATTGGAATTCCTGCACCTCTAGTATAGCGGAAAAACCACAAAAGGAAAAGAGGATTTCGGGGCTTCTTTGTGCCAAAAAGACAAAACAGCGCCCCCTGCGCCGTCCGAGACGGTTCAGGGGGCGCTGTCATTGCGGTTCAGGGAATGCTGCGGGGATCAGTCTGCAGACAGATAGTGCATGGCCTTGCGCAGGCGTGCCTCATTTTCTGCGGTGGGCTCCATGAAGGGGCTGTGGAACAGATCCTGGAACAGGTTCTCCATCTTGGGGGAGTTCGGGTCGATGCCGATGTCCTCCAGGGTCAGGGGCATGTTCATGCTGCGCATAAAGGCACGGAAGGGTGCCACCTGCTCCGGATGGCCGTTGAAGGCCAGCTGCAGGCAGTCGCCGATGGCCACGATCTCGCCGTGCAGGTAGGGCTTTGCCTCCTGGGTGAAGTGGGTGCGCACCAGCTCGTAGGTCTCGTGGCCCAGAGCGGTCTGGCCAAAGCCTTTGCTCACGCCGCTGACGATGCCGGCCACGGCAACGTTCAGGTAAGCGATATCCTCCACGGCCTTGGTCAGCTTGCCCTCGGCGATGTCATGGCAGGCCTGATGGGCCTCCTTCTCGTAAACATGGTAAGCCATCTCTGCGATGGTGTAAGCGGTGAACAGACCGATGCTCACATCGTCCAGCAGGATCTCGCTGCGGCCGTTCTGGATCTCGATCATCTTGGCCATGCCGTCCATGATGCCGCTGGCTGCGTAGCGCGGGGGCTCCTTGCAGATCACGTCCATGTCCATGACGATGGCGTTGACCTCGTGGTCATAGCGCAGGCTGCCCAGGGAGGCACCCTCGGCAGTGTACATGACGCTCAGCGGGGCAAATGCCGCGCAGGTGGCAATGGAGGTAGGCACCTCCACGATGGGCAGGTCGCCTGCAAAGTGTGCCGTAGCCTTGGCCTGATCCATGATGCGGCCGCCGCCGATGCCCACGATGACCTGGCAGCCGGTGGTCAGGGCCTGCAGGGCGTGCTCCTTGGCGCGCTCGTAGGTGTTCTGATCCGGGTACAGGGAGAGTTCAAACTCCACACCGGCATCCTTCAGGCTCTTTTCTGCCTTGCCTTCGGTGGCTGCCCAGGCGCGGGGGCCGGCAATGACCAGGGCCTTTTTGCCCAGACGTGCCACCTCGCCGCCCAGCAGGTTCAGGGCGCCTGCTTCCTGCAGGTAACGGCCAGCGCCGAACTTGTAAGCGTTGTCCAGTTTGATATCGGCTAAACTTCTTGCTTCTGCCATAGTTTTTACACTCCTTACTCCATGTAAGCACCCTTCATGGCGCTGACTGCGTGCTGGCTATACAGCTTCAGCAGGCCATGGGTGTATTTGCTTGTAAAACCTTTCCAGTTTGCTTTGCGTTCTGCCAGAATGGCGTCCATTTCTTCGGGGGTCTTGTGCTCGCCCTTCACACCGGTGATCTCCAGGCGGCGGGCCTCCACGTCCAGTTCAATGATATCGCCCTCTTCCACCAGTGCGATGGGGCCGCCTGCGGCGGCTTCAGGGCTGACATGGCCGATGACGGGGCCGCGGCTTGCGCCGGAGAAGCGGCCGTCGGTGATCAGGGCCACGCTGGAAGCCAGGGCCGGGTCCGAGCAGATGGCTTCGCCGGTGTAGAACATCTCCGGCATACCGCTGCCGCGGGGGCCTTCGTAGCGGATGAACACGGCATCGCCCGGATGGATGCGGCCGTGGAGGATGGCGTCGATGGCGTCCTCCTCACAGTCGAAGGGGCGGGCGGTCAGGGTCGCCTTGAACATGGCCTTGGGGCAGGCGGTGTGCTTGATGACACAGCCTTCCGGGGCCAGGTTGCCGCGCAGGATGGCGATGGAACCGTTGGTGCCGATGGGCTCGTCGAAGCTGCGGATGATGTCGGTGCGCTTGATCTCGCGGCCGATCTTCTTGCTCTTCTCGGCCAGCAGGGCATCGCAGTGCTCGTAGAAGCCGTTCTTCTTCAGCTCCTCCAGGTTCTCGCCCAGGGTCTTGCCGGTAACGGTCTTGGCATCCAGATGCAGCATGGACTTGATCTCTTCCATGATGCGGGGCACGCCGCCTGCATAGTAGAAATACTGTGCGGGCCAGTCGCCTGCGGGACGGATGTTCAGCAGGTAGTGTGCGCCGCGGTGCATCCGGTCAAAGGTGTCGGCGTCGATCTCGAAGCCGAACTCGTGGGCAATGGCGGGGATGTGCATCAGGGCATTGGTGGAGCCGGAAATGGCCGCATGGACCATGATGGCGTTCTCAAAGCTGCGCATATCCACGATATCGCCTGCGGTGACACCGGCTTTCACCAGCTTCATGAGCTGGGTGCCGGCGTCGTAGGCAGCCTGCTTCAGTTCGGGGGCAGTGGCCGGCATCAAAGCGGTGCCGGGCAGCATCAGGCCCAGAGCCTCGGCCATGACCTGCATGGTGGAGGCAGTGCCCATAAAGGAGCAGGCGCCGCAGCTGGGGCAGGCGTGCTGCTTGTAGTAGGTCAGCTGCTCGGCCGGGATCTCGCCGCGCTCGTACTGTGCGCTGAACTTGCCGATCTGCTCCAGGGTGAGCAGCTCGTTGATGGCACAGCCGGGGTCGTTCTCGGTGTACTTGGCGGGCAGGTCGTATGCCTCCATGACACCGCCGGTGACCACGATGGCTGCCATCATGTCCTTCATGCGGCCGATGCTCATGAGCATGGCGGGCATGGCCTTGTCGCAGCTGGAAATGAACACACCGCCGTCAAAGGTGGTGGCGTTGGCCTGTGCTTCCACCAGGTTGGTGATGGCTTCGCGGTGGGCCAGCGAGTAGTTGATGCCGTCATGGCCCTGGGCCATGCCGTCGCACATGTCGGTGGCAAAATACCGGGCAGCCTTGCCGCCGTGGTCGTTCACGCCGCGGACAGCCTCTTCCACAAAAATGTTCAGGTGGCCGGAGCCCGGATGGCTGTTGCCGTAGGTGCTCTCCACCATGATCTGGGGCTTGCTCAGGTCATCGACCGTCCAGCCCATGCCCATGCGCAGAGGGTCCATCTCAGGGGACAGGGAACGGACCTGCTGACTTTTCAGCATCATATTCAACTCCTTATAAAACTCTCAGATACTCTCTCACAGGGTCAGGCGGCGGTCACGCGCAGCGACCTTCCACCAGCCTGTGACCTCGCCGTTTTCCACCACCGGGACCGCCGGGTACAGGGCGCTGGTGGGGCAGACGTGAGTCGGGATGGCAAACAGCTCGGTCCCGATGGGCGGGATGTCGGCGATGTGCTCTTCCGGCACACGCACCACCCAGTGCTCCTCGTTCTGGATCACGGTGCGGGCATACTCCATGCCCACGATCTCCGCGCGCTCCGGCTGGGGATCGGTGGCCACGGCCTTGCAGCCCAGATCCAGTGTGAAGGTGTCGCGGCTGGGGCGGCTCACCACGCGGGTGAGCAGGGCAGCAGCCGGGGTAAACTGCAGGTCCGGGTAGGCCTTGCGGTACCCAGCGTCCTGGATCACGCAGGTGCCGGGGCTCAAAAACTCTCCGGTCATCTCGGCGTGCACCGGGAAGGACGGGGTGCCGCCCATGATCAGGATCTCGCAGCAGATGCCGTCCGCCTTCAGGCGGGCCTTGATCTCCTCGATCTGCTTGTCCACAGGGGCGGTAGCCACCTCGCGCTCCTGCACGCTGCTCTCGTGGCGGTGGCCGTCGTAGCAGTGCATGCCGCGCATGACGATGCCGGGCAGGGTGTTCCACTCCCGGTACATCGCTTCCACTTTATCCAGCGGCACACCGGTGCGGTGCTGGCCCATGTCCACATCCATCAGCACATTGGCCTTGCAGGTCTGGCCCAGCTTGCGGATCTGCTCCGTGTCATCGCCGATGGCAAAGAACTCCACCCCCGGGAAGGCGGCCTGCAGCGCGGCAAAGCGCTTGATGTTGGGGCCCACCAGCGGGTACGCCAGAGTCAGGTGCTTCGCACCGGCCTTGGCGGCCATTTCGGCCTCGGCGATGGTGGCGCACTTGAAGCGGTCGATGCCCGCCTCGATCTGCATTTGGACCACCTCGGCCATCTTGTGGGTCTTGATGTGGGGCCACAGGCGGGCAGCGCCGCCTGCAATGTCGATCATCTTGCGGATATTCTCGCGGATGATCGCCGGGTAATAGACCAGCTGCGGGCTTACGATGTCCTGCTGACCCTCAAAGGTATAGAGGTTGTCGTTGATCTTATTCATACTCCACCAGCATCTCGATCTCGACCGCGATGTTGCCCGGGCAGGAATTGGTGCCCATGGCGGTGCGGGCGGGCAGACCCTTCTCCTCGCCGAACAGCTCGAACAGCAGGTTGGAGCCGCCGTTGATGACCTGCGGCTGCTGTGCAAAATCATCGGTGCAGTTGACAAAGCCCAGGACCTTGACGCAGCGCTTGATGCGGTTCAGGTCGCCCAGCTTGGCGTCCAGATTGGCCAGCAGGTTCAGCATGCAGTTGTAAGCAGCCTTCTGGCCCTGCTCCAGGGTCAGGTCGCCGCCGACCTTGCCCACGATGTTGTGGCCGTCGCCGATGTCAGGGCCGCAGCCGCTGCAGTACAGCAAATGATCGCCGAACTCCATGACCGGAGTGTAGACGCCGCCCTTCGGCGGGGGTGCGGGCAGGGTGATGTTCATTTCCTTGAGCTTATCGTAGACATTTGCCATAAGAAAAAACCTCTCTTCTTTTTCTCTGACGCAGCCGAAACGGGGGCTGCTGCCGGTTGAAAGATGTTCCGCAGCCGGTGTGCGCCGACTGTGAAGCGACTTGTTTATATTCCCAACAGCGTGCTGCCCAGGCTCAGCACCAGGGGCACGCTGATCAGGATACTAAGGGTGGAATGTGCAACGGCCTGGCTTGCCAGCTCGCCCTCGGTGTCGTACTGCTTTGCCAGCACGGCCGTCAGGCTGCCTGCCGGGCAGGATGCCAGAATCAGGATCGCCATGCACAGGGTGCGGTCCAGCGGCAGGAAGTACAGCGCCGCCAGGAAGCCCAGCGGGAACACGACGCACCGCAGGGCCGTGATGAGCCATACCATGGGGTTCGTGACCAGTTTTTTCAGGTCACTGCGGGCCAGCATGCCGCCGGCGATCATGAGGGCCAGCGGCGTGGTGGTGTTGCCCACCGCCTTGCAGAAACTTTCCAGGATGGCGGGCAGCCGCAGGCCGGTCACCAGCATGACCACCATGATGGCGGTGGTGATGTTGGTGGGGGTAAGGAATGCTTTGATGCTCACCTTGGCTTCCGGGTCGAACAGGTGCTGTACATAAGTAAAGAACAGGATGTTGTAGGCCATGATGCCGGCGGCACCGTACAGGGCACCCGCCTCGCTGCCCAGCAGGGCGCTGATGAGTGGGATGCCGATGAAGGCGCTGTTGGGCATGACGGCGGCACCCACCAGCACGGCCTTCTGGCCGCGGGTCAGGTGCATGGCCCTGCTCAGCACAAGGCAGATGCCGATGGTGAGGATGTAGAAGATCTCCAGCACCACATAGCCCTTGAGCATGCCGGCCACGGCCTCGCGGCCGCCGTCGATGCTGGCACTGGCCAGCAGGGTGCAGGGCAGGGTGACCGACATGACCAGGTTGGACAGGAACTTGCTGTTCCTGTCGTCCATGATGCCCAGTTTGGTCACGGCTGCACCGGTGCCGATCTCCAGAAAGATGATCAGGATCTGCTGCAGAAGAATCGCGATCGACATGGCAGCTCCTTACACCGTCAGCACCATACCGGCACCGGTCGTGGTGCGCCGGTCGTGGTCAATGGCGACCTGGCCGTTGACGATGCACCAGTCCAGACCGGTGGCCTTCTGGGCAGGATTCGTGAAGGTGGCATGATCCGTGAACTTCTTCGGATCGAATACCAGTATATCAGCATAATTGCCTTTCTGCAAGCTCCCTCGTCCGACCAATCCCATTCTTGCGGCGGGCTGGCTGGTCATCCGGCGGATGGCCTCCTGCATCGTGTAGATGCCGCGCTCAGCCACATACTCCCGCAGCACCTTGGGGAAGGCACCGAACATGCGGGGGTGGGGCGTGTCGGTCTTGGCATAGATGGCATCGGAGATGATATTGGACCAGGGCAGACGTGCCACCGTATCAATATCATCCTGGCTCATGGACATATTGATGATGGCAGTCTTCCCGTCCTCGCTGTGCATCAGGTAGGCGGCCAGTGCAGCGGCGTCCTCAAAGCCGAATTTCTCGGCAGCCTCCGTCACCCGCATGCCCAGGAACTTCTCGTTTTCGGGGCAGACCACGCCGCTGATGATGATGCGGTCCCAGCCCAGCGTGATGCAGAAGTTGTCCCAGTCATCGTACAACACGCTGCTGGTACGGCGGAACTCCTCCACACCTTCGGGGGTGCCCAGTTTTTCCAGTGCACGGGTCATGTTGCCGGCCACGAACACCGGGGGCAGCATGGTGGTCAGGGCTGTGCTGCCGCCCTCGTAGGGGTAGAAGTCCACGGTCACGTCCATGCCCTGGGCCCGGGCGGCTTCGATGTCGGCAATGGCGGTGTGGATGTCCTTGCCCCAGTTCTTCATGCCGCAGCTCTTGAAGTGGCTGATCTCCAGGGCACAGCCCACGCGGCGGGCGATCTCGATCACCTCGCGCACGCTCTGCACCATGCTGTCGCCCTCACCGCGGATGTGGGTGGTGATCACACGGTGATAGCGGCCCACCGGCTCCAGAATGTAGGAAAATTCATCGGTGGAGGAGTAGCACTCCGGCAGATACATGATGCCCAGCGACACACCGGGAGCACCGGCGGCCATGGCGTCCTCGATCAGAGCACGGGCGTCGTCCAGCTCCTGCTGGGTGTAGGGAGTGTCGGCAAAGCCCTTGACGCAGATCTTGACGGTGCCGGTGCCGATCATGGCGGCAACGTTCAGGGGCAGGTCGGCCTTGTGCAGGGCAGCCAGATAATCACGGTAGGTGTGGGGGCCGTCCAGGCCGATGGGGCCCATGACGGCTTCTTCAAAGGAATAATACTCCTTTGCCGCCTCGTCCGATTCCGGCCGGGGGGTCATGCTGATGCCGCAGTTGCCGGCCACTGCCGTGGTAATGCCCTGGGCCAGCTCCACCTCGCCAAAGTGCGGGTCGTTGAGGGGCTTTGCGTCGTGGTGACGGTGGATATCCACAAACCCCGGGGTCACCGCCTTGCCGGTGGCGTCGATGACCTGGTCTGCCGGTTCCGTGATGCCCGGAGCGATCTGAGCAATACGGTCGTCCTGCACCAGCAGGTCTGCCTGGTAGGGCTGGCCCCCCAGGCCGTCGTATATGGTGCCGTTCTGGATCAAAATACGTTTCATGATAAGTTCCCTCTTGCTATGAATTTGCCCTGCGGCAAGGCGACCCTGCCGCAAATGATGAAAGGGGCAAGGGCGTATGCCCTCGCCCCTTTCGGAGAAACAGATTTACAGTTTGCCGGCTCAATCGGTCTTACAGATCTTCTTCCTCAGCAGCAGCCTCAGCAGCAGCGACCTTTTCCACGACAGTGCCGCGGCGGTCGTCCATAACGTGCTTCAGGCGCACATCGTCGGGAGTGGTGTCAGCAGGGAACATGAGAGAGACCACAATGCCGAACACCAGAGAAATGATGGTAGCAGGCACAGCCGGACCACCCATGGTGGCGTTGATCCAGTTCTTGAAGGAAGGCAGCACCAGGATCAGCACGCCCAGCAGAGTGCCGGAGCCGATGCAGGCCAGACCGCCCTGCCAGTTGACACGCTTCCAGAAGCGGCCCAGCAGCATAGCCACAGCCACGCCGGGCAGGAAGGCGCCCACGATGGTGGAGATGTAGCCGATAACGTCGTTGACGAACAGGGTGATGAAGAAGGCAGCGCCCAGGGTGCAGATCAGAGCGATACGGCTGTACTTGGCGTAATCCTCTTCCTTGATGGTCTTGCCGGTGACGCTGGGGTACACGTCGGTCAGCAGGATGGTAACGCCGGAGATGGCGTCGGAGTCACCGGAGGACATGGTAGCGGACAGGCCGCAGATCATGAACATCATGCCGATGATCGGGGGCAGTGCGTTGGTAGCCATGTAAGCAAAGGCGTAGTCGCCGCTGGCCAGGGTGTCACCATTCATGGTGGCGATGGTGAAGCAGCTCATGCCGATGATAGCGGTAACAAAGCTCCAGCCGAACAGCAGGATGCCCTGGCCCAGGAAGGCCTTGCGGGCAGTCTTTTCGTCCTTGGAGGTGTAGATACGGGTACGGTGGGTGGGAGTGCCGATAACGCCCATGGCTGTGGACAACACCAGTGCTATGGCAGCCATGACACCGTAGGAGCCCAGGCCGTAGAAGGTCATTGCGCCGGGCTTGCCAGCAGCGGTGAAGGTATCCACCACGTTCTGGTAGCCGCCTGCCAGGGGGATAGCACGGACAGCGATGGTCAGGAAGCCGATGAGGATGGCGATGAACTGGACAGCGTCGGTGGTAACAACGGCCATGTAGCCGCCGATGAACACGTAGATGCCGAAGCCCAGAACGGTGATGATCTTACAGGTAACGTCCGGCAGCTGGGTGACGTAAGCCAGGTACTTGGCACCGCCGTTCAGGTGGTTGCCCAGCCAGATGATCTCGATGACGAACATCATAAAGCCCATAACCTGGCGGATGATCTTTTTGCCGCCGTAGTAATACTGTGCTTCCTCAGACATGGTCAGGAAGCCCTTGTTCTTTGCCTTGGTGAACAACAGCATGGAAAGGATACCTGCCGATGCGCCCAGGCCGTAGATGGCGCCGCCCCAGCCGTGGTTGAAGCCGTTGCCGATGGCGCCCATGGAAGAACCGGTGCCGATCATGGTTGCACCCACGGTGCAGAAGATCAGGAAGAAGCCGAGGTTGCCGCCGCCGGTCAGGAAGCTGCTGCCCTCATTCTTGCCGCGGCTGGTGATCCAGCCCACAAAGATCATAAAGCAGATCCATGCGATAAAGCCGCCAATAAACAATGGGATGTATTTGGGGTCCAACATAGTTTCATTTCCTCCTTAGAATCATTTTCCTCAGCCCGGCGCAGGGTCCGCTCGGGCCGATGTGGCTGTCAGACATTTCCCCGCTGCGGGCCGGCACCGTGGGGTCGTTGTCCGACAACAACCTTGCTGAAATAAATGTACCAATTTTTGCATCATCCGTCAATAGATTTTTAACATTTTCTTCAAAAAGAACCATTTTTGGCGTATTTTATAGTTTTCCTGTTCATAATTTTGTCATTTCCACGAAAAACAAACTGCCCCTTGCAGTCTATTTTCCGGTGTCGTATACTGAAATTGGAGCAGGGATTTACAGAAAAAAATCCAAGTCCCTTTCAAAAGCGACGATGTTGCGCTTATTTTTAATCATTTGCAATTTATTAAGTTGTCCGACAATGCCGTCGCAGGCCCCAAAATCGTCTGCATCCCGTGCAAAAGGCAACGATCGGCGGCGCTCCGGCCGCCGAAAAAGGGGCGGACGGCCTGCAGTTTTCAGCCGTCCGAACCAGAAAGCACACAATTTTTGTTCAGATATCGGAACGCAAGTCCCAATACAGCCCGATATCCGAACACGTCCGGTGCTCTCAGGATTTCTGTGCGGAACACATCGGAACACTTTCGTCGTTTTCCCGACCTGGTCCGAATGCCTCTCAGAGGCCCTATATATGCCCTATATATAAGGAAAGGAAGTGAGTCCCATGCCTTCCGGAGATGCCCACCGTTCACTGGCCCGGGCCCTGGATATTCTGGAGCTGTGCAGCCTGAACGGCAGCGGTTACACCCTGACCCAGCTGTCGCAGCAGCTGGGCATTGCCAAAGGCAGCATCTCCCCGCTGCTGCACACCCTGCGGGACCGCGGCTACCTGACCCTGGACGACCAGGATCATCACTACCGCATCGGCCGCATGGCGTTCCGCATTGGAAACACCTATCTGGACGAAGCCAGCGCCCTGCGGGAGATCTACCGCCTGATGCACGACATCGTGTCGGTCTGCCACGAGACATGCCACCTCGGCAGCCTGAAAAACGGGGATGTCTATTACCTCAAAAAGGTGGAGACCCCGCTGCGCAGCCGTACCGTCACGGTGGAGGGCCGCAGCCTGCCGGCCTACGCCACCGGCGTGGGCAAGGCTCTGCTGGCCGACTACCAGCTGCCCCAGCTCAAGGCCCTGTATTACGACGGCCTGTACCCGCTGACCGAGCACACCATCACCGACTTCCGCCTCCTGGCCGACCAGCTGGCCGAGATCCGGGCCAGCGGCTTTGCCTACGAGTGTGAGGAGAGCACCCGGGGCATCCGCTGCATCGGCGTGCCGCTGCGCAAAAGCGGCAAAGTGGTGGCCGCGCTGAGCGTTGCCTTCCCGCTGGAGCGCTACAGCGACGCTGCCGCCGCCAGCGCCCGGCAGGCACTGGACGAAGCCCGGCGTCAGATCGAACGAATGCTCTGCAGCGTAGAACTGCAGTTCTGAGCCCTATAAGAAAAGGAGTGTTATTTATGCCTCAGTTGATCACCATCGGCGAGACCATGGCCGCCTTCACCCCGGACAGCGTGGGTGCCCTGCGCTATGTGCAGAACTTCGGCATCCGCACCGCCGGTGCCGAGAGCAATGTAGCCGTGGGGCTGGCAAAGCTGGGCCTGGAGGCCGCCTGGGTCAGCCGCCTGGGCACCGACGAGTTTGGCTGCTTCATCCGCAATCAGCTCCGTGCCGAGGGCGTGGACTGTTCCCGCGTCATCTACGACCCCGACCACCGCACCGGCATCATGTTCAAGGAGACCGGCGTGGGCGAGACCAAAGTGTTCTACTACCGTGAGAACAGCGCCGCCAGCCACCTGTGCCCCGAGGACGTGACCCCCGCCCTGCTGGACGGCGTGAAGGTGCTGCACATGAGCGGTATCACCCCCGTGCTGAGCGAGAGCTGCCTGGCCATGACCAAAGCCGCCTTTGCTCTGGCCAAGGAGAAAGGCGTTGCCATCAGCTTTGACCCCAACATCCGCCGCAAGCTGTGGCGTGGGCAGGACTACGCCCCCCTGATCCGGGAGCTGACCCTGCAGAGCGAGATCGTGCTGCTGGGCCTGGACGAGGCCGACGCCCTGTTCGGCCTGCGGGACCCGGATGCCATCTTCGATCTGCTGTTCCGCGACGGCTGCGCACAGTATGTGGCCATCAAGGACGGCGGCAACGGTGCCTGGGTGGCCGACAAGACCACCCGCGAAAAGCTGCCGCCCTACCCCTGTAAGCCCATTGAGCCCATCGGCGCCGGTGACGGCTTCAATGCCGGCTTCCTGGCCGGCATCCTGCAGGGCCGCGATGTGGTCACCGCAGGCCGCATGGGTGCCATCTGCGGCGCCCTGGCCACCCAGACCCCGGGCGACGTGGAGGGCTACCCCGACGCCGCCCAGATGGAAGCTGCCCTCACCGGCGCTGCCATCACCTACCGCTGATCCGCTGAAACCACCGGTTTCATTTTTTGCCGAAAGGAGTTTTTTGTATGGACACTTACGATCTGGTTTCCAAGCATCCGCTGCTGGCCATCCTGCGCAACGTTCCGCTGGAAAAGACCATTGATTACGCCGAGGCCGCCGTGCAGGGCGGTGCCCCCTTCTTTGAGGTGGCACTGAATAGCCCCCACGCCCTGGAGCAGATCACGATGCTGCGCACCCATTTCGGGGACCGCTGCACCGTGGGTGCCGGCACCGCCATCACCGTGGAGCGCTGCAAAGCCGCTCTGGACGCCGGTGCACAGTTCCTTCTGACCCCCGGCACCCCGCTGGATGTGTTCAGCTACTGCGCCGAGAACGACATCGCCCTGCTGCCCGGCGTGCTGACCCCCACCGACGTGGCCACCAGCCTGCGGTTCGGCTACAAGACCATGAAGCTGTTCCCGGCCGGCAGCATGCCCCGCCACTACGTCAAGGACCTGCAGGGCCCCTTTGACGGCACCAACTACATGGCCATCGGCGGCGTGAGCCCCGCCAACATCCGCGAGTTCTTTGACGCCGGCTGCATCAGCGTGGGCCTGGCCTCCAGCCTGATGCCCAAGGACGCCGTGGCCGCCAACGACTGGGAAGCCTGCGCCGCCTACGTCCGCGGCATGGTGGACCAGATCCAGCGCTGAACCTGAACCCATTGAAACCTTCTGCAATACAAGAGAAAGGATGATTTCCCATGAAGATCGTTGAAGTCAACACCTATACCGTCCGTCCCCGCTGGGGCTTTGTTGAGATCGTGACCGACGAGGGCCTGACCGGCTGGGGCGAGCCCGTGCTGGAAGGCCACTGCGCCACCGTTCTGGCCTGTGTCCAGGAGATGAAGCCCTACCTCATCGGCAAGGACCCCATGCGCATTGAGGACTTTTCCGCTGTGCTGTACCGCGCCGGGTTCTACCGCGGCGGCGGCGTGCTGATGAGCGCCATTGCCGGCATTGATCAGGCCCTGTGGGATATCAAGGGCAAGTTCTTCAACGCCCCGGTCTACCAGCTCATGGGCGGTGCCTGCCGCGACAACATGCGCGTGTACAGCTGGATCGGCGGCGACCGCCCCAGCGACGTGGGCGCTGCTGCTCTGGAGCGCAAGAATGCCGGCTTTACCGCCATCAAGATGAACGCCACCGAAGAGCTGCAGATGATCGACACCTACGACAAGGTGGACGCCGTTCTGGAGCGCGTGGCCGCCATCCGGGAGAGCTGCGGCAAGTATTTCGGCATCGCCATCGACTTCCACGGCCGTGTGCACAAGCCCATGGCAAAGGTCCTGGCCAAGAAGCTGGAAGAGTTCGACCCCATGTTCATCGAGGAGCCCGTCCTGTGTGAGAACATGGAGGTGTTCAAGGAGATCGCCGCTGCCTGCAATGTGCCCATTGCCACCGGCGAGCGTCTGTTCACCAAGTATGACTTCAAGCGCCTGCTGCAGGCCGGCGGCGTGGACATCATCCAGCCCGACCTGAGCCATGCCGGCGGCCTGACCGAGGTCAAGAAGATTGCCTCCATGGCCGAAGCCTACGACGTTGCCCTGGCTCCTCACTGCCCGCTGGGCCCCATCGCTCTGGCCAGCTGCCTGAACGTGGACGCCACCTGCTACAACGCCGTGATCCAGGAGCAGAGCATCGGCATCCACTACAACGTGGGCAAGAGCGTGCTGGACTATGTCAAGAACCAGGACGACTTCAAGTTCGTGGACGGCCGCGTGCAGCTGCCCGTCCGTCCCGGTCTGGGCGTGGACGTCAACAAGGAACTGGTGCTGGAGGAGAACAAGACCCCGCACGAGTGGAAGAACCCCGTCTGGCGTCACAAGGACGGCAGCGTTGCCGAGTGGTAATGCATCCCGCCGCCTGAGTTAACACAGAAAAACAGCCCGCATGGCAGGAGCATCGTGCTCCGTCATGCGGGCTGTTTGCGTTCGATTTACTCTTTTTCTTCCGGTTCTTCGGGCTTGGCCAGCTCCTTGAGCTGCAGCACCCATTCCGGCACTTTGGGAGCAAGGGGCGGTTCACCGCTGCGGGCGCGGTGCATCTTCCGGTACAGGTCGCGGTTGTAGGAAAGGTGCAGGGTCATGGCATCCCGTGCCCAGGTGCTGTCGCCGCACTTGATGGCCTCCAGTACAGCCTTGTGGGTGTCCAGGGTCTCCTGCAGCAGAGCGCGGTGGGTGCCCTCGGTGAACACCTCCACCGACGCCGTGATGATGGGAGCCAGCTGGGGAGCCACTAGGTTGCCGCTGGCGCGGGCAATGGTCCGGTGGAACTTCATATCCTCGTCCAGATAGTCCTGCCCATGCAGGATGTGGTATTCCATGAGGTTGTACAGCGATTCCATCTCGGCGATGTCCTCCGGGGTGGCATGGCGCGCCGCCAGCGCGGCAATGGCCGGCTCGATGATGTTACGCACCTCCAGCAGGTCGAAGGCCAGACGCTCCTTGTCCTCAATGAAATCCAGCCCCAGCGGGTCATCCGCCAGGCCGGGCTGGTCGGTCACAAAAGAGCCCGCGCCGTGGCGCACGGTCAGAATGTTCTGTGACTCCAGCCGCTTGATGGCCTCGCGCACGGTACTGCGTGCCACACCCATCTCGCGGGCAAGCGCTGTTTCAGTGGGCAGCTTGTCGCCGCTCTTCAGTTTTTCTTCCAGAATGTAGTCCTTGATCCGCTGTGCAACCTGTTCGGCCAGCGGCCGGCTGGAATCGTACCCCGCAGTCTCCATAAAAACCTCTTCCTTTGGCGTTTTGCTCTGTTCTACCCTTCATTATACCGGAAATTTCTGGCAGTGTAAAGCAACGCCGTGCAGAAACCTTCGCTCCGGCAGCAAAGGTTTTTGTTTTATGCAAAAGCGGCCGGTGTTTCCCGCACCGGCCGCTTTGTGTTATACTGAACAGGTCACAGGGGCAGCTCCAGCTGATGGCAGTAGTCCACGATGTGGTGGAACATCTGCTCCACGGCGGGAGCCATGGAGGCCGGGCGCTGCACGGCCAAGCCCACCACGCGGTACTCCTCCGGCTCGATGGGATACACCTTGACGGCTGCCTTGCAGTCCCGCAGCAGCATCTGCGGCATGATGGAAATGCCAAGCCCCGCTTCCACCATGGCGATGTTGGACTGGTCGTCGATGACATGGCAGCGGCGCTCGGTGCTGATCTTGTACTTCTTGAGGAACTGCCGCATCTCGGCGTCGGTGGCATCGCACTGCACCACAAAGCTCTGGCCGTTCATCAGAGCAGGGGTCATCACGCCGTCCTGGGGTTCGGGCCAGTCCTGCGGCACGATGCACAGCAGCGGCTCCCGAAACAGCTCGGTGAGGTTGAATTCCTCCTTGCAGGTGGAGGAAAGGAACGCAACGTCCACCTGCCCGGTGCGCAGCCACTCCTTGACATCGTCGTAGGTGCCCTGATACACTTCAATTTCGATCTGAGGGTACTGGGCCGCGAAGCTCTTGAGCAGGCCCGGCAGCAGCGAAGCGCACACCGAGTTGAATGCACCCAGCTTCACCTTGCCTTTTTCCAGGCCGTTCAGGCGGGCAATGCTCTGCTTGAGTGCCTCGTCACTGTTGAGCACCGCACGGATGGACGGGTACAGCGAAGCGCCATAACTGGTCATGGATACGCCGTTTTTGCCGCGGTTGAACAGGGCAAAGCCCAGTTCCTCCTCCATCACGGCAATGGCGTGGCTGATGGCCGAAGGGGTCAGATGCAGCTGCTGGGCCGCTTTGTTGAAGCTGCCCTGCCGTGCCACTGCATCGAAGATCTCGTAGGAAAAAAGCGTCATGCCCCAAAGCCTCCTTCCTGATTATTCTGGTTCGGAGACGCCCGATTCTCTGTGAATCTTTTTCATCTTTCGTTTGAGATAGTTCAATTATCTTCTTGATTGTACTATCCCGCGCCTTTTCTGTCAAGCGTTTTTGCCCCGATTTTTGCACGCTCTGTGCAGATTTTGCCGCGATTTCTGCAGGAAACGCCGCCTTTCCTTCGTTATAGTTCCTGTAACGATTTTTTGCAAACTGAACGAGGTGTTCTTTATGACTGCACTTTCCCCGCGCCGCACCTTCAGCGGCACCGCTCTTAAAACCATTGCCTGCATCACCATGCTGGTGGACCACATCGGCGCGTCCTGCATCGAGGCGGGCATCCTTACGCCCGGGCTGGATGCCGGCACCCTCTCCCAAGACGCCCTTTCTGCCTACCCGCTGTACCGGCTGGACATGGTGCTGCGCTTCACCGGACGGCTGGCCTTTCCGCTGTTCTGCTTTCTGCTGGTGGAGGGCTTTGTGCACACCCACAACGTCAAGGGCTACCTTGGGCGGCTGGTGCTGTTCGGCCTTTTGAGCGAGGTGCCCTTTGACCTTGCGTTCTTCCGCACCCCCTTTTTCCCGGGCGCGCAGAATGTTTACTGGACGCTGGCGCTGGGCGTGCTGGCCATGGCAGGACTCAAGCACTTTGAAAAGGAAAACGGCCTGCCCGGCTGGCAGGGCATCCTGTGTGCCGGGGGCTGCGCTGCGCTGGCGCTGGCTGCCAATACCGACTACAACGCCATCGGCGTGCTGATCATCTGCGCCTTATACCTCACCCGCGCAAACCGCAAGCGGCAGTGCCTTGCGGGCGCAGCGCTGTTTTTGTTCGAGCTCACCGCTCCGCTGGCCTTTGTGCTGATCTGGTTCTATAACGGACAGCGCGGTGCGTGCAGTCCGCTGCAAAAAAAGGCCTTTTACTGGTTCTACCCGGTGCATCTGGCCCTGCTGGCCTGCATCACCAACCTGCTGCTGTGACGCGGAAGGGGCACCGGCCTTTCAAAAGCCGGTGTCCCTTCTTTTTTGCGTGCAAAAATGGAAAAAGCCCGGTGATCTCAATGGATCATCGAGCTTTTTCTTGGCGGAGTAGGAGGGATTTGAACCCTCGCGCCGTTGTTTAGACGACCTACGCCCTTAGCAGCGCCAGAAAAAAGCACGCTATAACGATACTCCGTATAATCAAGGGGCGCATCCATGAGCGCATCCCTCTCACTCGTTAAAAATAGCCGTCGCACGCTCAACGGCTGCCAGTTTGTCCTCGAATGCCTGATGACGACTATAGTGCTCGGTGATATCCCGGACAGCGTGACCCAGGATCAGCTTTTGCAGCAGCACCGGAACCTCTGCCCTCTCCATTGCCGTTGCCAGCGTGTGGCGGCAGCTGTGGGCAGTCATGTGCGGCCTGCCACCCCAGCGCTCCACTGATGGGCACCAGCGGTCATAAAAATGCTCACGGCAGCTGTCAGCCAGACCGTGGGTGGCCGTCTGCATGGCCTCGCGCACCAGCGGCACAATGGCCGTTGCAATCGGGATCTCCCGGTTTTTGCCGGCGGCTGTCTTTATGCCGCCCACGATGCATTGACGCTGGAGGTCAATATTGGACAGCTGCACCTGCATCAGCTCACCCGGCCGCATCCCGGTATAGCACAGGATCAGCGCATACCGGGCCAGATCGTCACCGGCACGATACGCCCGCCACATCCCGTGCACCTCGTCCACGGTGTAGGCATCACGCTCGCTGTCTGGCACCGGCGGCAGCTCAATCAGGGCCGTTTTGTCCTGCGCCATGTCCAGCGCCTCGCTGGTGATCGCCACCTCGTACAACTTACCCAGCAGCGTTTTGATGTCCCGGTGGGCATAGTAGTCACCGGGCGCGGCATCTGTCAGCTCCTGCAGTGCCCGGAACGGAATCTGTCCCACCGTCTGCATCTGGATCTGTTCCAGCCGGTTCCATGCAGTCTTATAGTGACTGCGCTTGTCCTTGCTCAGTGCCTGCCATTTTTTTGTGTCCTGCAGGGCTGTCCAGCAGTCGATCAGCCGCATGGAGCGCGGCTGCACACCCGTGCGGGTGTAGTTGTCCAGATATTCCTCGGCGGCGCTGCGGGTGGCAAAGCCGCATTTTCTGCGGGAGTACACAACAACACCAGCCCGCACCACGCGCACCTGTGCGATCCACGTTCTGCCGCGCCGGTATACACTTCCCCGCCCATTGGCGCGCTTTCGGGGCTTCGGTGCTGCTGTGCGCTGCTGCTTTTTGCCGCAGTACGGGCAGTACAGTGCATCTTCCGGGATATCCCGCCCACAGGCGGTTCTTTGACATTTCATCTTATACCTCCACTTGCATCCTTTGCTCAGCGGTGGTATCATAGACCTGCAAGTCCTTTCCAACTTGTAAGGCCTGATGCAACCGCATTCAGATCGGAAACGCTCTCGGTGTTCCAGCACCGGGGGCGTTTTTTTATTCGCTGATAGCTCTGAAAATTTCCAATTTCAAAGATTCGTCATCATCGTAGGTTCCATCCATGATAGCCTGTATGATTTGGTGCAAAAGTTCTTTGTCGATTTTGCTGGCAGCAACATTCAAGCAGATATTTTCTGTTTTGGCTAAAAATGTTTCTGCAACAGAAAGATATCCATTCAGAAGTAGAAAAAGCGTAGATAATGTGATCGCCAACCGTTTATTTCCATCGGCAAAACAATGAAATTGGCATGTGCAGAAGAACAAATGCGTCAGCTTATCCACAAAGGTAGGATACCAGTCATCATTCTGGATGTTATGCAGAACACCCTCAAGTCGGCCAAAGTCAATTTCTTCAAGCGTTCCACCGCCACTATACTCAACCGTTTTAGCATGTGTGATCCTTGCCTGTTCTGGCGTGATATATATGATGTTTTCCATTACTGACTTTCCTTTAATCGGGCTAACACATCTCGGTTTTCATCCATCAGCTTTTCAAGTTCGTGTCCAGCATCGCCGAGGAATCGTTCATACTCATTCTTTTCCAATGGACGGATATACTCTTTCAGCTGATAATGGAACGCATCACGCAACGCCATATCACGACTTGCCATTTTTGTTCTTGCTTGTATAATGAGTGGCTTCCAGAGCGGAAGATTTTCAAATGCGGTAAAAAGGTCTGAAAGTTCCCAGTTGTTCAGCTTGTGGCCAAGTGCTGTGGACTGTTGCTTTATCATTTCAGCCAAACCACATTCGTAGGATGCGATCAGCGTGAGGATCTCCGAATAAAAGGTATCCCGTACCCTGTCTTTTGCGCTCAGATTGAGGACTTGCTTATATTCTTTTGCTTTTTCACGGAAAATGCTTTGGTATATCTTATCTGTATAAATTCCGTATTTTGCATTTCCCATATCAACATAATCGCGCAATGCATCCGTAAACTCCCGGCGGTAATTTTCCTCCTGAAGAAACGCTCCCAAAAAATCGCTATCACGTTTGTTGATATACTTGGTTCCACCACCGGCTTTGCGGTTGATAAAGTCAATGACGATATCCAGAATCACCTTTCGCAAACTCTTTGCAGGGTCGCTTTCTACCAAAAGCATCGCCAAATTCAAGAAAGCACGAAAATCAAAAATTGCGATTTGGGAAGTACGGTTACTGATGCTCCCGACATAAATGTCGGGAACATCCTGCGTCTGGATGCAGTCTAAAAAATCCTTCAAACGCTTGCCAATCAAAATTTCATATCCGTTTTCACTAAGTTCACCCTGATTCTCGCTGACATAGCGCTCAATCGTGCGTGTATCGACCTCAAAATACGTTGCAACCATGCTTTTTGTAAAGCAAAGTTTTTCCTCAAAGAGAAATCCCTTTATGTTTGTCTGTTGCTGAATTTCGGCAAGCGCAGCATCATTATTGAGAATATTTTGTCGGTCTATCTGAGATACAGTCAGGTCTTTGTCCACGCTGGTCCCCTCCTCCTTTTACATTAAATCCATGCAAAGCCCCACGGCTTTGCCCTCGATGTGCACAGTCTCAGTCCTTCTTTGCCGCTGCTTTAAGCTTCAAGGATTCCCGATACTGTTCAGCCGGTGCCAACTCGACAAATTCCACAGACTTGTCGTAGTTCTCACGCACGACCTGCTTAATTTCGTCCAATGTAACATTGAAGAACTCGCGGCGCTGGTTCACAAAGTTCAGTTTGCGGTCTGCAAAAGCATTGTGCAGTGCGGCTTCCAACTTGGGCGCATCATTCGAGAAGATCATGGCGTGGACGTCAAAATTAAACGGAACGGAAGCGTCGCTCAGTTCATCCACGCGATCCTGAGGATCAAGGCGGCGGGTCATGCCGATCTTATAAACATTTTCACCAAATGCACCGATGTTGGAAATGACATAAACATAACCCGCGCGCTGGTTTGCTTCACGGTAATCAACATCAGCAAACTCTTTGTCGATTTTGTTGAGCTGCGCCACAAGCTCTGCTTTCTTTTCCTCGATTGCGGCGCGGTCTGCTTCGGATGCTGCTTCCAGCTGCGCATTGATACGCTGCAGGGCGTTCTGATAGTGCTGTTGTTCCTTTTCCAGCTTTTTACGTTCTTCCTCGATTTCTTTGGCCAGCTTGGCTTCCTCGCGCATTCTTGCACGGGCTTCTTTCTGCTCTTCCTTTTCCTGCTGCTTCTTCTGTGCGTACTCAAAAGCAAGGTGCAGCTCCTCAATCTTCAAACGGTAATACTTCGGCTGAACGCTGACATCCATAATCGAGCCCAATTTGGAAATCGCATCTCTCGATGAAGTGATACGCTTTTCACTGGCTTCGATATTGTTATATTTAACGTGCTCGATCACGTCATCGCATTCCGAATTGAACGCTCTCAAGAGCAGCTTCTGCATATCTGAAACCATTTTTCTGCCCTTGGATTCGCTGTTGTTTACCGTCCAGTTCGTGTTCCCACTGACAGCGGTTTTATTTTTCACCATATCTTTTTGCTCTGCACGGATTTCAAGCAATCGTGCTTTGTATTCGTCCGCATTCATGAAGGAGTATCGCGGAGTGTACAGCCCGAAGCTCTGCATCAGGACTTCCTCGTTCGTTTCGACGAGCTGGCCTTTTGCTTTTCGCAGCTCCTCCATTGTGTCGTTGAGTTCTTCCTGACGGCTGTGCAGATTTTCCTCTACTCTGGAAAGCTCATCGCAGGAACTTGAAATTTCGCGGTTGATATCGTCCAACGTCCGGCTCTCGGACGGCATCGCAGCTTTAAGCTTTTCAATTTCCGAATTAAGGCGTTCAATCTCTTCTTTTTCTTTTCTTCCAAACAGAGACATTTGCAATTCCTCCCAATTTTATATATCTCGGCAAAGCCCTACGGCCTTGCCTTCAATCGTTACGGTGTTCATGTCCTCTTTGGCCAGGATAATACTTTCAAATGCCGGGTTTTCTGCCCGGAGCTCAATAAAGCTCTCGTGCAGGTACACTCGCTTCAGGGTGGCATCGCCCTCGATCCGCACGGCGGCAACCTCGCCGTTTTCCACCGTGGGTTGGCTGCGGATGGCTACCAGATCGCCGTCATGGATCTTGGGCTCCATGCTGCTGCCCTCGCAGGTCAGGGTAAAGGTAGCGTGCCACTTTTCAGGCACACAGACCATCCCCTCGATATTCTCCTCTGCAAGGATGGGCGTACCGCATGCGATCCGGCCCACCAGCGGCACCTGCACCAGCTCCGGCATGGGCTGGAACCCCGGCGGGATCTCCGGCTCATCTTTGAGCGAAACGGGCTGATTCCCGTCCAGCACGGCTATCACATCATTAAAATCCATGTTGATTGCCTGCGCCACCGCCTTGATCGTCTCAAGCGATGGTATGACGGGCTTGTTATTTACCGGGTTTACGTTTCGTTCCAGAATGGATATATATGCCTTGCTCAGCCCGGACATTTTGGCAAACTGATCCATACTGTAGCCATGTTCTCGGCGGTACTCTTTTATCAGATCGCCCAGAATCACGTTGAACCACCTTCCTTTCTTGTAATGGTGTCAAGTACATCATACATTTTGCTAGACAAAAAATCAAGTCTTTTGTCAAACTTGCTTGACATTATGTGTCTAGTCTGCTAGACTATGTGCAAACAGAGGAGGTGACGAAAACGATGCCGTTTAAAATCAAGGAAGCACGCAAGGAGAAAGGTTACACTCAGGAGGAGCTTGCAAAGCGCGCAAATGTTTCCCGCGCGACCATTATCGGGCTGGAAAATGGCTCTGTCACGGTAACGACTACCGACACCCTGACTAAAATCGCAAGTGCCTTAGACAAAAAGGTGAGCGATATTTTTTTAGCATGAGCGTCTAGTAAACTAGACAAATATAGAGGCCTGAGTATGAAAGCTTCAAGTAAATATCTCCTGATGGCCGCGGCCAACATCGTCCAGCAGCTGGCTGACCAGAACAGCGGTGTGCAGGTGCTGGCCATGGAGAGCAAGAAACCCGACTATGACGATTTTTGCAGCCTGCTGGGCTGCGAGCTGGAGACGCTGCAAAAAACGCTGCAGCTCATCGCCGATCAGGAGGAGGCAGATATCAGTGCGGCATATATTGCAGGGCATCCGTGATGATCTGGAGATCCTGTACTACCGGTTCGAGGTCTGGCGTTGCCAGCGTACCATTGACCGGTGCAATTGGGTGATCTCCATTTGCCAGCGAATCGAGCGCTGGATGGGAGGGAGTGAGGACACAAGATGGAAAGACTGACAAGCCCGCGCTGCAACGGGATCAAGACCGGCTACTGGAGCCTGGCCAAGAAAGAGGATCTCGTGCAGCGGCTGGGTGCCTATGAGGACAGCGGTCTGGAGCCGGAAGAGGTCAGGGCGCTGGCCGAGAAACGTAACGTTTGCCGCGAGGTTTCCACCCGCGGCTGAAAGGAGAACAGCATGAAACCGTTTATCAGGCCACAGGCGGCAGTTGAGTATCTGCGGGACGTAGGTTTTTCGATTGGGCGTGAGACCCTGCAGGCCGGGCTGCAGCAGCGGGTTTTCCCGTTTGGCGACTACATCCACTCACCCGTGCCCGGCGGGCAGGATGTCTATATCATCTACCCGGTGTTGCTTGCCAAGTGGGCCGCAGAGCGCAGCCCGGCGGCAAAGCCGGAGGACGCGGAGCGGATCGGCGTGAAAGAAAAGGATGGTGCAGCATGAAGATCACAGCCAGCGATGAGGGCAGTCTGACCGGCAAGGTCAAGCCGTATCTGCGTGTGCAGTATGGTGACGATGGAAACCCGGAGGTTGAAACAACCTGCATCGGCATAGATGCAACAAACCTTTGTATTGCGCTGGTGGCTGCTCTGGCCGCAAACAGCGCAGACCCCGAAACGTGGTTGATCCGGGTAATGACCAACGCCGCCGATCTGCTGGATCGCGTGGAAACTGAGGAGGACAACGACAATGAAACGGTATCTTAAAATTTTCGGCGTGGCATTTCTGGCTGGCGTGGGTGCAGCCCGGGTGCTGATCTGGCTAAACATGGGCATTGTGCACCTGCTGGTCATGCAGGGCGGCTGGGAGGCAGTTGCAGCGGTCAAGGCTGCGCCGTGGGTGCTTGCTGCGGTTGGCAGCGGTCTGATCTTCAGCATTGCCGTGATGCTTGCCGACAGCAAGCACTACGAGCACACCGCCCTGAAGCAGCAGAAAACCGCCGTCAAGACCTCCAACGAGAGAAAGGCGGGGTAACATGGACGACCTGAAAGAGCTGCGCGCTTTGCGGGATCGGCTGCTGCAAACCGTTGGGTGGTACACCGGCAAAGCTGAAAACGGAAACACCGAGGTGAAAACCGATGATGTGATTCAGCGGCTGCGCTGGGTACTGAACGGTGAAGAGCCACGGTGGGGGACCTGACCATGCCAAACTTTTACAGCAGCTGCTACTGGTACACCGTCTGGGAAGCCAAAACCGGCAACTTGATCGCGTCCGGCACGTCCGCTATGGTCGCCCGGCGGCTTGGCTACAAAGGCACCGCTGCCTTTACCACGCATTACAGCCACACCCAGACCCGGAAACCCAAAAATCCGTATAAATACATCATGCAGCGGGAGCTCATAGAGCGCCGTGAGGCCGAATTGCCCCCGCCGCGCACCAGAGGAAAAGGAAGGAAAAAATCATGAAAATCACCATTGAAACCATCGGTGACAATATCTCTGTCAACATAAAAGCACCGGAAGGGACTTCTCGTGCTGATGTCTCAGCCACCATGAGCCTTGCACTGGCGAGCACTGTGGCCTCGGTAATCCCGGCGGATGCACCTTCTGCCGCACGCATGAAAGCTGCGTCCTCCCTTGCTGATATGATCGCAACGGCAGTGAAGCAGAATTTTTTGGAAGTCGTCACCGGCAAGGCTGGAAAGGCTGCCGTCTTTACCGACAAGGAGGCAGCTTTCCTCTCCAAACTGATGGGCTTATGACCGGGCAAAAAGAAAGAGCCTGCCCGTGCGCCAACACGGACAAGCTCAAAGAAAATATGAACAATTTTCTCCCACCAGAGTATAGCACAGATCTGGATCAGCTGCAATATGCCGGCATCCTGTACTACGCCGTGGATGGCCATGGGCACAAGTTTCAGGCCTCCACGGTACTGCGGCTGAGCGATCCGCAGTTGGGTGAGCTGATCCACTGGCTGCACTACCACCTCAAGGGCAGCAATCCGCCGCCTGCCCTGTATCATCTGGAGATGCTGCTGAACAATCTGGAGTATCTGCGCGGCGGCAGACACTACCTGTATAACTCGATCTATCAGATCACCCGTCTGGAAGCGTACCCATGAAAACACTGATCTATGTGATCCTCGGTCTGGATCTGCTCTATGTTGCCCTGATGTACCGCCACAACAACCGATAACAGCGCCCTCCACTGGTGGCAGGAGGTAAAACAAGAGCCACTGCCACCCCCTTTGAGATGCAAAAACCGACTGGATCAGTCGTATCTGATCGGGCCGCATGTTGAGCCTCTCTCATTGTGACAAGATGTGTGGTATTGGGGCCACACGGGACTCCGGCGGGCCTTGATAGGCCGGTGCGTGCAGAAGCAGCACAATAGAAAAAAATCCGCAACAACCTATTGCGTCAAAAGGTGGGTGACTTTGTATCCGTAAGACTCGCACCCGGTAATAAACAGTTGAAAAGTAGTGTCGGTGACTGCTGGAACATAGACAGCCTTCCGATGGCGGCAGGAAGTAAAACAAAAGCCGCTGCCAGTGTACCAAAGCACAGAAAGGAGATGATCCCATGGGCCGTATGGTTACGGTTGACGAGTGGGCCGAGATCCACGGCAAAACTCATGCCACGGTCATGCGCAAGATCTACGCCCACGCATGGCCGCAGGCGCAAAAGGTCTATCAGAACGGGAAACCCGTGTGGATGATGGACGAGGATTGGCTGTGGCCCCGTGCCATGACCCCGACCAGGCAGGCCAAGCTGCTCTGCGAGATCCGGCACCTGATGCCGCCGGTGATCTACGCCACCACGGCGGACGGTGTGGTCATCTGCATGGTGACTTGCACCAAGCACACCCACATTGCCTGCGGCGTGACCGCGGACGAGATGAATGATCTTTGGAAAGCCCCCCCGGCGGCACGTTCGGCCGCACAGGCAGCCTTGCAATATGGTTGGCTGCACCCGCTGGCTGATCCGAGATCCTACAACGAGAAAGGAGAGCGTTTGCAGAATGTCTACAACCGCAAAAAGTAACGCGAAAAGCACCACCCGCAGAAAGCCCGTCCAGAGCGCGCAGGAGCGCCCGGCGACGCAGGCGGTACAGTTTCCCCTGTTTGCCCCCAAACCCCGTCAGACAGCCCCGCAGGAGGTGCAAGTGGTCATTTGCGAGTGCAGTGCAGATGCCGTGCGCGTCCGGCTACTGCCTGACCCCGCTGCCGTCTGGTGCATGATGGATGAGACGTTTGGCACGCTGGGCTGGACGCGGCGCTACTACTTCGCAGATGGCCGTCTCTGGTGCGGCGTGGGCGTGTATCACCCGCTGATGAACAACTTCGCCATCAAGGACGCAGCTGCCCCGGCGGGCAAGCTGCAGATCTCTAACCCCGACAAGTGGAAGGAAAACGGCAGCTTTCTGGCTGCTTGCGCGCTCTGGGGTGCCGGTGCTGACGTGATGGCACTTCCCTCCCTGACCTTTGCCGCCGATCAGGTCAGCATTGACCCGGTGCACAAGCGGGCAAAGAACCCCAACGACCCGCCCACGGTGGCGGGCTACCGTCTGCACAGCGCTCTGACCGTGGACAAGCTGCTGCGGGCTGAAGATGGGCACATCATCGGTGCGCAGCTGCTGCAGGGAGAGCGTAAAGTGGTATGGCAAGCAGAGTGATCGGCCGCCTGCCGGTGGTGTATTATCCACAGACCGGCAAGCTGGAAGTGGAAAGCGCCGGGGAATTTGTGGAAACTCAGCTCTTCCAGCGGCTGGATGAACTGGCCAAGGACAAGCCCCTGCGCCTGACCCTGACCGTGGAGCCAGAGCACCACAAGCGTAGCACGGCCCAGAACAGCCTCATGTGGGCACTGCTCACCATCATGGCAGACCATTACAACGGCGGGCGCACCGGCGGCGTGACCCCGGAGGACTGCTATCTGGAGATGCTGGAGAAGTACGGTGCCAAGGTAGATTATCTGGAAGTCCCGGCGGGTGCTCTGGACATCCTCCGCGGCTGTTACCGCATCGTCCATGTGGTGGAGATCCTGGACACCAACCGCTGCACGGTCAAGTGCACACAGGGTTCCAGCACCTTCACCACCGGCGAAATGAAAGCACTGATCGACGGGATCTTTGACCGCCTCGCTGAGATGGGCGTCAATGATCCCGTGGTAACTGCTTATTGGCAGGAATGGAGTGAACCATGAAACGCAAACGCTTTGAAAAGCTGATGATCTCGCAGCACAAATCACAGGCTCGCGATATCCGGCAGGCTGTCCGTACCATCATCGAACTGCGCCACTACTCTGAGGGGAACAAGGGCGTCCTGATGGTCTACAACGAAAAAGCCGAGTGCTTTACGGAGGCCACGCTGTACCCTTACGACGAAATGTATGCCAGGATTCAGAGAGGCCAGGGCGCTATTGGAAAGGAGTCTTGACAGATGACCAAGAAAATGACCCGCAAGCGCTTTTGCAAGCTGCTGATGGCTCACGGAACCGACCGGAACACCGCACGGGACTTGGCGCAGTGTATCAACGCCGCCCGGCGGTATGGCTTCATTGATGGGTTCACCAGTAAACTTGTCAACGGCCAGAAGTATCAGGTCGACAATGTGCACTCTTACCGCGAGGCTTATGAGAGCACGCAAAAGGATGGGGTGCCGCTTGTCTAAAAGCATCATTCAGGCAGAGCGGGAGTGCTATATCTGCCGCCGCTGGTATGCGGTAAAAACCACGCGCGGGCTGGAGGAGCACCACATCCTCAATGGGCCGCTGCGCAGCTTCTCTGAGCGGCACGGTCTCAAGGTCTGGCTGTGCCACCAGCACCACAACGAGCCGGGCATGAGCCCGCACCACAACGCCGCCTGCGCCCAGACCCTGAAAGCCGTTGCGCAGGCAAAATATGAGGAGAAGAACGGCCCCGGCGCACACGCTGCATGGATGGCCGCCGTTGGAAAGGACTATATCAATGCTTAATGTTACCGCTATCATGGGCCGCCTTGTGGCGGATCCTGAGCTCCGCACCACCCCGGCGGGCGTGAATGTCTGCCGTTTCCGCATTGCCTGTGACCGCAATTTTGCAAAGCCCGGCGAGCAGCGTCAGGCCGATTTTGTGGATATCGTGGCATGGCGGCAGCAGGCGGATTTTGTGTGCCGCTACTTCCAGAAGGGCAGTCTGGTCGCCATCAATGGCCGTCTCCAGACCAACAACTATCAGGACAAGAACGGCAACAACCGTACATCCGTTGCCGTGGTGGCGGACAACATCAACTTTGCGGGCTCCAAGGGCACCAGCAAGCCGGTGGACGAGGGCGGCGAGGCTGCCCCGCGCTCTGATGCCTGGCCGAAAGCAGACCCGCCTGCAAACTACGGCGGCGTGGACGATTTTGCAGTGATTGATGACAGTGACGATCTCCCGTTTTGATTCAGGAGGACAAGCAGGATGAGAAAAGACGGATATGTTGTGGTGCAGCCGTGGATGGTCACAGACTACAACCTCAACGGCAACAAACTCTTGATTTATGCCCTGATCTGGGGTTTTTCACAGGACGAACAGTCTTGCTTTTATGGCTCTGTCAGCTACATTGTGGAGTATTTCAAGCTGAGCAAACGGGCCGTGCTGAACCTGCTGGCTGAACTGGAAAAGGACGGCCTAATCCGCAAGTGGACTGAGCCGGTAAACGGCAGGCCCACAAACCGGTATGCAGCGCTTCGCCCTGCGGCGTGTGCTTCTGCGTCTGATGGGTGCAAAAAGTGCACCGGTGAAGAAAATGCACCGGTGAATAATGTGCACTCTGATGGGTGCAAAAAGTGCACCTCTACCGGTGCAGAATGTGCACCCAAGAAAGAAAATAATAATAAAAGCGAGAATAAAGGGCCGTCCGCAACTCGTTTTTCACCGCCTACGGTGGAACAGGTCAGAGCGTACTTCCGGGAGCGTGGTGTCCCGTCTGCTGATGCTCAGACCGAGGCTGACAAGTTCGTTGACCGGTACGAGGCTAACGGGTGGATCGTGGGCAAAACCAGGATGAAGGACTGGAAAGCGGCAGCGCGTAACTGGCTGAGGAACCGGAAAGAGTGGGGCCAGCCCGCTGCACAGCCTGCAACCCCGTATGGCGGGCGTACATGGGAGGATCTGTGATGGACGTGCAAAGCGTATTGATAGGCGCGCTGCTGATGGACGATCAGCTGGCACCGTATTCCCTGCCGGAGTTGAGCATTGAGCATTTCCGGCCTGAACTGCAGCCCACCTTTGCAGCCGTGCAAGGGTTCTGGATCACAAAGGGCCTGCTGGATATCATGCAGATCGCGGCAAAATACCCAGACCAAAAGCAAAACCTGCTGTCCTGCGTGGCCTCCTGTGAGAGTGAGTGCATCCGGCTGACCCGTGACCGCGTGGAAGAGTGGACGCGGATCATCATGGAGGATGCTGCAAAGGTGCGTTTTCAGAGCCTTGCCTTTAAGGCCGTGGATGCTGCAACCGCCTTTGATGACCTGCCGGATCTGTATCAGCAGATGGGTCAGGCGCTGGATATCCACACCGAGAAGGGAGACTTTCAAAGCGTAGGCGAGCTGCTGGATGATTATATCCGACACTTGGGAGAGAAACCCCGGTACATCCGCACCGGTCTGTCCAAGCTGGACGAAAACCTGCATCTCATCCCCGGCAACTATTTCGTGATCGGCGGCAGACCCAGCGCAGGCAAGACCGCTCTGAGCCTCCAGCTTGCTGCCGGGATGGCAAAGCAGGGCAAGCGGGTGTGTTATTTCTCGCTGGAAACAGACCCGGCCACCCTGCAGGCGCGCTTGATCGCAAACCAGCTGTACGCTCCTCTCTCGGCGGTCAAAAATAAAACCCTGTCAATAAACGAGCTCGACCGGCTGGCCGATATGAAGCGCTGGCCGTTGTACATTCGCTCTGCCGCAGGCAAGGGCGTGGCGTGGATCAAGGCGCAAGCTCTCCGCATGAAAGCAGATATCATTTTCGTGGACTATTTGCAGCTGATCCATGAGCGCGGCAGCAGCGACCGATACAACGCCATCACCGAAATCTCCATTGCGCTGCATGAACTGGCCCAGACAACCGGCATCCTCGTTGTGGCTCTGGCCCAGCTGAACCGTAACGCTGCACGGGCTGAACCGTCCAACGCAGATCTGCGTGAATCCGGCCAGATCGAGCAGGACGCGGATGCCATTTTGCTGTTGTCCGCTGATGGTGACACCTATTTCAGCCGCCTGACCAAAAACAAAGAGGGCCGCGTGGGCAATGCCGGGCTGGAATTTGACAAGATGACGCAGCGCTTTACCTGCGTGACCGCAAATTAACAAGAGGCGCCGCCCGGCGGGGCGGTATAGGAGGCAAACAAAAATGGATTGTAGTTCTTGCAAGGCACGCCATAACTGTATGGCGGTGGTGATGCCCGGCTCTATTGCGTGTATGGCTCACCTGCTGCAAGCGGGTGGAACAAAGGCAGATGGGAACCCGTACCAGACACGCGGGGTGCCTAAATTCTGCCCGATTTGTGGCAAGCCGCTGAAAGTCATTGGAGCCGAGCGTTTTTGCAACAACGTCCAGTGCGAAAACAGATATATTCCTATGGGGTGAGCGTGCCATGGACGGAAACATAAGTGTTTGCTACAACATGGACTGTATGGAGGGCATGGCAAAAATCCCGGACGGGTATTTTGACCTCGCCGTTGTAGATCCTCCATACTTTTCCGGCCCAGAGCACCGCGGATATTATGGCTGTAAGCAAAGCAAGATCGGCGTGCGCCGTTGTTACTACCCTGTAATAGAATCGTGGGAAGTTCCGGGCAAGGCTTATTTTGACGAACTGCGCCGGGTTGCTGCGCACTATATCGTCTGGGGCTGCAATTATTTCGACTACGAGTTTGCACCCGGTAGGATCGTGTGGGATAAATGCAACCAGAGCACAAGTTTCTCGGATTGTGAGCTTGCTGCAACAGATCTGTTTGACAGCGTGCGTCTGTTCCGGTTCATGTGGAACGGTATGCTACAGGGAAAGAGCATTTCAGAGGGGTACATCATGCAGGGAAACAAGGCCCTGAATGAGAAGAGAATCCACCCGACGCAAAAGCCTGTTGCCCTGTATGACTGGATTTTCCAGCGGTACGCCAAACAGGGATGGAAAGTGCTTGACACACACCTCGGCAGCGGTAGCAGCAGGATTGCAGCCTACAATGCCGGGTTGTCCTTTGTAGGGTTTGAGCTCTGCAAAGAGTATTTCGACCGGCAAGAGGAACGCTTTAGCGCATACACCTCGCAGCTGGATATGTTTCACCTGATGGACAACCTTATGGGGGAATAAAGGGAGGATTCAGTCCGATGACCTATGAAGAAAAAAAGGAATGGTTACGGCGGTACCGCAAGGCCGCAAAGCTGGAAAAGATCAAGTTGGAAGAGGTAGAGCGGTACCGCACAGACGCGGAGCACATCACACAGGTGCTCTCCCCTGTTCCCGGCGGCGCTGGTGACGGTCAGGCGCTGCCCCGCTCTGTGGAACGCATTACGGACGCTATGCAGGAAGCCAACGCGCAGGTGATGAAGTGCCAGAGGATCTGCAAGGAGATCCTGAGCGTCATGAACCAGACCGTGGACATACAGGATTATGAAATCCTGTACCTGCGGTACATCGGTGGCAAGAAGTGGGAGCAGATCGCCGTCAAGATGGGCATGGATGTGAGCCGGGTGTATCGCCGCCACAAGCTGGCCGTCAAGGCTCTGGACATCCCGGAGTGCCAGTAAACGCACTGTTTTGAGGGCACTGCGCACTGTTTTGCACTGTTTTTGATGCAACGCGCACTGTTTTGCACTGTTTGACCTGTGATATTATTAGACTGCGAAAGCCGCAAGGAGCTGGACAACATCCAACACCCTGCGGCTTTTGTATTGCCCGGCTGCGACAGGGGAACACCTTACCGACCAACAGCCTGAATGTACCAGCC